>WNGQ01002198.1_pt1 | contig 19991 bp, 18 predicted proteins | sample 5407661 | NCBI WGS metagenome assembly WNGQ01 (sample SAMN13153382, study PRJNA577476) | soil metagenome | isolation source: 60 cm soil or saprolite under Garry oak tree replicate 2 | place: USA:California | collected 2016-06-15 | reverse complement strand
TCGGCGGCATTTAATGCACTTTTGAAGACGCTCGAGGAGCCGCCAGCGCATGTGAAATTTATTTTCGCAACCACCGAGCCGCAGAAAGTTTTGCCAACCATCTTGAGCCGCTGCCAGCGCTTCGATCTGCACCGTATCCCGGCAAATCTGATCGCGCAGCATCTGCAATTCATCGCTGGAAAAGAAAAAATCAGCCTCGAGCCAGCGGCAGCACATGCGATCGCGCGCGGCGCGGAGGGCGGTTTGCGGGATGCGGAATCAATGCTCGACCAGCTCGTCGCTTTCTGCGGAGAAAAAATCGGGGAGAGCGATGTGCTCAACGTGTTCGGATTCACGAGCGAACAAACCGTGGTTGATCTCACTGGACGGATTCTGCGCGGCGAAACACCTGACGCCATCGACTTGCTCCATCAGCAAAGCGAAAGCGGCAAGGACATGATGCGACTCATGTCGGACTTGATCGCTTATCTGCGCGATCTGCTCGTGTTTAAAGCCAAGCCCGATGCCCTGCAGGAAGATGTCGATCCCGACGCGCAAAAATCGCTCGCCTCTCATGCGGAAGTGATCGCTACGGATCGTTTGCTCGAGCTGATCGATCAGTTTGCCGCTGCCGAAGGCCGAATGAAATGGGCACCGAACAAAAAGCTTCATTTCGAAGTTGCGATCATCAAGGCGATCCAAAGCCTGGGACAAGCGACACTCGATGAAGTGATCGAGAACTTGAGCGCATTACGCGACGGCGGTAGGGCACGATCGCCCGGTGCGCCGTCCGCCCTTGTCGCCGGCATCGGCGATGCCGGCCGTGAGGAACCCGCGCAAAAAACCGGGATCATCGATCCCGGCTACAATAAAAGCAAAACTTCGCGCGTGGCAGAGTCGTCCCCAAAATACAAAGCCACCGAGCCGAGCGCGAATGTCGATCCTGCGCGAGTGTGGGAACAGCTCAGCGCGAAAATTCCTGTGCAAAAAGCTTTCCTCCGAAATTCCGCCGCGGCAGCCCACGTGCTCGGAATCGAAGGACGCAATTTCCAGCTAGGTTTTTCGCCGAATGACAAAGCGATGATGGATATTTTGGGCACGCAAACGAATCGTAAATTCCTTGAGACCCTGCTCCACGAAATCACTGGAAGAGACTGGATTGTAAGACTCACCGTAAATGACGAGCTTCCTTCAAAGCACGCAATGCCTTCAGAAAGCGGCAAGGGTTCTGAGAATTTCAAAGATGATCCGCTCATCCAGGAAGCCCTTGAGATGTTTAAAGCTGAAATCAAATCCTGATTCCAACGTTATGATTTTTTGTCATGTTGAGCGGAGCGAAGCGAAGTCGAAGCGCTCGGAATGACAAAAAGGCTGATCCAAATCTTATGAACGTCAACAAGCTCATGAAGCAGGCGCAGAAAATGCAGGAGCAAATGGCCAAAACACAGGCTGAGCTCGAAACGAAAACCGTCGAAGCGAGTGCCGGCGGCGGCAAAGTGAAAGTGATAGCAAATGGCGCCGGTGACGTTATCGCGATCAAGATCGATAAGGAAGTTGTCGATCCAGACGACGTCGAATTTCTCGAGGAAATCGTCTTAAGCGCTGTGAAACAAGCTGTCGAACAAGGCAAGGCGCTCACGCAATCGGAGATGGCAAAGCTCACCGGGGGATTTCAGCTTTAGCAGGCAGCATTTAACCGTTCCGCGCCGAAGTAGGGCTGCAATTTTTCTGGTAAACGGATCGAGCCGTCTTTCTGCTGTCCGGTTTCGATCAACGCTGCGAATAATCTTGGCAATGCTACTCCCGACCCATTCAGCGTGTGGCAAAACCGGTTTTTCCCCTGCGAATCTTTATATCGGAGCTGCATCCGACGGGCCTGGAAGTCCTCAAAATTCGAGCAACTCGAAACTTCGAGGTATGTGTTCTGGCCCGGCGCCCAGACTTCGATGTCGTAAGTCTTGGCCGAGCCGAAACTCAAATCGCCGGTGCAAAGCTCGACGACCCGATAATGCAAACCCAGCAGTTGCAAAACGCGTTCGGCATCAGCCGTGAGCGATTCCAGCTCGTCGTACGATTTTTCCGGTGTCGTGATCTTCACCAACTCGACTTTGTCGAACTGATGCACACGGATGATCCCGCGTGTCTCACGCCCTGCTGCGCCAGCCTCGCGGCGAAAACAAGACGTGTAAGCAACGAACTTTTTCGGGAGATCGGCAACGTTCAAAATCTCATCGCGATGAAGATTCGTCAGCGGAACTTCCGCAGTCGGCACAAGGAAAAGCTGGTTCTCTTCCAGCCCATACATGTCCGCTTCGAGTTTCGGGAGCTGCGATGTGCCAATCATGCAGTCGCGTCGCACTAAAAACGGTGGACTGATCTCGATGTAGCCATGCTCCCGTGTATGCAGATCAATCATGAAATTGATTAACGCGCGTTCCAGTTTCGCTCCCGCGCCCGTGAAACAGATAAAACCGCTGCCGCTCAATTTCGCAGCGCGCTCCAAGTCGAAAAGCTGGAGCCTTGTGCCGAGTGCCACGTGATCGGCAGGGTCAGTGAACGGCGGCTTCTCTCCCCAAGTGCGTACCACGCGATTGGCGCTCGGATCCTTTCCAATTGGAACGCTCTCGTGAGGCAGATTCGGAGTTTCGAGAAGTAAGCTTCGTTGCGCTTCGTCGAACGCGCTCGCGCGTTGTGTTAGATCGACAATTTGCTCGCCAATCTGTCGCACCCGCGCCTCAAGTTCTTCGCTCGATTCTTTACGCGAACGTTTCGCGCCGATCTCCTTGCTCAAGCGATTGCGCTCCGACTGTAACCCCTGCAGTTCGGTCTCGGTCTTGCGTCGCTCCGCGTCGATTGAAATGACGTTGTCGACCTTCGCTTCATCGCCCCCTCCACGCGTGGCGAGCCGCTCACGGACAAAATCCGGCCGCTCCCGGATCAAACGAATGTCGAGCATGACGCGGAGTGTAGCACACGCGTCTCGCTTGTGTCCGAATCAAATCGCAAGCCAGACGCTTGCGCCACTTTAGCGCGCGCCGATACTTTCTGCGTGGAGAAGCTTGACCTTCTTGCTGTTGCGCTCGGCTTGGCTTGCCTGGCTGGCATCAACCTTTATCTCACGGTTTTCGCCACTGGCCTCGCCATTCATTTCCAGTGGATTACTCTCGCACCGGCGTATCAATCGCTCGAAGTGCTGGGGCATCCGGCGATTATTACGGTCGCCGGCATTCTCTATTTCCTCGAATTTTTCGCAGACAAAATTCCGTGGATCGACTCGGCCTGGGATGCCGTTCATACTGTAATCCGACCGATCGGCGGCGCGCTGCTTGCAATTCAGGTACTCGGCCATCCGAGTCCCGCATTTACAGTAATCGTCGCGCTTCTTGCTGGCGGAACGAGCCTTGTCGCGCACACCGCAAAGGCGGCTACACGTCTCACCACAAACACATCGCCAGAGCCGTTTTCGAACATTGGGCTGAGTCTCGGCGAAGATGCCGCGGTGCTGGGCGGACTCGCTCTTGTGCACTTCAATCCTGTCCTTGCCTTGGTGATCTTTCTGATCGGCATTGCTGCCTTCTTCTATTTCGCGCCAAAGATTTTGCGCGCGATGAAAGCGAAGATTTGGCTGGCTTGGAAAAAATTGAATGGACCGGCCGATCTCAGCATGCCCGTGAAACTGCCGCTTGCGCTGCCGGCGCGGCTTGCGTCCGTTTTCAGCCGTGAAAATGTTCTGGGCGAAACAATCGCCTGGGTTGCGCCCTGCATCAGCGGCCGCGGCCGCCGCATTCCACCAAATCTTTCCGGTGCGCTGGTCGCCACGAACGAAGAGCCGCGCAAACTTGTGTTCGTGGCGCGCAAGAACGGCCGGCCCTTTGCGCGAACGATCGATCTGGAGGGCTCGATGGTGACGCACGAACCGAGATTTTTATCCGAGAACCTCGTTATTTTTCCCGCTGTTGAGAAGGGCCCGAGGTATTTGTTTATTTTTCCACGGCCAGATGCGGCGCTGGTTGAGCAGATAGTGGAAGGTTTGCGCGAGCGGCTGCGCGAACCGGTGTTGCATGAGCAGGTCGCCGCAGATCCTGCGAGTCCAATCGGGTAGCGCACGCGTCTCGCGTGCTGGTTTCGGCGTCGCGCCGAAACAATCTTGCCTGGAACGTTGCCTCCGCGGGCAAGGATGAGCCTTTGCAGAAAGTCCGCGAACCCGAGACGGGTTCGCCAGCACGCGAGACGCATGCGCTACCCAGAGGCGCCCTTCGCGCGACGCGTGACATTTACGGGTGCGCTTCTCATAATCTGCGCGTGAGGACTCTCGCAGATCATTACGCACAATTACGCGATACCGCGCGCGTTCGTGAGCGTGCGTTGTTCCTCACTCCGCGTATTCCAAATGAACTGGAGCTCCAGGCACGCTGGTTCGCCGGAGATTTCGGGAAACACTTTGTCAGTACTGCCGGCGATAAAATCGACATTGTCCAATTCGGCACGTGGAACCGCGAAGCCGGACCGGATTTTCGCGATGCGGCGATTAAGATAAATGGCAGCGATCCGATTCGAGGCTGCATCGAACTCGATGTGAGCGATCGCAGTTGGGAAACACACGGTCACGCGACCAATCCAGCATTTGAAGAGACAGTGTTGCACGTTTTTGTCGAGAAAAGCGGGCGCCAATTTTTTACGCGCACGAAATCGAATCGCAACGTGCCGCAAGTTTGTGTCGATCCAACGATTTTACCGGACGCGTTTAGCGGAAATATTCCGCTCGCGCGACCGGGGCGGTGTCAGTCACCGCTGAAGGATTTGCCGGAAGAGCGAGTAAACAGCGTGCTTGATGCGGCGGCACAATTCCGGTTGCAGCAAAAGGCGAATCGGATTCGTAACAAGATCGACAGCCATGGCCGAGACGAAGCGTTTTTTCAGGAAATCGCGGCTGCGCTCGGTTACAAACAAAACACACTGCCGTTCGCGCTGATCGCTCAACGATTGCCACTAAAACTTCTGCAGGAAAAGCGCGATGACACGGAGGCGATGCTGTTTGGTCTGGCCGGTTTTCTCGAAGCGCCGGATCTCGGCATCTTCAAAGGATCAACGCGGAACTATGTGAGAACATTATGGGACCGGTGGTGGCCGCATCGTGATGCCATGCAAAGGATGATTTTGCCGACCAAGGTTTGGCGCATGAGCGGCACGCGTCCAGTGAATCATCCGCAACGCCGGCTTGCCGCCCTGGCGGCATTGGCGCGCCAATGGTCTCGGTTTCAGCGTATACTCGGCAAAGCGACTGCAGGCGACGCTCCTTCGCCGGGCTTCGGAGTGGCACGCACGCCTGCCACTACAGCTCAAGGATTTTTCAGCGAGCTCGATCATCCGTTCTGGAAAATTCATTACACGCTCACTTCCGAAGCAGCATCTAAGGAAATGGCGCTCATCGGCGAATCGCGCGTTGCCGACATTCTGGCCAACGTGCTTTTTCCATTCTGGTTTTCGCAAGATCCCGATGCTTGGCCGCCATACGCAAAACTGCCGGCGCGTTTATCGAATCGCCGGCTGGAAACCGCCGCCACTCGTCTTTTCGGAAATGATCCGCGGCGCAAGCAGTTTCTGAAAACTGTCGCGCATCAACAAGGTCTGCTTCAGATTTACGAAGACTTTTGCATGCAGGACAATTCCGATTGCGCGCAATGCCCGTTTCCCGAGCAAATGGCTAGCTGGAAGTGATTCGTGGAAGCCAGGACAACTAACTCGTAAAACACTTGAACGCTTCAACGAAACCATTGTGCAAACTAAGCTCACACGCCATAATGCGGACGCGATGCAGAAAAGTTCACGCAAGACTGGCGCCTTCACCCTTATCGAGCTGCTGGTAGTTATCGCGATCATCGCGATTTTGATCGGTCTTCTTTTTCCCGCGTTCAGCGCCGTGCAGAACCAGGCGAGACGAACGCAGGCGAAAAACGATCTCACACAGATCGTCACCGCGGTGAACGCGTTCTACACCGAATATGGAAAGTATCCTACATCACTCACTCCCGATACGGCAGCCACTTGGGGGCCCGCGAATCCAGGAAACACGAACAATCTCTTGTTCAACGAACTTCGGGCATGCACTGCAACAGATACGTCATGTACAGCCGCGTGTGTGCTCAACACACGGCAAATCGTCTTTATCTCTCCAGCCTACGTAAAGAATCCGGCTCAACCAAGAAGCGGCATTGGCATACCTGGCACGGGTGCTCCCGCGCCGGTTGGACAATTTTGGGATCCATGGGGAACGCAATACAACGTGAGGATCGACGGCGATTACAACAGCAGCACAACTAATCCATACGGTGCCAGTGGAGGTGCAGGGGTTGATCCGATCCAGCAAGGCGTGATTGCATGGTCATATGGAAAAGATCAGGCACAAGGCACCGCAGGCGGCAGTACAAATTTCACAAACTCCGACGACGTGATTTCCTGGCAGTGATTTTCGCGGCTTGCAAATCGTAGATCGGCAATCGAAAATCGAAAATTCCATTGCGGGTGTAGTTCAATGGTAGAACGGCAGCTTCCCAAGCTGCACACGGGGGTTCGATTCCCCTCACCCGCTCCAGCCTTCGCTTTGGAGGTTGGGCGTTCGATGTTCGGTGTTCGATGTTTTGTGTGCAATTCAGAAGCAAACATCGAACATCCAACATCGAACATCCAAGGTCGAATGCAGCGGGCGCTCCGCCCTTTAGTGAATCGGCCTTCACTCCAATTTTTTTAGTGGGCGCAAACGTTTCGAACCACCATTCGCCTGCGCTGCCACGATTCCATAAACGATGGGCGGCGAATCGGATGTTCCATTTGACTCGGAAGCCGACGAGTCGAGCGAGCTTTCGATTCTCGGTTATCCGAAAACGCGCCGGAAATTTATCAAACAAGTCGCCGGAACAAGCGCGGCAATTGCGATCGGCCCGAATCTTCTAAGCGCGGCTTCGCTCGACCAGGCCGAGGCATCGAGCGCCGCCGGCCCGGGGACCGCCTCGGTTAAAGTGAACCTGAAAATCAACGGCAAAGATTACGCGCTCGATGTCGATCCACGCGTCACATTACTCGACGCCTTGCGCGAGCGGTTGCATCTCACCGGCTCGAAGAAAGGATGCGACCACGGCCAATGTGGAGCATGCACAGTTTTGGTGAACGGGCGGCGCATCAATTCCTGCCTCAGTCTCGCTGTCACGCATGAAGGCGACGAGATCACGACCATCGAAGGTCTCGCAAATGGTGAAGAACTGCATCCGCTGCAGAGCGCCTTCATCGAGCATGACGGATTTCAATGCGGATACTGCACGCCGGGCCAGATTTGTTCCGCGGTCGCATGTGTGAAGGAAGGTCACGCGAACAGCGATGACGAAATCCGCGAATGGATGAGCGGCAATATCTGTCGCTGCGGCGCATATCCAAATATCCTCGCTGCAATCAAGGAGGTTAAAACAAAGGCGGGCGTATGAATCCCTTTACGTATTCACGCACGAATGACGCGCAGCAGGCGGTCGCAGAAATTTCTGCAAAACCGCACGGAAAATTCCTCGGCGGCGGAACCAATCTGATCGATTTGATGAAGATGGGCGTTGAGACGCCCACGCAGTTGATCGACATCAATAAATTACCTCTGGCGGAAGTGGAAGACTTGTCGGGCGGCAAGGGCGTGCGCGTCGGCGCCCTCGCGCGCAACGCGGATGTGGCCGAGCACAAATTGATCAAGCAACGCTATCCGGTTTTGAGCCAAGCGTTGCTCTCCGGTGCCAGTCCCCAGTTGCGCAACATGGCGACGGTGGGCGGGAATCTTTTGCAGCGCACGCGCTGCTACTACTTTTACGATCCGGCATTTCCAGCGTGCAATAAGCGCAAGCCCGGAAGCGGTTGCGGCGCGATCGAAGGATTCAATCGTATCCACGCCATTCTCGGACAGAGCGACGACTGCATCGCCACGCATCCGAGCGACATGTGCGTCGCGCTTGCCGCGCTCGATGCAATCGTACGCGTGCGCGGCCCGAATGGTGAGCGCGAGATTCCGATGACCGACTTTCATCGTCTGCCCGGAGACACACCCGACCGGGACACAAATCTTAAGCCCGACGAATTGATTATCGCTGTCGATCTTCCGGCAATGCCGTTTGCGACGCGGTCTCATTATTTGAAAGTGCGCGACCGCGCGAGCTACGCGTTTGCATTGGTGAGTGTCGCCGCTGCGATCGATCTCGGCTCGAACAAAAAGATCAATGCCGCGCGCCTCGCGCTGGGCGGCGTAGCGCACAAACCGTGGCGCGCAAATGCCGCAGAGAAAAAATTGATTGGCCAAGAAGCGAACGAGAAAACGTTCCGTGCCGCAGCCGAAGCCGAGCTCGCGCCAGCGAAGGGCTACAAGTACAATTCCTTCAAAATTGAGCTGGCCAAGCGCGCGATCATCCGTGCTTTGAGCACGGTCGCGGAGATGAACTGATATGAGCGCGACAGTTATCGGCCAACCACTCCCACGCGTTGACGGACGGCTCAAGGTGACGGGCCGTGCCACGTACGCCGCCGAATTTGCGCGCCCGAAACTTACTTACGGCGCGCTGATTCAGAGCACGATCGCCAACGGCCACATTGTAAAGATCGACCTGTCCGCCGCGAAGTCCGCTCCGGGCGTCATTGGAATTCTAACACGTGAAAACGCGCCACATTTCAGACCCTATCCGGACGACCTGAGCCGAGCGGACGCGCCAGGTGAGAGCCGTGTGCCGCTGCAGGACGACGAGATTCACTATGCCGGGCAACATCTCGGTGTCGTCGTGGCGGAATCTTTTGAACAAGCCACGTACGCAGCGTCGGTGGTCCGGGTGACTTACCAAACCCAACCACCTGTGGTGACGCTCGATGACGAACGCGCGCAGAAAAATGCGATCTCGCCGGAAAAGTTCGCCGGGCGCGAAGCGTTACAGGTCAAACGCGGCGACGTTGATGCAGCGCTCACGACCGCGGCGCACAAGATCGACTTTGTATATTCGACGCCGATCGAAAATCACAACCCGATCGAGACATATTCGACTACTGCGGAATGGGAGGCGCCGGACCGAGTGCTCATTCACGAATGCACACGCGGGATCAAACAACTGCAACGAGTCGTTGCCAACGCCTTCGGTTTGCCACAGGAAAATGTGCGCATCGTTTGTCCATTCATAGGTGGCGCCTTCGGCTCGAAGGGATTTCAATGGAGCCACACGTTGCTCGCCGCGGCGGCGGCGAAACAGGTCCAGCGACCGGTGAAGCTGACTCTCAGCCGTCCGCAGATGTTCGATTCCGCCGGCCAACGCGCCCGCACCGAGCAGAGACTTTCCATCGGCGTAGACAAAACTGGCAAGCTGGTGGCGTTGCGTCACGCGACGACCACGCATTCTTCACCCACGCACGATTACACCGAGCCATGCGGCAACACGTCGCGCATGTTGTATTCGTGCCCGAACGTCGAGGTCTCGCACCGACTCGTTAGGCTAAATTTGACCACGCCGTGTCCCATGCGCGCGCCGGGTGAAACGCCGGGCGTGTTCGCATTGGAGTGCGCGTTAGATGAACTCGCGCATGAGATCGGCGTCGATCCGGTCGAGTTTCGTCTGCGCAACTACGCTGAAATCGACGAATACCAAAACAGGCCGTGGTCGAGCAAAAAGTTGCGCGAATGCTACCAGCGAGGCGCGGAGAAATTCGGCTGGTCAAATCGAAATAAAAAGCCGGGTTCAATGCGAGCGGCGGAGGGATCGCAAATCGGCTACGGAATGGCGACGGCGATTTATCCAGCTGGCCAACAAAAGGCGGGCGCGACAGCGATCCTGAATAAAGATGGAACGGTTGTCGTGCGCAGCGCGACGCACGAGATCGGCACGGGCACCTACACGGGGATGTCGCAATTCGCGGCGGACACGCTGGGGATTCCAATTGAGAAGGTGCGTTTCGAACTTGGTGACTCACAATTTCCCTACGCGCCAAATAACGGCGGATCGTGGCTGACAGCGAGTGTGGCTCCGGCGGTGATGGGTGCGTGCACGGAGTTAAAAAAGAAAGTAGTCGATATTGCTGGGAGCTGGCCTAACGACTCGATGCAACTGACCAATTTGTTCGAGCGTTCCCGCCAGGAACAAATTCAGGCGGAGTTCAATTCAGAACCCAACAGAGCGGAGCGCGAGAAGTTTTCGTTCTTTTCCTACGGCGCGGTTTTCGTCGAAGTGCAGGTCGATCCTTTTGGACAAGTGCGGGTCAAGCGTGTGGTAGGCGTCTATGACATGGGCCGCATGATTAATCCACGCCTGGCGCGAAGCCAGATCCTGGGCGGGATGCTGTTTGGTTTCAGCACGGCTTTGATGGAATCGACGGTTCCCGATCCAAACGTCGGCCGCATCGTTAATCCGAATCTTGCTGAATACCACATCGCGGTGCACGCCGACACGCCGCCGGAATTCGATATCGATTTCATAAACGAACCCGATCCGCACATGGCTGATCTCGGCGCGCGCGGAATCGGCGAGATTGGAATCGTCGGTGTCCCCGCCGCCGTAGCAAACGCAATTTTCCACGCGACGGGCAAACGTGTGCGCGATCTCCCGATCACTCTCGACAAGCTTATCTGAACGAGCCGGCCCCAGCACCAATCCCGGGCCACGCCATAAGTGCCGTTGCCATTTCGTCGCCGATCGGGCGACCAATAAATCGCGTGGATGGCCGGCTGAAAGTTACAAGGCGGCGCGGGTCACGCCGCGGAATTTAATCAACTTGATAGCGAACCGGAGATGAATCTTTAATTAGGCTTCGCCTGTGAACGCATAATGAATGCTCTCGCGAGTTGCACGGCTGCAAATGGTCCCCGCCCTCCGCACAGCTTTGCAAGCCAGTTTCGCTGCGCATCGCCGAGCACATACTCGACTTTATGACGCCGCGCTCAAGGGCAACAACGTTCCGTAAGTCCGCGAGTTTGCGCACGGGTCAGGTCCTAATCAATTCTCGAATGGTGTGAAAACCTGAGAACGTCCAAGTGTTGACGCTGCATCACGCGCTAACATTTTTGCGAGGTGCGGGAAATTTTTCCTTGCCAACGCGTCAGCTTTCTTGCTATGATTGGCGAGATCATCAGGAGAATGGTTATGGAGCCGAGTCATTCGGATTTTCGGATTGAAAAAACCACTCATCTGTTACACGAAAATTCATCGCGCACTGTCGCCGAAGTTGCCGGTGCTTGTTCGCTGAGTACCTCCAGGCTGAGCCATTTGTTTAAAGCGGAGGTGGGGACCACAGTCGGGAAGTTCCGACGCACGTGCCGGTTTAGCAAAGCCAAGACGATGTTGGCGAACACTCCTGAGGTGGCGATCAAGGCAATCGCTTACACGCTGGGATATCATCATACCTCCAGTTTTACGCGAGCCTTTGAGCATGACGTGGGGGAGTCACCCACTGATTATCGAAACCACGAGCTACAGAAAAAGTGGCGCGCAGCAGTTACTGCTAACAAAAAGCACAAACGGCTAACTCCATAGCATTGACAGGGCGTTTCTCTCGGACTGCCAATTGAGGATATAACGTCAACCTGGAGGAAACACCATGCGCGCGACAACTCTGACGCGACTGTTCATAAGTTGCTTAATGGTGCTGGCGGCCTTGATTATTTTTCGAGGCTTTTTGGCACAGAGTGAAACAACACAGACTGGAACACCACAAGCTACACCCGCGCCGATCTACAACCCGTACCCGCCTGGGATTCTCCCGAACGATTTGAACGCAGAGATAAACAGGGTCCTTCGGGAGATAGATGTCATCGAAGGAAGAGCGATTGAACGGTGGCACCGCTTACCGCCCCCGATAGTGACCGGCCAACCGCCAACCCTCAAGGACACGGGCACTGAGAGAATAGAAACACTGGGCCAGCTAATGAATTTCGACAAACATATGTCACCCGGCAGAAATCAAGCATGCTCGTCTTGCCACATGCCATACGCCGGCTTTAGCGGGCCGATCCCCTCCGTCAATCTGACGATGATTGCGTATCCCGGAACGGTTCACTTTCGGGCTGGCAAGCGGACAGCGCAGCGATACACATATTCACCGTTCTTCCCTGTACTCCAGTACAACCAAGAACAGGGTCTTTTCTTTGGTGGAAACTTCTGGGATTCACGAGCGACCGGATATTTGCTAAGGAGTCCCGACGCCCAACAGTCGCAGGGTCCTCCCGTCGATACTCAAGAAATGGGCTTCCCTGACACTGCTTGCGTTGCATTCCGGCTTTCGAACGCTGTGTACCGGCCTCTCTTTGTGGAAGTGTGGGGCCAGGGCTCGTTCGATATCAACTTTCCACCCGAGACTGAGCAGATCTGCGCAACGCCTGGAGGGGCCGCGGCGTTCCACGGGGATGTCACACCGGTTAATCTGAGTCCAGCGGACCGCACCCGCGCAAACACGGTTTATGACCACTGGGCGCAGTCCATTAGCTCATACGAACAGTCCGTGCAGGTCAGCGCTTACTCGTCAAAATTCGACGCCTTCATAGCGGGCAATTACACGATGACTGGACCCGAGCGGGCGGGTTACAACCTGTTCAAAGGCAAAGCCAATTGCAACTCGTGCCACGTCGACGGAAGAGGGACGACTCTGCACCCAGGTCAGGTGGACACCAGCACAAACGCGGCGGCGAACCCTCCTCTGTTCACCTGCTTCGGCTCGGCCAATGAGGGCCTGCCCCTGAATTCCAGGGACGCTTTCTATTATCAGACCACGCCGGATCCCTTTGGGTTCACTGGCAATCCTTTAGGCTTCGGCTATCGAGACCTGGGCATGGGGACCTTCCTCAGAAGCGGCTTCGGTTCCGCCCCCAACCCGAACGGGACTTGGAGACAATTTGCACCAACTGTCGACGGTCAATTCCAGGTCTCTTCGGCGCGCAATGTAGCTATGACACCGCCACGGTGTCCCACCACCGAGGCGCCCGGCCCTTACTTCCAGAAGGAGTTCTTTCACAACGGCTACATCAAGAGCCTGAAGCAACTCGTCCACTTCTACAACACGCGCGACGTTCAGGGGATTGCGTTCGACGTTACTTCCGGACACTGCCCGGATGGAACGATCGAAAAAGTAAACTGCTGGCCCAGGCCCGAGGTCCGGAACAATCTCGATATGACCACCGGTAATCTCGGCTTGACCGATCAAGAAGAAGACCAGATTGTCGCGTTCCTGCAAACCCTTACCGATGGTTTCACGAGACCTTACCCCAACCGGGATACCTTTACGGGTACTTGCATGTCCGGTGGTTCGGCTTCGACCCAAGGTAATGAGTTTCTTATCCCTACTCCGCCCCTTCCGCCCTGCGCACCGGAAATTTGCGGCGTTGCGCCTCGTCCGAGTCCGCCTATTCCGTAGTGCAAAACGCTAAACGGCAGATGCGAGGGATGTGTGCGAACGAAATATGGACGCAATGGGGGTCGCCCGCGGCCTCCATGCCCCCTTTCCGTCGTCTTGCCAAGGGAATATGAATTGAATGATTCGGCGAGAGGTCCGATGAACAGACTGCTTCTGAAGCTGGCGATGAGTATGGTGGTGGCCAGCCTATTCTACTCCACGCCAGCAGCCGCGCAGGTGGCCCCTACTACTAAAAAAGCTGCGAGCGTCAAGATTACCCAAGGGCCAGAAATTGAACGGGCTGACTCCTATTTGACAATTGTCAGGTGGACAACCAACAACCCTGGGGGATCGCCCGAGCATTACGGAGTGGTGCATTACGGTACGAATCCCAAGGACCTTAGCCAGACAGCGAAATCTCCAATCAGGCTGAACCCTGGCCATCCCGATACGGTTTTCCGCGTGCGCATAGAAGGCCTCCAGCCTGGGACAACTTACTATTATAAGGTCGACTCGATGGAAGCCAGCGGCAAGGACGACGGGGGGACCAGCAAGGTAAAAACCTTCAAGACACATTAGCGGAGCACTTTCGCTCTTACCTCAATTCAACCCGGGTAAGGTCAATCACTTCGCGAAAGAAAGATGTCGATCCACGGGACAAAGAGCGAACCAAGACGAATTAGTTTGCCCAGATGGGAAAGACCGGCGCGCTGATTTTGGCGGCGGGCGAATCTTCACGCCTCGGCCAGCCCAAGCAACTCATTCAATTTCACGGCAAAAGTCTGGTGCGCCGAATGGTCGATGCGGCGAGGAAAGCCCGATGCTCGCCGACTGTGGTCGTCATCGGGAGCGATCGCGAAGAAGTCGAGCGCGAATTGAAGGCGGAAAGCGTCGTAATTGTCGAAAATAAGAACTGGCGACTCGGAATGAGCACATCGATTCGCGCCGGCGTGCGAAGGTTGATCGACGACGCCCCAACTCTTGAGGCGGTCGTATTGCTGGTCTGCGATCAACCCTTTGTGGACGCGCGCACGATTGCGCGACTTATCACGCTGCGAGAAAAAACAAAGAGAGCAATCGTTGCGTCACGTTATGCGAACACGTTGGGAGTTCCGGCGCTCTTCGATCGCTCCTGTTTTCAAGAGCTCGCCGCGCTCGATAACGCGACCGGCGCAAAGACCGTCATTCTCTCGAACCGCGAACGCGTCGCGGAGTTTCCGTTTCCGGAAGCCAGGATCGACATCGATACGCTCGAAGATTACGAAAAGCTCCTATCTGCCTCATCTTCCGCCAAAAAGTTTGCGAAATGATTTGAAGAAGCGGCCTGGGAAGGTCGCCGCTTTTTGAGGAAGACCCTGGAACTGCTGCGCAAACGGCGACTGTTCGCCGCCATGCACCTGGCACGCGACAGCCGGCACTTTGCCGGCAGGCAGATCGATCTCGTAAGCACTCCCGGCCGCCTGGCAACCAGTGGTGGCGAGCTGATTTGAAATCGAGCAGACCATGGCGTGCTGGATCGGCATGGTTGGTTGCAACGGCTGCGCTGGATAATGCTCCGCCGCTTTGTTCATCACCTGCGTCCAGACGGGCAACGCGAGCGCGGCGCCGTAACCGTGAGGAATGATCGTTGTGGGTTGATCAAATCCGACCCACACACCGCAAGTCAGCGTATTGGTATAACCGAGGAACCAGGCATCTTTGTAATCGTTGGTCGTTCCGGTTTTGCCCGCAGCTGGCAATTTGAAGCCCAACGATCTCGCGCTGGCGGCCGTCCCGCGCGTCAAGACGTCTTCCATTAACTCCGAGGTCATCCAAGCCGCGCTCGGATCAAGCGCCGGCACGGATATATGCGCGGAGCGATAGATTGGCTTGTGCTGCTGGTCGTCGATGCGCTCGATGATGTAAGCCTGTTTGCGCACACCAGCATTCGGAAAAACGGAGTACGCAGCAGTAAGATCTTTCAGATCGGTCTCGAATGAACCGATGTAAATCGCGGGCCCGCGAGGAACAATTTGAGCGAGACCGAGCGTGTTGACCACTTTTTGCACTGAGTCGAGCCCTGCGAATTGACCGACGCGCACGCTCATGGTGTTGCGCGAATGGATGAGACCGTAAGAGCAAGGCAGAGTGCCGCCATATCTTCCATCGGAATTGCCCGGTGACCAATTTCCAGCGCCTTCGATTTCGCCGGGTTGAATGGGGCCGTCGCTGATGGCAGCGCCCGGCAAGAGACCGTGAGTGAAAGCGATGGTATAAACGAATGGTTTGAATGCAGAACCAACCTGCCGGTTTGCCGGCGCGAGCGCGCGATTGAACTTGCTTTGCGCGTAATCGCGCCCACCAACCAGCGCGCGAATTCCGCCGCTCGCGTTATCGATCACCACAACTGCGCCTTCCAGATACGGCATGGACGAATCCCCTTCTCCGCTCTCCGGCGGCTGATAACTCGCCTTGAGCGGATGATGGAAATTGGATTGATGCTCGATCTTGGTGAGTTGCGTCTCGAGCGCCTGCTGCGTGGCGTTTTGCACGGCTGGATCCAGCGTGGTGTAGATCGAAAGCCCGCCGTTATCGATCTGGTCTTGTGTTAACAGCGGGTTCAGATCGCGCTGAACCGCGTCCATCGCATAATTCTCCTGGATAAAAGGCAGACGTTTGGGGTGCGGCGTAATTTTCGCGCGCTTTGCCTCTTCGGCTTGGGCGGATGAAAGTTTTTTCAATGCGACCATGCGGTTCAGAACAGCGTTGCGCTGGGTCTTCGCGCCTTCCGGATTTTTTAGCGGCGAAAAACGATTTGGACTCCGGATCAATCCAGCAAGGAGCGCGGCTTCAGGAAGATTCAGCTTCGACGCGCTCTTGCCGAAATAAGCTTGTGAGGCGGTTTCAACCCCGTAACAGCCGGTGCCGAAATAAATGCGGTTTACGTAGAGCTCGAGAATTTGCTGCTTGGTGAACTGATGCTCGATGCGCAGAGCGACCATGGCTTCCAGTAATTTTCGGCTGATCGTGCGACCACCGAGTGGAAGACTATTGCGCGCAAGCTGCTGGGTAATGCTGCTGGCGCCTTCCTTGGCTGAGCCGCTCATGATATCGTGGAGAAGAGCCCGAAGAATTCCCTTCCAATCAATCCCTTTATGCTGATAGAAGCGAGTGTCTTCGCGGGCCAGCACCGCGGCAATAAAAAGCGGTGACACTTGATTGAGCGAAACTTTCAGACGGTTCGCGCCAGCGAGACGACTGTAGATCTTTCCATCGACATCGAAAACGGTATTTCGCTCCGGCATTTCGTCGACCTTTTTCATGTCGAAGGTCTGCGCCCACGCTCCGTAGAACAGGAAAACAGCGAGACCACTGGCGGCGACCACTACGAGCAGCGCAACCTTCCAGCCGTAGCGGAAAAGGCGACTTCCACTTTTCTTATTTCTGGATCGGAGACGAGCGAACAATTTCATTCCAGATATAGAGACAACTTTGCCACATATTTCGCGTACGCGAAACCCGTAGGACGCACGTGATCAAGAGGTATGACCCATACGACGCCTGGGTCACATGGGCAGGCCGCCGGCTTCTACAAGGCAGCCGGCTACAAATTGAGCTTCACCACGCCTTCGTGTTGCTCAGTGGGGCACGGCGCGTTCGTCGGAACGTCCGTCGCCGCGTCGCTCGCCTGGACAGTCTTACTGTCGATCAAGTACTGCTCGACTTCCTCGCCGCTGACATCAGCGAGCATGTGCCCATTGATTTCAACACAAGGCGAAAGCGGCTGTCCGCTTTTAGTTTCCATCTCCCAGCGAAACGCGGGATTTTGAATGATGTCCTTTTCCGTGTAGGCAAGGTTGTACTTTGTGAGCACGGCGCGCACGCCGGCGCTCCAGCCACAGTAAGTCTTGAGGTAAGCGGTGATTTGAGGCGTATCCATTTGCACAAAAGATAGCATGAAAAGGAAAAAATTACAGGTCGGAATTAACCACGAATGACATGATTCAGGGTTCGGGCTTCAGAATTCGTGTTCTTGGTGTCCATTGGTGGTTAGATTTTGTGACGCAGCGGTCTTATCGCATGGGTTAGTTTTCGCAGACCCAGTTCCAGGCGCGTTTTTACCGTGCCAAGCGGAGCGTGAGTCGCAGCGGCAATTTCGCTGTGACTCAATCCCTCGAAGAAAGCAAGCTGGACCGCTTCGCGTTGAAGCCGCGGCAGCGCTCGTATGCATTTCTCGAGAAAGCGATGCAGATCGTTCAACACAAAAGGATCGTAGGCTTCACGACGCAGATTTCGCGACTGTTGCGCTAGTCCGTTGCCGTATCGTTCTCGCGCGCGAGAATATGCTTGACGCCTGCGCAATCGGTCGATGGCGCGACGACGAGCGATCGTCACTATCCAACCGAGCGGCCTGCCCGTCCTTGGCGAATAGCGCCCGGCCTCTCTCCAAATCTGGAGAAGAATTTCCTGTAAAACATCATCAGTCTCGGCGTCTTCATGAACCACACCATCAACCATTGCCCTAAGTCTTTGGCGGTGGCGTCCATATAACTCCGTGAGCGCGTCGTCCCGGCGACGCGAAATATCGTTCATCAGCGCCTCATCCGTTGAATCTGCTGCGCCTGCTCTGTCAAGGGTTTCGATCATGCGTGTTCTTGTCTTTGGAATCCAGCCTGGCCGCTCAATCCTGGAGGTTCCTTTCCTAAAGCGCGCCACCAATCTGGATCGACGATGTCGGAAATCAGCGGAGTTCCCGGATAGACCCATTGATGCGGTCCCGAGTCGCACGCTTCGGTCGGACAATGCAACTCATGTTTACCATTGGCAAAGCTCTGGATTTCTACCTGATGTCCGTTGAACTTTTTCTCGCAAAGGATACATAAGCGCTCATCATCGAGGGAATTCCAGCGTCTGAATTGATCCTCGGCACGCAAAATCGACAATCGATCTTCAGGTGTGAGCTGCGCGTTCATGTGGAGCGAAAATAGCCTGCCCAGTTTGCCAAAGGACACAATCGGGACGCCGGATGATTGTGGGGTCAGCCAAAATCCTAGGAGGGCGACAGCGTCTTGCACGCGGGAAGATCAGGACACAGTTCCGCGGTACCTCGCCACGGTTGTTTTAAGGTGATCGCTAAATCGCACTGCTAATATGCGCAAATGACGATGCGATTGAATTTTCGCAGCGTCGCGATCAAAACGCGACGCGGGCATCGCCGCGCTGGGCCTCCCGAAGCGCAAGATTTGCCAGAACTTCGTCAGTTGGCAGAACCCAATCCATTGGTATTGAATGGCAATTGGGGGTCGGGCAAATAATGCGCAGCGGTCCTGTTCCCCGCATACCTCCGATAACCTGGATCTGCTCGCCCGTGATAATCTTGCCGCAAACCAGACAGAAGCGTTTCTCATCCAGAGAGCGCCATGGCCGGAATTGATCGAGCCTTCGCAGCGCTTCCAGCTTGTCGACATCGGATAAGTTGATCGGAGAAGATAAGACCACCATCGGAGTATGCCTCGTGTGCCGTCGACGGCGCAATCGGGCGGATGGCGGATTGCCGTATCAGTCAAAATCCTAGAAGCGGTCCACGCATCTTATGCCATGTCGAGCAGAGTCGAGACTCTCTCATATTCAAAAACAGGGAACTGAAATGGGTCTCCCTCAAAAAAACTACATCCAACCACCGCACAATGCGCGTTTAGAGGGCTGCATGAGAAAGAAAATGAACACTGTATTAGATGGTTATCGTCGCGACGATCCAACGCTGGCGGCGATGGAAGAAATGCAATCATACTGCCTGGCCCACCCCGGAAGTCCAGCAGCGGTACGCCGGCCTCGGGTGTCAATGCGGGGCGATCTTTGGGTCGCGCTCCTTGGGCCCACGGTGGACAAAGGGGTCGTTGGGATTGGACCGAGCGTGGAAGCGGCACTCCGCGCTTTCGATGCGCAATATTTTAGCCTCCTGAGGCCGGCGACGGAAGCGACGAAAATTCGCGATTCAGCTTATCGCGCTTGTAATCGCGCGGCACAGATTCAACCAGGTCTTCGTTGATTGAGTTTTCGATGGCTTTTCCACGCGGCCCAATGTGCGGAGGATAAAGCATCGCCTCGAGACACACCAGCATGCGCGTGAGAAAACCGGGCCCCTTCTTGACCTCAGCGCTTTTTCGTTTTCCTGGTGGGCTTACCTTTTCGCTTGGTCTTGGCCATTCTGCGCAGTTCAGCTTTGCTCATCGATCCGTACATGCCCTTGGACGCGCCTTTGAGAGAAGACTTCTTACGTTCGCCTCTCTTGGCAGCCAAGGCCGCGCCTGCGGCCATTTGCTGTTGCTTTGATTTTGCAGGCATACAATTTTCCTCCTGTTGTCTTTAAGGTGTCTTTTGAGCGGTGCTCAGTCTCCAAAAGGGGTTCCCAGTTAGCTCGAATAAAACGACGCTGTGAGACGCATTTTATTCGCAGCCGTATTCGCTATCGCACACGCGGCGAGATTTCAAATTTAGAGACCCTCTATTTCTTTTCGAAGATCCTCCTTTGATTTGCCAAGTTTTTGTTGAAGACGTCCGAGAAGCTCGTCGTCTTTTCCTTCGGCAAATGCGAGGTCGTCATCGGTCAACTGACCGTATTTTTGTTTCAGTTTACCTTTCACTTGGTTCCA
>WNGQ01015712.1_pt1 | contig 19994 bp, 15 predicted proteins | sample 5407661 | NCBI WGS metagenome assembly WNGQ01 (sample SAMN13153382, study PRJNA577476) | soil metagenome | isolation source: 60 cm soil or saprolite under Garry oak tree replicate 2 | place: USA:California | collected 2016-06-15 | reverse complement strand
ATGCGGGTGGCGCTCGCGAAAAGCCCGGCCGGACGATTCCCCACCATCACTGCTCTGGCTGATGCCTTGATGATGGCGATTCAGGGCGATCAGCCGCCGGTCGTCCCAGCCACGCCTCCGACGCCCCCAACATCGTCATCCCCTCGCCGCATTCGAGTGCACGCGCGGCGCACCGCCTTTACCTGGTCACGAGCTTTTACATTGATCTCCATCCTGGTTGTGCTAACCGGGTTGGTTGGCATTCTCCTTTTTTTTGCAGCTATCCCATTTCATCTTGAAGAACTCCCCATACTGCCGTTTCAAAACCTGGGCCAATCAGGAGGGCTACGCGTAAACCCCGGCGGTGGGCTGACTCCTACTCCTACCTCCGGCACCGTCAAACCCTCAGCACCCTCGACGGCTAGCTATACGGGCAACCCGTCGAGTCCCTCCGGTCATGATACACCAACAACGGGGATTACGCCATCGCCAATCACCAATGTCACCGTTACGCCGAATACTACCGGAACCCCGACACCCGTCGTATGCATCACAGGTTCGCTGTTCATCGACGGTTCGCCTTACCTGGAGCCGGCGTTACAGCAAATCACCCATGATTACGGGAACCTCTGTTCGGGCCTCAACCTGCTGCTGCGAGGAGATGGGACGCGCGCACTCAACTTTGTGCAAAAGGGACGCGTTGATATCGCGGCCTCGGACGTGACCGCCCTGACAACACGCAATCTGACCGATCATCCTCTCGCTGCGCTGCTCTACGCGGTAATCGCCAGCCCTGACGTCTCCATCAGCGGGCTGACAAGCGCTGAGATACAGGGTATTTTCACGGGACATATCACGAACTGGTCGCAGGTTGGCGGACCCGATGAGACAATCAACGTTATACTCCCTCCCCCGACAGCCGCGATTAACGCTATTTTGCACACTTATGTGCTGAATGGTATGCCTGAACAGGCGAGGGGATTTGTCATGAAGAGAGATCGGCCCGATATACTGGCGCAGTATGTCTCTCAGACGCCTGGTGCAATTAGCTATGTGCCGCTGGCAGTAGCAAACACAGCCTCTGTGCAGACGCTGTCCATCGACGGAGTAGCCCCCAGCACGCAGGCGTTACTCGCGGGTACCTACCAGTTTTGGAGTGTTGAACACCTCTATACACAGGGAAACGGAACGTCTCAGGCGCAGGCCTTCCTCCAATTCGCCGACAGTAGTCAAGAAATGAGCGTATTGTCCCAATTTGGAGCCGTGCCGATTGGCATGGTGAATGCGGGAATACTCTCCTCACACCTTCCAGGCCCACAATTTTAACACGATATTAATATTAATTACCCCATTTATCCTAGTTACTTTGACAGTCATCGATTCTTAAGGCAATCTTACATGGGAGCATATCACGTAAAGCCTTTGATATCTACGCTCAGGGCGAGAGGGAATACTATGCGTTGTCCACGATGTTATTTTGATGGGCACTCAACTAACGGTGCCTGTCCTCGATGCGGATACTATCCGATGAGCGCATCGGGTGATTTGCCCGGGATGGAGGAACGAACCTCGATCTCCTCCAGGCCTTTGACAACCGGTAGACCAGCAACTTTATACAGCCTACCTCCAGTGAAGACCCTCAAACGCGGTGATGTATTGCGCCAGGGTCGTTATCGTTTGTTGGAACAACTGGTGCTGCCAGAGAATCAACAAAGCCAGGGAACGGCGTGGTTGGCGACCGATACACAATCCCCCCAGAACAGGGTGGTCATCCGTGAGGTTGCCTTGCTTGAGGAGCTTCCCGCCAACAGGAGCCAGGAGGCCCGTTCAATTGCCTTGCGCCTGACAGAGTTATCGCAGCACCCCGGCTTTCCGAAGGTCATCGATGTCTTCAGCGAACAGGATAATTACTATATCGTCATGCGGCACATGGATGGCGATAGCCTGGCAACCTTGCTCAGGCGGCAGGGCGGCGCCTTGCCCGAACGCATGGTCGCGGAGTTTGGACGCCAACTTTGTGAAATATTGTCGATCCTTGCCCGGCAGCAGCCGCCCATTGTACATGGCGGCATCAGTCCTGAGACCATCATTGTAAACCAGGAGAGAACCCGTGTATCGCTGATTCATATTCCGCTTTTCCCTCCTAAAGAAGTCACCAACAATAAAGCGCCCTCTGGATATCGCGCTCCAGAACAGGTGCGTGGCAGCGCTGAGCCTGCATCAGACCTCTATGCAGTCGCCGCAACGTTACACTATGCCGTTACCGGCTATAATCCTGATGAGCGCATGGCTTTCTTCCATCCACCGGCGCGCCGCCTTAACCCCGCAGTTTCAGCGCGTATGGAGTCCATTCTGTCACAGGCGCTGCGTCTCTCCATCCCGCAGCGTTATGCGCGTCCCTCTGACATGCAGAAGGATTTCGCGGCCCTGCTGACCTCCTATCCGCCTGAAAGTGATCGGCTCCCGACTCCTGCTACCACTCCATTGGCACTTGATTCGCTACAGATGCGCCAGCGCAGTCGTAATCGCAGCTTGCTGGATGTGGGTATTTTCGCCGGCATTGGCATCATCGTCCTCTTCGGGTTTCTCCTCTTTTACCTGCGCCCATTTACCGGTCCCGGTGCAAATCCAGTGAGCGCGAGTCCAACCCCCAATCTCACCGCCACTACGCTAGCGTTACAGCAAGCACTCAACAGGGAATTGACTTTAGAGGCGGAAACCTACCAGAAAAGCGGCATTGGCATCAGTGATGGACGGTTTGTGTTTGATATGTATCGCGGGCGCAACGACCTGAACGACAAAAAGCAAGCCGGGCTAGCGATTCAACAGGGGAATTTGAGTAGCGCTGTCGAGTTCCTGAGGAGGGCGACTGCCGAAGACCCGAATGACGGAGAAGTGCAAATTTATAATGAAGATATGCATCTCCTGCAAAGCGGCGCGTCCTACGTGACAGTCGTATTGGGTCTGCCGATTGATGGCAACGATGCCGATATCAACAGGGTCCGCACCAATATGGAGGCGGCCTTCCTTATGCAGCATAAAGTGAATAGCGCTAATCTCCTGCCTCACGGCCTCAAATTGCGCATACTGATCGACAGTTCGGGGGCCAACACCAGTGACGTAGCTACCGTGGCACAGTTCATTGCAAACCGTGTATCGATGGCCGGAAACATCGATCATATCATCGCCGTCGTTGGGTGGCCGTATAGTAGAGAGACCATCAACGCGCGCGATATCATTGCTTCCGTCCATCTCCCGCTGATCTCGCAGACGGCATCGAGTGTCAAACTGACCGGCACCAGCCCCTACTTTTTCCGCGTCAATCCTGCTGACGACCAGCAAGGGAAAACATTGGGCGCGCTCGCAGTCAATCAACTGCATGCCAAAACTATCCTGGTGTTGCGCGATCAAACCGACTCCTATAGTGACTCGCTGGCGGACGCCTTTATCGGTGACGCGAAAGCGCTGAACGCAACGATCATTAATAATCCCAGCGATTACTTCTCCGAATCGAACACCACGGTGGCGCAGTATGGGAAAGTGGTGGCTGATGCCATCGCTAACAAGGTTGATCTCATCTTTATAGCGGGATTTGATGTCGATGCTGTCCGCCTGGCAGTGGCAGTGGGGAATGAGTATAGGGCGAATCCGACGAGCGACTATCTACGAACTCTCAAGATTCTAGGTGGAGACGGCCTGGATACCGGCTTAGTCTTAGGCCAGGGCAACGGCCCTGATGCGGCATTGGCTGTGCAATTTCCGCAGGATATGCAGCGATTGATCTTTTCCGCTTTCGGTGATCCAGGCGAATGGGCATTCCTTAAACTTCCTAAGAATTCGTGGCCCACTTTTTTCGCAGATTGGATGAATACGTATCAGAGTTCTACGGTAACTGCACCTGCGCCTCCTCCCGGCAATGATGCCATCCTGACCTACGATGCCGTAGGGGTGATCATTAACGCGGCCTCGCTCGTACATGGCACGCTGACGGGTCAGACGATCAGGGATGCCCTGGCTTCACTAGGGTCAGGTAAAATACTCGCTTTCCAGGGGGTCAGTGGACAAATCCATTTTGGCACTGACAGCAACCCGGTTGATAAGGCCGTTGTCGTGCTGGAAGTAGCGGATGTTAACGGCTCCAACCATATCGTTCTGCTGGCGGTCGGCGGAAAGTTCGAATGACACGATCAGCGTATCAGGCGAGGGAGAGGCAACTCGTTGAGCTTCATAGCTCGATCCGACGACCAGGGTGCCTCTGGAGCCATGGTCAACCCTGCCAGAGCGCGCAGGGGTATATCGTAGTTCACACGCCATCCCACGTAATCCCGCCAGGCCTGGTCACGATCAGGCTTGAGGTCACGATCAGGCTTGAGCGGTACCCCTGCATCGGCGAGTTGCTTACATGCTGCATCAAACTCTTCCCTGGTGATACTGATGGGGTCGGTAGATTTGGGGTTCGGGTCATACGGGATATGAAAGAAGTCGCAGATGTAGCGCAACGCCAGGAATCCGGCGCGAATACATAAATCCGCCTGGGCATCCCTCGGAACATCAAGAGCTGAACTAGCCAATGAAGCGGCATCGAGTATGGCCCCGGCGGCAGTGACCCAGGATCGATGGGGCTGCGGCGAGCGGAAGAACACCAGTGCCCCCAGCGAGGTATGGCTCTCCTCCAGATCGGCAAACCAGGCTTCCCACGTCTTCCAGAGATCATGCAGTTGATCTAGCCCGTGTATGCGGTAGTAGCGCTTAAACATCCCAATAGCGGAGGGCGGCGACCCCGCGCGTACCTCCAGCATCGTCACAGCCGCTTCGCGTTTTGAGAAAGCCGCATACATTGTCGGGAGGTAGGCGATCAGCAGCGCGATTAAAAATAATCCAATAGCCGACTCGGTAAAGATCAACACAGTCGTCGGCAAATCATCAAGCGTCGCATACCCAAGTGTGAAGAGAGATGAGCCGCTGACCTTGAAAATCGTCAACAAGGAAATGTCCTGGACTGCCCAGAACATGCACATGTAGCCAAGAAGGACTCCCGTCAGCCACACTGCTGGCAGTGAAACCAGGCTGATCGGCGCGTAGAGCGCCATGATACGGTCCCGCTCCAGGTAGGAGCTGACCTTGCGCAAACGCAGATTAAAGAAGAAGCGTATGGTTAGAAATGTTATTCTGCTCAGTTTATCCGAAGCGCTGCGTGCAAGTACGAAAGATCGGATGGCAGAGATCAGTGTACCAGCCACAATTCCAAAACCAAGAAAAAATACGACGATACGCACCACTATTAACAGAATGTCTTGCACACTCGTTCCCTTATTTCGATCTCTTAGCCCATTTGAAACTTAGCGCTACTCCTAAGTATAGCAAGCACAAGCGCTATACTCCCAAGAACAAGCGGAAGCATATTTCCTATTCCGGTGCCACCAACGCCCGAACCGGGAGGGAGGTTGCTATCAGTTCTGCCCTGCTTTTGTTTCGGCTCTCAAATTACTGCTGGTAGTGCTCCACAATAGACTCGTCACGAACCTGGGCATCCTCCGGGTTGAGACCGCCATGCCGCCTGGCACGACGCTGGCGCAACAAATCCCAGCATTGATCGAGGCTCACTTCGAGTTGCTTCATGCGGGCGTGCTGTTCTGCATCCAGTCCAGTACCCTCAGCCTGTTGCATAAGCGCATGCTCTTCGCTCACCAACTCTTCGATGTTACGCAGGATTTCCGTATCGTTCATACTATTTCCCTCGTTTCTTCCTTCAAAGAAAAGGATGTATCTTCTCTGCTATTCTAGCCAAAAATCTTGCTTCTATGCAATGCAACACGGCCTGATCTGGTATTATTTCATCGTATCCAGGATACGCAGATTCACAGGCAGCCCCTCCATCTGCATAATCTTCAGCGCATTGGTCGTGGGGCATGGCCCCTCACGCAGTATATAATCAAAGACCATGCGTCCATCGATTACATCTTCCCGGAAGTGGTAGTTCCTAATCGCGGGCAGCGCATCCGCCAGCTTCACCAGCTCTAAATCGTGCGTCGAAACAACACCCAGGCAGTTTCTTCCAACCAGGGCCGAGATATAGGATTCACCACCAATCAGCCGCTCGCGGTTATTGGTGCCCTTGAAAATCTCGTCGATGAGAAAGAAAAGTGGCATACTTTTCTCTTTTTCACCCAACTCAAGGGTCGTCAATAGCGCTTTCAAACGCTTGACCTCCGCGTAGAAGTACGAGTAGCCATCGGTCACCGAGTCGCTGATCTTGATGCAGGTAAACAAGCGAAACAGCGATGTATGAAACGCGCTGGCATTGACCGGGCCACCCGCGTAAGCCAGGCAAAGATTGATGCCCAGCGTGCGTAAAAACGTACTTTTGCCCGACATGTTGGAGCCGGTGATGATAGCGATTTCCCCTACTTTGGGCATAGCGAAATCATTCACCACCTTCTGCTCCATTATAATGAGTGGGTGTCCCAATCCAGTAGCCTGAAAGACGGGCCGATCATCCTGCTTTTCACTGGCTACCACTTCCGCCAGGACATACTCCGGGTTGAGATAGGCAAAGGTCGCCAGCGAGTTCAACGCTTCCAGCTCGAACCAGATGTCCAGCCATACCGGCAGCCGTGCTGCGATCCGCGCTTTGTACTGGTGAAAACGATGCGCGATGTAGAAATCCCAGGGTACCAGCGCGTTCACGACCAGCCAGAGCAACACGTTCTTTTGCAGAGTCGCTGCCGAAGCGATACGGGCGATCCTATGCAAAAGTGTCGATGGTCTCTGCTCCTGCTGCATGAAGAATGGCAGGCATAGCTCTTTCAAATGCCGATTTTTGCCATAGCGGTAGGTCTCCAGGTACTCAAAGATGGTACTCAGTTGGCCGAAGGCATCGCTCAGATAATGCGCATCATCAAAAAGGTCGCCACGCTGCTTTCTGGTGACGAAGAGAAAAATGCCAATGAGCAGAACCCCCAGTATCCAGTATTGAGGAAACGGTGTAAAGAGATTCAGCGCTAGCAGGATAAGTGTCCCGGTGGATAACGCCAGCGAGAGCAGCATCAACGGCAGTAGAGAGGGAGATGCGCGGCGCTCATCCAGCCAGTTCAGCAGCTTTTTCCCCTCCCATTGCTGCTCCTGGTTATGCGCCGCGAGTATGCTTTTCATGAGCAGTTTGTCACGAAAAATCGGCAGAGGAGCCAGTTCGCGCACCAGCGCCTGCCTTTTTTGGATGATGTCCAGACCTGGTGTGGTGAACAATAGCCAATCGTGCAAGCGTTGGGTGCCATCGTATGAAATGGCTGTATTGAGCAACTGGTGGAGCGAGCGCTTGCCCGAAATGTCGAGATCGATTTCAAAGGGATGCTCCATGCGCGCTTCACTGAAACGCACGGCGGGTATTCTGGCCCAATCGAGCTGAATACGTGCCACCTGGGTTGCATTGATGTGCATCAAGATGTTGTGGCGGGTGATGCTGCGGGTGACCTGGCGATGAAAGTAAACCATAATACTAAACAAGGTGAGCGTAATGACAACTCCTACCAGGAAGAGCCACCAACCCACCAGAAAAAAGGCCAGGATACTGAGTAATGCGCCTCCAAAAAAGATGCCCACCCGCACCCATCCATAGCGATTGCTACGGCTGTCTAATATGTTGAGGCGGCGTTGTAATCGCTGGATTTGTCGTTCAATCGCCTCTAAACGCGCCTGTTTCTCGTTCAATTCACTCAATTGGTTTTCTTCTTTGCATTGCTTTCTCCCGCCGCGCTAACTCCTCGAGATACTCCGCCATCACCGCCTTATGTTCAGGGGAACGCAGGCAATCTTCCACAGAATAGAGGAAGTCTGTGAGCAGGGTTTCGGGGTCCTGGTCAAAAGCCCGGTCGATCTGGCGTTTTGTATGCTTCAATGCTGTAAAGGGGATCTCCAACAGTTCACGCGCCATTGCCAGCGCGTGTTCTTCCAACTGGCCGGGTTCGCATATCTCGTCGATCAATCCCAAGGCCATCCCTTCCTGGGCCGAAAAACGGCGACCGAGGAAGCAGAGTCGTTTGGCGGGGCCTGCGCCGATGATCCTGGCGAGGCGCATTGGTCCAAGCGCGGCCACCAGCCCCTCCTTTACCGCGGGAATGCTGAGAATGGCATCCGTCGTAGCGATGCGCAGGTCGCAAGCCAGCGCGACTTGCAGTCCACCGCCCAGGCAGTAGCCCTGGATAGCGGCAATCGTGATGGCATCCAGGGCTGCCAGGGTGCTTACACCCTTTTCCCACGTGGCAAACCACTCGCGGGTCAGATGGCCTTTCGCCAACTCTTTGGTATCGAGTCCACTGCAAAAGGAGCGACCCTCACCGCTGACAATCACCACGTGTGTCTCGCTACTCTGGGCCAGATGGCTGGTAATTGTCACAAGGTCCTGCACCCACGCCCAGTTTGCGGCATTGAGCGCATCTGGACGGTTGAGACGCAGGCGCGCCAGGTGTCCCTCCAATTCGCAGCGCATTGTCTCAAGCTCAAGTGGTGCCATGGGAAATCTCCTCCAGTGCTCTGTGGGCCATCTCCATCCCTACGGGGTAATTGCAATCACGCGCAGCGGGCTGCCGGAACCTTGCACAACCTTGAGGGGCGCGGCAATCACAATAGCCCCTGTTGGCGGCAGCAATTCCAGGTTCACCAGGCTGGTGATGCCGAACTTACCCGCGCCGTGCATGAAGGTGTGGCTTGGGAACGGGGGATCGAAGCCGCCAGCCAGCCCTGCATCCGTGCCAACAGTTTCTACTCCCACACCGAGGATTTCGCGTTCTTTTGCCAGGAATGCCGAGCACGTTGGATGAAATCCGGGAGAGTGAGAGCCGTCTGCCTGTAGGCCCAGAAATTCCTCGCGTCCCGTGCGCTTGCTCCAGCCAGTGCGCACCAATAGCCACGCGCCTGCCGGCAGGTGTCCATGCTCGCTTTCCCATTGCTCAACACGCTCAATGGTGAGCAGGAAATCGGGATTCCGTTCCACGTCGGCTGTTACGTCGATGACACAGGCCGGGCCAATGAATTTGCGGGGCAGGATGGTATCGGTTGCGTTGTTGGGCAGGTCTTTACCTGTGACCCAGTGAATGGGCGCGTCGAAGTGCGTCCCGGTATGCTCTCCCATCGTGATGATATTCCAGTACCAGGCGGGGCCGCGCTGGTCATAGTGTGATATTTCGGTGAGAGTGACGCCCGGTGATGGTGCAAACATCGGTGGGAGATCGATAACCACCGTATCCGGCCCCAGTGGAGTAGTCAGGTCAACCACTTTTAAGCTGCCAGAATTCAGTTCCTCGAGCAATTGCGACAAAACGCTGGTCATGTCCATTCCCTTTCTAAAGGTCTAAAGCGGACTTATGTTTTTGCATCGCTTCCAGGCTACGCTTGAACTGGAAGCGGTTCTCAAGCAGAGGCAGGTCCATGTGAAATGTCTTTGGCCCGATGGCTTCGACTTTGTAGATAATGGTGGTCAGGGTATTGCTCGCCAGCGCCTCGTGCACGCTCCGGGCGAGGCTATCGGGTGTGTTGGCCTCCATGACTGAGGGGGCGCCAGATGCCCTGGCGATGCCTGCAAGGTCGGTGCCGGTGGAGGTTGCGGTAGGAAAACCTCCCACAGAAAGCAGGCTTTCGTTATCGAAGACGATGTGCAGCAGGTTGCCCGGTTTGTAGCGGGCCATTGTGCTGAGCGTCCCCAGGTTCATGAGCAATGAGCCATCGCCATCGATTACGATCACCTTGTGCTGCGGCATCGCCAGCGCGATGCCCAGGCCCATCGACGAGGCGAGGCCCATAGCGTGTTCGAGATAAAAGAAGTTGGGGCGATGGCCTAGCGTATATAGCTCGGCGGCAACGGCGCCCATGATGGTGACGACGATACGCTTTTCCAGCTCAGGATAAATAGCTTGCAAAGCATCGACTCTTAGCATGCTTAGTCCTCCCACATCAGTTCGCGTGACAGCAAGACCGCCACCGGGTGCAGCGAGGCGTTGGCAAGCGTTTGCGCATCTTTGAGACGCCTGTGGATGTCACCCGCGTTGTTCAAGTGCCAGATTGGAATGTTCATGGCGCGCAGGATGGGCTCCGTGACCATACCTCCCTGAGTCTGCCAGGGGTCTTTTTCGCCAAAGTGCCCGCGATAGCTTATCAACATCAATAAGGGGATTTTGTAGAGCAATGCCAGCGAGACGATGGCATTTATGGAGGCAAGGAAGCCATGATTTTGCATCAACAAGGCGGAGTTGACCCCTGCCAGGTGCGCCCCTGCCGAAATGCCGATGCCCTCCTCCTCCTTTGCGAAGCGCATCGTAAATCAGCCTGGAATTAGTGACAGAGACAGGCATACTATCCTCCAATCTTTTGTTTAGGATATGCGAAAAAGACCAGGAAGCAGGGCAGAATCGCCTTCGTCATCGATTGTATAACCGATGGGTAGCCTGGAACTATTATACACGAGTGTTTTTTGCCCCGCAATGTTCGTTCTCTTTGAAAAATGCTGGCTGCTTGTAGTTCGGGGTTCTTCATAACATCCACTTCATCACTATTTAACATGCTTCAGGTATACTTTACATAGGAGCGGAGGTGAAGCACTGCGGCAGCAAGCTGATTCTCTTTATTGCTCTTGATTGAGACGATTTCGCCTGTTTCCACGTGTAATTATTGTTGCAGTAGAGATATGCATGGTGATTCATATCATCTTCATGCCAATTGCGCATGTGCAACATGGCTGTTCGGAATGTTCTGCAAGGTCAATGTAAAGAATGAAGGCAAGAAAAACAATGGAGGAACGTAGCATACGTTGTATACTCTTCGATCTAGGTAGCACCTTGTGGACGCACAATGATCAGGCGCTCATGCTTGCCGCTGAGAAAGTCTCCAATCGGCTGGCTGTAACAACACTTCTTCATCATGTTGGCTTCGATATATTCCCAGATATGGACATGGATGAGTTGGGTACGCTCCTGCGCAAAAGCGTTGAAAGGCGCATACGCGACAAAGTTCGCCAGCATCCCGCGTATGAACCTGACTTCACGCTTGCTGCAATGGAGGCTCTGCAACTGTTGGGCATTCCCGATGTAAATCGCAAGCTTGGAGAGGCCATATACGAAGCGCTGCGCGTGCGTACTCCAGACTCGCGCCGTCTCTTCGATGATACGCATTACACGTTAGCGGAACTCAAAGCGCGCGGCTACATCCTGGGTGTGGTGACAAACCGCCATTATGGTGGCGCGCCCTTTCATGAAGACCTTCAGACAATGGGCCTGCTCGACTACTTTGATCTGCGCCACATGGCGATATCAGCCGATCTGGGAATTCGCAAACCGCATCCCGCCATCTACATGTATGCCCTCAACGGCCTGCACGTCCCACCAGAAGAAGCTGCGATGGTAGGAGACTCACTCAAGGCCGACATCGCCGGTGCGAAACTGCTCGATATGCTGGCCATCTGGATGCCGAAAGCGTCCCTGCGCCAGGAGGCGCAAGCAGCACTGATGCCCACCTCATCTGCTGTTCTGCTTGGGCAGAGAACGTCTAAGAGGGTAGAAAACCTGCCAGGCACTTCGTCTCCCCTATCTTCTCAGCGTGAAAAGAATGGTGCGCTGACGGATGACGCTCTTCTTGCCTACGTCCACCAGCGTGAAAGTAAAGCGCATCACCAGCTTGCGAGCGAGATTCGACCTGATGTGATCATTGAACATCTTCGCGACTTGCTCGAGATATTCTAAAGCTCTCAATCACAATATGAAGCAATGAACGCGGATTGGCTCCTGAAATCGGGGCACAATTCATTGCTGCTCACGATGAAAGATGCACTTCGCTGCGTCTCCACTGGAGAAACCAATCGTAGAGTTGCTGATTGGCATAGGTTTGCGTCCACGAGTCATGACCCGCCTCCGGGTAGACCGTGAAGAGCACCTGGCCCCCGCATTTTTTCAGCGCGTCCACCATCCTTTCCGTGCTCTCAATCGGCACGATGGTATCTCTGGCTCCATGGAAGGTCCAGACTGGTACATGCTTGATGCGACACACTGCATTGGGATCGCCTCCTCCGCAGATGGGAGCGATAGCGGCAAAACGCTGGGGATTAGCGATTGCCATAGCCCACGTCCCGAATCCCCCCATACTCAACCCTGTCAGATAGATGCGCTCCGCATCGATGCGATACTCGCGCATGGCCTCGGCAAGCACTGTTGCAAGCGCATCGGTGTGCCAGCGACTCCCGCTTACACATTGGGGAGACAGGACAATGAATGGGAAATCAGGCTGATCCTGCAGGAGCTTTGGCAATCCCTGGCTTGCTACGAGTGCCGGATTATTGCCGCGTTCACCTGCCCCATGGAGAAAAAGGATGAACGGCCAGCGCTTTTCCGGCTGTGCATCATACGCTCTGGGCAGGTAGAGTAGATAGCGTGTATTGATGGTCCCGGAGGGGAATGTTGAAGAAAAGGTGTGTACCTGTTGTTCGCCAGGAGTAGACATGTCTTGCTCTTTCTATCTTTATTTACTACGAAGTCTTTCTTCCTATATCCACACAATTACGAGAAACTGGTTTATAGTAGTATTGGCAGTCGGCATACCATAACATAAAGGATCACAGCATGTCAAAAGAACCAGGATCGAGCGTTCAAAAAGTCCAGCAAACGCTGAAAACTCTGGGGTTTTCAGGTGAAGTGGTGGTGTTTCCAGATTCGACGCGCACCGCCAGCGAAGCGGCCCAGGCGGTGGGCTGCCAGGTAGGGCAAATCGTGAAATCGCTCATATTCAAGGGGGGAGAGACGCATAAACCGATACTCGTGGTCGCCAGCGGCGCAAATCGCGTGAACGAGCGGCGATTGGCTGAACTCGCCGGTGAGCGCATTGAAAAAGCGGATGCGGACTTTGTGCGCCAGCATACCGGTTTTGCTGTGGGCGGTGTGCCGCCTGTGGGTCACTTCGAACGCCTGGAAACATACATCGATGAAGACCTGCTGCAATATGAAGAAATCTGGGCCGCCGCGGGAAACCCGCACGCCGTCTTTCAGCTCACCCCGGCAGATTTGGAAAGCATGACAGGAGGCAGGGTCGTCTCCATCAAGTAGGACCTGCCCGCTTCAGCGATTTCGCGTGGTTCGGCCCAGCGCCCAAATGCTTGTTCCGCCTCGCGCTCCCGTTTGATCTCTCGCATCCTTCTTGTTTCTTCTTTCTGGCATTCAGATGAATGTTAGAGAATATTGAGAATTTTTCATCTATTTTTAGAGCCGGTTGATATTCTCCGGTTACGATGTATCTGGGCCAAAGATGACCCTGTGGCAGTGCGTCTTATTGGAAACGAACGCTCGTTGAGAAGGGATGTACAGCATGGTAGCATCACCAGATACTCTGCAACTGGTAAAGCAGGCGCAAGTAGGCAATACTGAGGCTTTCACGGCTCTGGTACAGAGCTATGAACCCGAAATCTATCGCTATCTGGTAGGCATGTTGGGAGATCGTGATGAAGCGCATGATTTCGTCCAGCAAGTATTTCTCAAAGCCCGGCTAAACCTGGCAACACTTCAAAGTGTAACGTGTTTTAGGACCTGGCTTTACACTATCGCCCGCAATTTAATTTTCGACCATTGGAGAAGAAGGAAAGGATATTGCCAGTCCTGGGAACATCTTGAAGTAGATAACCTCAGCATGAGAATACCGGGACCTGAAGAACAGGCAATGAAGATGGAGCTTATTCACCTGGCTTTAGGCGAGCTAGCTCCGAAATTACGTCAATGTTTACTGCTGAGGCTGGAAAGCGGTTTTTCACCTCGCGAAATAGCCGAGATGGTAGGAATCGGCGAGAGCAGTGTCGGCACCTATATCAGCACGGCGCGTAAACAGTTTTGCGCCATCTACGAGCGTCTGGAGAATGAGCAATGGATAGAAGTACGAGTTGATAGCTGATTAACTCGCTTGCTTCTATTGACAGTGCAAATTATATCTTTTATGCTCATATTGTATCTGTTCGTTGCTCAATCAAGAGGAACAGGAGAATATGCTATGTTCTGGTCAAACTACAGTCTCATACAAGAAATGACAAATGGGCGATGGTGGAAGCGTTTTGTCATTGATAGCTTATTGGCCATCATCGCTGTCATTGTGGTGACGCTCCTGGTTTTCGCTCTTCAACTGCACCCTCATATCGCCACTATCCTGCTTGTTGATCTCTTTATTGTGCTACTACTCACCCTCAAACGTGGACTCAGGACAGCCATTCTCGCCGCAGTTGCTGCCTGCCTCGCCTTTGACTTCTTCCTTGTGCAACCGATCTTTTCTTTGACGGTTACTCATATTGAAGACGCGGTAGAACTGCTCACATTTCTGCTTTTCGCCATCATACTGAGTTATGCATACTCACAACAGCAAAAACGAGTTGAGAAGGCAAGGCAACAAAAGTACGAAGAAAGCGTGCTGTATGAAGCGATGTTACGCAAACAGCACGAAGAAGTCAGCCGCCGGGACCGTGAAATGAGCGTCCTTTATGATGTAATGCAGGTCACAAGAGAGCAGAAAGACTTGAAATCTCAGCTCAGTCTAATTGCGCGAACCATAGAAGATACCTTTGCTTTCTGTGGCATACGTGGCTGCGCTTTTCTCTTGCCCAACCTGGATGGTAATTCCCCACTTTTGATGCTTCCATGCGGATGGCTAATGCGGAGCCGCATACATTGGAGGCGAGGCGTAAAGCGAAGCATCGCCAATAACAGGCTGGGCTTGATATTCTCCTCACCGTAGCGTATAGTACGTGCAGCAGAACTCATCATCTACTATCCACATCTCTTGAGGGCATTTTTCTTTTGTGTTCTGGACTCGTTTTGGGTTATTTCAGACATTCGTACGCACCCATGAGGAGGTGCGACCATGACCGACCGCGCAGGGCAGCAGTTAGGCAATTATCATCTCGTCCGTTTATTGGGACGAGGGAACTTCGCTGACGTTTATCTGGGGCAGCATATTCATCTCAACACGCAGGCTGCCATTAAAGTGCTTCGCGGGCAACTGGCAAGTCACGATATCGAAAGCTTCCTCACAGAGGGACGCACTATTGCCAGTTTGCGGCATCCGCATATCATCCAGGTGCTTGACCTTGGGGTAGAAGGTACAACCCCCTTTCTGGTCATGGAGTACGCTCCCGGTGGCAACCTGCGCCAGCGTTATGCCAGGGGAACGCAGGTTCCGCTCGATATCGTCGTCTCCTACGTCAAACAAATAGCTGAGGCGTTGCAGTATGCGCATCGCGAAAAGGTGATTCACCGCGATATCAAGCCGGAAAATATGCTGCTGGGGAGATACAACGAGATCTTGCTCAGCGACTTTGGCATTGCCACTCTAGCCCACAGTACTCTTTCCCAACACGCCCAGGACACGGCTGGCACCATCGACTACATGGCTCCTGAACAGATTCAGGCCTATCCAGGCCTTGCCAGCGATCAGTACGCCCTGGGAGTCGTGGTCTATGAATGGCTGAGTGGAGATCGTCCCTTTCAAGGAACCTCCACCGAGGTTGCCATCAAACATACCCTCGCTCTTCCCACACCTCTGCGAGAGAAGGTACCGACACTACCTTCAGAAGTTGAGCGCATCGTGTTGAAAGCCCTTTCCAAGCGTCCTGAACAGCGCTTTGCGAGTGTGCATGACTTTGCTATAGCTTTAGAAGGGGCCAGCCTGTCAAAATCATCTGCGCAAACACAGCAGATGCTGCCCTCAGACCCGCACGCTGCAATTGGAAACGCTCTGGCCGCATCGAAGGAACGGCTGTATAACCTGCCAGCGCAGGTGACTCCATTGATTGGGCGCGAGCAGGAAATGGCGAATGCGTGTATTCGCCTCCGGCAGCCTGAGGTACGCGTACTGACCCTCACAGGCACAGGTGGCATCGGCAAAACCCGCCTGGGCCTGGCGGTCGCGGACTGCCTGTTCGATGCTTTCGCCGATGGCGTCTGCTTTGTCGCGCTGGCTCCCGTGAGCGACCCCGCGCTGGTTGTTGCCACCATCGCCCAGGCGCTTGGTATCAAAGAAGCCAGAGAACAATCGCTGCTATATCTCTTGAAAGCCTTTCTACAAAGCAAGGAACTGCTGCTGCTGCTCGACAATTTCGAGCAGGTGGTGACGGCAGCGCCGGTGCTTTCAGAACTGCTGGCCGCCTGCCCGCACCTCAAAATACTGCTAACCAGTCGCGCCGTGCTGCATATTCAAGGGGAGCACGAGTTTCCTGTACCGCCTCTTGCTCTACCAGATCTCGCGAGCCTTCCAGAGAGCGAGACTCTTATGCAGTACCCTGCGGTAGCGCTCTTCCTGCAACGCGCGCAGGCCATCAAACCCGATTTTACCGTCACCCAGGCGAATGCGCGTGCAATCGCTGAGATCTGCGCGCGGCTGGATGGCTTGCCACTGGCGATTGAACTGGCAGCCGTGCGGGTCAAGCTGCTCTCGCCGCATGCACTGCTCCAGCGACTGGAGCACCGGCTGGCTGTTTTAACCAGTGGGACGTTGGATGTTCCGGCGCGCCAGCAGACCCTGCGCAATATGATTGCGTGGAGTTACCACCTACTGGATGCCGACCTTAAGCGACTCTTCAGCCGGCTATGCGTCTTCGTAGGTGGCTGCACTTTAGAGGCGATCGAGTCCGTCTGCGCGGCACTCGATGACGGAGCCTTACCAGTCTTAGAGGGTGTCGCTTCACTCATCGACCAGAGCTTGCTGCAACAAATGGAGCAGAAGGGGGAGTCGTCGCGCTTCGTCATGCTGGAGACGATTCGCGAGTACGGGTTGGAGGCGCTGGCCGCCAGCGGAGAGATGGAGCGCACCCGGCAGGCCCATGCCGTCTACTTCCTGTCCCTGGCGGAACAGGCGGAACCAGAGCTTGGAGGCTCCCAACAAGCGAAATGGTTTCAACGCTTAGAGCGGGAGCATGATAACTTGCGGACAGCGATGCGATGGATGATGGAAGACGAGAGGGTAGGAGAGCGCCGGGAGATGGCTCTGCGGCTGGGAGGGGCGCTGCGGCGCGTGTGGGTTGTGCATAGTCGTATCAGCGAGGGGCGCAGCTTCCTGGAGCGCGCACTGTCGCGCAGTGAGGGTATTGCAGCACCTGTACGGGCAAATGCGCTGATCGCTGCCGCGAACATGGCCGTTATTCAGAATGACTATGAGCAAGCCGAGATACTGGCGGCCGAGAGCCTGGCGCTTTTCCGCCAACTCGAAGACCGACCGGGCATCGCGCTCTCACTGTACCTGATGGGCAGCGCCGCCTGGACACGAGGCAATCCCGCCGCGTCCCGCTCCCTGATGGAGGAGGCCCTGGCCATCTCCAAAGAGGTGGGAGACAAAGAGCGAGTCGCCTGGTCACTCTTTACCCTGGCAATGTGGCACCACAGCCAGGGCGAATACGCCCTGGCACGCTCCCAGTTTGAAGAAAGCCTGGCGATGCACAGGGAACTAGGTGGGAAGAGGGGTATTGCCTCCTCGCTCGTCTACCTGGCGCAGGTGCTCTTTGATTCCCAGAGCGACCCGGCGACAATACACCCCCTGCACAAGGAGGGGCTCAGGCTCTTCCGGGAGTTGGGCGACAAACAGGGTATTGCCGCCGCCTTATGGCTCTCAGGACAGATTGCCCTGATGGAGGGCAATCTGGTCACGGCATACCAGCTTGCTGAGGAGAGTGTGAGGCTCTACAAGGAAGCAGGGTATCGATGGGGCATGGTGACCGCGATCTCCTTTTTAGCAAAAGTAGAGGCACGCCAGGGCAATAGTGCGGCAGCGCAAGCACACTACGAGGAGAGCCTGGTAATAGCCAGGGATGTGGGCAAAAGGGAGATAATCGCCACCGACCTGGAGGGATTGGCTGATATAGTCGCGGCACAAGGCGAACCAGTGTGGGCTGCTCGGCTCTGGGGAACCGCAGAATCCTTGCGTGCAGCTATTGGTGTACCCCTGCCGCCAGTTGAGCGCGCCGAGTACGAACGCTCGGTCGCTGCCGTACGCACCCGGCTGGGCGAAAACACCTTTGCCACCAGGTGGGCTGAGGGACGAAGCATGACGCCGGAGCAGGCTCTCACTCAGGGAGGAGCGAGAGTTGTTCCGCCACCTACTAAGGCCACATCACCCACCTATCCTGCGGGGCTTTCAGCGAGAGAAGTGGAGGTGCTATTCCTGGTAGCACGAGGCATGACCAACACACAGATCGCACAGGAGTTGGTACTGAGCGAGAAAACGATTGCCGCTCACCTTACACATATCTTCAACAAGACGGGCAGCGAGAACCGGGCAGCGGCAGCGGCCTTTGCCATCCGCCATGGTCTGATCTAACCCGCCTTGCAAAGAGACCTGCGCCACTTTCTGCTGCTACCTTTGTATACATTCCCGTGCAAATACCCGGAGCGATTCTAATTTTGCCGCGTCGGGGAACCAGAGAATCAGTTCTTGTATACCTAATCGCGCCCTACAGTCTCGCAGTGTCCCTTGAGAATATCGAGCTTGCGCTTGATGGTCGGGATTTCGCCACCAATATTGCAGGCATCGGCATACTGCGCTACCAGCTTGAGCGTGACCTTCTCGCCGCTACCACCGATCAGCAGGGGAATATGCGGCTTTTGCACGCCCTTAGGCTGGTTGATTGCTCCGCGCACATGATAGTACTTGCCCTCGAAGACCGCCTCTTCCTGTGTCCACATCGCCAGGATGACCTGAACAGCCTCGCGCAGCTGACGCAGGCGCTCTGGAGCATCGGGAAATTCATTGCCATAAGCGCGAAATTCGTGCTCATACCAGCCAGCGCCAATGCCAAAGTTGAGTCGTCCATGGCTCATGGCATCGACGGTACTCGCCATCTTTGCCAGCAGCGCAGGATTGCGATAACCGTTACAGGTCACCATTTGCCCGATACGCACGCGCTTCGTATCGCGTGTAAGGGCAGCGGTGCTCATCCAGCATTCAAACGTGACCTCTTGCGAGGGAACAGGAATAGTGTGGAAGTGGTCGTAGAGCCAGACGGAAGTGAAGCCCAGAGCCTCGGCCTCCTGCGCGACGCGTGTCATCGCCTCGTACGCCTCAACCGGGTCGAGAAAATCGACCAGGTCCATACGCCACCCTTGCGGGACCATTACACCGAAGTTCATAGTCATGTATAGCAAGTTCCTTTCAAAGAAAAAATGCGCTCTCGCGCGTTTCTCAGCCCTATATCTGAATGTAGCATAGCATATCCAGAGCAAGAGCAAACCCAGCTCTAGAACCCCACCGCTTCAACCCAACTTTTTGTTTAAACATCAATCTCACCTGTAGCCAGTACAAACATTGACAATGATGAGTTCCCTGGATATGATTCCACTGACTGGTCAAGCTGCTACTTTCTTTTAAGGAGAACGCCCATGAGCGATATTCGCGAGGAATGGATTGCCCTGCTACAGAAGTACCGGCTCTCCCCTGACCGACCGGACAACGAACAGTTCTGGTGTACGAAGCTTGATACCGCGCCGCAGGAGGAACTGCGGGCTATTCAGAGCGAAAAACTGCGGGTAGCGGTTCGCTATGCCTACCAGTGTATCCCATTTTACCGGCGCAAGTTTGATCGCATTGGCCTTCAGCCGGGCGATATTCGCTCGGTGGATGATTTACAATTGATTCCCGTGTCAACCAAGCAGGAGATGGCTGACGACCTGGCGGAACACAGCCCCTGGGGCAGCTATACTGCACTTGACGATAACCTCTGGCTGCAACGGGGCTGGCAGATCTTCGCCAGTTCTGGCACCACGGCGCAGCCGCGCGCCTTCCGCTACAGCCAGTTCGACCGCGAGATGTGGATGTGGACGAATGCCCGCGCCATGTGGGCCATGGGCTTCCGGCCTGGTCGCGACAGCGCGCTCATCGCCTTTGGCTATGGCCCGCACGTCTGGCTCTGGGGCGTGCATTACGCGCTCAACCTGATGGGCATTCCCATCGTCACGGCTGGTGGCCTGGATTCAAGCGCCCGTGCTCGCTTCATCGAGCGTTATCAACCGACCATCCTG
>WNGQ01002197.1_pt1 | contig 19996 bp, 20 predicted proteins | sample 5407661 | NCBI WGS metagenome assembly WNGQ01 (sample SAMN13153382, study PRJNA577476) | soil metagenome | isolation source: 60 cm soil or saprolite under Garry oak tree replicate 2 | place: USA:California | collected 2016-06-15 | reverse complement strand
CCGCGCGGACACCCTGGCCCGCGGCGAGACGTTCTATCCGGGGGCCAGCCGGGTGCACCTGGCCGCGTTCCCGCCCAGGGAACGGTGGGACGACTGGTCCTACCTGGACTCCAAGCGGGTCGGGCGCCGGGCCATGCTGGTGCCGACCACGTGCTTCAACTGCGAGTCCGCCTGCGGCCTGCTCGCCTACATCGACCGCGACACCCTGACCGTGCGCAAGTTCGAGGGCAACCCCGAACACCCCGGCTCCCGGGGGCGCAACTGCGCCAAGGGCCCCGCCACCTTGAACCAGGTCACCGACCCCGACCGGATCCTGTTCCCGCTGAAACGGGCGGGTGAGCGGGGCGAGGGCCGGTGGGTCCAGGTGGGCTGGGACGAGGCGCTGGACGACATCGCGGCCAGGATCCGGGGGACTCTCGCAGCAGGCCGCCCGAACGAGATCATGTACCACGTCGGCCGGCCCGGGGAGGACGGCTTCACCGAACGGGTGCTGGCAAGCTGGGGCGTCGACGGGCACAACTCCCACACCAACGTCTGCTCGTCGGCCGCCCGGGCTGGCTACCACTTTTGGATGGGCATCGACCGGCCCAGCCCCGACCATGCCGGTGCCGACGTCATCCTGCTGGTCAGCGCCCACCTGGAATCCGGGCACTACTTCAACCCGCACGCGCAACGGATCATCGACGCCAGGGCCCGCGGCGCCAAGGTGATCGTGTTCGACACCCGGCTGTCCAACACCGCCACCCACGCCGACCACTGGCTGGCCCCGCATCCCGGGTCAGAGGCGGCGATCCTGCTGGCGATCGCCAACCACCTCATCCAGACCGGCCGCTACCACCGTGAGTTCGTCCGCCGCTGGTGGAACTGGGCGGAATACCTCGGCTGCGAGCACCCGGGGACCGAGGCCACGTTCGAGCGGTTCGAGGAGATCCTGCGCGGACTGTATGCCGAGTACACCTTCGAGTTCGCCGCCGCGGAGTCCGGCGTCGACGCGGCGGTGATCGCGGAGGTGGCCAAGACGGTCGCGCGGGCCGGGACCCGGCTGGCCACCCACAGCTGGCGGTCGGCGGCGGCCGGGAACCTTGGCGGCTGGCAGGTGGCACGCTGCCTGTTCCTGCTGAACTGCCTGCTCGGCGCCGTCGCCACCGAGGGCGGCACCTACCCGAACGCGTGGAACAAGTTCGTGCCCCGCCCGATCCACACCCCCGGTCACCCGCACACCTGGAACGAGCTGACCTGGCCGGGCGAGTTCCCGCTCGCCCTGAACGAGATGTCGTTCCTGCTGCCGCACTTCTTGAAGGAGGGCCGGGGGCGGCTTGCGGTGTACTTCACCCGCGCTTACAACCCGGTGTGGACCAACCCCGACGGGCTGAGCTGGGTGGAGGTGCTCACCGACCCGGCCCTGGTTGGCCTGCACGTCGCGCTCACCCCGGTCTGGAACGAGACCGCCTACTTCGCCGACTACATCCTGCCGATGGGGGTTGGCTCGGAGCGGCACGACCTGCACTCCTATGAGCAGTACGACGGGCAGTGGATCGGGTTCCGTCAGCCGGTGCTGCGCACCGCCCGGGAACGGCTCGGCGAGACGGTGACCGACACCCGGCAGGCCAATCCGGGCGAGGTGTGGGAGGAGAACGAGTTCTGGATCGAGTTGTCCTGGCGAATCGACCCGGACGGCTCGCTCGGCATCCGCCGCTACTACGAATCGCGGGAACGGCCCGGCCAGAAGCTGACCGTGGAGGAGTACTACCGGCACATCTTCGAGCACTCGGTGCCCGGCCTGCCCGAGGCCGCCGCGGCGCAGGGACTGCGACCGCTGGAGTACATGCGCCGCTACGGCGCCTTCGAGATTTCTTCCGGCGTCGGGGCGGTCTACGAGCAGGAGGTCCCGGGCGCCGAACTCGAGGACGTCACCGAGGACTCCTTCGGCCGCGTCTGCACCCGGGCCGCCGTGACGGCCGACCCGAACGCCGTGCCAGTCGCCACGCCCGAGGGGGACGCGGACGGCCGCCGCCCGGCCGGGGTCCGGGTCGACGGGGTCATCCGCCGCGGGTTTCCCACACCCAGCGGGCGGCTGGAGTTCTGGTCCCGCACGCTCGCCGACTGGGGCTGGCCCGAGCATGCCCTGCCCGGCTACATCCGCAGCCACGTCCACCCCGCCGCGCTCGGCCCAGGCCAGATGGTGCTCATCTCCACCTTCCGGCTGCCGACCCAGATCCACACCCGCGGCGCCAACGCCAAATGGCTCAACGAACTGGCTCACACCAATCCGCTGTGGATCCATCCACGCGATGCGCGGCGGCTGCAGATCCCTGCGGGCGGCCTGGTGCGGGTGGAGACCGAGATCGGGTACTTCGTGGTCAAGGCGTGGGTGACCGAGGGCATCCGGCCGGGTGTCGTGGCGTGCAGCCATCACATGGGCCGCTGGAAGCTCGCCGGGGCCGCAGACGGCGGCGGCCAGGAGGTGGCGGGGCCGCGGCAGGTCGCGGCGACCGTCGACCTCACCGCGTCCGGCGGCCGGTGGGGGATGCGGCGGCGCCACGGCGTGCGGCCCTACAACTCGGCCGACCCGGACACCCGGCGGATCTGGTGGGGCGACGTCGGCGTGCACCAGAATCTGACCTTCCCGGTGCACCCGGACCCCATCTCCGGGCAGCACTGCTGGCACCAGGCGGTGCGGGTGCGGCCCGCCGCCGACGGCGATGCCTACGGCGACATCGCCGTCGACACCGGTAAGGCGCACCAGGCCTACCATGACTGGCTGCGCCGCTGCCGCGGCGCCCACGACCACTCACCCGACGGGACGCGCCGCCCCTACTGGCTGCTGCGCCCGCTCAAGCCGGGCAAGGACGCCTACCGGCTGGCCGAGGAACCGGTGGTGCATGCCCACCAGCCCTGACCTGTTCCGCGCCCTGGGCGTGATGTGCGAACCTCCCGAACCCGTGCACTCCAGGCTCGCCATCGCGCTCGGGCTTCCGCCGCCCGCCGACACGGCCGACTACACAGACATGTTCGTGTTCCAGCTCATGCCCTACGCCGCGGCCTACCTGAGCCCCGACGGGATGCTCGGCGGTGAGGCAGGCGACCGGGTCGCCGGGTTCTGGCGTGCCCTGCAGCTCACGCCACCCGCTGAGCCGGACCATCTGGCGGCCCTCCTCGGGCTCTACGCCGCACTGGCCGAACGCGAGAACGCCGAGCACCGGGCGGGAGCGGCGGGCGTCTGGCAGGAGGCAAGGCGGGCCCTGCTGTGGGAGCACCTGCTCACCTGGGCGCCGCCGTATACCCAGGCCATGACGACCATCCCGGGTGAGTTCTACGCCGCATGGGCGAGGCTGCTGCGCGAGACGCTCCTGGAGGAGGCGCACACGCTGGAACCGCCGCCCACCGCTCCGCTGCACCTGCGCGACATGCCGGAACTGCCGGGCCCGGGATCGGGCGGCTTTGAGCGCGCGCTGCTCGCACCGGCACGCAGCGGGCTGCTCCTCACCCGCGGCGACCTGGCGGATGCCGCCGCGGCCACCGGCCTCGCCGCACGCGTGGGCGGCCGCGCCTTCATGCTACGAGCCCTCATCGAGCAGGACCGAACGGCCACCTTCGGGTGGCTGGCCGGGCGTGCCGCCTGGTGGGCCGACCAGCACCGGGCCCACCTCCCCGCCCTCGGGCCCATCGCGCAGCACTGGCTGAGCAGGGCGCAGGCCAGCCTCCGCGCGCTCGAACACATACCCCAGCACACCTGACACCCCAGCCAGCTACTTGGAGAGACCATGACCAGCGACACAACCGGCACCGATGTCATCAGCGGCACAACCGGCACCGGCGCGCTCACCGAGGAGGACGTCCGGCGGATCGTCCGCGACGAGGTACAGAAGTCCTTCGCCAAGGACCCGGCGGCCCGCAAGGCCGCCATCATCGCCTCCAAAGGCACCCTCGACTGGGCCTACCCGCCGCTGATCCTCGCCAGCTCCGCGGCCGCGATCGGCATGGACGCCTCGGTGTTCTTCACCTTCTACGGCCTGAACATCATCCACAAGGACGCGGCGAAGAAACTCAAGGTCGACCCGGTCGGCAACCCCGCCATGCCCATGCCGGTCCCCATCCCCGACATCATCTCGTCCCTGCCAGGCATGGTCCCGATGGCCTCGGCGATGATGCGGTCGAGGTTCGCCAAGAACAACGTCGCCACTATCCGCCAGCTCCTCGACACCGCCCAGGAGGCCGGCGTCCGGCTCATCGCCTGCCAGATGACCGTCGATGTCTTCGGCTACCAGCCCAGCGACTTCATCGACGGCGTCGAGTTCGCCGGCGCCACCGCCTACATGGCGCAAGCCCGCCGGGCCCACGTCACCATGTTCATCTGAGCAGGAGAAACAATGCCGAACATCACCGAAGACAAGCTGGTCGACGCCCGCGACCTGATGTGCCCCATGCCGGTCATGGCCGCGAACAAGGCCATGCGACGGCTGAGCCCCGGCCAGGTACTCAAGGTCATGGCCACCGACCGCGGCTCCCTGGCCGACATCCCCGCCTGGGCCGAAGAGAACGGTGACGAACTGGTCGAATCCGGCGAGGACGGCGGCGTCTTCGTGTTCTACGTCCGGAAGGCTCCCGGCGAGTGACCCGGATGGCCACCCGCCCCTCGGACACCGATCAGGCCGCGGACCCGGGCGCTGGCGAAAGAGCGCCGGGCGCGGTCACGGTCGGGCCGGGCGAGGGCAGCGAGCCGGATGCCAGGTTCACCTTCGCCAACGAACGCACATTCCTGGCCTGGAACCGTACCGCCCTGGCTCTCGTGGTCGCCGGGCTCGCCATCGCCCAGCTACTGCCGCCCTTCCCCGGGGTTCCCTGGGGGCGTCACCTGCTCGCCGTCCCGCTGATCGCACTCGGCGCCACCGTGGCCGTGGCCGGGTACCTGGAATGGCGGCGCAATCAGCGGGCACTCCACCATGGCCAGCCACTGCCACGCTCCCCCCTGCCGCGGATCCTGGCCGCCTCGATCACTGTGATGGCGATCATCGCGGGAGTGCTCATCCTGCTCTCAACAACGCTGAAATGACACCCCCCGACGGCCAGGCCCGCACTGCGCCCGCCGTGGACCACGGCCCCGTGGCCGCAGCCAAGGAAGGCGGCCCGGCGGCGCCCGCCGACGACATCGAAGACGCCGATCCCGGCCTCGCCCGCGAAAGGACCAGCCTGGCCTGGACCCGCACCGCCATCTCATTCGCGGCCCTCGGCGGCGCGCTTCTCAAGACAACGCCTGCGGTCGGCGCCATCGTCCTGGCCATGAGCGCGGTGGTATGGGGCCTCGGCCGCATGTCACGCCGCTCCGCAAGGCCGGAATCCCCGCCCTGGCCCAGGCACCTGCTCATCTCGATGGCGGTCACACTCGTGTCGCTTGCCGCGCTCGCCGTGGTCGTGCTGACTGGCAGCGGCTTTGCCCAGCTCCGCCTCTGAGCGGTATTTCCCGGGCTGGATCCGGGGCCGGTTGTGGTCCGCCGTGTCTTCGTTACAGGCGGATGACCTGGCGGATGGTGCCGGTGACCTCGTCGATGGCGTGTTCGCCGTCGGCTTGCGAGGAGTGCACGGCCTGGACGACACAGTGCCGGAGGTGATCGGAGAGCAGCCCCACGGCGACTTCTTGCAGCGCCCGGGTCGCGGAGGCGATCTGGGTGACCACGTCGGGGCACCAGGCGTCGGCCTCGATCATCTTTTGCAGGCCGCGCACCTGTCCCTCGACCTTGCGGAGCCGGGTGAGGTAGTCGTCCCTGCCGGACGCATACCCGCGGGCGGTGCGCCGGGCCGTGCCGGTGCGGGGCGGCAGGGTGCATTCGCTGGCAGGGCGGCCATTGCGGCTTGCCACCGCGGTCATTGCTGGCTCCCGGCGCCCGCGGCCGCGTGATGGGTGTCCGCGCTGATCAGGTCGCGCAGCCGCTGATACTCCTCGGGGCTGATCTCCCCCCGGGCCAGCCGCTGGCTGTGGCGCCGGTCTCGGGATGCGCCAGCGATCCGCCGCCGCGATGACCGGGCGCGGCTGGCGTACAGCGGGCAGTGCCCGAGGGCGCCGGTGACCGCGAGATCCAGCCCGGCCGCTACCAGTAGGAGTTCCAGCACAACGGCCACAGCCGGCCCGGCGCTGGTGAGCAGGACGATCCCGGCGATGATGGCCGCCAGGCCCACGGCGATCCGGCCAAGGCGCTCAGTGGGGGTGATGTTCACGGTGCGCCACGCCGGGCGGTGGTTGCCGCGAGGTCGGCCGAGGACCGCCGAGGACCGCCGGGCCTGGCCCAGCCGAGTTGTTCATCATCTTCTCCCTTGTGTGTGCGGTCATCGGCTGTACAAGATCAAGGCTGCACGCGGCCGGGGATGGTGGCCAGGTGCCGGAGGTCCCCCGCCCGCGGATCAAGGTCCTACCCCCGGGGGGTTTATTGTGGGATGTGTCTGCGCGGTCTGTTTCACAGGTCCAGCTTCGGCGGGGATTCCAGCGCGATCCGGGGCAGGACAATGACGTTTCGATGAAGACCACCAGCCAGGCGACCAGTGCCCGAGCCGGTGCGGGAACGCAACGAGGCTCCCGCTTACCCGGGGGTTAAGGGGAGAAGCCATGGCTCACCACGAGGACGCGCCCGATGCCCCGGCGGAGGGCAGTGGCGAGGTGCGTGCGGGCAAGGTGGCCACGACGGTCTTGCATGTGGGCGGGCTGGGCTGGGCGAGTGAGAAGGCGGTCGTGGAGCGGGTGCTCGGCCGAAGGCCCGGAGTGCGGCTCGTGGAGGCCAACCCGGTGGCGCAGACCGCCACGGTCACCTTCGACACCGCCCAGACCTCGGTCGCCGAGTTGAGGCGCTGCGTGCAGGAGTGCGGCTTTCACTGCGCCGGCCAGTCGGTGCCCTGCTACATCTGTGACCCGCTGGCCGAGCCTGACCCGGTGGATGGCCATGCCGTGATGCCGGCCGCCCACCGGGAGGCGGCTGGTGCGGCGCTCACGGCGGCCCCCGCTCGCGCGGAGCATGGCGGGCACGCGGTGGCCGCGGGGGAGGGCGCGCCGTCTGCGCAGGAGATGATGGGCCACGGCGGCGCGGCCGGTATGTCGATGGAGGCGATGGTCGCCGACATGCGCAACCGGTTCCTGGTCGCCGCGATCTTTTCGGTGCCGATCTTGTTGTGGTCGCCGATTGGCCGTAACGTGCTGGGCTTCACGGTGGCCGCGCCGTTCGGCCTGCGCGACGACGTGTGGCTGCTGCTGCTGAGCCTGCCGGTGATCTTCTATTCGGCGTGGATCTTCTTCGACGGCGCGGTGCGGGCGCTGCGGGCCCGCACGCTGGACATGATGGTGCTGGTCGCGGTCGCCATCGGCGCGGGGTGGCTGTACTCGCTGGTAGTGACGCTGACCGGCGGCGGCGACACCTTCTATGAGGCGGCCACGGTGCTGGCCGCGTTCGTCCTGCTCGGTCACTGGTTCGAGATGCGGGCCCGGGGCGGCGCCAACGACGCCATCCGGGCCCTGCTCGATCTGGCCCCGCCCAGGGCCACGGTGATCCGGGACGGCGAAACCATCGAGGTGACCACGGCCGAGGTGGTGGCGGGGGACCTGCTGCTGGTGCGGCCCGGCGACAAGATCGCCGTAGACGGCGCGGTCGAAGAGGGCCAGAGCGAGGTCGACGAATCGGTGGTGACGGGGGAGAGCCTGCCGGTATCCAAGGCACCTGGCTCGCCGGTCATCGGCGCCACCATCAACAAGAACGGCACGCTGCGGGTGCGGGCCACCAAGGTGGGCGCCGACACGGCCCTGGCGCAGATCGTCAAGCTGGTGCAGGAGGCGCAGAACTCCAAGGCCCCCGGGCAGCGGCTGGCCGACCGGGCGGCGTTCTGGCTGGTGCTAGTCGCGCTGATCGGCGGCGCTGCGACCCTGCTGGCCTGGCTGCTGGCCGGGCGGTCGCTGGCGACGGCGATGCTGTTCGCCATCACCGTGGTGGTGATCACCTGCCCGGACGCGCTGGGGCTGGCCACTCCCACCGCGATCATGGTAGGCACCGGCCTGGGGGCCAAACGGGGCATCCTGTTCAAAAACGCCCTGGCCCTGGAGACCTCGGCCCGGAGATCCAGGCCGTGGTGATGGACAAGACCGGCACCCTCACCAAGGGCGAGCCGGAGGTCACCGGCGTGGCAGCCGACGGCCTTCCAGAACGCGAGGTGCTGCGGCTGGCTGCCGCGGTGGAGCGGGAGTCCGAGCACCCGCTGGCCCAGGCCGTCGTCAAGCACGCGGACGCCCTGAGTGTTCCCGCCGCCCGCGCCGAGGCGTTCGCGAACATCCCCGGCCACGGCGCCCTGGCCAAGGTGGACGGCCAGGCGGTGGCCGTCGGGAACACCCGCCTGATGGACGCCGAGGGCGTCGACCTCGGGGCGCTCGCCAGCCAGGGAAAGGAGATGACCTCCGCCGGGCGGACCGTCGTGTGGGTGGCCGTCGATGGGCGGGCGGCCGCGCTGATCGGCATCGCCGACGCACCCCGCCCCACCTCGGCCGCCGCCGTCACGGCGCTGAGGCAAGCCGGGGTCGAGGTGGTCATGCTCACCGGGGACAACCAGGCCACCGCGCAGCGGATCGCCGGCCAGCTCGGGATAGGAACGGTCATCGCCGAGGTGCTTCCCGGCGACAAGGCCAGCAAGATCGCCGACCTGCAGCGGGCCGGGACGAAGGTGGCCATGGTCGGCGACGGCGTCAACGACGCCCCCGCCCTGGCCCAGGCCGACCTGGGGATCGCCATCGGCGCCGGGACCGATGTGGCGATCGAGACCGCCGACGTCGTGCTCATGCGCTCCGACCCGCTGGACGTGCCCACGGCACTGCAGATCGGCCGCGGCACCCTGCGCAAGGAGCGGCAGAACCTGGGCTGGGCCATCGGCTACAACTCGGTCGCCCTGCCGATCGCGGCCGGCGTCTTCGAGCCCGCGTTCGGGCTGGTGCTCCGGCCAGAGATCGCAGCCCTGTCCATGTCAGGCTCGAGCCTCCTGGTCGCGGTGAACGCCCTGCTGCTCAGAAGACTCCGCCTCCCCAGCGCCGCAAAACAAGCGCCATAACGGGCCGCCCGGCTTACTGGCTGCCTTCGCTCAGCACCGTCCCTGCGATAGTGGTGGCATCGCGTTGCGGTTCGGCGTCGAAAGGCAGCAGCAACAGGCGCAGCAGACGTGTACGGTGCCCGCGGGTGCGTCTCGGTGCGCAGCGGCGGTCGTAGGTCCACCTGCATGCCGCACACCGGCTCGGTCACGTCTTGATCTGCCCACCGCAGCTGTCCGCCAGCTGCAGGCCTGGGCGGCTCGCAGTTCCGTCCCAACCAACGTATCCGGTCAGCGGTTCGGCCAGCCCGGTGACGGCCAGCGCCGCCTGCTTCCGTGGCGTGAGCCGTCCCGTCGGCCGTCACGGCCCAGCACGGCCAGCACGAGTGTAATCCCAGCGATCACCAAAACCACGATCGCAACCTGCCAGGGGCAGCGGAATCCCAGGCATGGCGTTCATCTCCTCGAAATGGCTGCCCGGGCCCGCCTGGCAGGACAGCCATCCGATCCGGCATTATTCAGGCTGCCTCGCCAGGCTGCCGAATCTCTGGCGGAATCATGACGTTCCGGTGAAGCCCTTTCGGCACGCCCCAAGCCACGGCCGCCAGCCGAGCACCTGCACACCCGGACCCTGGAATCAAGATCCACTACGTGAGCCCGTTGCCGTCAGGCTGCGTCTGCAGCAGGAAGGAAAGTGTGAAGGCACCCAGATAATCCGGTGACGATCCCCGCAGCGCCTGCCCGATCCCACCGAGCTGCCGCCGGTCAGCTAGGGACATGTGCCTGTACCTAGTGAATCAGCCCGGCCGTGGACAGGTACATGGACGGGTACTCGCCGTACCAGCGCTGCATGCCGTAGGCGTCGATGAGGTGGCGGTGCGGATGCCAAAGACGGCCAGCTCCGGGCGGATCTGGCTGGCGGGGTTCATCACGATGGGCAACGCCATCGGGCCGAGCGATGCAGGCCGCGCAAGGGGCACTTCCGCGGCTCAACTTTCGCAATCGAATCTTCAGGGGCCCCAGGAGGGTATCGACGTCACAGAAGGGCGACGTCGATGGCTGGCCGCACCGCTCTGGTAGCCGGCAGTCGGCCGGACAACTAGGGTGCGTTCTTGGTGGGCGGATCACCGGACCGGTGCAAGAATTGCGGTCGTGACGGGTCCATATGCAGTGGCGATCATGGCTGTGGCGCTTGTGCTCGCGGCCTGGGCGTTCGGACTCGTCCTGGCCAACCGGCGGCCCGGTGTCCCGCTGCTGGTGGGCGGCGCGGTGCTCGAGGCGCTACTGGTCGGCTTCCTCATCGGCGGCATCGTACAAATGGCTGGGAGCCACCGGGAGTTCGCCCGGGCCGAGTTCGTCCTCTACCTGCTGGCGTGCGTGGCGATCCCGCCGGCCGCCGCCGCGTGGGGGTGGGGAGAGCGGGGCCGGGCAGGCACGGCCGTTCTGGCGCTGGGGTTCCTGATCATGCCGGTGATGGTGATTCGGGTGCAGCAGGTCTGGGCTGGCCCCGTTGGCTGAGACCAGCGGCGGGGCACCGGCCCGGCCGACCGGCCGCGGGTTCGGCCGGGTGCTGGTCGCCGTCTATGGCCTGTTCGCTCTCGCGGCGACCGCCCGTTCGGCGGTCCAGATCGCCACCAAGTTCCACGAGGCGCCGCTGGCGTACCTGCTGTCCGCGTTCGCGGCGGTCGTGTACATCGTCGCCACGGTGTCGCTGGCTCGCGGGGATGCCGTCTCGCGGCGGGTTGCCACCGTGGCGATCAGCATCGAGCTGGTCGGTGTGATCACGGTCGGGGCGGTGAGCGAGTTCGCCCCGGACGCGTTCCCGGAGGCCACGGTGTGGACCGGGTTTGGCAGCGGCTACGGGTTCGTGCCCCTTGTGCTGCCGTTCGTCGGCCTGTGGTGGCTGCGTCACACGCGCGCTGGACCTTCTTCCAGTGATGCGCCTCAGCGGGATCGGTCAAGCCGGTGAAACCTGCGCCGTGCGAAAAGTGCACGATACGCATAAACCGGGAAGGCAGGGCGTCTCAAGCGCCGACCCCCGCAGGCATCCCGTGAAGGATGCGAAGGCTGCCAGTCGGTGCAGGTTGCCAGGACCTACGGCCCTGCCGGTTCCAGGCGGGAGCGCTTGTACTGCTGGCATGCGGATGAAACTGGCAGGGGGGAGGACGCTGGCGCTGGTGGCTGCCATCGCGAGTCTGGCGCTGGCCGCTTGCACCTCCAGCAGCGGGTCAGGCCCGGGGATGATGGGCGGCGGATCGGTGACCTCCAGTACCGGGACTGGCCCCGGGATGATGGGCGGCGGATCCGGGCCTGGGAACTACCACTTCTCCAAGTTGACCTGCACAGCACCGCCGGATCTGCCCGGGCGCCCGGTCATCGTGACGCTTGGCGACATGGGGATGACCCAGATGATGGGCGGTACCGCCCCGCTGGGTGCGCACATGATGCTGCGGGCAGTACCGGGCACCGTGCCCGCCGGGAAGGTGAGCCTGGTCGCGGAAAACATGGGATGGCGCACCCACGAGCTAGTGATCTTGCCGCTCGCCGCGGGGGAACAGGCCGGCCAGAGGGTCCCTGGGCCAGACGGCACGGTCGATGAGACAGGAAGCCTGGGCGAGGCTTCCACCAGCTGCGGCGCCGGCGCCGGCGAGGGCATCCGGGCGGGCACGGTGAGCTGGATCACGCTGACCTTGGCCCCGGGACGCTACGAGCTGATCTGCAACCTGCCCAACCACTACGCCGACGGCATGCACCAGGAAATCCTGGCCACCTCCTCCTAGCGGCGCCCGCGCCCCCGCATACATGCGCACCGTCGGCGATCGTGCGCGATGGCTTTCGCCCGCCTGCGTCCTGGCGTCACATATCCGGCAATGACGTGTCACCCGGCTCCCCGACCGAGCCATCGATCGCCGAGTGCCCGTTGGGGCAGGCCTTGAAGCACTCATCCGGGACGGCGACCTGCGGCACCGCCGCCAGTCCCCGACGCGACTACTTCGAGACCTGGTCTTGTTATTCGGGCTCGGTGGTGGTTCCCGCGGCATGATGTGGTGCTGTTCCTAGGCCGGTACCGGTACCCGGTGATGGGCGGCGGCGGCGGGTGGGTCCGGTCTTGGATGATTCGATCGCTGCTGTTCACGGGTGGCCTCGTCCGGTGGAGGCCACGACCAGGTCGGTCATCTCGTAGCGGATGAGGGATGGTGCGGCTGGGCAAGACGGTGACGAGCAGCCGGTCGCCTGGTTCCTGGGCGGGACTGGCCGGTAGGCGTTGTCGACCACTTCCGGTATTGCCCGGTCCTCGAATACCTTGGGCCTGTCGACCCCGGTGCTGGAACGGATGTGCCGCGACGCCGGGTTCAGCCGCTCCCGCGTCCACGACGTCGGCGACCCCGCCTCCCGCCCCGGGTCCGCCGCACCCGTTGATGGGTCGGCTGCGCGAGCGCCGTCGGCTGGTCTGCCCGGCGACTGCGCGGGATCCATGTGGGAACCGCAAAGCCTCTTGCGGAAGGGGGTACTCCCGTATAGAAGATACGGTTAGGACTCTCTTTCTTCTGCTCACACCTTCTTCGCGGGCCTGCGGGACCCGCGGGGATGGAGGGCCTGCGGGCCTGGCTGGTGGAGGCAGTGCGATGGCGCATCCCGAGACAACTGATACGACGTCTGAGGTGCATGGCTACCGGGCCCGGGTGGCCGAGCACGGCCGGTTCCGGGCGGTGATGGAGTCGTTCGCCTATCTGCCGCCGTTCGGCGGGATGTTCAAGAAGACGTCGCCGTTTTACGCCGAGTCCTACTGGTACTGCATGGGCGGCATCACCTTCTTGATGTTTCTCTACCTGACCCTCAGCGGCATCCTGCTGGCCTGGCTGGGGCCGTTTTGGTGGCTGACCAGCCCGGTCGGCAAGGCGCTGAAGGGCAGTCACTACTGGGCGGCGCAGGCGTTCTTCTTCTTCCTGGTCCTGCATCTGATCCGGGTGTGGGCGACCGGGGCGTTCCGCGGGCGGCGCTGGCTGAACTGGGCACTCGGCTCGGCGGTGCTGCTGCTGGGGCTGGGGGAGAACCTGTTCGGGCTGCTGGCGCGGGGGGACTGGGAGTCGCAGTTCGTGGCCATGCATTCGGACGACATGCTGTTCGTGCAGCCGTATTTCTTCTCCTTGTTCAGCCCGGCCAACTTCTCCGCTGACCTGGCCATTCACGTCGCGGTGATACCGGTGATCTTGTTTGGGCTGATCATGGCGCACCTGACGCTGGTGCGCCTGCAGGGCATTGCGAGGCCGCTGTGAGCGGCACCGGCACCGCGGCACCCCCGCCACCGGCACAGCGTGCCGCCGCCGAGCCGGCCGCGGCCGGCCTGGTCACCCAGCATGTGCGGCATGGGTACTGGAAGTACCCGATTATCGCGCTGGCGCTGGCCGTGCTGCTCGGTGTGCTCGGCGTGTTGGCCGGCTCGCCGAACTCGCCGCGGGCCACCATCGCCGCCACCAGCCGCCAGGACCCGGGCGGCGCGGCGCTCGCCTTCACCCAAGAGCTTGCGGGCACCTCGGCGTCGGCGGGAAACGAAAAGGAATTCGGGCTGGGGCCGCCGGGCGAGCTGTTCGTGACCGGGCCGCTTGCCTCGTTCGCGCCGCTGCTCGGCGGCAACGTCGCCGCCGCGCTCGCCGCCTGGCGGGCCGCGCCCGCCAGCCAGCAGGCGGCCTGGGCGAACAACTACCTCATGGCGCTTGACAAGATCACCCCGGCCTCGATGGAAGGCGGGATGGAAACCGCCATGAGCCCGGACTACGCCAAGATCGGTACCCTGCACGGCGACTTCGGGCCGGTCCCCACCCTGGTCAAAGCGGACGTGCGGCTGGCCCAGGCCGGGCACCTGGAGCAGTATCTGGAGGGACGCGAACCCGGGCACACGCTGCACCTGGCCACCATCTGGCTCTACGACCACCCGAAAATGCTCAACGACGCGGTGGCCAACGGCCTGACCGACGACCAGTGGGGCATGGTCAAAGAACGCGACTACCCCGTCGGCCCCTGGTACCTGATCATCCCGGCGATCATCCACGTCAAATTCCCCGGCGGGGTCACCGGCACCGGGTTCGTGCTGTGGAACCTGCTCGTCGCGCTGATCTTCATCTTCGTGCTCCCCCTGGTGCCCGGGATACGCAGCCTGCCCCGCAAGCTGCACCTGCAGCGGGGGATCGCCCGCTACCCAACCCGGGGCGAGCAGATCCCGCCGGACCCGAACGCCCGGCTGAATCCGGTGCTGAAAAAGGAACTGGAAAAGGAGGGGCTGGCATGACCCGCCGGCGCGGCATCGCCGAACTGCTGCTCTTCCTGGCCGCCTCCGCCATCGGGATCTACGCGTTCGGCCGCGGCCTGGCCGGCCTCTTCGGGCACCCGCATGGCGACCCGTGGTGGCTGCCGGTCGGGTTCGCGGCCCTGTGGGTGCTGGCCAAGCAGATGGGCCGCATCCAAGACCGGTGGCCACGCCGCCGTAAGCCGCACCGCCAGCCAGCATCCGCCGCCCCCCGGAAGCGCACATGAACCGGATCCACCTGGACGCCTACACCGCCGTCGCCGCCATGGTGATCCTCGCGGGCATCATCACCCTGATCCTCGCCCTGGCCAACCCGGTCCGCTGACCCATTTCCCAGGGTCGTCAGCGAGCCAATCCGGCCTGCCATCCGCACCGCCGGGGTCAGGCGGGCGGCAGAACTGATCACCACGCTAGCCAGTCCGCCTTCCCGCCAGCCATGGCTGGCGGGCCGTTATGCGGTGTCAGCTGCGGGGGCCCGGGTGGGCTCACAGAAGGGCAGTACACGCGGGCGATTCCCATGTCGCGGTCGCCCTCACGGGCCGACGGCGCAGTCGGTGATTGTGCCCTTGTCGTCCACGCTGCCCGCGGGTGTCTCCGGGTGGGCAGGGATGTTTGGCCCGTCAGGCCGGGCCGCTGCGCCCTCACCCGGGCGTTGCGGATAGTGAAGGGTGACGGTGACGGATGGGGCATCCAGCGGCGGTCGCGCCCCGCATCTGAGGTAGCGCGGCGCCCGTGCTGGGCGGGCCAGCCGGGTGCGGCGCCATCTGAGGAGGGTGCGGTGGACGTGTCGATGATCGCGCGGGTGCTGTGGCTGCGGCGCGGCCTGCGCGGTCACGAGCGGTGGAGCCGGGCGCAGCTGGAGGCGCACCAGCGACGAGAAGCAGCGACGCTGCGGGCCTTCGCGGCCGAACGCTCCCCGTTCTACCGGGACTTCCACCGCGGCCTGGACCGCGCTCCGCTCGGTGAACTGCCGGTGATCACCAAGGCCACCGTCATGGACAACTTCGACCAGATCAGCACCGACCCGGCCGTCCGCCTGGCGGACCTGCAGGCCTACCTGGATGCGCTGCACGGCAATCAGCCGTTCCTGGGCAGGTACTGGGTGGCGGCGACCTCTGGCAGCTCCGGGCGCAAGAGCATCATCCCGGCCAGCGTCCGCGAATGGGCGATGATCATCGCCTCCTATGGCCGGGCCAACGAATGGGCCGGCATCCGGTCCGGCCCCGCGCACCGGATCAGCATGGCCGTGGTCAGCTCCACCACCGCCTGGCACCAGTCCTCCCGGGTCGCTGCCACCGTGCGCAGCACCTTCATCGCCAGCGAACGGCTGGACGCCGCGTCCCCGCTACCCGCCATCGCCGCAAGGCTCAACGACCTGCAGCCCGACGTGCTGGTGGCGTACGCATCCATGATCCGTGCCCTGGCCGCGTGGCGCCGTTGTTGCTCGGCATCCAGCGCGGTCCGGAAGCTGGCGATCTGCCACAGCACCATGCGCCGCCATATCAGCCAGGTCGGCCACGGGGCCAGCAGCCACCGGGCCGCCGGGATCGGATCACGCGGCCCACCGGCCGGACTGTTGATGCGCCGTAGCAGGACCGTCCGGCCCGCCTCGACCATGGCCAGCAGCATCAGCGGCGCGGCGACATGCAACCCGGCGGACACAAAGTCCGGCCAGCCCGCCGCCGCGTTCGCGGCCACCGTGCCCACCGTCAGGACCCGGGCGAACTGCCGCAGCCAGCCGATCGGCTGGCCGATCCAGGTCAGCACGAGGTCGAGCACCACCACGCCGATCAGCCCACCGTCGATGCCCACCGGAACCAGCGGCGCCAGCGGCACGCCTCTGCGCTTGGCCAGGCCGGACAACGTCTGATAGGAGCCCGCCACCCCATACGCCGCCAGGCCCAGCCCAAATGCCATCGCTACGCCGACGGCTGCCCGCTGCCCCCGGCTCAACCTGGCCAGCCGCCGCACCTCAGCCATGACCCGGAGCCCTGGTCCGAGAGCGGCCGGCACATGCGGGCGGTGGGATCCCAGCGTCCACGAGGCCCCGAACGCGCCAGACCGGCCACCTGGAACGGCCGGTGTCCAACGTTCTCTGACGCGATGGCCACCCAATGGCCACCCATCGGCCCAAAAACGCCGAACCAGGGCTTCCTCCGTGATCAAGAATCTCGGAGGAAGCCCTGGTCAGAGGGCGGAGGCTCGGGGATTTGAACCCCGGAAGGGCGCGAACCCTAACCGCATTAGCAGTGCGGCGCCATAGACCGGACTAGGCGAAGCCTCCCGTTGACCAAGCGGTCCGCATCAGCGTACCGGTGCCCGCGACGGCACCGCAAAGCACATCACGGAGATACGACGGGCCAGCCAGCCCCTGCCTGCCCGGCGCGCACGGGGCCCGGGGTCAGCGCTCCTCAATCACCGTGTAGTCGCCGCGGGCGTAGCTGTCCCGGATCTTCGTCTTGGCGAACTTGCCCACACCGGTCTTGGGCACCTCGGCGACGAAGCTCCACCGCTCCGGGAGCTGCCAGCGCGGCACCCGTTCGGCAAGGAAGGCACGCAGTTCCGCGGCCGTCACCTCGGCGCCGGGCAGCACCACCACCGTGGCCAGGGGCCGTTCGCCCCACTTGTCGTCCGGCACCCCGATGACCGCGGCCTCGCTCACCTGCGGGTGCGCCATCAGCTCGTTCTCCAGCGCCATGGAGGAGATCCACTCGCCGCCCGACTTGATGACGTCCTTGGCCCGGTCGGTCAGCGTCACGTACCCGAGCGGGTCGATGGTGCCGACGTCGCCGGTGCGCAGCCAGCCGTCGTGGAACTTCTCCGGGTCGTCGTCCCTGTAGTAGGACCCGGTCACCCACGGCCCGCGCACCTCGACCTCGCCGACCGCCTTGCCGTCGTGCGGCAAGGCGACGGCGCCGTCCCCTACCAGCCGTGCCTCCACCGCGCACACCAGGCGGCCCTGGGTGTCCCGGTAGGCCCATGCCTGGTCGGCGGGGGTGCCGACGGGCGGGTGTGCCACGCTGCCGATCGGTGAGGTTTCCGTCATCCCCCATGCCTGGAGGATGAGCACGCCGAGTTCCTTCTCGAACGCCTCCATGAGCGCGTGCGGGACGGCGGAACCACCGCAGGCGACCAGGCGCAGCGAGGAGATGTCACCGCCGTACTGCCGTATGTACTGCAGCAGGGCTGCCCAGATCGTGGGCACCGCGCCCGCCACCGTCGGGCGCTCCGCCTCGATCAGCTTGACCAGCGGCTCCGGCTGGATGAACCGGTCCGGCATGATCAGGTCCGCGCCCGACAGGACCGCCGCATAGGGCAGGCCCCAGGCGTTGGCGTGGAACATCGGGACCACGGGCAGCACCCGGTCCCGTTCGGAGACGCCCAGGGTGTTGCCCAGGCAGACGCCCATCGAGTGCAGGTAGGCCGACCGGTGGCTGTACACGACGCCCTTGGGCATGCCGGTGGTGCCGCTGGTGTAGCACATCGCGGCCGCCGACCGCTCGTCCGGTTCCGCCCACGCGAAGGATCCGGGCATCCCGGCCAGCAGTTCCTCGTAGGAGTGCACCTCGCGGCCCGGGGCGGCGAGCTGGGCGGCGTGCTCGGCCAGCGACTCGGCCGGGCCGGTCACCAGGATGTGCCGGATCGTTGTGGCGTGCCCGAGCACCTGGGCAAGCAGTGGCACGAGCGTGGCGTCCACGATGACCGCGTGGTCTTCCGCGTGGTTGGCGACGTAGCCGAGCTGCGCGGGGTCCAGCCGCAGGTTGAGGGTGTGCAGCACCGCGCCCATGGAGGGGACGGCGAGGTAGGCCTCCAGGTGCTCGGCGTTGTTCCACATCAGCGTGGCGACTCGCTGGTCGGAGTCGACGCCGAGGCTGCGCAGCGCGCCGGCGAGCTTGGCGGCGCGGGCACCGGTCTCCCCGTAACTCTGGCCACGGGAGGAGTCCCCGGTCCAGGTCCGGACCTCGCGATCGGCGAACATGGTGGTGCCGTAACGCATCAGCGCTGTCACCGTCAGCGGGACATCCATCATCGTGCTGCGCACGGATCACCTCCCTGGATCAGCGCACCGGCCCTTCCCCTGCCGGGCGCCACCACTCCTTTGGGGGGATCGTGTCACGCTCGCGGCGTAACGTCACCTTTTCAGCAGTTCGGCGTCGATCCGGAGCTTGGCCACCGCACGGGACACCGTGCTCTTGACCGTGCCCTGGCTGATGCCGAGGGCCGCGGCGACCTCGGCCTCGCTCATGTCCTCGCAGTAGCGGAGCACGACCGCGGCCCGCATCCGGCTGGGCAGCCGGTCGAGCGCGCGGCTCAGCGCGTCGGACAATTCGGCGTCACCGGCGTGATCGGCGACGGCCCGGTCCGGGATCTCATCGGTGGGGTACTCCTCCACCCGGCGGCGGCGCCACCACGAGATGTGCGTGTTCACCATGGCCCGGCGGACATAGCCATCGAGCGCGTTCCGGTCCTCGATCCGGTCCCACGCCTGGTAGGTCTTGGCGAGCGCGGCCTGGACGAGGTCTTCCGCGTCGGCCAGGTTGCGGGTGAGCAGCAGAGCCATCCGCAGCAGGGAGCCGCTGCGGGACGTCACGTAGTCACGGAAGCCCGGGTTTTCGCCCGGTGGCGCCATGCGCGGCTGGACCGCGCCCATGTGCTCGCCCCCGACGCTCACAAGGTAACGGTACCCACACCAGGCCCCTTCGCCACAGCGGCCACGCGTTCGATGCAACGCTCCTGCCTGCGGATTTGGTTCGCAAAGAGCGGCATTCCCGGCAGTCGCCGGCAAGACGTAAATGCGCGGCCACTAAGGGAGGAACGGCCAAACCGCTTGACTTGTACCCGGCCGGTTACGCAAGGTCAGGAGCGGCGCGAAGGTCTGCTGAGGGGCGTGTCCCGTGGATCCATGCCGTCGCGAGCGGCTGTCCGGCAGCCACGCGGCAGGCTGAATGTTCCATGGGAGATGCCGTAGGGAGGGGTGCATGGACGATCGTTCGGCTGGCCCGCTGTGCTGTGGGCGCTGCGGCGGGCCGGCGGTCGCGGTCAGGGCCGCCCGCCGCCAGCGTTTCCGGGCCGCGGTCTTCGCCAGGCCAGGCGGCGGCTTATCGAGCGCGAAGGCCGCGCCTGGCAGCGGGGCCGCGGGACAGGCCGGCCCGGTGACGGGTGCGAGCGGCGCCGGCCACCCCGGCGATAGCGCGGCCGGCCTGGGGAGCGCGGCCGGCCCGGGCAGCACGGCCGGCCCGGGCAGCACGGCCGGGCCAGGCAGCACGACCGGGCCGGGGAGCACGACCGGGCCGGGGAGCACGGCCGGGCCGGGGAGCACGACCGGGCCGGAGAGCACGGGGCGGTTCGCCACGGTGACCAGCACGCTGCTGGATGCCAGCCCGCACATTCTGATCGTCGCCACCACCGCGGGCGAGCGCCGGTTCGCGCTGGCCGCGGCCGCGCCCATCTGGCGCGGCGGGACGGCCCATGCCACCGAACTGCGGCCGGGGGAACGGGTGGTGATCCGGGTCGCACCCGGCCGCAGGGATGTGGCGGACAAGGTCTGGGCGGGCATCGGCAGGGTGGCCGGCACGATCAGCGAGTCGAACTCCAGCCAGCTCACGGTGGACGAGGGAACGACCAGAAGGTCCCAGGACGTGATCA
>WNGQ01002193.1_pt1 | contig 20008 bp, 19 predicted proteins | sample 5407661 | NCBI WGS metagenome assembly WNGQ01 (sample SAMN13153382, study PRJNA577476) | soil metagenome | isolation source: 60 cm soil or saprolite under Garry oak tree replicate 2 | place: USA:California | collected 2016-06-15 | reverse complement strand
TGGGTCTGGCGGTCCTCTCGATCATGGGCGGAGCGAAGATAGCCCTCGCTATAATAGTACTTGGCGTGCCCATTCTTGATGTTGGTGTAGTCATGATCAACCGGATACGCCGCGGCCAGTCACCGCTCCACTATGATAAAACACACCTACATTACCGCCTGATGGCAACGGGTTTGAACGCCAGGCAGATTTGCTTGGTATTTTATGGACTGACATTTTTATTTGGATTATTGGCCCTCAGCGCCTCGGTTATCCCTAATGCGCACTTTTTTAAGCTTGTCGTCATTGGCGTGGTGGTGCTGACAATGGCCGGACTGGTTTACTGGATCGACTTGCGGCAGCGACGAAGGGGAGTGCAGATCAAGCTGGGCGGCCCGGAGCCGAAAGGCGACAACGGCAACTCCCCTGTGCAGGCAACAGGGGTCAGGCAGGAGGGACATACAGAGCACCAGGAACGCAAGGAACAAGAACAGGTCACCCTGCCACTGTCCGATTGACCTGCCGGGCACCGGTTAACGCGGCTTGCTCAATGAACATGCGTTTGAGGTAGTAGCCGGTAAATGACTGCTCGTTCTCTGCAACATCCTCAGGCGTTCCCTGGGCGATGAGCTGCCCACCTGCATCGCCGCCTTCGGGTCCGAGATCGATAATCCAGTCGGCGCATTTGATTACTTCCAGGTTATGCTCGATAACTACAATCGAGTTACCGGCATCGACGAGACGCTGCAACACCGAGAGCAGGCGATCCACGTCGGCGAAATGCAGTCCGGTGGTTGGTTCATCCAGGATATACATCGTACGGCCAGTAGCCCGGCGCGATAGTTCGGTTGCCAGCTTGACGCGCTGCGCCTCACCGCCGGAAAGCGTTGTGGCAGGCTGTCCCAGGCGCATGTAACCCAGGCCTACATCATTCAGCGTCTTCATCTTGTTATAGATACTCGGGACGTTCGCGAAGAAGTCCAGCGCCTCCTCGACCGTCATATCCAGTACGTCGGCAATATTTTTGCCCTTGTAGTGAATCTCCAGGGCCTCGCGGTTGTAGCGCTTCCCCTTGCAGATCTCGCATGGCACATATACATCCGGCAAGAAGTTCATCTCGATCTTGACGATGCCCTCGCCTTTGCAGGCTTCACAGCGTCCACCCTTTACGTTGAACGAGAAACGTCCTGGCTGGTAACCACGCAGCCGTGCCTCAGGCACTTGCGCAAACAGCTCACGGATACCGGTGAAAGCGTTCGTGTACGTCGCGGGGTTGGAGCGCGGCGTACGGCCAATAGGCGACTGGTCGATATCGATCACTTTGTCCAGGTATTCCATACCCTCAACGCTATCATGCTCTCCCGGCTTATCATGAGCGCGGAAGAAGACATGAGCCAGTTTGCGGTAAAGAATATCCGCAATGAGGGTGCTCTTGCCGGAACCGGAGACACCGGTGACCACCACAAACTTTCCTAGAGGAATATCCACGGTCAGGTTTTTAAGGTTATTTTCGCGCGCCCCTGTTATGAGCAGCGAACGACCATTACCAGGGCGTCGCTGTGCGGGGATATCGATGCGCCGCCTGTGCGCCAGGTAATCCCCGGTCAGTGAGTTGGTATTGGCGACGATATCTTTGTATGTGCCCTCCGCCACGATTCTACCCCCGTGTTCGCCCGCGCCGGGACCGATATCGATAATGTAATCGGCTGCTCGCATGGTGTCTTCATCATGCTCGACAACCAGGAGCGTATTCCCCAGGTCCCGCATGTGCGTGAGCGTTCTGATCAGGCGCGCGTTATCGCGCTGGTGCAGGCCGACGCTCGGTTCATCAAGAATATAGAGCACACCCATCAGGCCAGAACCGATCTGGGTTGCCAGGCGGATGCGCTGCGCTTCGCCGCCGGAAAGACTGGCAGCAGCTCGGTCCAGTGTGAGATAATCCAGGCCTACATCCACCAGGAACTGCAGGCGCGCACGGATCTCTTTGAGTACCTGCCGGGCAATGAAGCGCTCGCGCTCGGTCAATGTCACCTCGACAAGCGGCCCATGAGGGTCTATTTTCGCTAGAGGATCACCCAGGAGCGAACTCGAAATGGTACCGTTACCATTCTTCTTTTTTGTGTGACCATTGCCGTTAACAGGCAGAGATGTCGTTTGCGTGGGTCCTACCTCGGCTTCCAGTTCTTTAAAGAAGCGCTGCGCCAACAGGATTGAAAGGCTTGTTACCTGCACGATATTACGTTCACCCACGGTAACAGCCAGCACTTCCGGCTTGAGCCTGGCGCCATGGCAGTCAGGGCAGATACGTGCCGACATGTAGCCCTCGATATCCTCGCGGACGCTTTCGCTCTCGGTGTTTTTGTAGCGTTGATCGAGGTTGGGGATAACACCCTCAAAGTTGATAGTATAGTTGCGCGTGTTCCCATGCTGGGGTGTGTAGCGAATGGTCAGGGATTCGGGTGTGCCGTACAAGACCTCCTGGCGCTGCTCATCCGTCAGGTCACGCCAGGGTGTGTGCAGGCTGAAGTTGTACTTTTTCGCCAGTGCCTCCAGGATCGCGGAATGCCACTGGCTGCCATTGACAACCTTGATCCACGCGGCGATAGCTCCATCGAGCAGGCTCAGCTCAGGATGTGTCACGATCAATTCCGCATCGATCTCCTGCTGCGTACCAAGGCCAGTACAGGTGTGGCAGGCTCCATGCGGGCTGTTGAAGCTAAAGGTACGCGGAGCAATTTCCGGCAGGCTGATGCCGCAGTAGACACAGGCGAGCTTCTCTGAAAAAAGGATCTCCTCGCCATCAATGACCGAAACCAGCACCACTCCGTTACCCAGTTTGAGCGTCGTTTCCAGGGAATCGGTCAGCCGCTGCCGGAAAGCGGAGTCAAGGTTCTCCTGCTGAGGTTCTGCCTGCACTCCAATACCATCCGAGGCTTCCTGCGACCTCTTTTCAGCATTGACGTCATACAAGGCCGGTCGCTCGGCCACGCGCTTTAAAGGAGTCTGCTGGTAGTTATTATCGGCGGGCGCAGGGAAACGCAGAGGAGATAATTGACCATCCGACTCCGGTTGTGTTGCCTGGCGTTTGCGGATCACTAAGCGGTCAACAACAACCTCTATGGTATGCTTCTTCTGCTTGTCCAGGTCAATTTCGTCGCTCAAGTCGAAGATTTTCCCGTCGACACGCACGCGCACATAACCAGCCCGGCGCATTTCCTCAAAGATATTTTTATACTCACCTTTACGGCCCTGAACGAGCGGGGCGAGTAACATGATGCGCGACCCCTCGGGTAGATTGAGCACTGCATCGACGATCTGCTGTATAGTCTGTTGACTGACCTCGCGCCCGCACCTGGGACAATGTGGATGGCCTACACGCGCATACAACAGGCGCATATAGTCATAGATCTCGGTGACTGTACCCACCGTCGAGCGCGGGTTATGTGTAGCGCCCTTCTGGTCGATAGAGATGGCAGGAGACAGGCCGTCGATGTGATCAACGTCGGGCTTATCCATCTTATCGAGAAACTGGCGCGCATAGGCCGAGAGTGACTCGATATAGCGGCGCTGCCCCTCGGCAAAGATGGTGTCAAAGGCCAGGCTACTCTTACCTGAACCGGAGAGACCAGTAATTACAACGAGCTTGTCACGCGGTATGGTTACGTCTATATTTTTAAGATTATGCTCGCGAGCACCATGTATTACAATTTTATCTTGAGACATTGAATTGAACCATCCACCCAAGCATATTGAGACAAACGTTCGATATGACACTACTATACAATCGTTGTCAAGTGCTGTAATGACTCCAGAAGGGGGTAAGGCGGGTAGATGTTTATACCTCCATAGGATAAAACACCGATTTGGTAGCCTTTATTTCCTATGCAAGCGTACCCTTGCATATGATTCAATTAGAATGAATGACATCGCCCAGTCCTGAGAGAAATCTTATGCTTACCTGAGAAGCCAGGGCGATTTACAAGGCGCGCCTCCGGCACGTTGAGAGGTGGTTGGGTAGGTGTGTGGCAGGCGGCGCCCGCCACACACCTACCCAACCACCCACAAAGGCCCGCTTGCGGGCCAGGATGATGGCGAAAAACGACTTGTAAATCGCCCTGCTGATAAGCTCCAGGGGCTTGCTTTCCTGAGGTTCCATCTGGTACAGTTCAATAAAGGTGCAGAGCATACACACGCATGGGTAACATTGTGAATCCAGAACTTGATTTTGAAAAGCGTTATAGACTGGTACGTGAGATTATTGAGACAATTATTCTCACGGCGTTGATGTTCTTAGTTATCCGCTTCGCGGTGCAGAATTACTACGTCGAAGGCGTGAGCATGGAGCCAAACCTACATAACCAGGAACGCATTTTGATAGATAAGTGGACCTATTTGTTTCACCCGCCTGCGCGCGGCGACATAATCATATTTATAGCTCCAGATGATCACGCACAGGACTACGTCAAACGCATTATTGGTGTCCCGGGGGATGTCATTACCATCAACAACACTGCCATTATAGTCGATGGCGTCACCTTACAAGAGACATATATTGACCCCAGACGACAGGGCAATCCCTACCAGTTTAAACAGATCTCTAACCTCGTTGTTCCTCCTAATGATTATTTCGTGCTTGGCGACAATCGGGTCATCAGTTCTGATTCGCGCAACTGGGGTTTCGTGCCGCGTACTAATATCATCGGGCGGGCTGCAATTGTGTACTGGCCATTCGGGGAGGATAACGACGGACTTATACCAAATGTGTCCTCTGTCTTCGACAATGTGCATCAAACAGGGGTAGCGCCGGATACGCGGTACCAGAGCGGCACGTTTGACGCGGATGGGGTGCTACTCGTTTTTATGCCGGGTATCCTCCTGGCACGCTCCCGGCCACGCGGGAAGAGATCAGGGCGAGACAGGGACTCCTGGAGAGAGTGGCGGACCCACCAGTAGATTTAACTCGTGGTCCGCGAGGGAGACCTGGATGATCGGGTGCTCGAAGCGCACCTGCGCATCTGCTAAATGTCTATCCACCAGGCTCGTCACTTCGTCGGGAGACATGATGAGGGCGATAATACCTTCGATGGTTACGCTGCTTACGACGAGGCGGCCATTGGGCGGACTACCGGCTACCTGTGGCACACCGGTTACCGCGCAGGGCAGACCATAGACCTGGAAATCCAGGCGCACAAGGTTGGGCGTGATGCTTACCTGGGTATGCTGCACGGGATCAGTTGGAGAGGAATTGAGGACGATCAGGTTGTTTATGGCGTTCTCTTGCACGCGCACCATTCCAGGGGGCAACTGGGTTGCCGCTGCCGGCATCTGGTTCACGGCGGTGGTCAATGCCTGGTCAATCTGGGCCTGAGCGAGGGAGTGCAGGAAAGGGCGCAGCGCAAAAACCCAGCCAGCTCCGATCACCAGGACCAATAGCAGCAAGGTCAGTAGGCATCCAATGACGCGTCTCCTGCGACGACGGGGAGTTTTTACGGCTGCGGCAAGCGCCCGGGGGGGTATATTTTGCCCATTGCTCGGCATGGCGCCTGGAAGAGGCGTGGCGGGCCGAGTTGGCTGCATAACAGGTTGGGTTGATTGATAGTATGGTGTTTGTAGCTGGGGATACACTGTAGGTTGGGCTGGTGGCTCCTGCGAGGATTCCACAGGGCTGGTTGGAGCACTTTCCGATACTTGCTCCTGCAGAGTCATTGGCTGGTTGAGCTGCGCGGGATTAGTGGCGACATTGCCCGGAGCAATTACTGGAACCGTTTGGCCGCAGTTCCGGCAGAAACGGGCGTTCGTTTCTAAAGGCGTGCCACAGCGTGTACAGTTCATGATGATCCCCCTATTGCGCAGTATGGTTCCCGGTGAGCATTACACTTTGTAGTATACGCTAATTTGTACAGCTTGAACATGGTGTCGTTGGAAGGAGATATCCGATTTGGTACTGGTGGGTGCTCTTGCGGAGGCGGTTTATGCAGGATTGGATTGTAAATAGATTGCATGATTCAACCCAAAAATTTAGCTGATGAGGTTATTTTGCGATGCATCCTTGGCGAGCCGTCTTTTCCTATTATTATAATGCTTCATGGATAAAATGGCTATAGGAAGTTGCTCTTTAGAGTTCGCGGGCGAGTATCTGATTCATTGAGGCGATGACGCGGGAGCGCATTGCCGGGTCGGCGTTGATTACCTGCGCTACCTGGTCGATGAGCATATGCTCCTGTTCTGGTGGCAGTTCGTAGCCATATTGCTGGTGGACGGCGACGGAGGCGGCGCTGCGAACTTTTCCTTCGTCGTTCATCTGCGGCGCTGGCTGGTGCTGTTCGCTGCGCTGGCTAGTAACTCCCGGTGGGCTTTTGCCTTTCAGTATGGTCAGGCCATCGGCGAAAAATGTTGCCCCGGTGCCGATGAGGTGTGCCGAGTTGGGTGTTGCACGATCAATGTGAACCACGACCGATTGCGTGGTCTCGTCCAGTCGCGTGATTGTTCCTTCCAGGTAGATGACTTCAGGCGCGCCCCAGTAGACGCGCTGGCCAAGATGGAGGATCATCGGTTACTGCCTCTACTTCTGCGCTATGTTTGTGCCATATATTACAGAATCCTGGGATTTACACCAAAACAATGGCATAGTCGAAGGAAAGGTCAACAAGCTTAAACCGATCAATTGCATGGGGTTCGGAGTGGCTATTGAAACTCCGATTCGCTTTCACGCATCCATGGCGTATAGGTAAGGCCAACCAAAATGCCTTCAGGGCTTAGTAGACGGGTAACTGTTTGACCCCATGGCTCTTTCCTTGCTGCTATCAAGAGCTTATAGCCTTTTGCTATAAGCTCTTCAGAAGCCTCGGCAACATCTTCTACGTCAAATTCGAGCCAGGAGGTTGGAGTTGGCAGATCGGTTGGCCATTCGTTCATGCCAAAACAAGACTGAGCAGCTTGTAAAAGCGGCCAAAGGGCAAAATGCTTGACCCCCTTGAGCTCTTCGGTGTGGAAGTACCCATCAGCTTCTTCGTGGAAAGAAAGGCCCAGGCTATCTCTATAGAAAGCTGCACTTTCCTTCGTATCGGTGGTGATTGGGCCGTAACCGGCAACAAATACTACTTTCATGCCTTTATCATAGCAGAAACAAAGATGGCTTGCCAGTTGTGAGCATAAACTCCTTCGCCTGCCACACCTGTATGCACAATCCGGTCACTCACTCTCTAGACGATGTGAAGCCGGACTTTTAGCGTCTAGAGTAGCTGACGACGTGGGAAATTCCAAAGTGAAGGTATTTCAATCGGCGCTAAAATATGGTATCTTACAGTAGTTTTTGTAACTGACGCTTTGTGCAAGTTTTCCTTGCCGCCTGCGGCGGCAGCAGAAAGGGAGGGTTAGGCCGGGGACACCCCGGACCCCGGCAGGAGGACAGCGTCCTCCTGCACCTCCTGTTAGAAACAAGGGGGAGGGTTAGGATCGGGGCTGCAAGTCCCGGGACTTGCTTGCCGCTGGACCCCGGCAGGAGGACGCTGTCCTCCTGCACCTCCTATGAAAAAGAGGAGGGTTAGGATCGGGGCTGCAAGTCCCGGGACTTGCTTGCAGCCGAACCCTGGTAGGTGGATAGCGTCCTCCTGCACCTGCTGAAGAGTTTTTATGCATCATAAAAGTATACTCACGCTGGAGTACCCTAAGATTCTGGAGAGGGTGGCGAAAGAGGCCGCCTTTTCTGCCAGTAAAGAGCTGGTGATGGAGCTGGAGCCCACACCGGATATAAGCGCGGCGCGGCGTCGCCTCGCCTATACAACAGAAGCACACCGGCTGCTCGAGCTGTACAATAATATGAGCGTACAGGGCGCTCGTGATATTCGCCCCTTGCTGTCGCGGGCGGCTCGCGAGGGTATGCTGCTCCCGAGCGATTTGCTTGAAGTGCTGGCAACTACGCGCAGCGCCATGCATGTGGGGCGGCTGCTGGAGAAGCTCGATCCGGAGAGGTTTCCACTGCTGCAAAGCCTGGGCGCGGATATTCCGCAGCGGCCGCATATTGCCCGGCGCATCGAGGAGACCATCAGCGAGGAGGGCGAGGTGCTGGACACGGCCAGTCCTGCCCTGCGCAAGCTGCGCTTCGATATCCGTGGAGCCAACCAGCGTTTACAGGATCGCTTACGCAGGCTGGTGAGCGAATTTGGCCACGCACTGCAAGAACCGATCGTGACTATGCGCAACGACCGCTACGTGATCCCCGTCAGGTCCGAGAGCCGTGGGCAGGTGCGCGGCATTGTACATGACCAGTCGGCCAGCGGCGCGACGGTTTTCGTCGAACCAATGGTGGTGGTGGAACTGAATAACACGCTGCGCCAGTTGCAGATCGAAGAACAACAGGAAATTGAGCGCATCCTGCGCGTGCTTTCTGGTGAGATAGGTCACGAGGCAGAGGCGCTTGAAGCGGCGGTGGAACTGCTTGCCGAGGTGGATATGCACCTGGCGAAGGCACGCTATGCTCGCCTGATGCGCTGCTCGGAGCCGCGGCTGAACGACCAGGGACGGATCGACCTGCGCAATGCCCGCCATCCCCTGCTCACAGGCAAGGTGGTGCCGATCAATTTTCACCTGGGGCGCGAATTCTTCATGGTGGTTATTACAGGTCCGAATACTGGCGGTAAAACGGTTGCACTCAAGACGGTGGGCCTGCTGACATTGATGGCACAGGCGGGACTGCATATTCCGGCAGAGGAACATTCTGAGATAGCAGTTTTCGAGGAGGTCTTTGCCGATATTGGCGATGAGCAAAGTATCGAGCAGAGCCTGAGCACTTTTTCTTCTCATATGAGCCGTATCATAGAGATCCTGGGGCGTATCGAGGAAGAGGTAAAGAGCACAACCCCTGAGATACGCGGCAAGCTGTCGGAAGCGCTGGTAGGGAAGCAGGAGAGCCGCCAGTTACGAGCGCTGGTGCTTTTGGACGAACTGGGTGCGGGCACCGATCCCAGCGAGGGTTCGGCACTGGCAAGGGCCATTCTCACTTACTTGCTCGAACGGCGTGTCACGACCATTGCTACCACGCACTATTCGGAACTCAAGGCATTTGCGCACGAGCAGCCAGGTGTTGCCAACGCCTCGGTCGAGTTCGATGTTGAGACACTGTCGCCGACGTACCGGCTGAGCATTGGTTTGCCGGGCCGCAGCAATGCGCTGGCGATTGCCAGCCGCCTGGGATTGGACGTGGGTATTATTGAGCGCGCACGCGAGTTCCTGGGCAGCGCGGGTGTGCGCATGGAGAACCTGCTGGAGGGCTTGCAGGCCGAGCGCAAGGCGGCGGAGGACGAGAGGTTCCACCTGAGTATGGAGCGCGCCGAGTTTGAATACCAACGCAAGCAGCTCGAGCAGGAGCGACATAAGCTGGAGGAACAGCGAATACAGATTCTCAGCGAGGCACGAGCGCAGGCCAGGCGCGAACTGGACGAGGTTCAGGTGATGCTGGCAAAGATTAAGGTTGACGCGGGCGGCAGCACTATATCCCGCGCCCGCCTGGGCGAGGCACGACAGCAAGTACGCGACCTGGAAGAGAAGGTTGCTCTTCTCCAGGAGCCCCGCCGCTCGCGCAAACGATCCGGGGTCACGCAGGAGGAGATAGCATCTGATGACAACCAGGGGCCGCTGCAGATCGGCGATATTGTGCGCGTGCTCAGCTTTGGCCAGAACGCGGAATTGCTCGGGCTTTCAGCCGACCGCAGCGAAGCAGAAGTGCAGATGGGATCGATGCGCTTCCGTGTGAGCGTGGATAATATCGAGCGCATCAGCAAGCGGCAAGCGGCGGCAGAGGTCAGTGGAAAATCTCCTGCAAGCAAGGAGGCAGCGAAGGCAGCCGCGCAGCCTGCAGTGGTGTTGCCGCGCTACGAGGATCGCCCGGAGGTCGCGACGCAGCTCGATATGCGTGGATGGCGCGTGGAGGCGGCCCTGGATGAGTTGGATTCTTACTTGAATGACGCTGCTATGTCGGGCATGTCCTCGGTGCGCATCCTGCATGGCAAGGGAAGCGGTGCGCTGCGCGCTGCAGTGAGGGAACAACTGGCGCATCACCCGCTGGTGAGGTCGTTTACGTCTGCTCCGCCCCAGGAGGGTGGCGACGGGGTGACGATCGTGAAGTTGAGCGCGTAGCCCCACCTCCAGGGCTACCATGTCTATCTAGCTGGCAGATCTAGAGCTTGATCACCTTGAAGGTGCTCATTTCAATTTGCGCGTTAGCACACCATAATCCCACTTCTCCAGTGGAGATGTATCTATTATCAACGACACTGAGGACGGATGCACCATCTATCATGAAGGTAATCGTATTCCCCTTGACTTCTGCGCGATAGATGTGAAAATCTGTGCCGGGGCGGAAAGGAGCGCTTTTCAGTACATCTCCTCCTACAGCAGAAATATTTGCCCCATTCTCGCTAGCAGAATCTATGTAGGTCGAGTATCCTGGTTCATGAGTTGAAGATGGAATCTCTCGCATGTTTATGCCGAAACCCGAGTAATTGTCACTGAATGTTACTACCTGAATTTTTGCTTCCACAGCGTAGTCCATTGTTTTTGGCTGACAGGAGACGGGAGCGACGAGTGTTGACCTGCCATTGTAACCGCCATTGGAGCCGTCATTCAGCAGCATGCCGCCCAGCCGTTTCCAACCACTTGCCAGGTGCCAACCACTCCAGTTGTCCTTACTGCCTGATTGACACACCACGTCCTCCGCTTTGGGGAGCGGAGAAGAGCAGGTGGTGGAAGCAAAAATGAGCAGGAGCACTGCGAGCACTGCAATGCTAATGTGCCAGAAATAGCGCCGCCAGAAAGGTCTTCGTTGAGAGCCCATTTTTTCTCTGCTGCCAAAGCTGTTTAGTTCGTCATTCATGTTCTCTCTCCTCTAATACCAAATTCGTTTCATGAATGATTATTTGTATTTCCTGCTCATAAGATAAGGAGGAAACGTCATGAAAGCGTGATGAGTACCGTCATGGGGAGTGGACTGAAACTCTGACTTGAAGATGAGCAAGAACGCGCCAGGAAGTGGCCTCTATCTGCTCAGTACCCGATTATGCTACTATATGCGTGTATAGATAGAGCCGGGTGTATTTCCCCTGGCCGCGTCTGCTATTTCAATATAGATGGAGGAATTTACTATGAGTACCTGGAATAACATAACTTCGTCTGGAGTCGCGAAAAGAACCCTGGGCATCGCAGAAGAGTTCAGGGAATTTATCCTGCGCGGCAACGTCGTGGACCTGGCGGTTGGCATTGTTATAGGTGCTGCTTTTACCACCGTGATCAATGGCTTTGTCAACGATATCATCAGTCCGCTCATTCCCACCAGCCCAAGCGGCCTGGCTGGCCTCACCATCCACTTCCCCCCCTATAGCAAAGGCATTTTTATCGGCGCATTCATCAATGCGGTGATCAGCTTCCTGATCGTCGCGTTGATCATCTTCTTCTTCGTGGTGAAACCTGTGAATGCGTTGACGGCTCGTTTCAAGCCAAAGGATGCGGGGCCAGCTACTACGCGCGAATGTCCTTTTTGCTTGAGCACAATCCCAATCAAGGCTACACGCTGCGCCTACTGCACGTCACAAGTGCCACCAGCCGAACAGCCTGCTGCAGCGGCGCGTACGTAGGGATCGCCTTACAGGACGGCCGCAAGTCATTGTGGCGTCCTGTGAAGTCTCCGATACAAGCAGCGGCACGTACATAGCAAGCAGGGGGTACCATGATGGACAGGGCCGCGCAAGAGGTACACCCGATACAAGCAGCGGCACGTACATAGCAAGCAGGGCGCCCGCAAGGGGCGCCCCTACCATGATACGGCTTAATAGTTTGTATATTGCAAATTTTTAGATTCAGCAAGCTAGACACGTTTCTGGCAGACATAGATCATCGCAGGAGAAGTGGCTGTCAGAGGATTTTGCTGCCAATCGCCGTAACAGGAGCGGATCTGAAACCCATTGTAGAAGAGCAAGGCTTCCATCTCCTGAGGAAAGACATAGCGCAGGGCTGTACGATGCGTCTTCTCCTCTTGTTGACCTCCTGGATGGAGAAACGTGAGATGGCGGGTGTAGTGCTGGATTTGGGTCATGGGATCGTAGTGTTGCTGTTCAGTGATCACGAGTTGCCCTCCATCAGGGGTCGTGTACTTCTGCGGTTCTGGATGGCGGACTTCCAGGAGATTTCGTGGGGAAGGATTGCGTGTTTCAAAGAGAAAACATCCCTCCGGGTGCACATGTTCCCGGACGCGAGCTAACATTGCTTCCTGGTCCTCTCGCGTCAGAAAGAATTGAAAGACATTTTCCAGCATGTAAATGAATGGAAACTGCTTCTGGAGATGGAACGTGCGCGCATCAGCCACCACCCACTCAATGGAGACGGAACGCTCAGCCGCTTTCTGGCGCGCTTGCGCAATCATTTCTGGCACGATATCCACCCCCGTGACCTGATAGCCGAGCTTCGCCATGCGAAGGGCCATGCGTCCAGTTCCGCACGCAAGATCCAGAAGAGGCCCTCCAAGCGAGCGCGCCCACTGTTCGGTCAATGGATAATCCTCATTGTAGCCCTCGTCTTCCAGATCATAGGTCTGCGGATCTCGAAACTCTTCAAGGTTATCATGATCAATCATCAATGTCCCTTTCGCGCGCTCATGGTATGACACGTCAATTTCTCGCCCTTCCGTTCAAAATTCCAGGACTCTTCAGGGTTCTTCTCAGTTGTCCGCGCCATCCTCCCACCTGGCTGCTTCCCACCACCACGACATAGCTCACGAATGCCAGGAGGCTGATGCAGACACTACTGGGATACCCGGTATAGAAGCCGAAGCCGATGCCAAACCAGGTCAGGGCCACCGCCAGTCCGGCTGAGAGAACGAGCGCCCAGGCGGGACGAGTGGTCACCCGGTGTGCGATCGCTGCCGGCAAGAGCAGCAGGGCGAACACCAGCAGCGCACCTACTGCCAGGGTTGCTTCACTGACAGTGACCGCCAGGAGTACCATAAAGCCCAGACCCAGGAGGCGCACCGGCACACCCTGTGCTGCTGCCACGTCCGGGTCCAGCGAGGCGAAGAGCAACGGACGCGCGATGAGGAGGAGGACGAGCACCACCAGAGCACTGATGAGCGCGATGGCGCGTGTCTGGTCGGTGGAGATGCCCAGGATGTTGCCGAATAACACCGTTACCCCTGAGAAGCCCGTTCCCGTCCCGCTGGCTTGCGCCGTGAACAGGCTCAGGAAGAGCACCCCTAATCCCAGGACCCAGGCGAGTACCGTTCCAATGGCCACATCACGTCCCCGCAGCCGCTCGCCGAAGCCCCCCATCGCCACTGCCACCGCGATGGTGGTAACCAGCAGGCTCGCGAGGGGGTTGATGCCCAGGACTGCACCGCCGAGCGCCCCGGTAAAGGCGACATCCGACAGCGACTCGCCCGCGAACGCCTGGTGGCGCAGCACGACAAAGTACCCGACCAGCCCGGCGACGATGCTCAAGATAGTTCCGGCGAGCAAGGCTTGCCGCATGAAGTCGTAGGAGAGCATTGCCTGGCCATCCTGCCAGAGATTCAGGGTGAAAGGGGGAAGCACGCCCGCGACGACCACACTCATGCTTCACCTCCTGAACGCCAGAGGTGAGGCCGTGCGTGATGGCGTTGCCCTGCTCGTTGGCGTATGAATCGTGCGCCGCGCATGATGGCATAGGTGCCAAAGGCGAAGGTCGTGATGAAAAAGCCGACAGGATAGGGCGTAAAGTAGCCCACGGCCAGCCCCATCCACGTGAAGAGGAGGGCCAGCGCCACCGCGATAGCCGCGGCCAGTGCCGGGCGCGTGGTAACGTACTGCGCGATGGCAGCGGGCGTGACCAGGAGCGCAAAGATGAGCAGGACCCCCACGACCTGCACTGCCACTGCCACCTCCAGCGCCAATAGTACGAGATAGCCAAAGGCGAGCAGGCGTACCGGCACCCCGCTCGCTGCTGCCACATCAGGATCGAGGGAGGCAAAGAAGAAGGGCCGCGCGATGAAGAGCAGCACTCCTAGCAGTACGAACGTCGAGATCGCGATCACACCGACATCCGTATCGCTGATGCCCAGGACGTTACCGAACAACACGTTGTAGACATTGGTAGCGTACGCCGTGGCCAGGTGAATGAAGAGAAAGCCGAGGGCGAGCGAAGCGGTAAACACAGCCCCAACCGCGATATCGCTCTGGCGGCGTTCTCCTGCCGCCAGGTTGAGCGTCTGGATGCCGACGGCTGCGAGCAATCCTGCCAGAAAGAGGCCCACGACAGGGGGAATGCCGAAGAGCACCGCCCCCGTCGCTCCAGCGAAGCCCACATTGGCGAGGCTGTGGCCGGCAAAGCTCTGGTTGCGCAGCACCATGAAACAGCCCATGAGGCCGGCAGTGATGGCCACCAGCGTTCCTGCCAGGTAGGCGTTTTGCATGAAGTGAAAGTGCAGGAGGATCTGGATATCCGCCACCAGATCCCACGATGGGGACAGGGTGTCAGCGAAGAAGATGGGCATGGTAGCACACCTCCTCCTCCGGTTGTCCCACCACCACGATCTGCCCGTTGCTTGCTCGGAGCACCTCGATGGGCGTCGTGTAGAGACGGGAGAGCGTCCGGGTGGTAATCACCTCTTCCGGCGTCCCCACTGCGACCTGCCCGTGTGCCATATACACCACGCGATCGACGGACGGCAGGATGGGATTGACATCGTGAGCCACCAGCAGCACCGCCGCTCCCGTTTCCTGGCTGATCTGCCGGATCACGCCCGCTACCCCTTGCTGATTGCGCAGATCCAGGCTGTCCAATGGTTCGTCCAGGGCCAGGATGCGTGGCTTCTTCACCAACGCCTGCGCGATCAGCAGCCGCTGCTGCTCCCCGCCGGAGAGTTCGCCAATGGGCCGGTCGGCATACGCTCCCGCCCCGACCAGGTCGATGGCCTCCTGGACGCGGCGTGCGGCATGGTGTGCCTTCCCGGGTTGGAGGAAGGGCAGGGGCAGGCCCCAATTCTTGCCGTCCAGCCCGAGCCGCACTATGCTGCGCCCGCGGACACGCACATCGGCCTCAAAATGGCGTCGTTGTGGCACGTAGCCGATGGCAGCGTGGCCTCTCCGTGCCGGGTGGCCCAGCACCGAGATCGTGCCGTGGGAGAGCGGGATCAGCCCGAGGATGGCCTTGAGCAGGGTGGACTTGCCCGCCCCATTGGGGCCGAGAATGGCGAGGAACTCCCCTGGTTGGACGGACAGCCGCACCTCTTGCCAGATGGTGCGCCCGCCCAGGGCGACGGCTGCGTCCTCCACCTGGATGACCGGCGGAAGGGTTGTAACATCATGCACGAGCGAACGAATTGGTGACAGATCGGTCATCACAGCATCAGCTCCTTGTAAGGTGGCAAGCTCCTGCTTGCCCCAACGATTACTTGCCCGTGGCCTGCGCCAGGGCAGTTTGAATTCCTTGTAACTGGGCCGATTGCCAGTCCTGGAAGGAGGCAGTCGCAGGGGTCAGCGTCTCGGTGATCGTCGCCACCGGGATATGATTAGCCCTGACCCGGTTGATAAGCGCCTGGATATTGTTCGGGGTATTTTGTGAGTTGTAGATCAATACTTTGATCTGCTTCTGAGTGATCTGCTGCTCGACGGTGGCTTCATCAGCCGCCGAGATATCCTGCCCCTCTGAAACCGCTTTGAGGTAGGAATAGGGCGTGACAAGGTTCAACCCCAGCGCGGGCGCGAGGTAGGAAAAGGTGCTTTCGGTCGCTCCCACCGGGACGCCGCTGTATTTGGCTTTGATGGCCGCAATGAGATCGTGATACTGCTTGAAACCCGTGGTCAGGAAAGTCTGCACCGATTGGTCAAAGGCGGCGGCATCAGCCGGGTCGAGCGCCTTCAAATCGTCGCGGATCTTGTTCGCCACGGCGATCACGTAGTCGGGGTTGTACCACATATGCGGATTGTCGCCCTCGTGCTTGCCATTGAAATCGCCCACATTCAACTCTTTACGCCCGCTGGCCGGATTGGCCTGCAAGAGCTTATCGGTCCAGGGATCATAGCCAGCACCGTTGACGATGACGTACTGAGCCTGAACGACCGTCCGCGCATCCGCGGCGGTAGGCTCGTAGCTGTGGGGGTCGGCATTGGGATCGACAATAATGCTGGTGACATGCACATGACTGCCACCGACCTGGGCGGCGATACTGCCCCAAAAATTTTCTGCAGCGACGATCTGAACAGGTCCGCTGCTGCCAGTCGTCGTCTGGAATGTGGTGCCACAGGCAGCCAGGGTCAGCAGCAATATTCCCGCCAGGACACACGGGAAAGCTCGAATGCGAGATAGAAACACAGGATCCTCCTTCAAAGAATCGTGAAAGAGCACACAAACAACGTCAGGCCCTGGCGGTGCGTACCACCATATGATATACTGTATCAATACTATAGCACTAAACGAGATAACATGTCAATAACGAGTGAGACCAAATCTCATCTTGATGGTCAGCAGCAGGAGAATTGTATGCGGACGCACGCAGCGGTGCGTGGCAGACGAAAGGAAGACATGATGATAGCGGATCAAATTTACGCGGCTTTCGACGAGGTGAGCCAGCGCAACACGCGCCCGCGCAAACTCATTGCGGACCGCTTGATCGAACTAGCCAGCCTCGGCGCAGATTTCACTGTGGAAGATCTCTGGCAGGAGCTCCGCCAGGTCGAGCCACGCATAGGCCGGGCGACGGTGTATCGTGCGGTCGAAAAACTGGTGAACAGGGGACTGCTCGCCCGCATTGAGTTCGCTGACGGGACCCATCACTATCGTGTGTGTGGAGGAAACGAGCACCACCACCATCTCACCTGCACGCAGTGCCACCGCGTTGTCGATATCGATCTTTGTCTCCCCGCGGCTCAATTCGCGACCATTGGGAATCAGGAGGACTTTGTCATTGAGGGGCATTCACTAACCCTGTTTGGCCGCTGTAAAAACTGTCGCCGGTGACTACTCCCCACGGCTCAAGCCGGGGGCTTCTGGAATGACACAGGCTTGTAGTCCCAAGCCTACAATGTTTTTTGCCGCATTGAGGTCTCGATATACCTGATAGCAAATTTACTCCATCCAACTCATGGGCTCATCGTCCTTCAACAGGTCGGTGCTCTGCCGGTGTTTCCGCCAGGAGGGAGACACCCGCTGCTCTTGCATCTGTTCAACCGGGATCGCGTCAATTTCTCCACATGCATAGCCCTGGCGAAGTGGCTCTAAGGCAGAAGGGTGGTTTGGCAGTATGCCAGGTTGATGCTCCTCTCCGGGGAGGTTTCTTGTCGCCAGCAAGTGGATCAGTATCCAGGCCAGTGCGGTAAATAAGGCGATCCAGAAGAGGTTGCTAAGCAGCATGCCGGGCATGCCCGGCCACCAGCCATGTCCATATGCCCACATATGTTCATGTCCATGCCCCCATAGATGTTCATGCCCATGCCTCCACAGATATTCATGTCCTTCTCTCACGATCATACTCTCTTTCTTTTCTCTCCAGCAACATCCTTGAGGCCGGGGATGTGTCATAGATGTATTAATTATAGCGGATTTTTCTGAGATGCTTATGAAATAAATGTAAGAATCCTGTAAAGTCTTTTTGCTTTGGTTACTTCAGACAGCGATCTTGACCGCTTACGCCGGCAAAGCAGTGGCCATTCTGGGTGAGTACGACGACCTTCTTAATGTTCGAGAACTGTTTGAGGGTGGCGTTGATCTCAGCGAGAATGCGCGCATCGGCACCGACTCCTGGAGAACTGGTGGCACGACACAAGCGCAGGGTTGCCGTCCCTTGCTGGGGTTTCGAACCTTTCATGTCCAAGGCGAGCATGAAATCAGGTCCACCGATGGGATGGGGAGCCGAACAACGCGATGGGCCAATCAGAATGCTATTGAACTCGGAGAAGAGTCCCGCGCTCCGTTCACTCAGGGTCGGTCCAGCTATTAAAAGCTGGATGGAGAACGTGGCTACTGCGATGCTTGGTGAGGAGCGATCGACCGGAAACACGGCGTTGAATTTGTTCAGGGAGTCCGGGAACCGTGAAAAGAACACCTTGATCGGGAAACTGTTTGGGGGTACAGATGTGCCGGTGGTGGATGTAGATATGCTTCCTATGCTTGACTCGCAGGCAGGAAGGGCAAGAACAAACAGGAAAAGACAAATCCACATGATCGCCTTTTTGGTAGGGACGAGACGAAATGAGCGCATCAAGGCAGCAGAGGCTTTCTGTAGATGTGTCATCATAGCCTTCCTTTCATGTAATAAAGTATTGCACGTCAATATTAATTGAGTCTGAGACTCTGCTGAACTGAGTCTGTGAGAAGGTGACAGAGGGTTGTAATTGTGTTTTCGTTAGTCTGAACAGCAAAAGTATATAGCATCAGGAAAATATGAACTTTGCCGAAAGTACTCTTTATGTCCGCCGCGCATTTATTGAAGTGGCGGGAAAAGGTATAATTAGTGACCGGTTCGTGGTTGTTGGTAGAATCAATGGTGTCAATTGGGGTGATGAACGGCGGTTTTCATGATATACTAGGTGGCGGGTCGCTACATTGCTCAATGCTACGCCTGTAGCAGATTTGCGTACAGCAGGGACGAAACACGTTCGAGGTCTCGTCCCTCTTGTATGAATTTTAGGAAATGGAGAGCTACCAATGTCTTCAACATCTGAGCCTATGCGCCTGGAAGACTGGATTCGCGATATTCCCGATTTTCCACAGCCGGGAATACTTTTCAAGGATATCACCCCGCTATTGCAGGATGGCGCAGCTTTCCATACTGCGATGGAACGGATGGCAGCCCATTACGCGGGAGCCGGCATTCAAACCGTGGTTGGCGTCGAGTCACGCGGCTTTATTTTTGGTGCTCCCCTGGCCTACATGCTAAACTGTGGTTTTGTGCCGGTGAGAAAATTCGGCAAGCTGCCACACGCAACTGTGAGCGTGGAATACGCGCTGGAGTACGGCACGAATGTTGTTGAGATGCATACAGACGCGATTCGCCCCGGCCAGCGAGTGCTGATCGTCGATGATCTGCTGGCTACGGGCGGCACGGTTTCGGCGGCGATGGAATTGGTGGAGAAGCTGGGGGGTCACATTGCAGGTATTGCCTTCCTGGTCGAGCTGACTTTCCTCAAGGGACGCGAACAACTGAAGGGCCATGACGTGTTCGCGCTGATCAAGTACTGACCGCCTGGCGGGAGTTATTTGACATGATGAAAGTCGCGCCTGTCAAATAACTCCCGCTCCTGCACTCGCATTCGCATTCGTTACTGATGCACACCGTAAGTATTGCCATCCTGATCGGCGAAGACTGCCCACCAGCCCCACGGCTGCTTGTGGAGCTCCTCTTCAATGGGGACGCCGTTCGCCTTGAGTTGAGCGAACGTCGCTTCAATATCATTGACCTCGAATACCATGCCTGTAAGCTTGCCGATGCTATGACTCTTTCCAACCCAGCCAGGTCGTCTTCTCTTCAAAGGGGGTGGGAACGCGTTCGAGCGCGGGAATGGCGGGGAAGCCAACGTATACGAAGGCTACTATATGTTCGCCTGGCGCCAGTCCCAGCCAGCGCTTGACACGCGGATCATAGGCAGCGTCGCCGGTACGCCACATACAGGCAAGTCCCATCTCTTCAGCAGCAAGGAGCATGTTCTGAACGGCGGCAGCCACAGCCTCGATATTCTCGATCTCCAGGACGTTGGGTTGGCGCGGGAGCTGCGCCGCTACTGCAATGACGATGGGCGAACGCAAGAGCTTCGAACGCTCCTTATTCAGCTTTGCCTGCGCCTTGTCGCTTGCTGTTTCATCCAGGTGCGAGGCAAGCGATTCGGCCATGATGAGGCCTAATTCCTCACGGGCCTTACCGGCCAGGACGATGAATTTCCAGGGTTCTACTTTATGATGATTGGGGGCATGGGTGGCGGCTTCCAATAGCCGCGCGATTTGTTGGCGGGAAGGTCGTTCCTGGGTCATCATGCCGAGGCTACGACGTTTCTTGATGGTTTCAAAGACGGACATG
>WNGQ01002189.1_pt1 | contig 20028 bp, 12 predicted proteins | sample 5407661 | NCBI WGS metagenome assembly WNGQ01 (sample SAMN13153382, study PRJNA577476) | soil metagenome | isolation source: 60 cm soil or saprolite under Garry oak tree replicate 2 | place: USA:California | collected 2016-06-15 | reverse complement strand
GGCGCTGGTGTTGTTGGCTAGAATGCCGTTATTGTCCGAAGCGGTGACAGTCTGTGTCCCTTTTGTGCCGAAGGTAAAAGCTGAAAGGGCGCCGGTGCCGGCTGACAAGGTGATATTGCCGGGAGCTGCGCCGTTATCGTCCAGGATGGTGGCAGAGGCATCGGAGCTGGTGATGTTGACTTTTGTATTGGCGTTGGGAGCGACGTTCCAAAAAGCGTCCACGGCATTGACGACGACGCGGTTGGTGAGAGGGGCCAGGACCGTCTGCGGGTAGGGCGAGCCGGTCTTGCCTGAGGCGGTGCCCGGGGCTGGGGATTCGCCTGGAAAGAGAATCTGGAGTTTGGCGACTGCACCGGCGTTGACGGTAATTGGGGTGCCGGTCACAGGGGAGACATTAGTATGGGACAGGTCACTGGCGGTGACAGTTGCGTTGCCGGCGGTCTTCAAGGTGACGCTGAATGCTTTGCTGCCGCCGACGAGGGCGGCATTGGATGGCAGGACTGCATTGGTGTCACTGGCGGTTACGTGGACGGTGTCGTTGGTGCTGATGAGGTTCCAGTAGGGGTCAACCGCGTTGACGGTCACGTTGAAGGGCGTTCCTGCCCGCTGTGCGCTGGCGGTGCCGGCGTTGCCGCCGGTAGAGCCGGGCGCCGCGGTTTCGCCAGGCATGAGCACTTGCAGTTTGGCGAACGCCGCCGCCTTGACCGTGATGGGCGGACTGGTGTTGTCTGTGATGGCCGCACTTGTAACATCCGAGGCCGTCAGCGTGGCGCTGCCGGCCGTCTTGAAGCTGACACTGAAAGTCTGGGTGCCACCGCTCAAAGCTGCGTTGGCCGGCAAAGCCGCGTTGGTGTCACTGGAGCTGATCTGGACGGCATCAGCGGCGCTGACCACGTTCCAAAAGGCATCCACCGCATTGACCGTGACGGTAAAAGGGAGGCCGACGGTGCAGGCGGTGGGCGTGCCGGTCTTGCCAGCGCTGGTCCCGGGCGAGGCAATTTCCCCCGGCGCCAGCAATTGCAATTTGGCAAGGGCCGCCGGGCTAACCACGATGTTGCCGGAAGCTGCGCTGGTCAAGCCGCTGGCGGTGAAGTTGATGGTCAGCGTTTCGGCAACGTTGTACGATAGGTTGGTGAACGTGGCCACGCCGTTGACCGCGGTAGCAGACACCGATCCTTGAAGCGTGCCGCTGCCGGTGCGACGCGCAGCCGTCACGACGGTGCTGTTGTCCGAGGCGATCAAGTTCCCGCCGCAATCTTCGATTCGAACCACCGGCTGAGGGGCAAAAGCAACTCCCGCTGTCGCCGTCGAGGCAGGTTGCGTCTGAATAGTCAATTTAATCCCGGTGCCAAAGGTCACCGGAATGGCGGAACTGTTGCTCGCGGTGATGGCTGAATGGGTGACATCGGAGCCTGTCAGCGTCGCGCTGCCGGCGCTTTTGAGGGTGACGCCGAAGGTTCGAGTGCCGTTGCTCAGCGAGGCGTTGGCCGGCAACGTCGCGTTGCTGTCACTGGAGGCGATGGCCACCGTGTCATTGGTGACGATCAAATTCCATGAAGCGTCCACCGCGTTGACTGTGACGTTGAAGGCGGCGCAGGCCCTCTGCGCCGTCGGGGCGCCGATCTTGCCGGTGCTCGTGCCCGGCGCGGCGCTTTCACCCGGCGCCAGCAATTGCAGACCGGCGAATGGGCCGGCCTTTACAGTCACGTTTGCGCTGGTGTTGCTGGTTAGTGTCCCGGCTGCATCACCGGCAGTCAGCGTTCGGGTGCCGGCGGTATTGAACGTGAGGCTCGATAACGTGGCCGTGCCGGCCACCAGGGTAATGTTCCCCGCGGTCCCGCCGTTGTCGTCGGCAATCGCGGCGCTGGCATCGGAACTGGTGATCGTCACATTTGGCGTGGCGCTGCTCACGACGTTCCAGTTGGCATCCACCGCGTTGACCACGATGCCGTTGGCAATGGTAGTTCCGGCAGTTTGGGCGCTCGGCGTTCCGATTTTGCCGCTGGCCGTGCCCGGCGCCGCCGCTTCACCAGGCAGCAACACTTGCAGTTTCGTCACTGGGCCAGGAATGACCGTCAGGCTGGAACTGATGACACCCGGGTTGGATCCCTCCGTAGCCGTGAGAGTGGTCGCCTCGGCCTTGGTCAAGATCGTCGTCAACGTAGTAGTGGATCGGCCGGAAGTAAAGCTGACGGCCGTCGTGAAGCTGGGGTTGCCCCCCGGGCCGCTATAACTGATGGTTTTGCCGCCGGAATAAGTCGAAACGATGTTGAACTGGCGATCCGCGGCCATCAGTCCAACCAGGGTGAATGGCGCGCCCGCCGTTTGCGGCGAGGGTGTGCCGGAGATGCCGCTGCCTACAACAGTCCCCGCGTCGGTAAAACTTTGGCCAGGCAGCACCACAAAAAGGCGCACCGCGCCCACCGCCTGCGAAAGGGTGGCGAAATTGGAACCGCCAGAACCGTTGGCATTAGTGGTGGACGTGATGCCGGCGATGACCGCGGTGCCCGGATTGACGCTGTCTCTAAAAATGCTGCCGGAGTTCGGGATGGCGCCTCCATCGGTCGCCTGCGCCTGAATGCCGCTGATGGTCAGACTGTCAGTGTTGGCGGTTCCAATGACATTGAACGTGACAGTAATCGTCGAGTTGGAAACCGAAAGGCTGAGGCTGCTGATGGGAATGTCCCGGTTATTGGAATTGATGCCGCCGGCCCCCGCGTTGAAGCGCCAGCCACTGGGCGCAGTCAAGATCAGCGTCACATTTGTCCCCTTTGAGAAATCGGTCATAGCCCCTTCCTGGATCACGATATTGCCCAAAGTGGTGAATGCGGGCACCGCGCCGTTTTGGGCCTTGTCAGCCGAGACAGAGGCACCGCCCGTGCCGGCGGTTATATTGACATTGGCCAACGCGCTGTCTGCGCAGAGCCACAGAAAGATGCAGGACAAAAACAGAGTGCGATATACCGCCACCTTACCCTCCACAAGTGCGAGCTTCATAGTTTTCAAGCTGCTCCCACTCTATCCGGGGCAAGAAATCCAACAATCGGGGCAAGCTACCTTTGTGTTCCCGGCGAAGACTCAGAATCCGATCCAAGGGAAACCCCGGTGGGAAGGGGCAGATTCAAGGTCCAAGCCACCAGGAACCTCCAAGGTCCAGGCGCCAACTCCGTTGGGCTCAAAGCGTGCTCGGCCGAGTCGGCACGAAGCCAACAGCCGCCGCTCTGAGGGCTGCTGTTGGGGTTTAGGGTCCGAGATTCCTACGGAGGTCTGCTCCGAATGGCTTCGGAGTCGGCGTTTGGAATCAGCAGGTTTTTGAGAGCTTGCCCCGATAGCCTGCGGGGTTGGGTGTTCTTGGCTGTTTTCAGTTGGTCCGTATAGGACGAAGCTCCAAGACCCAAACTCCAAGCTCCAGGGAAACTCCAAATTCCAAGCTCCAACACGGCGGTGATTAGGCGCCGTTCATCGGTTTGGGTGCAACCAGATCGTTGGCCGGGCCCCTTGACGCGCGAGGTTTGGGATTCGGAGCTTGGTGCTTCCCTGGAGCGTGGAGTTTGGTGCTTGGTGCTTCGCCCTTAAGCGTTGCGCTGCAAACAGTGAGGAAGCGGGCTGGGAGTCGGAGCTTTCCCCTTCTTAGGCTCTAAAAACAGGCAGGAACCGCGGAAGAAATCGCTCAGGTGGGGATTTCCCGTTGGACCCAGGAAGTGGCGTACTGCGTCAATTCGGCGGCGTTCTTGAGATTCAATTTTCGTTTAATCTGCTCGCGGTAGTATTCGATGGTCTTGATGCTCAAGTGCAGTTCGTCGGCAATCTCGCGTGTCTTCTTCCATTGGCCGATGAGCTGGAACACCTCCATTTCACGGTCGCTCAGCCCTTTGACCGGCGACTCGTGGATGTCAGTTTGCCCGCGGACCTGCTGCTGGAGCATCTTGGCGGCGAGAGTGTCACTGACGTAAATGGCCCCAGTGAGCACGCGGCGGATGGCCGTCAAAATTTTATCCAACGCTTCTTCCTTCATCAAATAGCCCAGTGCGCCGGCCCGGAAGGCAATCTCGGCGTAAATGGATTCGTCATGCACACTGACCACCAGCACCGCCACGCCGGGAAACTGCGCCTTGATGTTCCGCATCAACTCCAGGCCGCTGCTGTCTTTCAAGGAAATGTCGGCGATGACCAGGTCCGGCCTGAGCTTGCCGATCGCGCTCATCGCCTTGGACGCATCCTCCTCTTCGCCACACACAACCATATCGGTCTGGCGATTGATCAGTTGCGCTATGCCGAAGCGCACCACGGCATGGTCGTCAACCAACAGAACTTTCGCCCGGTTGTCCTTCACTTGATTTTGTTTGGCCTGGGCCATTTTCATTTCAATAACTTGCATTAGACGCTTTGGCTCGGGACATTAACGGCTCTGGGGACGCCACCACCGGCCCGAGTCGAACGCTACAAGGATTGTGCCTCAAGGCCGGGCGGCGCGCAATCTTATATCCTCTCGCCCTTGCAGGTTCAACGCCAACTCCGGTTCCGTCCGTGAAAAGGGCGATTTCCCACAGTTTCAGCCCAGCCCAAGCCCTCGGCCTGTCTAATTTTTGGAAGCGCCATTTGAAAATAGGACACTACCTAATGTAACCTGTTTAACTTCATTCCGCATCATTTCTGGCATCGGCATTGCTGCCGAAGACTGGTTGTACTTGATATTGAACTAAGGCTGATCCGATCAAATGCGTGCCGCACCTTCGATCCTCATCATAGAAGACAATGACTTCGCACTGGATGTCCTTTCGCAACTGCTGCCCGCACTGGGAGCCGGGCATGTGGCTTGCGCCAGGAGCGCTGAAGTGGCTCTGGAAATTTTGCGGAGCCAAAAGTTTTCGGCCATTCTCGCCGACTATCGCCTGGGAGGCATGGACGGAGTCCAATTCATCGAATGCTTGCGCGCCGGCGGCGACCAAACGCCGGTCCTGATGATCTCCGGCACCCCGGACAACGCAGCCGTCATTCGCGCCACCAAGCACCCCAGAGTCGAATTCTTCGGTAAACCTTTTCATGTCGCCGAATTAATGGGCGCCGTGGAGAAACTGGTTGCGTCCTGAACGGTATTGAAGTGGGGATGAAAGTTTCAAGCACCAAGCTCCAAGCACCAGGGAAGCCCCAAGCCCCAAGCGCGATGGGCGGCCCCTGAAGATTGCGGGCTTGGAGTTTCCCTGAAGCTTGGTGCTTGAAGGTTGAAGCTTGTTTTTCCGCCAATTCACGTTCGCTCCTGTCCGGGTCTGCTTGCGTGCTTGGCGATCGAGCGGTCGACCAATTTCATCAGATCAGGGACGCAGGGGACTGCATCCTTACCAGAAACGGGCGAAAGAGAGGGCATCACTCGTCCGTTTCATCACTCCGTTACTCTGCTCTTCAGTGTTTTCCGTTGAGCGACTGCTCCAAAACCTTCACAGTCCGCTCTGCGGCGTGGCCGTGGGGGTTCTCGGGAAGTCAACAGTCATCTTTGCACTTATGCCTTTGGTGGCATTGCAGAGGGCCGTTTTCTTCGGATACGCTTGAACTCCTGGTATCTCAAATGGACAGCTTCAAGGAACTGCGTGCGCCCTGTTCCGGGTCTGCGACTCAGCGCGTCTTCAACCAGCCGCTTAACCGTCGCTTCCCAATGTGGCTGATGCTGGGGCTCGCAGGTGTCGCGCTCGTATAGCGCGTGCAACAGCCGCTCAAGCTCGGGGCTCAGGGAACACCTCCGCAAGAATTCTGTCCGCGGCTTCGGCGCTCATGGTGCTATGCCAGAGCGGAATTTTATCTTGGAGGATTGACATCGCGGCGGCGACTTGCTCGCGCGTCTCTTTCTGAGGGAAATCCGGATGATCTGTCGCCAGCGAGATGAATTTTCCCAGCGCAATTTGTCGTTCAACGATGCGGCGATGTTCTTCGAGCAGCTCGGCAGAGGGATTATCCAGCAAATGCTCATCTTCCCATTGCGCCAACGCCCCGACGCTCTCAGACCAGACCAAAACAGAATCCCACAGCTCGTGCAGAATCCGCTTTTCCAGCGTTTCGATAAAATTAATGGCGTTCACCGGCACTGTCAGTTCCGCATTCATGTCTTCATTTTACTTCCTGCGCCTTAGAGAAACAACCCCTTTTCGGACCAGCGCATCGTTTTATGATCCTGCCTCCGAAGCCCTGGAAATTTTGCGTGTGCTCCACGCAGCGCGCGACGTGACTCGGGAGTTGGATCGATAGCGGACCCGAGTTCAAGCAAGGGCAGGTATGATCACAAAGCTGGGCAGCAGCCTTTGCAGATTGAGCCATATAAATAGCCCGCCGCCTTTGTTGGAGCTGGGTACTTCCCTCCCGCTTGACTGGCAGCCGGCCACAAATAGACTTTGCGGATGTTGTTGCGGATTCAGCTTGGAGTCGCCGGGTCAGTGGTTGCTTGTTGTTCATGAGAAAGCCTTCAATCCTGGTTATTTTCCTTACCGCCTTCATTGACCTGATTGGGTTCGGGATAGTTTTGCCTTTGCTGCCGATGTACAGCCGGAACCTTGGCGCCAGCGGGCTTCTCATCGGTGTAGTTCAAGCCTCCTATTCGGCGATGCAGTTCCTGTTCGCGCCCGGTTGGGGCCGGCTCTCCGACCGCATCGGACGCCGGCCAGTGCTGCTGGTCAGCACCGCAGGGGCGGCAGTTTCTTACGTCTTGTTCGCAACCGGCTGCGGGTTGGCCGGGCATGCGGGCTTATGGGTCGTACTTGCTTCCCGCGTCCTGGCGGGCCTGTGCGGAGCCAATATCACGGTCGCCCAGGCCTACATCGCGGACATCACACCGCCGGAGGAACGTTCCCGGCGAATGGGATTGATCGGCATGGCCTTCGGCCTGGGTTTCGTGTTCGGTCCGCCGCTGGGTTCCCTGGGCATTCATCTGTTTGGCCTTCGGGGTCCGGGCGGGCTTGCAGCTTGTTTATGTGCGGTGAATTTTTTCTTGGCGCTCGCGATTCTGCCCGAGAGCTGGAAACCCAGTTCGGAGCACGTCACCGGCAGGCCGCAGTTTGCCCAATGGCTGCATACGCTCGGTCATCCAAAAATCGGCCTGCTGGTTGGCGTGTTTTTTCTGGCAACTTTCTGCTTCGCGTCATTTGAAACCACGTTGGGCCTGCTGATCAGCAAAAATTTTCACCTGGGCGTGGCCACTCATCAGGACATGAAAATCAGCGGCTACCTTATTGCCTACTGCGGAATCGTCGGCGCGGCCGTTCAAGGCGGGGCGATCGGTCGCATGGTCAAAAAGAGCGGGGAACCTCGAGTCATTGCCAACAGCCTGTTTCTGTTGACGGCCGGTCTGGCGCCCATCCCGTTCATCCACGGCAGCGGGGTGATCGCCTGGGGTCTGTTGCTCTTAGTGCTGGCCGTCTTATCCATCGGCTCGATGCTAACGCGGCCACCAGTATTTGGATTGATTTCTATCCTCACGCCTGCGCACGAACAGGGCGCAACCATCGGTGTCGCGCAGAGCGCCGGCAGCCTGGCGCGCATCGTCGCGCCCGTGTTCGCCGCCACGCTGTTGGATTATCATCCTTGGCTGCCCTACGCGATCTGCAGCGGCATTTCGCTCTCGACGGCCATTTTGGTGGTCCAGCGATTGTGCCGCGAAAGCCAACCCGTCATACCCGCCAACGCCGCCCATCTCGCCAAATGAAAAGAATCAAAAGAATCCGCCTGCAGGCCGCCCTGCCGCCCTGGCCATGGGCTATCCTTTGGCGGCTAATGAGCAAGGCTCAACTGTTGGCGAGCAGCATGAGACTTCTTTCTCGGCGGTCGGCAATCTGCAATCGGCTATCGCGATTAACCGTCCCCGGCCTCCGTCTCTACAGCATCCCGGCATTGCTTCCCACAATGAATGGCAGACAAGATTGTCTGCTCCACCCTGGCTTCCGTCCTTCCAGCATCCCGGCATTCGTACTGCCCCTGCTCTGCCTGGCTTCCGTCGCAGTCGGCGCTGTCGAATGGCCAGGCGCAACCCATCTGCGCTTCGAGGTGACCATCCAAAAAGGACTTACTGCGGCCCCGCAAGCTGGGCGACTCTTTGTCATTCTGAGCTCAACCAACGACCCTGAACCGCGCCTCATGCTGGGTCAGGCCGGCCCTGATGCCCCAGCGGCATTAGCGCGTGACCTGAACAGCTTTGCGCCCGGCGCCATTGCGGTCCTGGATAAACGCGCATTCAATTCCCCCGGCTGCAGTTTCTCCCAACTACGCCATGGGGACTACTTCGTCCAGGCATTGTTTGATTTCAACAAGGACCTGGGCTCGCCAAACACGCCAGGCAATCTGTTCAGCCTGCCGCAAAAACTTCGCCTCAATCCGTCGCGCGGCGCCAGATTCCCACTCGAGTTGAGCCGCCAAATTCCCCCAGAACCGTTGCCCCCCGAAACCGAGTATCTGAAGTTCATCGAGCTTCAGTCCAGATTGCTGAGCCAGTTTTATGGCCGGCCAATCTTCCTGCGCGCGGGCCTTGTCCTGCCGCGCGATTACCAGCGCGACCCCTCGCGCCGCTATCCGCTCTGGATCAATATCGGTGGCCTCAACGCGCGTTACACCAGGGCCATCAAGCTCATGGCCGAAGATTCCGAGTTCAGGAAAACCTGGCTAGCCGGCGACACACCCGGTTTCATGCTCCTTCAACTTGACGGCGCCGGACCGTATGGCGATCCGTACCAGATCAATTCTGCCAACAACGGCCCCTACGGCGACGCGCTGGTCGAGGAATTGATTCCTTATATTGAGGCGAACTTCCACGCCATCGGTCAGCCGCGCGCGCGGGTCCTTTCCGGCATCTCCACCGGCGGTTGGGTAGCGCTGGCCCTGCAGACTTTTTATCCCGACTTCTTCAACGGCGCCTGGGCGGCCTGCCCCGACCCGGTGGACTTTCGGGCCCTGGAGCTAGTGAACATTTACGAAGACGACAACGCCTTCGTTAACAAGCACGGCTGCGAGCGGCCCAGCGCGCGCGATTTAGACGGCGACGTCACGCTGACGATGCGCCGCGAAGTTCAGATGGAAAACCTGCTTGGCCGCCTCAATAGCTACGCCCTGTCCGGCCAGCAATGGGGCGCGTGGAACGCCGCCTTCGGGCCGCGCGGCGCCAACGGTTTGCCCGTCCCGTTATGGGAGCCGGACACCGGCAAAATAAATCACACGGTCGCCAGGCAATGGGAGAAATACGACCTGCGTCTGGTGCTGGAGCGGAACTGGCAGACACTCGGTCCGAAGTTGCGCGGCAAACTCCACATCACCGCGGCCGATGCCGACAACTATTTCCTCAACAACGCCGTCCATCTGCTCGACAGTTTCCTGTCCGAGGCCAACCCGCCGTTCGACGGCAAAATTGTCTATGGCCCACGCGAAGGCCACGGCTGGACCAATCTGTCTCTGCGCGAGATGATGGAAGAAATGAAAACTGCGACCGGGCGCTCAGGCGATTGAGAGGCGCTGCGCCCGTGCGTGGAGCGTTGGTTCGAGCCTCCCACGCTCTGACGCTCTACGCTCCACTCGCTCCTCACGCTCCACGCACGGGCGCACTCCGCCACCGTCTAATCCCGCCTTCACCGAGGGATTACGAAACAACTCAGCCAGCCGTTGACGTCCTCGCCGCGCGTGTTATGCTCATGGTGTTCTCCTTATGGCACTGCCAATCGCGCCAATTCCCGGAAACCGGTCTGCGCTTGATTTGGATCGTTGCTGTGCGCCAACAGAAACGGATGCGAGTGCCTAAAAGGGGCCGCTTCATTTATGCACACCATCGCGCGCCTTTTTCGTAATTCTTTTCACCAAGTTCACTCAGGTAACGATTCATCTCGCGCTGCCCTGTGGCTGCTCACCTTGCTCGGTTGCTGCGCCGCCCCATCCTTTGCTCAAACGGTTTTTCTGAATTTCAATTCGGTCGGGCAATATACAAACAATTTCAATCCCTGGAACGACGCCGGGGGCTTCGATGGCGGCAATTATTCATTCATGGAAAGTCCCACCGCAGGCGTGGGGGGGAGCGGCGGCGTCAGCGTATTTCAGAGCAACGATACGACTGCGGCTTACAATGGCAGCAGTTGGGACTTCTCCACCAACGGCGCGACGATCATCCTGTCCGTGCTCCTCAAAGCCAATGGCCAATCCAGCGGAAACAAAGTCCAACTCGGCATCCTGAACACCGATGCCAACGGCCTGAACAATAATGCCGGTGTCGCTTTCGAGAGCTTCCGATTCGTGCCGGCGGCCTCGACGATCTGGTCCTTGCGTGAACAGTACCGGACCGGAAACACGACGCCCATCGAGACGGCGCTGGGCAACGTCACGATTATGGTTGGGCATTGGTACAAGTTCGTCGTCAGTTTGACCAATACCGCCCCGTTTATCGGTTCTGGAGATTTTGACGCCGCCTGCGCGATTTACGATTACGGCGTGGACGGCCAAAGTCCAGGTGGAAACATCGTCGTTTTCTCAACCCTTCAGAGCCAGTCGGGGCAGGACATCGCCGTTATCTCCTCGGTGTGGCCGGCGCTGCGCGCGTTCCAGGATGGGGGAATTGATGCGTGGGACAATTTTCTAGTTTATGCTACCAATAGCCTACCAGTGATTACGCTGCCGTTGACCAACACCAGTGTGGCGGTGGGGAACCCGGCAACCTTCAATGTCCTGGCGGATGGGCCTGGCGACATTGCTTATGCCTGGTACACAAATGGCATCCTGGCTGACGGCGCGACCGGTTCAACTTACACAACCCCGTCAGTCACAAGCGCTTACACCAACGTGATGGTGGTGGCCAGCAACGGGAACGGGTCGTCCAGCAATTCCGCGGCGATCAGCGTGTTCGTGCCCGCGGCGGCGGTGGTGACGAACCTGCCGGCGTCGAACCTCGCGCCGACCTCGGCGACGCTTAACGGGAAGGTGCTGGCCACAGGTGGGGACGCGCCTGCGATCACGCTCTATTATGGGACGACCGATGGCGGCGTCAACGCAGGGGCGTGGTCGAACAACGTTGCGTTGGGCGTACAGAGCGGGGCCTTCGCGGAAACGGTCACGGGACTGTCGGTCAACACAACTTATTTCTTCGCAGCCAAAGCCGTGAACGCCGCAGGAGAGGCCTGGGCGACGCCCTCCCTAGGCTTCGCCACGCCGCCGGTCACACTCGCGGTGGTGACAAACTTGCCGGCGACAAACGTTCAAGCGACGCTGGCAAGGCTCAACGGGCAAGTACTCGACACCGGCAACGACGCAACAACGGTCACTCTCTACTATGGGACGGCGGACGGCGGCACCAATGCAGGTGCCTGGGCGCGGAGCGTCGCCTTGGGCTTGCAAACGGGGAGCTTCGCGCAGACGGTCACAGGGTTGTCATCGAACACGCCCTACTTTTACACCGCTAAAGCCGTCAACGCGGCAGGGGCCGCCTGGGCCAAGCCATCCCAGACTTTCACTACGTCGGCTGCAGACTTGCGGTCTTCCGCCGTGGCAGTGCTGACCCAGCACAACGACAATGTCCGCACGGGAATGAATCTCAACGAAACCATCCTGAATACCGGCAACGTCAATCCTAAACAGTTCGGCCTGGTGTTCACACGCGCGGTGGACGACCAAATCTATGCCCAGCCGCTGGTGATGACCAACGTCAGTATCCTGGGCAAAGGCACTCACAACCTGGTCATTGTCGCCACCGTCAACGACACACTTTATGCGTTCGAGGCCGACGACCCAGCGATCGGCAGGCCATATTGGACCAACAGCTTTATCAACCCGCCAAACATTGTCGCTCCGCGCAATTCCGACATGACCGGCGCATGCGGCGGCGGTTATCAGGATTTCAGCGGCAAACTGGGCATTGTGGGCGCACCGGTGATTGATCCGGCCTCGGGAACGCTTTACGTGGTGGCGCGCACGAAAGAATTCGGCACGAGCTATGTTCAAAAGCTCCACGCGCTGGACGTGGTTACAGGAGTCGAGCGGCCCAACAGCCCGGTGGTCATCGCCGCAACCAACGGCGTTGTTTTCGATCCCTATAAGCAGAACCAGCGGCCAGCGCTGACGCTGGCAAATGGGATGGTCTATATTGCCTGGTCCTCGCACTGCGATTGGACCCCGTATCACGGGTGGGTGATCGGTTACAACGCGGCCAATTTGCTGCAAGCGCCGATCAGCTATAATGCCACGCCCAGCGGCTCGCAGGCGGGGATCTGGATGAGCAATCAAGGGCCAGCGGCTGACAGCGACGGCAACTTATACCTTTCCACGGGCAACGGCACGTTCGATGGGGTGGACAATTTTGGCGAGAGCTTTCTGAGGCTGACTCCCAGTGGCAACGACTTAACCCTTACAAGCTGGTTTACGCCCTACAACTATGACAGTCTCAATGGGGCGGACGCCGATTTGGGGTCCGGCGGCGTGTTGCTCATTCCCGGCACAACGTTGCTGCTGTCCGGAGGCAAATCCGGACCTGATGGGTCGGTCCTCTATCTGGTCAACCGTGATAACATGGGCGGCATAAGCAGCTCGGGTACTGTCGATGACAACATCGTGCAAAGCTGGGGCATTGGCGCACACTCGATTCATGGCGGGCCGGTGTGGTGGGACGGCCCGAACGGTTCATTCGCCTATATCTGGGCTGCATCATCGGACAGCCTGCGGCAATACCAATTCTCCAACGGGCTGTTCGACACGAACGGTTATGCCCAGAGCACAACCATCGGCGGCGGCGGGCAACCCGGCGGCATCCTGGCTCTCTCAGCCAATGGCGCAACCGCGGGCAGCGGCGTCGTATGGGCTTCGATTAACACCACGGCCAATGCCAACCAGGCGACGGTGGCGGGCACCCTGCACGCATACAATGCGCAGGATGTGGGCACTGAACTTTGGAACTCCGATATGGTCAGCGCGCGGGATTCGCTAGGCAACTTCGCCAAGTTCGTCGCGCCCACGGTCGTGAACGGCAAGGTCTATATGGCCACGTTCTCCAACCGCTTGAATGTCTATGGACTGCTGCCGCAACCATCCCTGAGCATCGCGCGCTCCGGCAACAGCGCGGTGTTGTCCTGGCCCGCCAGTGTGTCCACATCAACCTACACGCTGCAATCAACCACGAACCTGCTCCTTTCTGACACCTGGTCGAACGCGATCAACACCGTGGTGACCACCAACGGACTGTTTCAGGTGACGGTCCCGGCAACCGGGCCGGCCATGTTCTACCGGCTGAAACTCTACTAAGGGTCTGTGCAAAAATAAGTACCGAGCCGGAGGCGTAATTCAATCATTTTAAAAGGCGCCCCTCTCCCCGGCCCTCCCCCCCGTTCGTTCCTCACGGGGAGAGGGAGGAGAGGCGCTAAAATCGGAAGTTGTTTTTGCACGAGCCCTAACGTGCCGCGGTGCGGCGACGTTTCCAGCGGTTTCTGCATGAACTGGAAGGCGGGCAAGGAGCGTCGGAGCGTGAGAACGTGGAGCGTTGGTTCGACGCTCCCACGCTCTGACGCTCTACGCTCCACTCCTCACGCTCCACACTTGATGGCGGCTTCAACTTCGCGGCGCGGAACCCACCAGATTGAGGCTCAGTTGAATTGTATCCGACACCTTGTCTTCCATGTGGGCGGCATTGATTCCGAAGTCGCCCCGGTGGATGCTGAAGGTGGCTTGAACCACCAACAGATCGCCCTCCTTGCCTTGCCTCATTTTCAATTTGTCTTTGAGGAACGTCATCTTTACCGGCACGGTCACGTCCCTGGTAACGCCTTTGACGGTCAGTTTGCCAGCGATGTTCGCCGTAGTGTTGGTTCCATCGGTCTTCACGGCTTGTGCCTGGACCAGTTCAAAGGTGATTTCCGGATACTGGCCGGCGTCCATCCACATCGAACTGTGCAAATGCTCTTTCATGCGCGGATTGGGCACGTGAAGCGAAGCCACCGCCAAAACGATTTTCCCCTTTACCGCGCCGGGGTTGTCCGGGTCGAAGGTGACCTTGCCGGAGAGGCCAGCGCCGCTGCCGCTTATTTTTTCCAGCGGCGCTTCCAATTTAAAGATGACATTATTAACGCCTTTGGCGTCTTTGAAATCGAAGCTCAGGGGCGCCGCCCACGATATGGCGGCCAAGCCCGGCAGTGAGCAATAGAAGATGATTTTTCGCAACTGTTTAGGTAGCCGCACGGATTGACCAGGCGCATCTGGATAGAACCACCGCCGCGGGAAAAGACGGCCCCTCACCCCAACCCTCTCCCCATCGGATGGGGCGAGGAAGAACAGATGCGCGCTCATCAAGCCTCCGGAGTAAATCCCATGACGATGTCGAACCTGGCGGCCAGTTCATCCAGGCGCGAGCCGTGGATCGGCGCGAAGTCTATCGTGACCGCGGCGCGCGCCTTGGGGTCCTTGATTGACCTATAGATCCCGTCACGTTCGTTTTGGGGTTCGCCTTTGACGTAACACTGCGTGGTCCACTTGTCGTGCCGCCTGGTCTTGACGGCGAAGTGGATGTGTCGAGTGCGCCCGGGATAAAGGACGGGCTTGATCGTTCGGAAGTAATATTCCCCGGTCGAGCCGGTGAGGAACCTGCCGAAGCCCTGGAAGTTTGAATCGCGCTTGGCGTGAGTGTCGTGGCTGTTCAAATAAACGCCGTTGTTGTCCACCTGCCAGATCTCGACCAGCGCATTGCGGATGGGCGCGCCGCGCCCATCAAGGATTAGGCCACTGAGGTGGGTTATCTCACCGGCCGCGGGAGTAAGCGCGTCGTTGACGATGATCAGGTCGTTGTCCGTGTCCAGCGGCAGATGGTCGGGATAAAATGGGCCTTCGGTCTGTCGCGGCGTGCGCATCAGTTCCTCGGCGAAAGCTCCTGGAACAGTGAACAGAGCGGCGCTGAGGGTCAACTGGCGCAGAAAGCCGCGGCGGCTATGCGCGGGCACGGCGGGTAAGATTGTGTAGTCAGCTTTCATAAGAGCTCAAAAAACGCAGGCTAGTACCGCGAGAAATAAGTTTCGTTACGTCGTGCAGAGCGCGGGTAGGACGCGTCACTCCGAGCGCGCCGCGGTCCGCAGACAGCTTTCCGAACGGCGCGCACGGAGTGACGCGCCCTACCACGTCTCGAAATTTGTTTGTCACAGTACTAGGGCGAGTTCAAGAACGCTCGAAACCGGTTGGCAGCGGGGTCGAAACCCTTGAAAAGGGTTAAGACACACCAGCCACGCCCGACACCCCGATAAATCGGGGTGTTAATGAGACTGGTCAGAGTTTCTTGAACTCGCCCTGAACGCAGGCTAATGCTCCGAAGTCTTTTCCATTCCATACACCAGAATCCTGAAGCTGCCCGGGACCATTCGTGGCCGTTGCCGGCCACCGCCGGAGGGCTGCTCCTGCGAGGTTTCGTATTTGGCGGCGGCCAGATAGATGTTGTGTGTCCTGGGGTCCAGCGCCATGGTTCGCGCGCCGCGTTCAGTCTTGAGGGTCTGGACCACGGTCAACTTTTCCGGCGTGTCTTCGCGCGCCACGGTCACCGTTCCCTCGCCAGTCGAACTGAAGGCAAAGCGGGTGCCCGGATCGAAGGCATTGGCATCAACGCCTTCGCCGATGGGCACCGAGGCAATGACTTTGCCATTGTTGCTATCGATCATCTCCATCAGCTTATTGTTGCAACCGATGAAAAGCCGATGATGCTCCAGGTCAATCGCCATGCCCGAAGCTTCCTCACCCGGCGCGATGGGCCAGGTGTTCACGACCTGGTGGGTCCTGATGTCAATGGCAGCGATCTCGTTCTTATCTTCGATGTTGCAATAGACCCGCCCGGCTTTCGGCTCGTCGGCGGCGAATTCCGGCTTGCCTGAAAGCGGGATGTTGGCGACCGCCTTGCCGGAGGCCGCCTCGAAGACCGTGGCTGAGTGTCCCCGCCCATTGAAGGTATAAACCTCCTGCTGGCCCGCCTCGTAGAGGATCGCGTCCGGGTTTTCACCGGTCTCCACCTTGGCCAGCGTTTTTAGCGTTTTCAGGTCCACAATGCTGGCTTTGGCTTCCCGCCCGTTGCTGGAAAAACCGCGCCCAAGGGCGGGCGCGAGCGCAAACCCATGGACGCCGGGAGTATCTGCGATTTCACCGGCCAGTTCCTGCTTATCAAGGCCGAGGACAACCACCTTTGTGTTATGCGCGACGTAGAGCCGGCGCCCGATCTCGTCAATCGAAAGATAATCCCAACCACCCTCGCCTCCGACCTGGATTTCTTTCAAAAAATGGTATGGACCTTCCGCGCCTCGGCCCGGGAGAACCGCGGCCAAGAGGAGGCCCAGCGCGACAAGGGAACTAAGAATTGAAAATTGAAAATTGTAAGTCTTCATTAAGAGTCTATGTAAAAATAAGTACCGAGCCGGAGGCGTAGCTCAATCATTTTAAAAGGCGCCCCTCTCCCCGTTGCGTTCCTCACGGGAGAGGAGAGGCGCTAAAATCGGAAGTTGTTTTTGCACGAGCCCTAAGAGAGTTTCCTGGCTGCTTCCTCCGGCACACTCACCTTGGTCGAACCAACGTCTTTGATCTCGATGGTGGTCGTGCGGTTGACCTCGCGGTCATTTCCGTTAAAGGAAACTGTCCCCTGGACGTTGAACTCGAATTTGGAGAGCATTCCGTCTTTGACCCAGAATTTGGCGGAGCCCTTGGCGCCGCTAACCTCCGGTGCGTTGCTTCCGCCACGCCCACCGAAGGTGAGCAACTGTTTTGCGCCTGCTTCGGTGAGGGCGCCCGAGTAAACTCCTTCCGCCGATTTGAGGTCGGTCACTTTGCCGACCAGGTCTTCGGCTTCCGCAGCGGGGGCTTTGAAGCTTTGCAGCAGCCGTCCGATGAATCGTCCGGGACCTTCAGTATCGGCGGCCACGTCCGCCAGCGACCGCCAGCCCTCGTCCGGAGACTTGACTGCGCCTTTGCTCTCCTTCAAGACCGCTTCGATGGTGTTGTCGCCCCGGGTCATGGACAGAACCGTGGCGCCGCCTTTCTCGGTTTTGCCTTCGGTCGGTCCGGGCCGGAAGCGGCCACCGCCGCCGCCACCTCCTCCGCCGCCGCCACCGGCAGCTTCAATGGTTGTCTTCCAACTGTAATTGTCTTTGTCGGCGAGCTTCCTGGCTGCGTTTTTGACATCATCCTTGGGGCTGGAATCCGCTGCGAACAGCGAACCCGTCAGCAAGGCCATTGTGCCCAGCAGAATATTTCTTTTCATAGGAACGATCGATGATGAGGTTGTTTTGTGTGTTAGTGACTTTCTTACCGAGTAGGGGGCCGTAGAAAAATAAGTACCGAGCCGGAGGCGTAATTCAAACATTCTAAAAGACTCCCCTCTCCACGTTCGTTCCTCACGGGGAGCCTCCACGCCATTTTCGGCGCGCATTGGGACCATGAACCAGCACGAGAGAACGGACCCCTCACCCCGGCCCTCTCCCCTCGGGAAGGGGAGAGGGGGAATCCTCGGCAGCGCGTTTGCAATGGACGGTTCATGGAAAGAGGGAGGAGAAGCGCCAAAATCGGGAGTTGTTTTTGCACGAGCCCTAAACTCATTCAATGCGCCGCTTCCTTCTCCGCTATGCAATATAAATATTCATGGCCGCGCAGGAACAGCTCTTTGCCGGCCAGGGCCGGCGAAGCATCGAACTGTTCGTCGAGCCGGTTGGTCGCCAACATTTCGAGCTTATCGGATTGTTTAAGCACCATCGTCGCGCCGTTTCGGCCAGGCAGATAGACCCGCCCGCTGGCGCCGACCGGCGAGGCGTAAACGCTCTTGCCCTGCAGGGCCTCAATCCGTTCGGCGTCGAAACATGGCTGACCGGACTTCACATCCAGGCAAGAAAGAACGCCATTGTTGTTGGCAAAGAAGTAGAGCTTGTCGCCGTAGAGCAGCGGAGATGGCACGTAAGGCGTGCTTTTCTTGTGCGTCCAGGCAATGGCCTCGGTGCCGGTCAGGTCGCCGGTGCGGCCCAGGCGAATGGCCAGAAGCGCATTGCCCATAAAGCCGCTCATGCAATAAACCATGGCTGCGTCAGCGACCGGCGAAGGGATCACGTTGCGGGTCAATCCGCCACATTCCCAAAGCACCTTTCCGGACGCCAGGTCGTAGCTGCGGATTTTGCCTGTGGCACTGGTGATGACCTGGGGTTTGCCGTCGTGTTCGACCACCAGCGGGGTGGACCAGGAGGTTTTCTCCTCGCGCGCTTCTTTCCAGAGGGTCTTGCCGGTGTTCTTGTCCAGGGCAATGACGAACGAATCGGCTTCGTTGTCCCAATTAACGATGAGGGTATCCTTGTAGAGAGTTGGCGAACTGCCTTCACCAAACCCCATGGCAACGCGCATTTTGCCGAAGTCCTGGTTCCATTGGAGCTTGCCTTCCAAGTCATAGCAGTAAAGCCCCCGTGAGCCGAAGTAGGCGAAGACATGCTTGCTGTCGGCCAACCCCGAGGGCGAGGCGAAGCTGCCTTCGTTTTGGCGATAGCCCTCGTGGGGGACTTCTTCGCGGGCAGTCTGCTGCCACAGCACCTTCCCAGTCTGGCGGTCCAAACAAAGCACAGCGAATTGGTGGACTTCGCTGGGCTTGGGGCCGCCCATGCCGCCGCGTCGGCCAGAGCCACCCGGGCCACTTGGTGGGCCCTCCGGCGGAGGGGCCTGCCCCGGACCTTTTTCACTGGTCTCAGTGGCCGGCGGCTCGACCTTCTTGCCGGTGGGAATCGCGGTCTGTACAAAGACTCTGTCGTCCCAGACAATCGGCGTCGCCGAACCGCTGCCGGGAATTTTTACCTTCCATTTGATATTGTTGGTTTCGCTCCAAGTGACGGGAGGATTGGCATGAGGAGCAACGCCGTTCTGGAGCGGCCCGCGCCATTGCGGCCAGTTTTGTTCGGCGGTTGAAGCGGCTGCCTGGGCGGTGCAAGCCGCCAGGAAGAAAGCACCAAGCGCCGGGAGGAAAGCTCCAAACTCCAAGCTCCAAGCTTCAGGGAAGCGCCAATAACCAAGCGTCAAAGCTTGCCGTGGCGGGGCGAGTGTTTTTGGGAGATCAAAGTTTCCCTGACGCTTGGTGGTTGGAGCTTGGTGTTTCCCTGGTGCTTGGAGCTTGGTGCTTGGTGCTTTTCTGGTGGCCGCCTGGCTTACGCGCATGATAGATTCCTTTTCGTTCACGTATTTCTTCACTTGACCTTCATTACGGTTTCTTATCGCCGGGGTTGGCCGCGCCAATGACGCCGCAGGCGATGCGCGCGCCGGCGTTGCCGACGGGCTGGCTGCCGTCGTCGAGTTTGGCATGGACAATGACGCCCCGCCCGATAATCGGGTTGTGCGCGCCGCCGATGGTCACGTTGGCCAGGCTAATTTCGTAGCGGGCCTTGCCGTCATTGTCCGCCTGGACATTTCCTAAATCGCCGGCGTGGCGGCTGGGTGCGTCAGGCAAACCATGCTGATGGCCTTCGGGGTTGTAATGGCTGCCGGCGCTCATGGCATCGGGCGCAGAGCAATCACCATATTGATGGATGTGGAAGGCGTGCTTCTGGCCGGGATTGAGGCCCTCGAGGTCGGCCACGACTTTCACCGAGGTTCCCTCCTGGGTGAAACGCACGGTCCCCTGGCACTTGTTGCCCGCGGTGGGATGCAAGACCGCCACCGCCTGCTTAAGCTCTGCCAGGCCCCTGCCAGCCGCAGGCTCGGCACCGGGCGAAGACGAACTTGAAGCGAACCACAACGCGGCTACCGCCAGACTGGTCAGGAACAGGTTTGGAGTTTTCATCGGACTTGGTTTGATTGAGTCTATTTGGGTTGATGCGCAGTGTTGGCGCAACGGCAATGCTTTCCACAAGCACGTCGGTGGGGCCAGCGAATTCGCACGGGCATAGTCATCAAGTGATATGGATTTAGTAGTAATCATGTACTGACAGGCGCGAGAGACAAGTCTTTTTTGCATCCGAAGTGATGGCTTCAGCATCAGCTTTTGCCGAAGTGTTGGTCCTGGCCAGGCTGGTTGAGCTTCGGCGGACACCGGACCGGCCTGTGCAAAGTCGA
>WNGQ01004195.1_pt1 | contig 20038 bp, 21 predicted proteins | sample 5407661 | NCBI WGS metagenome assembly WNGQ01 (sample SAMN13153382, study PRJNA577476) | soil metagenome | isolation source: 60 cm soil or saprolite under Garry oak tree replicate 2 | place: USA:California | collected 2016-06-15 | reverse complement strand
ATCGGTGCCCGCACGACGGTCTTGGAGCTTGAAGGGATCCAAGGCCAGCAACGCCGCTATATCCTCTGGCTGCTGGAGCAATGTGCCGCGTCTGTGGACCCCGGAGACATTGTCACCTCTGACGCCCTCGACCTCTTGGCCGAGCGGTTGCTCACGCCGCTCCAGATCCAACATTATCTGACCCGTGTCCTGGAACAAGCGTACCGGTTTGGGGAAAAACCCGTGACACCAGCTATTGTCCACGCCACCCTCGCGCCCGATATGCATGCGCTGGAGCCGACCTTAACGCGCTATGGTTACAACGTCACCGCGTTGTCCGAGTTGCTCAACATCCGTCCAGCCGAGGTGCGGGCCTTTCTGTACGGACAATTACCCCCGGGCCGGACGGAGGAGTTGCATAATCACCTATTGGCTGCCGGGATTCCGCTCGGGGACCAGCGCTCAGCCGCCAACAGCGAACGCGCGACGGGATGAGAGCCTCCTCGCAAGTGCTTGTCAGTGGCCGCGTCATCCTATTGTCAGGGAATCCCAGCAGAGTTGGCTGTAATCAAGCTGTGATCATTTAATCTCAGCACATTCTCACGGAATGTTAGCAGGACTGCCTCGCTATTCTCACTTAATCCCAGTCGAAATCGGGGATGTAATCAAGCAGAGCTGCGGATGTAATCAAGTCGCTACATTTAGGCGACGCCGATTCCGTACCTTAGACGCGTTGCAGCTTGCGGTGGCATTAGATTTGTCTCGCCGTGGCATGACAGAGTACTTTGTCTGTGCGGACACCCGACTTTGTGAGACTGCCGAAGAGGAAGGGCTGGTGATTGTCAACCCGGTCCAGCCGTAGATAGCGCACCCCAAGTCCCTTCAGACTTCTCACCGAAGCTGGATGAATATTTTTACCATACGAGGTTCTTGATGTCGACAATACCCTCGGTCGGGTCTGGCACGTATTCACCCGGTCCCAACATGATGGGCTCCCTTGAGAAAAAGGTTAGGACCGGTAGAATAGAAGCCATCGCCTGCCCTGTCTAGAGCGATCTCAGAATCCCCGCTACAGTCTCAGAGATTTTGCTTACGCACCAGTCGAGAGCTGCCGATAAAAGTCTAGGGAGTCTAGCTCCTGGCAGGCGTCATGTGCCCAGCAGGACACTGGCGTTGTAACTGTCGTATAGAGGGCTCGCCGTACACTACGAGAGCGTATAAGGGCTGAGGGGTGTCACATGCCTTCCCACCCGAAGGTGTTGCAAAGTGATGCGAGACACGACCGCATGATTGCGGTGAGCAGGCTCGTGCTGGCGACGTTGGCGTTGCTCGTCACCTACTACGATGGGGTGCAGGACGTCCGTCCTGGCGCTGCCACATACATCGTACTCGCCCTCTACATCGCCTACAGCACTGTCCTCGTGCTCCCTATAAGGTGTCGTCCCTTCCTGGTGGGCATCACGGCGCACTGGATCGACGTGGGATGGTATATGGTACTGCTGGCAATCGGCGGCGGCGCCAGCAGTGTGTTCTTTTTTTTCCTCCTCATCTGCCTCTCCATTCTGGTTGCTTCCTTCCAGGATGGCTTCAGGGCAGGAGTCCGCATCACCTACATCTCGGTCGTGCTCTTCACTCTCGCTGGCCTGGGGATGCAGTATGTCGAACCAGGTTTTGCGCTCAGTCATTTCCTGCTGTGGCCGGTGGGTCTGTTGGTCTTCGGTGGCATGGTGGCCTACTGGGGCGACTCTGAGCTTACCTTCAAACGGCGCTTGGCGCTACTCAAGGACGTCAGTACCCTGGCCAACCCGCGTTTTGGTATCGATCGCACACTTGGGGCGTTCCTGGAGCGGCTGCGAGTCTTCTACGATGCTGACACCTGTGTGCTGGTTATGGTTGACCACACGACCGACGAGTGCAGCCTGCGTCGCGCCGACCGCCTTGACCCGCAGGCGGCGGAGCGGGTGGAGTCGATTCCAGCGGGGATGATGCCGCTGCTGCTGGCCCTGCCGGCTGACCAGGCGCTGATTTCCCATGACAGACCCCGGTGCTGGCAGCGCTGGAGGCCGCGGGCCGGCGTGCACGCCTACGACGTGGCTACGGGTAAGCGCATCGCGGTGCCGCCACAGACAAACGGGATACTCGACGCCGACTCGTGCGTCACCATACCGTTGCACTTCCAGGGCAAGATGGTCGGGCGGCTCTATCTCACCACGCCGCGCCGGCACACCTTTGGGGTCTCAGACGTCCATTTCCTCCTGCAAGTGCTCGAGCATACCATACCGATTATCGACAACGTCCGGCTGGTGGATCGGCTCGCCTCGGACGCGGCTGAAACCGAGCGCCAGCGCATCGCCCATGACCTCCACGACAGCATCATCCAACCCTACATTGGGCTCCAGCTTGGCCTCGTCGCCGTGCTGCGGAAGTGTACCACCGGCAAAACGGACGTGCGGGACGACCTCGAGCAGTTGCTCACACTGGTGAACGCCGAACTTGTAGACATGCGGGGCTACGTGCAGGGGGTCAGACAGGGGAATGGCTACAAGGACGGTCTGCTGCCAGCCGTGCAACGCTTCGCACAGCAATTTATGGAGGCGACCGGCATTGCCGTGCAGGTCGAGGCCGCCGACGACTTGTGTATCAACGATCGACTCGCTACCGCAGCGTTCCAGCTGGTGGCCGAAGGTCTGAGCAATGTGCGGCGGCATACAGACAGCACGTGGGCGACCATTGGCCTGGCCTGCTGCAATGGGCATTTCCTGCTGCGGATAGAGAACGATGCCGCCGCCGGGACAGCAGGGGTGCCCTTCAGGCCCCGTTCGATCACCGAGCGCGCCGCGGCGCTTGGTGGGCAGGTCCACTTCAGGCGGACAGAAGACGCGAGAGTCGTGATTCTGGTCGATATTCCTCTGTAATCCATGGAGTACTACTTATGTCTAGTACAAACGTACAATCCACCCGCATACTCCTCGTAGACGATCACAAGATCGTGTGCGCTGGGGTCCGCATGCTGCTTGAGAGCCAATCTGGACTTGAGGTGGTTGGGGAGGCCTATTGCCGCGCCGCTGCCCTCGCCATGACCGTCCAGGAGCAACCCGACATCGTTGTGTTAGACCTTGATCTGGGCGGGGATATGGCCCTTGACTGCATTCCCGCCTTGCTCGCCGCTGCCAACGGCGTCCGCGTGCTCGTCCTGACTGGGATGCGCGACCCCGATCTGCACCGCCAGGCCGTGTCCCTGGGCGCCATGGGACTGGTACTGAAGGAGAAAGCCGCCGAGGTGCTGCTCCAGGCCGTCGAGAAAGTCAACGCCGGGGAGGTCTGGATCGAACGCAGCATGATGGCAGTGGTGCTCAACGGTTTAACGCGTGCAGGTCAAGCCCCGGAGGCTGATCCTGAGGCAGTCAAGATCGCCAGGCTCACGGCACGTGAGCGCGAAGTGGTGACCCTGGTGGGCGAGGGGCTGCGGAACAAACAGATCGCCGACCGCCTGTATATCTGTGAGACGACGGTGCGCCACCATCTGAACGCGATCTTCACCAAGCTGAAAGTCCCCGATCGCCTCGCCCTGGTGATGTATGCGTATCAACATGAACTCGCCAAGCTCCCCGGCTAAGTCCGGAGGGCCGGCGCTGGCCGTGTGCACAGGAGCCTGCCAGAGGTCATGGAACAAATGAGCCATATATACCCTGGCCGGTTGCACAAGGCACAGGCCCCAAACGTAGACGCTTGCATCCAGAGCAAAATGGGCTCCTGCATCGATGTGCCCGGTGCTTCCCGGGGGGTATCCTTTTTCTGTACGGTGCAGCGAGCGAGTCGCCGCGAGCCCTAGACGAAGCGGTGCAGCGCGGCACGCAGCAGCACACGGAGGAGGAGACCCCGGGCTGGCGAGGTCAGGGAGGAAGGTGAGGTGCCGCTCGCCACTAGGTGCTGGTGCAGGCAGTAAGAGAGGAATTATGACCAGGCTCATCCAGAGGGGACGGGCCACCAGACGCAAAGTTGAGCCAGAGGCTCAAAGGCAATTTTAGTAAGGGAAAGAACAATGTTGACAAGAATATCTTCACGTTTCCTGCGTTCAGTGAAAAATGAAAAAGGCGTGTTGGCGATCGAATACGCCCTGCTTGTGGCCTTTATTGGGCTGGTAGTTGTGGTTGGGATCACATCAGTCGGTACGCATTTAAATACCTGGTATACCAACGTCGCGACCTTCATTGGTACCCTTGCTAGCTCCAGCTAGTCCAGGCAGCCCCTGGTGGTCCCTGTGTGCGGGGTGGTTGCCCAGTGGAACGGCGCTGGATGCCCGGGAGGTGCCCCTGTTGGTGGCTGACGTGCTGTCAGCGCCTATCCCGTGCCAACTACCCCACTCTGGCTTGTCCCTTCCCCCCTCCCCGATGGGAGCGCCGGAAAGGAGGAGCCATATTTTTGACCCCTTTTTGACTCTTTTGCAAGGTAGGTAGGGTATGGGAAGATACCGTGGATTCTTACTGCTTGGCATTGCTGCTTTAATGGCTGCATTTACTAGTCTATTGATCTATAATTGGTTAGAAGGGCAGCGGATAACTCTGAAGCCCGCTGTCCTCAATGGCGAGGCTGCCGGCGTGCAGACTCAGATGGTGATGGTAGCCGCCACAGATTTGTTCTGGGGGACCAAATTGACTGCTGAGATGCTCACCCCTGTGCCTTTCCCGGCAGGCAGCGTGCCGCAGGGCACCTTTCCAACCGTCGAGAGCCTCCAGGGGCGTGTCTTGATCGCCCATGCGGTGGCGCACGAACCCATCTTAGAGGCCAAGTTGGCTCCCAGCGAAGTCACCAAAGGCGGTGTGGCGGCCGTCACCAATCCTACAAAGCGGGCTATGGCCGTAAAGGTGGATGACGTCGTGGGCGTCGCGGGCTTCATCCACCCGGGCGACAGAGTGGACCTGCTGGTGACGTTGACGCAGTCGCCCCCGGTGACGAAAACAGTGCTGCAGAATGTCCTGGTGCTCGCCACCGGGACCGAGATCGAAAGGCGAGGCAAAGAAGACAAAGCGAACCAGGTGCACGTCATTACCGTCGAGGTGACGCTAGAAGAAGGGGAAAAGCTGGCCCTGGCCGCTAACGAGGGCAAGGTGCAGTTGGCACTGCGCAATTACCTGACTGCGGAACCAGTGCTCACCAGAGGCGCGACCGTCCCTGCCCTGCTGAGTTCGTATCGACTCCCAGAGGCGGAGGCCCCGAAGCGCGAAGCACCGGCGCCCCCGAAGCGCGAAGCACCGGCGCCCGCGCCAGTGCGAGAGAAGCCGGCGAAGCAGGTGCAGGTGATCAAGGGCAGTACAGTAAGTACCCTGACGTTTAACTAGCACTACTTAGCCAGGGAGGAGGGATGCTGTGACCAGACAGAATTGGCCGTTACGACACATAACCGTTGGTGTGCTGGCAGGTGTTTTCTTGTTGCTTTGTGCGCCTCCGGGTCGCACGCAAGACCGTCCCAGGATTCCTATTGAAACCCGCACACCGCAAAAAATACGGCTGGTCATAGGAGAATCCCTGGTGATCGATAGCCCCGTACAGATCACGCGCCTATCGCTGGCGGCGCCCGAGATTGCTGATGCTGTGGTGCTGTCCCCCCGGCAGTTTTATCTCACCGCCAAGGCCGTGGGCGTCACACACCTGACGTTATGGGACGAGGGTGATAGGGTCATGACTGCCACCCATGATGTGGTGACCCTGTATGGCCATGTCTCCAGCACGGTCCACCTCTCCCAGGCGCTGGCCATCGCCGGGGCGTTTATGCCCGAGAAACCTGAGAAAGTCATCAATCTGCTCCAGGTGGCCGGGGTGCATCAGGTGATGTTGGAAGTACGCGTAGCCGAGATGGCCCGTTCAGTCACCCGCAGGTTAGGTTTCAACTTTGCAATCCTGGCGGGTGGGTCAACATTTGGCCTGAGCTTGCTCAATAACTTGACCTCCCTGGGTACTTCAGGCCTGCCCTCCGATATTAAGGTCAGTCCTCGTGTCAACGCCATTACCCGGTTTCACAGCGGCGATGTGTCGGTGACGCATTTTATCGATGCCCTCAAAGAGAACGGCCTGGTCAAGATTCTCGCTGAGCCAACCCTGGTCACGCTCAGCGGCCAGGAGGCCAGCTTCCTGGCCGGCGGTGAGTTTCCCATTCCGGTGGCGCAACGACTCGATGCCATTACGGTTGAGTTCAAAACCTTTGGCGTCGGTCTGGTGTTTACCCCCACGGTGCTCAGTGAAAGCAAGATCAGCATGCGGGTAGCGCCTGAGGTCTCCCAGTTAGATTTTTCGAATGCCGTCAACTTTGCCGGCTTTGTGATTCCTGCGCTCACCACGCGGCGGGCCGCGACCGTGATCGAGCTCGCCGACGGGCAAAGCCTGGCGATTGCCGGTCTGCTCAATGAAAGTGTGCGCGAGAACATTTCGAAGTTTCCGGTCCTGGGGGACGTGCCGATTCTGGGAGCGCTCTTCCGTAGCAGCGAGTTTCAGAAAAACGAGACCGAGCTGATTATCATTGTCACCCCCCACCTGGTCAAACCCCTGGATATGACCAAACAGACGCTCCCGACTGACCAGTTCGTCGAGCCCAATGAATTCGAATTCTATCTGTTGGGGAAGCTGGAAGGACAGGGTGCGGCCGCCAGGCGCGGTGGGAAGTTGGACGGCAAGTTTGGGTACATCGTCCCCTAGGAGAAGCACTATGCAAAAGCGACTCGGAATGTTACTTGTCAGTGTGGTCCTGCTTGGTGTGATGCTGGCTGGCTGCACCCCCCCTACTCGGCTGGAGAGGGATTACGGTACCTCGTACCAGCTCACCAGAGCGCAGCAGATCTTGACTCCTGAGGCCGAGCAAAGCCTCGCACCCCAGGAAGACCTGGACGGGGGAGCGGCCCAGCGCACGCTCGAACGCTACCGGAAAACGTTTGAAAAGCCGCCACCGCCGCCCACGTTTGCGGTTTCCGTGGGCGCCATCAAGTAAGGAGACGGACAATGCGACTGCAGCGTGAAGACGGTATCGTGGCCCTCGAATTTGCCCTCATACTGCCGCTGTTCCTGCTGATCGTGGCGGGCATTATTGAATTCGCGGTCATGCTGTTCGACCAGCAGGTGATTACCAACGCCAGCCGTGAAGGCGCCCGCGCTGGGATTGTCCTGGCCATTCCCAAGCCCTCAGAGGCAAACATTCAGAGCGTCGTCAGCACCTACTTGACGGGCGCCGGGCTGGATGCCGCGAGCGCCACGGTCGACGTGACCGGCGAGGGCCTGGCTTTTGGCAACGATCTCACGGTGCGCGTGGCTTATCCATATAACTTCTTGTTTCTCCCACGCTTTACTGGCGGAAGCGCGAGTATGACCCTGACTGCGAATACCACCATGAGGCACGAATAAAGGGGAGGAGCCTGGCAATGCGTCTGCGGAAGATTGTGTCTGGGCAAGAGGGTGCCGTTGCCCTCATGGTGGCTGTAGGGTTTTTCGTGTTTGTAGCCTTCACGGCCATGGTTGTCGATATTGGCGTGATCCTGGTCACCAGGAACCAACTACACAACGTTGCCGATGCGGCGACTCTGGCCGGTGCCAGGCAGCTTGGCAAGCTTTATGAGGGGCTGGCGCCCAGCGCGCAACAAAGCTACGTGCTCGCTGCTGCAGACGAAACTTTGATCAGGAACGCTGTCCTCGACGCGGCCGGAAAGAATAGCGCCGGGGGCACAGCCATCACCATCAATGCCGCGGATATTCGCATCGGTCAATGGCATACTACTACAAGGACCCTGACAGTGACTACTACCAATCCGGATGCGGTAGAAGTCACAGCGCGCCGGGATGCGACGGCCAATGGTCCTATTACTACCTTATTTGCCAAACTCATGGGGATAAACACCGCCGAGGTCGTCTCCATCTCCCAACGGAGTGGGGGCATATGGACTGGCGTAGAGCGGCCAACGGCGGCGTTAACGGGGGCAGGCACGGTTGAGCCTGGAGACCTCAAGCTTCCCGTCGGGATCTCAAAAAGCTGGTTTACCTCAGGTTTTTGCGACCGGAATATCAAATTCTACCCTACGTCTGCTAGTACCTGCGCAGGTTGGAACACCTTTAACGTGTCGCCGGCCAGCGCCAATAACCTGCGCGATATACTACAGGGAGAGTGGGCCGGCACGTACGAGGCCCCCGGCTTTGCGGTCAGCGACACAATCAATTTCACTAACGGGGTTGCGGCAAGTGATTTGTTCCCGTCGTCGCCCAGTAAAAAGGGTCTCGTGGATCTTTACAACAAGTTCAAGAATGCCGCGGGAGTATGGGAAACGACTGTGCCAGTCTATGACAGTACGGCCTGCAATCCCTCAGGCCCCATCCAAATTGCTGGCTTTGCCTCTGTCGCGGTGACCAACGTCCTGGGGCCGCCTGACAAGATCATCGAAGGGACGGTTAAGTGCCATCTGGTAGAGCCGAACAGCCGCGGTGGTGGTGGGGAGTATGGTACCAAGGGCAGCATCCCAGGTTTGGTGGAATAATGGAGGGCAGAACACCCGTGACTGGAGAAAGCATCACCGTTGGGTTAGAAATACACACTGCGGCCCTACGCGGAGAATTCACCGCTATCCTGGCTACCCAGGCGGCGTTTCGTCTGCAGAACACGCAGGGTGACGACGTGCCGCAACTCGTCATTGTGGAAATGCACGACGACCGTGCCCGTACGTTTGCTCTCATCCAGGCTATCCAGACCGCTGCCTCGGTAACGGAGGTCTTTCTCACTGCCTCTCGTATGGAGCCAGACATGTTGTTAGAAGCCTTACGGGCGGGGGTGAAAGAGTTCATCCCACAACCTGTGAAACGGGAGGAACTCGAGCAGGCCCTGCAGAGGTATCAAGAGCGCTACCGGCAGCGCACCCCGAGGCAGTCGAAACAGAGCAAGCTGATCAACATCATAGGCAGTAAAGGCGGCGTGGGAACCACCACGATCGCCGTCAATCTTGCCCTCAGTCTGCAACGTCTACACCCCCAAAAATCGGTCGTCCTGGTGGACTTGAACCCCCAACTTGGCGACGCGGCGCTCTTCCTCGACCTCAAACCGGCCCACACGTTCGGTGATATTGCGAAGCATATGTTGCGTCTGGACACTACCTTTTTGCTCAGTACGCTCTCCAGGCACGCCTCGGGGCTGTCGCTGCTGTCGTCGGTGCAGGATATCGAGGAGCTGGGCCTGTTGACCCCGGAGAGTGTCGAGGGGACACTGGAATTATTACAGACGCATTTTGATTATATTGTGCTCGATAGCGGGCATATGCTAGATGATGCCACGGTGGCAGCGTTGCGTCTCGCGCCTACGCTCTTTCTAGTGTCGACCCTTACCCTCCCCGTTGTGCGTAATACTAAAAGGTTACTCGATATCTTTACCAAGTTGGATATTCCCGCAGACAATATCAACTTAATTGTGAACCGTCATAAGTCAATCAATCGGGAAATATCCTTGCACGATTTTGAAAATACCTTGAAAAAAAAGGTGTTCTGGCTTGTTCCAAATGACTACCTGGTCACGTTGAAGGCGATAAATACTGGCCAACCAGTTGCCTTGATGGCAAAGCGGGCAAGAATAGCCAAAAATCTGAGGAAATTAGCCGCTACTATTGCTACAGAAGAGGAGGAAAAATTTTCTCTTCTCTCAAAATTCTTTGGACGAAACAAAGAGGGAGCATAATATATGGCGTGGTTCATTGCTAAATCAGCAGATAATACAATACAGACTCCCATTGCACAGTTGAAAAATGGTCACACTCCAGAGTCATATGAACACGGGAATGAGTATCAAGAGTTAAAGAGTAATATTCACTCAAAACTCATTGACATGATTGATCTCTCTCTCTTAGGTTCACCCAACAAGGAATTTATTAGGCAAGAGATAAATAAAGCGGTTGTAGAGATTCTCAGAGAAGAGATTGTACCACTCAATGCTCGTGAAAGAGAGTTATTGCTCAAAGAAGTGCAAGATGAAGTGTTAGGTCTGGGTCCGTTGGAGCCTTTTTTGCAAGACCATACGATTTCCGATATTTTGGTGAATACCCATAAAAAGATTTATGTGGAGAGATTTGGGAAATTGGAACGCACGGAGGCACGATTTAAAGATGATACTCACTTGATGGGCATCATTGAGAAGATTGTCTCCAGGGTCGGCCGGCGCATTGATGAGTCGTCTCCCATGGTGGATGCCAGGCTGCCGGATGGTTCCCGTGTCAATGCCATCATTCCCCCGCTGGCCATCGACGGCCCTATCCTGTCCATTCGACGCTTTGCCGTGCGTCCCCTGAAGCTCGAGGATCTCGTCAGGCTCAAGACCCTGACGCCCGAAGTGGGGGAGCTCCTGCAAGGGATTATCAAGGCGCGGCTGAACGTCCTGGTCGCCGGCGGCACAGGGAGTGGCAAAACCACATTGTTAAATGTGCTGTCTGGATTTATTCCGGCGACCGATCGCATCGTCACCGTCGAAGATTCCGCCGAACTCCAGTTGCAGCAACCGCACGTGGTGCGATTGGAAACCAGGCCTCCCAACATCGAAGGCAAGGGGCAGGTGACGCAACGCGACCTGGTACGCAACAGCCTTCGTATGCGTCCAGACCGCATTATCGTTGGGGAAGTGCGCGGCGAAGAAACCATAGATATGCTGCAAGCCATGAATACCGGGCACGATGGTTCGCTGACCACTATCCACGCCAACAGTGCCCGCGATGCCTTGATTCGTTTGGAGACCATGGTCTCCATGAGCGGGCTCGATATCCCATCCAAATTTCTGCGGCATTACGTCTGTTCTGCCCTCAACATTATCGTTCATGTCTCACGTTTCAGCGATGGCACCCGCAGGCTGACCAGCCTGCAAGAAATTACTGGTATGGAGGGGGAGGTCATTACCATGCAAGAGATCTTCGGCTTTACACAGACGGGAGTGGCCGCCGATGGCACAGTCAAAGGACGGTTTCAAGCCACTGGGATCCGACCGCGGTTTGTGGAGCGCTTTAAAGCCCTGGGGATCCTCATTCCTCCCGAGCTTTTTGATGCCCGCAAAGTGTATGAAGTCTGAGCCGCTGGAGGGAAGCAGATGCATTATCTCATTGTCATAGCGATCTTCCTCACCGTTGTGCTCTTGATCGAAGGCAGCTATTTTGCCTCCAGGGCGGTGTATGCTCCAGGGCGCCGGCGCGTACGCCGGCGTATGCACACCGTCGCCCAAGACCATGACGACACGTCCATAGGTATCGTCCGGCGCCAGGCCCTGAGCGAGATTGCCTGGGTGAACCGCCTCCTGGTCAAGATGCCCCTGATGCAGAGGTTAGGGCGCCTGCTCGAGCAAGCCAATAGCCGCTATACGCTCGGGACGTTCTTCTTGGTGTCAACAGGGCTGTTCTGTCTGGGGCTCTTGGTGGGTCCATTCGTGGTGCGTATCGCTTACGTCCAGATGCTGGGGAGCATAGTTTTAAGCCTGACGCCGTTCTTGTATATCTTCCGTCGCAAAAAATGGCGCCTACAGCAATTCGAGAAACAGCTCCCGGACGCCCTGGATTTGGTGACCCGGGCTATGCAGGCCGGGCATACTTTTATGATCGGGATCAAGATGGTGGGCGACGAGTTCTCGGAGCCCATCGGCACGGAGTTTGACAAGACGCTCGAGGAAATGAATTTCGGGGTGAGTGTGCCTGAGGCCTTGCTAGGCCTCTCTGAACGGGTGGATTGTCCAGACGTGGGACTATTTGTGACCGCCGTGATTGTGCAGCGGGAAACCGGCGGGAATCTCGCCGAAATTCTCGAAAAAACGAGCCAGGTTATTCGCCAGCGCTTCGAATTGCTCGGGCGTGTCCGCGTCCTGGCGGCAGAAGGCAAATTATCGGCCCTTATTCTGGTGGCGCTCCCCTTCGTCGCGGGTCTCATTCTCTATGTCACCAGTCCGGGTTATCTTACAGTACTGCGCACGGATCCCATCGGGCAGGTGGCAGCGGTGTACGCTGTCAGCATGATGGTCATGGGCATTCTCGCGATCAGGAAAATCATCAGAATCAGGGTATGAGGAACGCAGTGTATGGATACTCCCTTGACCGAGCTGAGGCAGTTCGTGTTCTCTCTCGGGCTGTCATCGTCCCAGTTCAGCTTTGTGATCGCCTCTGTTGTGGGAGCCACTGTGTTACTGTGTGTCGCAGGGTTCTACTCTGTACTCAACTCCCGCCGAGCACTCCAGGCGGTGCGCCGGAAAGTCGAGGGTAGCTGGGAGGGAGCAGGAGCAGCGGAGATGCCGGGGAGTACCTCCCCGGTCAAAGAGGGTGTGTTTCAATCGCTGACGTTTTTAGGCCAGTTGACCAAACCGCGCCGTGAAGAAGATCTCTCACGTATCCGGAAACCCCTGCTGCAAGCGGGGTACAGGTCTGCTGATGCCCCCATGCTTTTCTTAGGCATCAAGCTCCTCCTGGCGGTTGTGCTGCCAGTCTGCTACGTCTTCTTGCGTCCGCCCAGCCTGAGCACGCTGCCTGCTTCGTACACCATGTTTTTCCTCATTTTCACGGCGCTTATCGGTTTTTATGCCCCGGATATCTGGCTCCGGTTGCACGTTCGCCGCAGAAGCCGCCAAATATTCGAAGGCCTGCCGGACGCGCTGGATTTGATGGTGGTGTGTGTCGAAGCCGGTCTGGGGCTCGAGGCGGCGATCCAGCGGGTGGGGCAGGAGCTGAAGCTGACGCATAAGGTGCTGCATGAGGAGTTTGCCCTCGTCGGCTTTGGCTTGCGCGCCGGGCAGACCCGGCAGATGGCCTTGAGGGATCTGAGTCTGCGCATTGCTCTGGAAGAAGTCAAGAGCTTTGTGGCGGTGCTGATTCAGACAGATAGGTTTGGGACCAGCGTGGCCCAGGCCTTGCGGGTGCATGCGGATGCCATGCGCCTGAAGCGCCGGCAGAAGGCCGAAGAGCTGGCCATGAAGATCCCGGTAAAACTCCTCTTTCCGCTCATCTTTTTTATTTTACCGAGTCTTTTTGTGGTCATGGTCGGCCCAGCTGCTATCCAGGTCTTCAGGCGCCTTTTACCCATGATGACTAGCAGATAAAACCGTGGCGTTGTGGGCTCGGATCATTAGACAAGGAGGAGCGCAGATGTGGAGCCGATTGTGCTCTTGGGGCCTGCTGCTGGCGGGCACCGTGGGTTTCTGGTGCAGTGGCTGTGCCTCGCACCAGGAGCCCCAGATCACCATGAAGCCGGCAGAGTACCGCAAGCTGCTAGACAAACAAAAGACCGGTAAGCCCTTGGACGAGGTGCTGCAGAAAGAGCTGCCCCCGATGACAGTGGGCGATTATGAAGCGCTGGGCGATACGTATCTCAGAAACGACAACCTGACCATGGCCTTTGTGCAGTATGACAAAGCCTTACGTGTGGATCCTGCCTCCACCCGCATCCGGTATAAAAGTGCTCTCCTCTTTTTAAAAAAGGAGTTAGTCGACGAAGCGATCAAAGACTTTCAGACCGTCTTGCAACAAGACGCGCATTACGCTTTGGCCTATGAGGGGATGGGACAGGCATGGCTGAAAAAGGGCAACCTGGTGGAAGCTGAGAAAAGTTTGCGCCAGGCCATTGCCCTGAATCGAGACCTTTGGCAGTCCTACAACTTTTTAGGCATGATTGCCGATCGCCGCCAGCAGTTTGACGAGGCCATTGCGGCGTATCAATTTGCCATGACGCTGCGCCCAGAGCAGGGATTTCTCTTCAATAACTTAGGCATGTCCTACTATCAAAAAGGGGAGTACGAGAACGCCGTGCAGCATTTTCAGCAGGCCTTACAAAAGGGGTATGCCCAGGAGCGCGTCTATAATAATCTGGGCCTCGCTCTCGCCAAACTTGGCAAATACCCAGAGGCGCTGGAAGCGTTTACGCAGGGTGGCGATAAGGCTAAGGCATATAACAACGTTGGGGTCGTCTGTTTCGCGGACAGAAAATATCCCGAAGCGATTGCCTTCTTGCAAAAGGCCGTGGCATTAAACCCGAGTTATTACGCCAAAGCGAATGAAAATTTGCAAGCTGCACAAAAGGCCCTGGAGGCGCAGGGTGTTGCTGTCCAACTACCCTCGAACTCGTCGAACCAGAAGCAGGGCGCGCCTACGGACCACTGAAGATTCTTCCAAAGATACTAAGAGATACTTCTGATGTGTCAGGCAGTTGTCGTAAGTACCGAGAAACGGCCCCTTATGGCCCGGATTGCCCAGACATTAGAGGTGAGTCTCGATTATTTCGCAGGTCTCAGTGATCTCGATAGCCTTTCGCACATCCGAGAGGAGTCTCTATGGTCTCATCGTTGTCTCCCCAGCCCGTCATGGACAGGCCTGTGCCCCTAGCATCGCCCGTGGCCCGACGGCGTCATCCGGCCCTAGTCCCCTGGATCGTCCTGGGGCTCGTGGCCGTGCTCGATGCCGTCTGGCTCACATGCGCCGGCGTTGGGCTGACAGCGACCCAACTCCCCTCGCTGCTCCTGCGCGTCGCGCTCCTGGGCGGGCTCCTCGTGCTCGGCTGGGCGGCCCCAGCGGGGAGCTGGCGGGCGCGGTTGGGGCTCCTCGGCGAGACGCTCCTGCGCTTTCTCGCTCTGACCACCAGCGCTGGTATCCTGAGCTATCTTGTCCTCACCCTCCATCGTCCCCTCATTGACCCTCTCCTGGCGCAGGCGGACGCGGCGCTCGGGGTCCCCTACATGGCCTGGTTTGTCTGGGTTGAGGCGCATCCACAGGTCGCCGAGATCTTGACGAGCGCCTATCTCACCACCTGGCTGCAACTTGTCGTCTGCCTGGTGGTGCTGGCATTGGGCCAGCAGCGTGCCCGCCTTCAGGAGCTCTTTTGGGCGATTGCGCTGGCGCTCGGGGTGATTCTTCCCCTCTCGGGCGCCTTTCCTGCCCAGAGTGCCTGGGTCACCTATGGCCTGACCGCGCGCGTACCACCCTGGGCGATGCAGTGGTATCCGCTCTTTCATGGCTTCCAGACGGGCATACTGCGGACCATTGATCTCACGAGCATTGAAGGTCTGATCACCTTTCCTTCCTTTCATACCACCATGGGCATACTGCTCACGGCATCGCTGCGGCCGTATCGCCTGGTCTTTCCCCTGGCGCTTGCGCTCAATGCCCTCATGATTGTCTCCGTCCCCACGCAGGGCGGGCATTATGTTGTGGATGTGCTCGCCGGGGCCGTGGTGGCAGGCCTGGCCCTCTGGGGTGCTCAGTGGCTCCTGCAGGGCGAGACGGCGGTGGGACCGCGGACGTGGAGACGACGCTTCAGGCCGGACAAGGCAAGCGCTACCGCATCGCCTCAGGCCAGGATGGTATCTGATCGGACGGTTTCGCCATGATTGAGACCGTGATCGACATTTTGTTAAATGCCCAAAACCCCGATGGGGGGTGGGGAGCAGTGCCAGGCAAACGGAGCAATACCGAAGCCACATCTCTTACCCTGCTCGGGTTGAGCATATGGCACGAGGTGGTACCGGCAGCGTGCCTCAACCGTGGCCTTACCTGGCTGACCACCAGGCAGCACGCCGATGGCAGTTGGTCGTTGACGGATCAACTGCACGAAGGTTCATGGGCGACAGCACTGGCCATCCTGGCCCTCGATTTTTTCGAGCCACACCAGCAGAGCACTCTCCGAGGAGCAAGCTGGTTGCTGCGTCAGAAAGGTAGAAGACTGGGCTGGGTCGCTTCTCTGCTGTACCGCTTTGCTCCGCACACATTACCTTATCAGATGAATCCCGACTTGCAGGGGTGGTCGTGGGCCGCCAACACCTTCAGTTGGGTGGAACCCACTGCCTACGCCCTGATCGCCTTGCAGAAGCTCGGCTCCTCTCTCCAGGAGACCCTGGCCGCAGAACGCATTCGCGAGGGTGAACACGTGCTCTATGACCGCATGAGCGCGGGTGGGGGATGGAATTATGGCAACACACAGGTACTTGGAGAGCATCTCCCACCCTACCCTGAGACCACCGCGCTGGCCCTCATTGCTCTGCAGAATCATCCGACAGCCGAGCCGAATCAACTGAGCTTGCACGCTCTGCGCACTATGCTCGAGCACGTTGAGTCGGGGCTGGGACTCAGTTGGGCGATCCTGTGCTTGACGCTCTATGGTCACGATGTCTCGGCGTGGCGGACACTGCTCAGGCGTACCTACGAGCAGACAGGTTTTTTGGGCGAGACGAAAACGCTGGCGCTGGCGCTCCTGGCCTTAGGCGATGGCAGCCGTGTCTTGAGGACAACCACACATGCTTAACCGCAGACAGTTTTTCATGGGGGGGATGGCGGCCGTGCTGCCTGCGGCCGTCGCCGGGTGTGCTCGGCGTGAGCCTTGGGGGAAGGCTGCCTACCGCAAGCCAGCACAGTCCCGCGTGGCTATCCTCGGGGCCCAGAGCTACGACATGCCCCTGGAGGATATTCTCCACCGGGGACTGCAACTCTTCCGTCTTCCTCTCCACGGCAAGACCGTGGTCTTAAAACCGAATCTAGTGGAGTATGATCCGGCTGGCATCATCAATACCCATCCAGCCGTCATCGTCGCGGCGATTGAGGCATTCAAGCGTCTGGGGGCGCGCCAGGTCATCGTGGCCGAGGGGCCTGGGCATCGCCGGGATAACGAGTATCTCTTGAGCGCTTCCGGTTTCTCTACCATGCTCAAGGAGCACCAGGCACCGTATGTGGACCTGAACTACGACGATGTGCAAGCGCTCCCACTGCGCAGCCATTTTACCACCTTACAGCAGCTCTATGTCCCTGAGACGGTGCTCAAGGCGGACCTGCTTGTCTCTATGCCGAAGCTAAAAACCCATCACTGGGCCGGGGTCACCCTGTCCATGAAAAACTTGTTCGGGCTCATTCCGAGCGCCATCTATGGCTGGCCCAAAAACGTCCTGCACTGGGCCGGGATCGCTGAAAGTATCCTGGACATCAACAGTACCCTTCCGGTACCGCAGTTCGCCATTGTCGACGGCATTGTGGGGATGGAGGGCAATGGCCCTATTCAGGGCACTCCGAAACCGTGTGGCACGTTGATCCTGGGGGACGATCTGGTCGCGGTCGATGCCACGGCGGCCCGGTTGATGACGATCGACCCCGGGAAGATCCCCTATCTGACAGAGGCCGGACGCTTCCTGGGGAATATCGCCCCGGAACATATTCTGGCCCTCGGTGAAGACCCGGCCGCTTTCCGGCAGGACTTTCGTGTCATCGACCGATTTCAGCATCTCAAGGTGCGCAGTGGTTAGTGAGAGTGCTGCCTAAGTCAGGACGGTGTCATGCACTAATCCGGTAGTCGCAACTTCCTGGAGGCGGGCCAGTGGGAAGTAAGTACCCGGACATAAATTTTGGCATACTTCAGGCCGCCTGAAAGTTAATCGTGTAGTCTGTGCCAAAACGGGTGAGAATATCTTCAACTGCTTTACACAGGCATGAGCAAGAGGCATACGCCGAGAACGGTAACCAGTAGTACTTGATAAAGCGCCATAGCATTTCCATCAGATGCAGTTCAGGAGAGTATGCGGGCAGATATTTGACAATTCACCCTTTACGGACCCATTGCGGCATCTGATGCATAAACGCTTTCGACCGGTGCATCGGGGCATTGTCAAGCAGGACATCACGGCGCTTGTCAAGCTGCGCACTCAACTGATCAACACACTCGATAATCACCGCCGTGTCGACGCTGCCTTCGATCATATACGGATGCAGGTCGTTGGTCCGTTTCAAAAAACCGAAGACATGCAGGCGCCGACGATGGCTGCAGGTCGGCACCTCGATGGAGGCGCCTTTTGGCTGCCACGCGTAAGGCCGATATGGCTCGAGGCAGAAGCCAGTGCCATCACAGGAGGTGTTTCAGAGCTGTTGATTCCATGTTAGATGGATCGCCCAAACTCATAGCGATTGATGAACAGCCCAATCACCACGTACTTCTGACACAGTTTGGCAATTATTGATCTAACCCTATGATTTCATTAGTCTAAAAAATAGACATGGCGAATCTTGAGGAAATATACCATCTTGATCCTTCAGGAGGATCGAGGCATGCATAGAACCCAGAGGGACCCAGTTGACGACGTGAGCCCAGAATTTTGGGCTGGAAGAAAGGTGGCTGAAACGCACAAGGCCCTTCTGTGGCAATTCCTCAACGACGATCCCACCTGTCCAAGCCGCCTCGTGCTTCATGCGCTCGCAGAAACACAGGTGCAGATTTCTGTCACTCTCCGTCACATCAATCGGTTGCGGAAGGCATGGGGTCTCAATCGAGGGCAAGGGCGGCCACGCCGAGCAGGCTCGCAAAAAAAAATCTGAGTCTCAGGGAAAGCTGGTCTCGGTTACGCCCCGTCTGTCATTCGTCGGTGTGCATGTGTTTGCCCATTGGCTCGACCAACAGCATGCCTTTGACCCGGTGGTGGCTCAGCTCACACAGGCGGTCAAGGCCTATAAGCAGACGCATCCGGGCGATGACTTTGCCTTGTTGCATCACCGCGAGCAGACGCTTTTGCGCCGCTTTCAGGCCCTGTTTTTTGCCCCCTTGTGGGGTATCGACCGCCTCAGCGCGTTTGATACCCAGGAGCATCCGCTCCAGACGTTGCTTGGCCGGGACTATCACAGCGCAACGCTGAGCCAGTTTCTTGGGCAACTTGAGCGCGTTGGGGCCGACGAGGCCCTGATGCCGACGCTGGTACCGGCGCAGGTGGGGCAGATCATCTATGTCGATGGGCACATGATCGCCTATTGGAGCCGGCGGTCGATGCACAAGGGCAAGATCACCATGCTGGGCCGCATCATGGCGGGCTCGCAAGCCGTGATTGCCCATGATGACGCTGGCCAAGCCGTCTGTGTGGCGTATCATCCGCCCGACATCCATTTGTCTCGGGTCATTCTCGCCTACTGCCAGCAGGTGGCCCTGGCAACCGGGCGTACCCTCTTTGTCATCGACCGGGCGGTCAATGCCCTGGCGCTGGCCTGTGCGTTCGACGCCCAGGGCTTAGGCTTGCTGTGCATGCTCGATGACAACGAGCATGCTGGTTTGGAGAGCTTTGAGGCCACCGTGGTGGACACCCTGGAAGATGGCACGAAGGTCTATAGCGGGCCGTGGAAAGAGCGCAGACCTGATGATCCCAGGCACTTTGTGATCGTTGCCCCCACAGAGGGCAAGACCTTGGTGTACTGGGGAACCCCGCAGGTGCAGGAGGCCTTGGAGACGACCGAATGGCCACGGGTGTACCGCGAGCGCAACGAGATGCAGGAACTCAGCTTCAAGCGCATGAACGACCATGGTGCGCTCAAGACCAACTATGGCCGTAAACCGATTCTCGGCCACGACCGGCATCACCAGCGCAAGCGAGAGAAGCTCGAACAGTCGCTGGAGACGGCCCAGCAGCGGGTCGCCAAGCAGAGCGCGGCACTCAAGGCACAACAGGACAAGGTGGCCGAGTCCGCGTCCAAAGGACATGGCACACGCCTCGCTCAACGCAAGCGTACCTTGGTGGTAGTGGAAAAGGCTCTCAAGGATGCCCAGCACAACCAAGCGAAACTGATCGAGCAAGTCTGCGCCATTGGGCCACCACAAGAGCGGGCGGACCGCGACTTCCGTAAGCAGACGATCATGACGATGCGCACGCTGCTGCTGGAAAACGCGCTGATGGCCTTCATGGTTGCGCTGTGTGAGCACCTGCCGCGTAAGGTGAGCCTCGACTGTCTCTTACGAATCCTCTTTGAGCGCAGCGGAGCGCGGATGGAAACTGTCTCCCAGGTCGTCTACTGGGTCAACACCGCTGGCGTATCGCTGCCCTATCGACGTCTCCTGGCAGAGGTTGTCGAAGGGCTTTGCGCCATGGAGTTGAGGGATCAAGGCAAACCGATTCGTGTTTATCTCAAAGACATGCCGCCTTGAGGCGTCTCCATTCATGGGCAGCTCGAATGTCTATTTTTAAAAGGCTGTCAGAAGTGCGCACCACGTCGTGCATGGTCGTCGTTTTGGAAAAGCAGATTGTCCGGCGTACCAACCGCTTGATCCGCGTGCGCAAGTTGATGTGCTTGCTCTCGATCTT
>WNGQ01005561.1_pt1 | contig 20073 bp, 16 predicted proteins | sample 5407661 | NCBI WGS metagenome assembly WNGQ01 (sample SAMN13153382, study PRJNA577476) | soil metagenome | isolation source: 60 cm soil or saprolite under Garry oak tree replicate 2 | place: USA:California | collected 2016-06-15 | reverse complement strand
CGACGACGAGCTGGACGAGGACGAGCTTGACGAGGAGGAGCTGGACGATCTCGACGAGTACGACGACCTGGACGACGAATTTGACGACGACGAGGACGAGGAGTTCCGCCCCAAGAAGGGGCCGAAGCGGGATTGGGAGTGATGACGGTTACACGACGCTACGACGACGGCCGGCGCGCACCAACGCCGGCCGTCGTGTTTTCAACGAGTTTCAACGACACGCGGCCAAGCTCAAGCCTAACGCTCGAGGGGGGGGAAGCCCTGCGGCGGCGTGCGACGCTCGATTCTGGCACGCCGGGAATCCGTGCGACGATCGGTCTGGCTGCGCCGCTCGGACGGGACCTCGTTGGTCACCTGTCGCCGATCGCGGACGACGCGACGGCCAGAGCCTCGCCGCCGGTCCCCGCCGCGGTGCCGCGGCTGGTCCTGCTGAGTCATGAGCGTGAGCATACGATTGGAGCGCGCTGCATACCCGAGGCCACCCGGCTCAATCAACATGATTGCCTAGATCTACTCGGAGAGTGCACCTGTGCCCCCGACGCTTGGGTTACGAGGCGGCCAGCACTGTCGCGGGAGGCTCAACCAGTGATGCAGCGATGCGACAGGCACGATTCGTCGCCTCGTCGCGAGAACCGCTTGCGGCGACTCTGTTTCCGACGAGTCGCCTGCAGCGTAACCCGATTCGTTGAGAGCACGCTCGAACACTGAGTCGTATGGACGTCTTCCGTCGGCTAGCCGTCGTCTGGTTCACGCGCAGCTGCCCGCTAGCGCAGTCTCGGAGCAAGTGCGCGCGTTCTACGCCGCGCTCGCGCGGCACGATACCACGAGGGGCCGCGTCGTCTGGACTGCAGCCCGCAAGAAGCACTTCGGGCTCCGTCGGACGGAGAACTTATTCGTCACGGTAGCTGCCGCTTGAAGTAAAGCGTCGGCGTGTCGGAGTACATTGTCGCCGCTACCAGCTCCCAGCCCTGCGCGCCGAGCGAGTCGAGCCGGGCCTCTAAGAGCCTCCCATTGGTGAACCACGTGTGGTACTCCCACCGCACGGCGCTCGGCGACCCGGCCTTTCTCCAAGCGAGCAGTCCGCCGACGGCCCCGGCGGTAAGAACTGTGAGCAACACCCTTTTCATAGGATTTCCTCCTGTTGCGGAATAGCCGGGTGCGCAGCGCTCCGGTTCTCCAACGCCGAGGGGCGCACCTTCTCGATGCGCCCCTCGAGCCCTACGCTGCCGCTCTACCTCCTAGAATTCGACGTACACTGGTCCGCCCGAGCGGCGCGACATATCTGCCGCACGACCGATCGCATTCTGAATCTGCTCCGCGGTGGCGGCGGCGCCGACATCGATCGCTGGGGTCTTCGGCGAGAGAGACGCTCGGCCAGCCTGAGCGCACGTCACTTTGATGCTCATCGGCGTGAAAATGTCGGCAGTCAAGAACGCGACGAGCTGGTTGACGAAGCTCAACTGCGTCTCGATCTTCGCCGCGCCGTGCGTGCACTGCGAAGCCGTATGGACCGTGCTCGGTGGCACGAGCCCGAAAATCCACCCAGCCGCGAAGGACTTCTCGACGACCTCGTTCGAGGGAGTCAACCCGGTTTCAACGGTCGCGTGATAACACCCAAACGTTCCGACGAGGAGGCAGGCGACGGAGAGCGTCAGAATCCTGGACATTTGGCACATCCTCCTGGCAAGTGGGGAGAAGGGGATCGGCAGCGGTCCGGCTATCCCTGCGGGAACACGAATATGAGTCTGGCTGGCGGTGGTGCAATGTGGCGTTGACGCGACAACGCCGGCCGTTTCCCTCCAAGTCGTGCTCGCGGGGTGAGGGTGCGCTACAGCTGACGCTGTAGGCCACGGCATGTCATCGTGACTTACCCCTGCGGTCTTTCTCGTGATGACCAAAAAGCGCTTGGACGCCGGTGTTCAGGGTCGTCGCGGTCTGCGGCCCCGTGTGGAACATCGGATTCACACGGGCGCGAGATCTGCTCTTCCGATTCGCGTAATCGTCAGAGGTGAACAGGAAGACTTCAACGTCGTCATGACTATTGGGGTCGTGGCTGCTCTTTACCTCGATATGGCCGTGCACCGCGCAGTCTGCCGCCGAGTCGAGGGCGAATCCGTACTCCGCCCACTCGAAGTCAGGCGCCGTGCCAAGGTCGTGGAGTACCCGGTCGAGCAGCACAAGCGTATCTTGGGGGGCCGGCTCCGCTCCGTTTGCCGTAACGTGCGGCAAACGAGACCCGTCTTGGAGAAAGTCGGCGGGAGTAAGTCGTTGCAGGACAACGAGGGCCTGTAGCTCAGGTGGTTAGAGCGCACGCCTGATAAGCGTGAGGTCGGTAGTTCAACTCTACCCAGGCCCACTAAGTAAGAAGACGTCGAGCAATGGCGTCGCGCAAAGACGTCACACAAACGTCGCGGGGAATCGGAGGATCGGTTCTCCGCGACGTTTTCCCCGTCGCTTTGTAGCCGAAATCCGGTAGGGCTGCGATCTTAGCCGCATGACCTCCGTCGCCTCCCCCCGCGTCGTGAACATCGAGGACCTGAGGCAGCTGGCGCGTCGCCGCCTCCCCAGAGTGGTGTTCGACTACCTGGACGGCGGCGCTGAAGGTGAAGTCACGCTGCGGGAGAACCGCCGCGCCTTCGACACCGTGACGTTCCGGCCGCGACACGCCGTCAGCGTCCCCGGCGTCGACCTGCGCACTGCCGTGCTCGGCCGGGAGCTCGCCGTTCCCGTGCTGCTCGCGCCCGTGGGATACAGCCGCGTGATGCATGTTGCCGGAGAATCCGCCGCCGCCCGCGCCGCCGGCGCGGCCGGCACGGGCTACGTCCTCTCCACCATGTCGGGGCACGCGCTCGAGGACGTGAAGACGGCCTGCGCCGGTCCCGTATGGTATCAGTTGTATCTGCTGGGCGGGCGCGCCGCCGCGGAAGCGGCGATCCACCGCGCCCGGGTCGCGGGCTATGCGGCGCTCGTCGTCACCATCGATACCGCCGTGGCGGGACTGCGGGAGCGCGACGTCCGCAACGGCACGGCCCAATTGCTGGGCGGCACGCTGCGGGCCAGGCTGCCGTTTTTGCCGCAGCTGCTCACGCACCCCCGTTGGCTCGCGTCGTTCTTGCTGGGTGGGGGCGTCCCGCCGCTTCCCAATGTCGTCCTTCCCGGTGAGCGGCCAATGCCCCTCGTGGACGTCGCCACGGCCCTCGCCCGCGCGGCCGTGACCTGGGAGGACCTGCGGTGGCTGCGGGACGCCTGGCACGGCGCGATCGTGGTCAAAGGGGTGCTGACGGGCGACGACGCCCGCCGCGCCGTCGACGCCGGCGCCGCCGCCGTCGTGGTTTCCAATCACGGGGGACGCCAGCTCGACGGCGTCCCCGCCTCGCTGCGCGCGCTCCCCGACGTCGTGAAGGCGGTCGGCGACCGCGCCGAGGTCCTGATGGACGGTGGCATCCGTCGCGGCAGCGACATCGTGAAGGCGCTCTGCCTCGGCGCCCGTGCGGTGCTGGTGGGCCGCGCCTATGCCTACGGTCTCGCCGCCGCGGGCGAGGCGGGCGTCACCCGCGCGCTCGAAATCTTGCGCGCCGACATGGAGCGGACGCTGCAGCTGTTGGGATGCCCCGCGACCGCCAAACTGGATCCGTCGTTCGTAGACGCTCGGCCATAGCGGCGTCCATGCCTCACGGGGGTGCACGTGAGGGCGACGTCGTGCCGCACAATGGTGCGCTCTCTTCTCACGGCACGGCCCATGCACATGTCCGGGCGAGCGTTCACAACGTGCATTTACCGACGATGCTCTCCGTTCTTGTGGTCGAAGACAACGTCGCCGTCAGAGCGGCTATCGCCCGCGCGTTGGACCGTCGCGGTTGCTCCGTAACGACGGCGACCAACGGGCTCGAAGGGTTGGAGGCAGTCCGCGCGCGCAGCTTCGATGTCGTGATCACCGATCTGAACATGCCCGAGCGTGGAGGCCTGTGGCTGTGGGAGCAGGCCCTGCGGCTCCGCCCTCGGCTGAAGGGCCGGTTCGTGCTCATCAGTTCGGACAACCGGCCCGGCGGGCAGGGCATGGGGCTGTTCCTCGAGTCGGAGCACTTCTTCGTCAAGCCGTTTTCGCTCGATGGTCTCCTGGACCAGGTCGAAACGATCGCGCGACGCACGGGACACAACGTCGGGCGGGATGACTCAGGCGGACCGGACGCCGCCGATCGGGACGGGATGCTCCCGCAGGTGCCCGACGAGGTCTAAGCCGGTCTTCAAGACCACGAGCATGGCGATCGCCGCGACCGGCGCGCCCAGGGCCTGAACGAGAAAGCCGCCCCCCAGGATCACGACGTGCAGCACCATGACGCGACCGTACGGCCGGCCCATCAGGTCGGTCAGTGCGGCTGTGCGGTACTCACCGGCTCCGATGTAGTTGAACGCAAACGACACGCCATGACTGGCCGCGAGGACCAGCGCCGCGGGCCAGATCCCTGCGGCTCGCACCGCGTGGAAGAACTCGGTCGGGCCCGGGAAACCGCGCTCGTGCACCCCGCCGAACAGCGTGAGCACGAACACGCCGTGGACGGTGGTGAACAGGCCATAGTGGATAATAAAGAAGGGAATGGTGCCGGCCTTCGCCACCCAGATGAGGGGGTTGTCGGGCTGCGCCCACAGCATGCGCAGCACGTTGAATCCCCCCACGATCACGTTTTCGACCCAGAAGAGCAGCAGGGTCGCGAACACGCTCCAGCCGAAGAACAACACCCCGGCCAGCGGCACCAGATTCGCCGCCACCAGCACGAGCGCGCTCGGCGACAGGCGCAGGCCGGCTACGGCGGGGGAAGCGGTCGGCGTAGGGTTCGGTGACGTCACGCTAGGGGAACCATGCAGACTCGAAGCGTCGGCGCCAAGGACTTGCCGGCCCAGCGGCGCCCGCGGATCTTGCCCGGGTGAGTAACGTAAGTAATAACCCGGCCGTTGTGGGGCTTTCGGGCAGTCCGGCCGCGACCTCCAAGTCCCGCGTGCTGGTGGAATACGCGCTGGCGCGGCTCGCGGCCCGCGGGGCTCGAGCCGAGCTCATCGACCTGGCGGCGTTGCCCGGCGATGCGCTGTTGGGCCGCGGCTCGGATCCAGCCGTCGTGGCCGCGCTCGCGGCGGCCAGCGGGGCGCGCATCGTGGTGGCCGGAACGCCGGTGTACCGCGCCACCTACAGCGGCCTCCTGAAGGTATTCTTCGATCTCTTGCCGCAGGACAGCCTGCTCGGCAAGATCGGCGTGCCGATCGTGACCGGGCACGATCGCGGGCACTCGCTCGCGGTGGATCATGGGCTGCGGCCGTTGTTCGCGAGTCTGGGTGCGACGGTGGTCGCGAGCGGCGTGTACGGCACGAGCGCCCAGTTCCAGGACGGCAAGACGGCGCCGGAGTTGCTCAAAGCCGTGGACCGCGCGGTGGAGGAGGCGCTGGCACTCGCCGCCGCCGCTCAGCACTGAGGAGACCAGGACGTCACATGAGCGCCACGCCACAACACCCCCTGGCGATCTATTACGAGCACCCCGACTGGTTCCGTCCCCTGTTCGAGGAGCTGGATCGCCGCCGGGTGCCCTACGTGCGCCTCGCCGCCGCCAGTCACCGTTTCGACCCGGGTGACGGGCGACCCCCGTACGCGCTCGTATTCAATCGGATGAGCCCGTCGGCGTATCTGCGGGGCGCGGGCAACGCGATCTTCTATACACTGCATTACCTGGCGCACCTCAAGCGCCACGGCGTGCGGGTGATCAACGGCTACGACGCCTGGGTCACCGAGACGTCCAAGGCGCTGCAGCTGTCGCTGCTCGAGCAGCTGGGGCTGCCGTTCCCCGCCGCGCGGGTCATCAACCACGCGGCCCAGGCGCCCGAGGCGGCGCGCGGGCTGCGCTTTCCCGTCGTACTGAAGCCCAACATCGGCGGCTCCGGCGCCGGCGTGCGCCGGTTCGAAACGCCCGAGCAGCTGGAGCAAGCGGCCCGTACGGGGACCATGGATTTGGGAATCGATCACACGGCGCTGGTGCAGGAATACATTCCGGCGGCCGACCAGCGCATCGTGCGGGTCGAGGTGCTGGGCGGGCGCTACCTGTACGCGATCCGCATCTACACCTCGGGCGAGAGCTTCAACCTCTGTCCCGCCGACGTGTGCCAGACGGTGGGCGGCGCCGAGCTGGTGCGCGGGGCGTGCCCCGTGGACGCGCCCAGGAACAATCTCCGGGTCGAGGGCTACACGCCGCCCCGGGAGATCGTGGCGCAGGTGGAGTGCATCATGCAGGCGGCGCACATCGACGTGGGAGGTGTGGAATACATGATCGACGCGCGCGACGGTCGCTTGTATTTCTACGACATCAACGCGCTGTCGAACTTCGTGGCCGACGCGCCGCGCGTGGTGGGGTTCGATCCCTTCGCCCGCCTGGTCGATTACCTGGAACGGGAGGCCGCCTGACGATGCGCTACGGCTACTGGCTCCCGGTGTTCGGCGGCTGGTTGCGGAACGTCCCCGACGAGGGGATGGAAGCGAGCTGGGCGTACGTGCGCCGCCTGGCGCAGCGGAGCGAGGCGATCGGGTTCGACCTGACCTTGATCGCGGAGTTGAATCTCAACGATATCAAGGGACCCGACGCCGGCTCGCTCGATGCCTGGAGCACCGCCGCGGCTTTGGCAGCCGTGACCGAGCGACTCGAGCTCATGGTGGCGGTCCGGCCCACGTTCCACCTGCCCGCGCTGCTCGCCAAGCAGGCCGCCAACATTGACCACATCAGCGGCGGCCGGCTCACGCTGAACGTGGTGTCGTCCTGGTGGTCGGGCGAAGCCAGGCAGTACGGCGTCGCATTCGACCAGCACGACGCGCGCTACGCGCGCACGGCCGAGTGGCTCCAGGTCGTGACGGGGATGTGGTCAGAGCGGCACTTCAGCTTCGCGGGCCAGTTCTACCGGGTGGAGGACGCGAGCCTCGAGCCCAAGCCGCTGGCGCGCCCCCGCCCGACGCTGTACGCGGGCGGCGAGTCCGAGGCGGCGAAGGATCTCATCGCGCGCGCGTGCGACGCCTACCTGATGCACGGCGATCCGCCGGAGCGGATCGCCGCCAAGGTGGCCGACATGCGGGCGCGGCGCGAGCGCCTCGGGGGGGGTCTGCCGCCGCTCACGTTCGGGCTCGCCGCGTACGTCGTATGCGCCGGCTCGGAGGCCGCCGTGCGACGCGAGGTGGGGCGCATCACCGACGTGCGCCAGAGCGCCGCGGGCTACGCCAACTATCAGGATTGGCTCGCCAACACGCAGCTCGAGCAACAGGTGAGCCTCGAAGACTACTCCGTGTCGAACCGCGGTCTGCGCGCGGGGCTCGTGGGCACGGCGCCGCAGATCGCCGAACGGATCCGCGAGTTCGAGCGGGCGGGGGTGGATCTGGTGCTGTTGCAGTTCAGCCCGCAGTACGAGGAGATGGAGCGGTTCGCGCAGGACGTGATGCCGCTCGTCGAGACCGTACCGGCCGGGCCGCGCCGCTGAGCCCGCACCCCGAGTCTGCCGGCTGGTGGGCCACGGTGCGCCAGGCGCTCCGCGGCTCGCACCACGATTACACCTCCGGGCCGCTGGGCCAGGCCATCGTACTCCTCGCCATTCCCATGGTGCTGGAGATGCTGATGGAATCGCTGTTCGCCGTCGCGGACGTGTTCTGGGTGGCGCGCCTCGGCGCCGACGCGTTGGCGACGGTGGGCCTCACCGAATCCCTGCTCACGCTCATCTACACGGCCGCGATGGGACTGTCGATCGGCGTGACGGCCATGGTGGCCCGGCGCATCGGTGAGGGCAACGCGGCAGGGGCGGCCGAGGCGGCGGTGCAGGGTGTCGCGCTGGGACTGCTGGTGGCGGCCGTGATCGCGGCGGTGGGCGTGCCGCTCGCGCGCCGGCTGCTGGCGGTGATGGGGGCCACGCCGGCCGTCCAGTCGGTGGGCTCGTCCTACGCGCGCGTGATGCTCGGCGGCAATGTCGTGATCGTGCTGCTGTTCCTCATCAACGCGATCTTCCGCGGCGCGGGCGATGCCGCGATCGCGATGCGCGTGCTGTGGCTGGCAAACGGCATCAACATGGCGCTCGGGCCCTGTCTGATTTTCGGCGTCGGGCCGTTCCCCCGGCTGGGCGTCACCGGCGCCGCGATCGCCACCACGCTGGGCCGCGGCACGGGGGTGCTGTACCAGCTGTACCGCCTGTGGCGCGGCGACGCCCGCGTGGCGATCCAGCGCTCCCTGCTCACCCTCAAGCCGGCCGTGATGCGGACCATGCTGCGCCTCTCGGGCACGGGCACGGTCCAGGTGCTGATCGGTACCGCCAGCTGGATCATCCTGGTTCGTATCGTGTCGAGCTTCGGGTCGGATGCCGTGGCGGGATACTTGATCGCGATCCGGATCGTCGTGTTCGGCCTGCTGCCGTCCTGGGGACTCGCCAACGCGGCCGCGACGCTCGTGGGACAGGGGCTCGGCGCCAATCAGCCCGACCGGGCCGAGCGGGCCGTCTGGCTCGCCGGGTTCTACAACATGCTGTTCCTCGGCAGCGTGGGCGCCGTGTTCGTGCTGCTTGCCGGGCCGATCGTCGACGTGTTCACACGCGATCCCGCGGTCGCGCCGGTGGCCGTCGTGACCCTGCGCACCATCAGCTACGGATTCCTGTTCTACGCCTATGGCATGGTCATCACCCAGTCGTTCAACGGCGCGGGCGATACGTGGACACCGACGTGGATCAACCTGGGATGCTTCTGGCTGTGGGAGGTGCCTCTGGCGTACTGGCTGGCGCGCCACGCGGCGCTGGGGCCGCGGGGCGTCGCGCTCGCGGTCATGATCGCCTTTTCGTCGGTCGCGGTCGTCAGCGCGGTGATCTTCCGCCGCGGCCAGTGGAAGGTGCGTCGCGTGTGACCCGTTGACTGTTGCGTCGTCGCTACATCACTCGCCGCTTGACAGAGCAGCCCGTGCGTCCCCAGCGTAGTGGCTCCTGAGGCAGCACCATCGGCCCCGTTGCGCCCGCGATACGGCCAACGGGGCGTTGTGTCATACAGCGAGGGCCAGGCATGGACGCGAAACAGTTGTTGGACAGTCTCGAGCACGGCGTTGCGGCGATCGCGCCCGACTGGACGATCGCCGCATGGACCGCGACGGCCGCGCGCATCACCGGTCTGCCCGCCGAGCGTGTGCTGGGTCAGAGCTTCTGGGTCGCGTTCCCTGCGGCCAAGGCCACGCACATCGAGCGGGTGCTGCAGGAAGTGCTGCACGACGGCAAGTCGCAGACGTATCTCGCGCCCGCGGCCGCGACCGATTTTCCCGGGATGGTGTTCGAGACCCAGGTGAGTCGCGGGCCGCACAACCATGTCATCATGGTGTTCCGGCAGGTGCGCGAAGAGCTGGGACCCGAATCGCGCGCCGCCCACCTGATGAGCGCGCTCGAGACCGAGCGCCGTCTGTACTTGCAGCTGTTCAACTCGCTGCCCACTCCCGCCCTGGTCCTCACCGTGGACGGCCAGATCATCGAGTCGAACCCCGAAGGCGTCAAGCTGCTGGGCGCCGCCGATGCGGTGGCGCTGCGGGGGCGTCCCATGGGGGACTGGACGCCCGCCGCTCACCGGGGCCCGCTCGCGGCCGCGCTGCGGGACGCGGTCACACAGCGCCAGGAGCTGCGCCTCACCGTGGAGTACGCCGGCGAGCCGCCCCGGGATGTGCGCGCCGTGATCGTGAACGTCGATCCCATGCGGCAGTCGCCCAAGCTCCTGTTCCTGGCGCTGGACGTGTCGCGCGAGGCGCTGCTGCAGCAGCGCCTGCTGCAGGCGGACCGGCTCTCCCAGCTCGGCGCGTTGGTGTCGGGGGTGGCCCACGAGCTGAACAATCCGCTGGCCGCGATCGCGGCGTTCGGGGAGGCCCTCGTGCTCGATCCCACCCAGAGCGATGTGCAGGAGAGCGCGGAGGTGATCCGCAGCGAAGCGATGCGCGCGGGCCGCATCGTCCAGACGCTGCTCGACTTCGCGCGCCAGCGGCCGCGGGTGAAGACCGCCGTGGATCTGGGCGAGATCGCGGACCGCGTGCTGGCGTTGCAGCGCAGCGGCTTCAAGAAGGCGCGCATCCGAGCCAGCGTGTCAGTACCGAAGGATGTCCCCGCCGTGGCGGGCGACCCACAGGAGCTGCAGCAGGTGCTCTTGAATGCGGTCGTGAACGCGCGCCAGGCGATCGAGGCCGGCGGCCGCCCGGGGCAGATCGTCATCACCGCTCAGGTCACGGGCAAGCACGTCGTCGTGACCGTGGAAGACACCGGGCCCGGCGTGCCCCCCGAAATCCTGGATCGCGTGTTCGAGCCCTTCTTCACCACCAAGGCCGAACAGGGCACGGGGCTCGGGCTGGCGATCAGCTTCGGGCTGGTCAGAGGCATGGGTGGGCGGATGTGGATGCAGAACGTGGAGGGCGGCGGGGCCCGGCTTTCGTTCGAGCTGCCCGTTGACGTGGGCGAGGCAGGCGCGGGGTCCCAGGCCGCCGCCGGGTCGGAACCCCGGCGCCTGTCCGTGCTGGTGATCGAGGACGAGGACAGTGTGCGCCGCGCGATGGCGCTGCTCGCCAAGCGTCTAGGACACGAGGTGACCACCGTGGGGCGCTTCGACGACGCGACCGAGCGCCTGGCGGTGCCCAACGTCCGCTACGACGCGCTCCTCGTCGACGTCCATCTGGACGACGAGCACACTGGCTTCGATCTGTTCGAGCGCCTGCGGGTAGAAGGACGGGGGCGGGAGCGGCGCATCGTGTTCACCACCGGCGACTCGATCTCGCTGCAGACCCGCGACGCGCTCCAGCAGGCCGATCGGCCCGTGCTGCGCAAGCCCTTCAGCCTCGACGAGCTGCGCGAGATACTCGAACGTGTGGCGGGGACGTGAAGCGCGGGCTCGGCGCTATGCTACTGCGACGATGGCGCGCGCGCGCTTACGCTTGCGCGGCCGCGCGTCGCCCTGCGTCCGATAGAACGCGACGGTTTGGCGCAGCCCTTCCTCGAAGTCGATGATCGGTTGGTAGCCGAGCAGGCGGGTCGTCTTAGCGAGCCCCGCGACGGAATTGCGTACCTCGCCGGCGCGCCCCTGGGTGTAGTGCGGCGCCAGGGGGACCCCCGCCAGCGTGCGGATGTGCTCCCACAGCTGATTCACGCTCACGCCCTTCCCGCATCCCACATTGAACACGTGGCCCACCACTCCCGCGGCGGGCGCCCGGGCCGCGAGCAGGTTGGCATGCACGATGTTGGCGATGTACACGAAATCGCGCGTCTGCTTGCCATCGCCGAAGATCGTGGGGCGCTCACCCGCCAGCGCGGTGGTGATGAAGCGCGGCACGACGGCGGCGTATTGCGAGTTCGGGTCCTGGCGGGGCCCGAAGATGTTGAAGTAGCGCAGGACCACGGTCTCCAACCCGTAGGTCGCATGGAACGCGACGCAGTATTCCTCGCCGGCGAGCTTGGACGCGGCGTACGGCGACAGCGGCCGGGTCACGTGCTCCTCCGAGTTCGGCAGCGTGTCGGGGTTTCCGTACGCCGAGGTGGAGCCGGCGTACACCAGCCGGCGCACGCCCTTCTCGCGCGCGGCGAGCAACACGTTCAACGTGCCGGTGGCGTTCACCTGGTGGGTCACGAGCGGCTCGTCCACCGATCGCTGCACCGACGTCACCGCGGCGTGATGGAGCACGCAGTCGACGCCCGCGGCGGCGCGGCGGCAAGTGTTCAGATCAGTGACACTACCGCGAATGAAACGTATCTGGCGTCGCACCGCGGCGAGGTTCGCGCGGCTGCCGGACGACAGGTCGTCCAGCACCGTGACGTCGTGCCCCGCGGCGACGAGGTGCTCCACCAGGTGCGAGCCGATGAAGCCCGCACCCCCCGTGATCAAAAAGCGCACATGATTCCTTTGGTAATCGGCCTGGTTATTGCCCCTTGCAGGAATCCGGCCAGCGCTTCCGGATGCGTACTCTGCCAGTCTGCCAGCTAGCGGGCCGCCATCTAGTCTGTGGCGTTCGAGCAACAGGTGTCTCTCGCGTGGAGTCCCATGGAGTTCACGATCACGACCGTTAACCCGCTCGATCACGCCGAGGCGATCAAGCGGCTGTTCGTGACACATGGCCGCGCCGAGTTCCCCGGGTTTTTCGACCGAGCGTACGAGGTGGTTTCGCTGCGGGACGCGCGATGTGACGGGCGCGTTGCTCATGAACCTTATGGCCGCCGAGTCCACTCGATCGTTCTTCCCGGCCCGCGCGCTGATGCGGCGGGCCCGGGACGACATCAAGGCCCGGGGCGACGTCGATTTTCTCTACACCGACCCCAACGAGCCGGCGCGCGCCGTGCTGGAGGCCTCGGGGTTTCGCCACATCGGGACGCTGCAGCGGCTCGTGCTGCCCGTCGGCGACCGTCGCTGGCTGGTGGACGGCGTGATCCGGTTGCTGCACGTCCGAGCCCGCGGGCCGCGACGGGCGCGCTCGGTGCCCGACGCGATCGCGCGGCGTGCTGCGGAACACTCAGCAGTCGCGTTCGAGACGCCGTCGGGCAATTCGCCGCGGCTGCGACCGCATTACGGCACCGCGTTGTACGCGGCGCGGCTGGAGGGCTACCCCGCGCCCAACGATACGTGGTTCACGTTCTTTCAGAATGGCGCGGGCAGTGCGCCAACGGCGGGGCTGCTGGTGCGCGGCCCCGATCAGTCGGGGCACGCGATGCTGCACGCGGTTCGTCGCGCGCCCGATCTGCCGCTCGGGCAGGTGATCCCCGGTCTGGTCCGCGCGCTGCGCGCCGCCGGCTGCGCACGGCTACAGATCGTCACGCTAGCGCACTCGGACTTCGCCGCGGAGCTGCGGCACGCGGGCTTCGTCGCGCGGCAGGATTCCGCCCCGCTGCTCGCCGCTCCGTTGACGGCGACCGGCGACGCGGTACTGGGCGCGGTGCCCCAGTGGGAAATCACGGATCTCGACTGCGATCGCTAGCGACGCCACGCCGCGCGGGCGCCATGCCTGCGGGCACGTGGCCACGCTGTCGCGTGCCCGCGACAGCCGAAATGCGACGCGACTGAGCACGACGCATCCCGTGCCGGGTGCGCCGCTCTGCGGCACGCCCGTTGCCCGACGTTCGTGGCGTACCACTGCGCTGTCTACCCGACCGACTGGAGCAACGTGCGGACCGAGCCGGAGTTCAGCTGCTGATGCATCTTTCCTCTTCTAGAACGACCGTGTCTGCCCGCCGGGGGAGGCCTCCCGTCCCGATGGAACAGGGATTCGTGTCCGGCCTGTTGAGCCGCATCAGCCGCGTGCCCGACCGTCTGCTGCACAATGGACGGCGCCGTGCGGCATTGGCGGCCCTGGCAAGCGCGGAGCGAGTTCCCATCTCGGTGCTGGTGATTTGCAACGGCAACATCTTTCGGAGCCCCTTCGCGGCCGCCGTGTTGCGCCGGGCGCTCGAGCTGCGCGGGCTGGGGCGCGTACGCGTCGACTCGGCCGGATTTGCCGGGCCTGGTCGGGCGACGCCGGCCGGCGCGGTCGCGGCCGCGGCGCGCCGTGCGATCGACCTCAGCCGCCACGCGTCCCAGCTCGTCATGGCGGATGTGGTGCGCGCAGCCGATCTGATCGTCGTGATGGACGGGTTGCAGCGACGGATGATCTGCGAGCGGTTCGGGCGCAGTCCACGCGGGGTGTTGTTGCTCGGCGACTTCGATCCGTTGCCCGTGGCGTCTCGCGGCATTGAGGACCCGGTGGAGCAGGGGCCCGAGGTGTGCGCCCGCGTGTACGCGCGCATCGAGCGCTGCGTGGAAGAGCTCGCGCAGGCACTGGGCGGACTCGCGCAAGCCGGACGCGTGGCGGTGCCGTAGCGCGACGCGCCCGGGGCCTTTGCGGAGCCCCGGGCGCTCGCCGTTCGGTTCTGACCCTCTCGAATTATCGGGCTAACACGTTAGAGAGGGATCGATCGTTCCATTGCAAATCGCGTTGCCCGCGTACAGTCGAATCGTCGCAAAGTACTGCCTCATGTCGTTTGTCCAGCGCTGCCCGTTCGCCACCCAAACGTAGGGGGCGATCAAGAACTGATCGGTACGTCCGGTACCGTACGCCGTGCTGTCATTTATCCCCGCCATCACGGTCGTCCAGGTCGGCGACCCGTACGGTCGAGAGACAACACGCACGGCTCCGTCGGCTGTGCTATTGCCGGAACTGGGCAGGACGTAGTACGCCATCTCGAACCATGTGTCGTCCTGAAGAACATTGTTCGAGTGTGCCCAGTGCAGGGTACTGGACACGGACAGCAGATACGTCCGCGTGGGTTGCAGACCCGGTTGACCTGTTCCCGCGTCGTAGACTTGTGTGCTGCCGTTCCCCGAGGTGACGCCTGCGAGGTCGAGGTCCATTTGCCCATCGGAGCTCGGCGGCGTAAACGTGCCGAAGCCGCGAGCGAAGCGTGTCCAATGCGCGCCGAACGGACTGCCAAAGATGTTGTGCGTCTTGAACAAGACGTATGCGGTCACGCCACCAGCCGTCAGGGACGAATCAAGCTGGTAGCGCCACGCACAGCACCCGGGCGACGCGGGATCGCCACCCAGCGGATAGGAGGTCGTTGTGGCCCAATGGACGTACATGACGTTCCGACCAAGGACGGGGTCCGTTAGGAACTTGTAGCCATCCGAGTCGGGATTGGTCGTTGATGTGGAACGTTCCGTCGTACCAACCCAGACTCTCGTAGTGGGCCTCAGTCGTCCCAGTGAACTCCTCGTCCAATAGAAGTTGGCTTGATCCTGGTGCGGTGTACGTGACGGAGAGATAGGGGCGCGCCGTGACATCGCGAAACCGATTGCTCGCGAAATACCGCCAGTGATCGGCTAGCTTCGACGGATCGGAATTCAACAGCAGGCCAAAATTCGTCGATGGATTGCTGAACCAACCTTGCACGATCGACGTCACGTTCCACTGCTTGAAGCCGAGGGTTCTGTCGATGGGCGGGCCGTCGACGGCTGCATTAATGTCGGCCTGGGCCATCGGAACGTTCCCGAAGCAACAGCTATTGGCGGTCCAACGGGTGGTGCCGTCGTAGGTGGTGCCCGTGGCGCGGCTCAGATCGGGGTTGTGGTTCACGATCTGCTGGACTGGGACCGTGTATGTCAAATCGCCGGTCGAGTCGTACCCGATCACGTACACGTTGAGTGTGGCAGCCGAGATTACTGAGCCTGCCGGGATGCTCGACAGGTCAAACTTCATCAAAGTGGCATTCGCAATCTTGTTGCTCGGCCACGTATACACGCCGAGCATGGTGTCCGTGGCCCAGTTCGTTGAATCGAGCTTGATCCACGTGTCGGCCGTCGGGCTGAGGGTGGCGGTTCCGGGACTCAGTGGTGCGAACGACGGACGGATTGGATCGAGGTGGGGAACTGGTCGAGTCCGTGCAGGCCGCCAACAGTGCGATCGCTGTCCAGGCCCACCTGTTCCACGGGCACTTGTGTACGAACCTGCGGGCGTAAGGCGTGCGGCTCATGAGATCCTCCCCTGATGGTTCCGCGCACCGCACGAGCGCGACTGTTTATCATTTCAGGCCGCGACGATGCGACGGGGCCACCGCGACACGTGTGGAGGCCACACGCCTCCGCTTGCGAAGAATTGTTCCATGGAGTAACGAAGCGAGTGGCGGACTGGTGCCGACGGCGCAGTGGCTCAACAGAAACCGAGGCGCGACGCTACGCACCTCAGGGCGTGACGTTGAAAGTGTTGCTCTCGATGTAGTTCAAGGGCCACGCCGTGGCGCGGAGCGTGTAGCCCGTCCCCGGTTTGTCGATCCTCAAGTCGGAAAACGTCACAAAGCCGTTCACGGCGAGCAGGCGGCGCGTCCCGGTGAGTGTCGCGCTACCAGGGTTCGTACCAAGGCTGATCCAGACCGGGCCGTTGTAATTCGTAGCCACGACCCCGCCCGGCGCTTGGGCGCTGACGCGGAGGGGTACGATGAGCTCGCCCGCGCGAGTCGTGGTCGGCTGTTGTCCGTAGAACCCGAGGCCGTCCGCACCGTTAGGCGACGGCGGCGGCCCTGCGGTGATGTCGAACGGGTCGCTGTACGCGTCACGCAACCCGGGACACGTGGCGTGCAACGTGTAGCCGGCGCCGGGCACGTCGATGCTCGGGCCATCCCACTGAACGGTCCCGCCGAGCCCCGGCTGCATGACGATCGTGCCGCCTCCCGTGAGGGTACCGCCTCCTGGATTGAATCCGATCGACAGCGTCACGTTGCCGAGGAATGACACGTCCTTATTGCCGGATGCGTCGTAAATGGTCACCCGGACCGCTCGATTTGGCTGGCCCGCTTGCGTGATCGCAGGATGATCGGTGAACCGCAAGAAGGGCCCCGAGCCCGGCGGCGGAGGCGACGGTGGCGCCCCGCAACCGATCGCGAAATCGCCATGGCCAGCGCCACCCGAAGGCACGTTCACCGTCAGGGGATTCGCCCCCGCCACGTTGCAGATGGCCGGGACTCCACTGAGCCCGACCACGTGATCGCCTGCGCTCACTCCCTTGATCGTTAGGCTCGCGCTGGTCCCGATAGATCCGGCTCCATTCCCGTCGACGGTGAGTGTATACCCGCTGGGCAGATCGACGCCGCTCGTCGCAGTCGTGATGGCCAGATCCCCCGGCTGGGGAGGAGGGGGCCCGGGCGGCTTGACGGCGAACGGCGCGCTCTCCGCCACGGGTGCCGCGCTCCCGAACGCGGCGGCAAGCGTGTATGCCTCGCCGACGTTGTTGATCTGCAGGTTTCCGAACGTCGCGACGCCCGCGACGGCGTCGGTCGAGTTGCCCGACACAGCGCCGTTGACGGGGTTCCCGTTCTGGCGCAGCACGAGACTCACGACGCCGCTGAAGTTGGTCGCCTTGTTGTCGAGCGAGTCGAAGACCGTCACCACGACGGGCGGGGCCACAACGGCGCCCTGGGAGACGTTGCTCGGACCCGGTGAAACGGTAAAGGTCAGCTTGGTGGCGGGGCCGGGCACGACCGTGAACGTGTCGCTCGTGACCATCGGCAGCCCGGCGGCCGTGGCCGTGAGGGTGTAACCGGAATCAGCCCGGTTCAGCGACAGGTCCGTGAACGTCGCCACGCCGCGAGTGGGATGCATCGTGGGCGTACCTCGCAGAGTCGCGCCCCCGGGGTTCGAGCCGAGGGCGATCGTGACGGTCGTGCTCTCGACTCCCGCCACCGGCTGGCCGGCCGAGTCGACGACACTCACTCGCACTGGGCCGATGGGCCGGCCGGCGCGCGGGCTGCTCGGCAGGCGGGAGAACACCAGGCCAACGGGAGTGCCGTTGGACGTGGGTGACGCCCCGCCTCCGCCACTGTTCAGGAGCTTGTCCAGGTGGCAGCTGACGCCGAGGGCGATCAGGATCAAGATTCGTAGCGCCTTCATCAGCCGATGATTGCTGCAATCACCGCACCGGCTCGAACAGCGGATGTCGTGCTGCCCCTTGCCGTTGCCTCGACGCGACGCCTCGCAGAATCGTGGCGATGGCCCGACAAAGTGTGGAGTCTGCTTCGCTGCCTCGGCGCGACGCGCCGGATTGTGAACTGCTCAACCGAGTCACACGTTTTGGCGCCCCGCCTCTTTCCTGTTCAAATGCGAAACAGGCCGTTTGCACAAAAAAGCAGCCCGCTTGCGGGCCCAGCGCGCTAAGTGCTGATCTTTCTGATCCGCTACGTTGCACTCTTGCGCCTGTTTTCCGGCGTTGCTACCGTGCTGCGTCGCGAACGGGCTACGGAGATCGCCCGGTCGTGGTGAAGTGACAAGCACGCTGCTCAGAGCAAAGCCGTCGAAAGACGGTGACGCAGAGCTACGGGACTACGGCGACGCGAGTCGCTAAGTCCGCCGGGCCGCCAGCGACTCGAGACGGTATCGAGCTGTTGGCGGCTTTTTCGTTCGTTGTAGCAGTCGACACACCGCAGTTCGGCAGGGCGCAACCCTCTTCCAGAGGGAGCGCGATAAGGGCAAACCCGGCGAAAGCCGGCGACGCAAAGCTACGAGGCTACCCCACGCGACACGCGTGACATGCCAGTCGGGCTGCCGAACCTCACTTGGGAGAGGGTCATGTACATTCGGAGCTTCCTGGCGCTCGGCGCCGTGTTAGTCGGTACCGCTTGCGCAGTGCCTGTGGATACCGGCACCAGTAATCCCGATTTCGGCGTCACGTCCGTCGCCGTTCAGCCACAGACCGCGACAGTGATTGTGGGCGACAGCCTGCAGCTGAGCGCCAGCGTGCTCATGTCGAACAATCGGCCGCCCAATTCGGTCACCTGGGCGAGCGCCAACACCGGCCTGGCGACTGTCAGCGTGTCGGGCGTGGTCCGCGCCCGCAGCGTCGGTACGCTCTTCATTCGCGCGACCAGCGGCAGCAAGCAGGACTCGAGCGCGCTCACGGTGGCGAGTCCGTCTCCTCTCCCGGTGGCTTCGGTGACGCTCACGCCGGCGTCGGCCACGGTCTCGGTCGGCGGCACGATTTTGCTGGTCGCCACACTCAAGGACGCGAACGGCAACGCGCTCGCGGGCCGCGCGATCACGTGGGCTAGCGGCAACACAGGCGTGGCCACGGTCGGTGGCACCGGGGTTGTGACCGCGGCCACGGCCGGCTCCGCCACGATCAGCGCGACGAGCGAGGGGCAGAGCGCCTCGGCTACGGTGGCCGTGACGACGGTCCCTGTCGCCTCGGTGAGCGTGAGCCCGGCGACGGCGAGCGTCCAGGCGGGGCAGGTTGTCCAGCTCACCGCTACGCCCAAGGATGCCAATGGGAGCGCCTTGAGTGGCCGCACCGTGACCTGGGCGAGCAGCAACGTGGGTGTCGCGACGGTGAGCGGTACTGGCTCGGTCAGTGGTGTGGCAGCCGGCTCGGCGACGATCACCGCTACGAGCGAAGGGCAGAACGGTTCGGCGAGCATCGCCGTGACGGTACCTGCCAGCCCACCCGGCACGGTCGGCGATCTCGCGGTGACTGCGGTGACCGACAGCTCGGTGACGTTGCGGTTCACCGAGGTGGACGGCGGCACGGGCGTGCCGGCGAGCTATGACATCCGGTACGCCACGGGGAGCACGCTCTCCTGGGGCTCCAACACGGCCAGCGTGAGCCGGGGCACGTGCGCGACGCCAGTGGCGGGAACCGCCATCGGCGCGAGCCGGACCTGCACGGTCCTGGGCCTCGTTGCGTCGGCGACGTACAGTTTCGAGCTGGTGGCGTTCCGCGGGACGTTGACGGTCAACGCCGTGTTCGGCGGGCTGTCGAACGTGGCCAGCGGGACGACCGCGGCGGCGCCGCCGGGCGGCGGGGGTGGGGGTGGGGGTGGGACGTCGGGGACGTCGTACTTCAGTAGCGATTTCGAGAGCGGTACGCTCGGCGATCTGGGCGTCTACCCGGGGAGCAATGGGACGTGTACGGTGACGACGGAAGCCGCCCGCACCGGCACGCGGGCCGCGAAGTGCGTCACGACCGCCAGCGCGGCCGCGGAAGGGGCGCTGTGGTACACCTGGGGGAACAAGCCCGGTGAGCCCGCGAATCCCGCGCTCTCCGAGGCCAATGGGTACTATCAGAAATTTTCGGTCATGTACGCGCCCGGCTCGTTTGCGAACGTGTACAACGGCGGGTCGGAGGCGCAGTTCAAGATGGTGCTGAATCGGTCGGACTGGCACTACGGCTTCGAGGGCGCCTGGTTCATGACGTCCTGGGGCGCCAACTACGGGTCCTGGCCCCCGGTGATCGAGAACAACGGCGACAACTGCAGCGGGATGCACTGGAACTGGCCGTTCGTGCTGCAAGAGGGGGTCTGGTACGACATCACCACGTGGTTCAAGCGGGACCCGACGACGCACACGGGGCACGCGAAGATGTGGGTGAACGGCGTGTTGCTGTCGGACACGGATGTGATGCCGCCCGCCTATGGGACGAGCGGCAGTCCGGGGGGGCTCAGCTGTCTGGGGTCGGACAACGCGGCCAACCAGCAGCAGCTCGAGGTGGGCGCCACGTACACGAAGAACACGGTGGGCCCGTTCACGGTGTACGTGGACGACGTCCAGGCCGCTAACTACCC
>WNGQ01005365.1_pt1 | contig 20073 bp, 19 predicted proteins | sample 5407661 | NCBI WGS metagenome assembly WNGQ01 (sample SAMN13153382, study PRJNA577476) | soil metagenome | isolation source: 60 cm soil or saprolite under Garry oak tree replicate 2 | place: USA:California | collected 2016-06-15 | reverse complement strand
CCCCGCGTCTTGCGTCCCCCCCGGAGCGTGCGGCCGTCACCGGCACGCCGCAACGGGCTATCACTAATACACATTAGGTGATGAGTCCACGACTGGACGTGACCAGTGTGGTAATAGAATCGTTTGTTCCTGCGGGTATCGACCGCGTCATAGCGATATCGCAGTTCGATGGCGGTCAGGGCCAGCGGTTCGAACCGCTCGCTTCTGGTCGGCCCGACCCGGGACACTAGCTGTCCTGCGCCCGGTCGAACAGGGCCTGCGCCACAACCCCGAGGCGCGGCCCGTAGAGCGTCGAACGGTCGGTGGTGTACTTGAAACTGTTGACCGACGTGATGATCCCCCTCCCCGTCGCGGAGTCGAAACCCGACAGCCACGGACCACCGCTCGATCCGGCGGTCATGTCACACTGCAGGCCCGTGTCCTTGCTGGAGTGGAAGCTGTCCGGACTGGTGGGGCCGCTGCAGTAGTAGAGGTCGGTGCCGTCGTAGGGCGGTTCGGCAGGGTACCCGAACGCGTACTCTCGGGCCAGTCGCGCGCCGAAGGCGATGGCCTGACCCCCGACGACCTGGCCGATGTGCACGGTCACGCCGCGGGCGCGCTGCGGGTTCAGCGTGACGAACGCGACGTCGTCGTTGTCATTTCCAGTGCGTATCCACTGGGGCGCGAGGAAGAACTGCCGCGCGGTCCAGGTGCCGTAGGGGCGGCTGCCGTTAGTGAATCCAGGCACGAATTCCCAATTGGTGGCCCACGTTCGGTTGCCGTCCTTGACACAGTGCGCCGCAGTGATCACCACGTCGGCGTTCGCGCTCGTCACTGAGGAAGCCGAGCAGACGAAGGCCTGGCCGGTCATGGTGAAGAAGACCTTGCCTGTCGTGCGGGCGACGGCGCCCCCGCCTGGCCAGCCGGCGGTCTCGGTGTTAGGGCTGACCGCGGCCGCGGTTGAGGGTGCCGCGCGTGGGGTGAGGGGAAGAAGGTGCGGTGCGGTCGCTGCCATCGGCCCGATGTCCTCCGCCGTGTGGGCCGCAGACGCGCGCGTGGCCCGTGTCGGGGGCGTGGTCTTGTCGGGCGAGGCGAGCCTGACCGGGGCGGCGGTCCGTGCGGCAGCCATCCGGGTCGGCGTCCAGTAGCGCAGCACGCGTTCCTGCTGCGCGCGGGTGACGGCGGCCTGATGCGCCGCAACTGCCCGGCCCACGGCGAGGTGCGCCGCAGCTGCCCGCTCCGGCGCGGGCGGCTCCGGCGCGGGCGGCCCCGGCGTCGGTGGCCATAGGCCCGCCGCGAACGCGCCGGAGGAAGCGGCCGGTCCGGCGGCCGTTCGCCCCGGTGCGGTCAGTCCGGCGGCCGCGAACGTGGCGGCGATGGTGAACGCGAACGCGGCAGCGGCAGCAAGCACGCGGTTCATGGCCGGCAGCAGCGGCGGTCGGACAGCCGCTCTCATCCGCGTCATGGATCAAGTATCGTGTACGAATTGAATCCGATCGATTACAATTAGTAAAATCTTAATCCTGCCAGCCGGAATTGTGGCGGTACGGGAACCGAATGTCCTGAGCCGGAAGTCAGGCGGCCTCATTAGGAGGCGGGCCAGCGGTTTGCTGGCCAGGCCGCAGCTCGCTCATGTAGCGGTGCTCTGCGTGGGCGAGCGACAGTGCTCGCCCACGGGCCCGACCCCGGAGCCCCCGCGGGGCAGCAGCCAGCGGGCTGCGGGGTGGCCAACTACCGATTGACTGCCAACTCGGGACACTGGGTACGCCGGGCGTGCCTGGCGCGGGAGAATGGCTTCGTGAAGTCCTCGGAACCCGGTGGCCAGCGTGCGATCGTCATCCTCGGCTCGACCGGGTCTGTCGGTACCCCTGGTGACCGGCCTGGCGTCGGGCGGTGGCAACCCCGGCCTGCTCGCCAAGCAGGCACTTGAGCTCGGTGCCCGCGTTGTGGCGGTCGACCGGGCGAGCGCGGCCGAAGACGTTCAGCTCGCCTGCTATGCGGAAGCACAGCGGCGCGGGTATTCGCGCGGCGAGTTCCAGCTGCCGAAGATCCTGGCCGGGCCTTCCGCGGTCGCCGAGGTCGCGGGTTCGCCGTGCGACGTCGTGCTGAACGCGGTGACAGGAGCGGCTGGGCTCGCTTCCACGCTCGCTGCCCTCGATGCCGGGCGCACGCTCGCCCTGGCGAACAAGGAGTCCCTCATCGTCGGGGGGCCGCTGGTAGCGAAACGAGCGGCGCCCGGCCAGATCGTGCCCGTCGACTCCGAGCACTCCGCACTGGCGCAATGCCTGCGCGGCGGGCGCGCCGACGAGGTCGCAAGGCTCGTGGTGACCGCGAGCGGCGGGCCATTTCGCGGCCGCAGCCGCCATGAGCTCGAGGGCGTCACCCCGGAGCAGGCGCTCGCCCATCCCACCTGGAAGATGGGCCCGGTCATCACCGTCAACTGCGCCACGCTGGTGAACAAGGGGCTGGAGATAATCGAGGCGCATCTGCTGTTCGGCATCGGCTTTGACCGCATCGAGGTCGTCGTCCACCCGCAGTCGGTGGTTCACTCCATGGTGGAATTCACCGACGGTTCCACGCTCGCCCAGGCCAGCCCGCCTGACATGCGGATCCCCATCGCCCTCGCGCTCGGCTGGCCGGACCGCGTACCTGCGGCCGCGCCCGCGATTGACTGGACGAACGCCCACACCTGGTCGTTCGAGCCGCTCGACACCGATGCGTTCCCCGCGGTTTCGCTGGCGCGCGAGGCGGGCATCGCGGGCGGTACGGCGCCCGCGGTATACAACGCGGCCAACGAGGAGTGCGTCGCCGCATTCCTGGCGGGCGAGATCGCGTTCACTGGAATCGTCGACACCGTAGCGCGGGTAATGTCGGAGTACGACAGTGCCGGGCGGGCAGTCACCCGGGTTGAAGACGTGCTTGCCGCGGACGCCTGGGCACGTGCCAGGGCTCGTGAGCTGACCGGTACGGCACATGGGGCGGACAAGGTGTCCCGCGGGACCACCGAACGCCGCGGTGCACACAGTGACGGGAGGAACGCCGGATGAGCCTGCTGATCGGCTGGATCATCTTCATCGCGGCGCTGCTCATCTCCATCACCCTGCACGAGGCAGGCCACTTGGTCACGGCGAAGAAATTCGGCATGAAGGCCACGCAATTCTTCGCCGGCTTCGGCCCGACCCTGTGGTCGACGCAGAAGGGCGAGACCGAGTACGGCATCAAGGCCGTCCCTCTCGGCGGCTTCGTGAAGATCATCGGCATGACCTCGCTCGAGGACGTCGACCCGGAGGACGAGCCGCGGGCCCTGCGCAGCAAACCCGGCTGGCAGCGGGTGATCGTCCTGGCGGCGGGCTCGGCCATGCATTTCGTGCTCGCGGCCGTGCTGTTGTTCGGGTTGTTCCTCGGCGTCGGGCTGGCGAACCAGAACACCACCAAGATCGGTGTCGTGGACAGCTGCGTGCCGGCCAGCCAGACCGCGACATCGTGTCAGGCCTCCGACCCTCGCTCGCCCGCGCACCTGGCCGGGCTGCGGGTCGGCGACAAGATCGTCGCATTCGCTGGCCAGCCGGTGCGCTCATGGAACGATCTGGCCAAGGCGATCCGCAGCAAGACCGTCGGCAGCGAGGCGACCCTGACCGTGCGGCGCGGTGGCGAACTGATCACACTGCGAACCAAGCTCGCCGCCATCAAGGGCCGGTCCGGTGCCTTCCTCGGTGTCTCGCCGGCCGTCGTCTACCAGCGCGTGGGTCCGGTGCGGGCGATCACCTCGACGGGATCGTTCGTCGGCACCGTGGTGAGCGGCTCGGCCGCCGTCATCACCGAACTGCCCAAGGCGATACCGAAGCTGTTCGCGCACAACCGGGCGAACACCGCCGGCGGCAAGGTGACCAGCATCGTTGGCGCCGGGGACGCGACCGGCCAGGTGATCGGCGCGAATCTCGGCTGGCAGGAGAAGGTCACCTTCACCGTCCTGATCGTCGCCTCGCTGAACATCTTCGTCGGCCTGTTCAACCTGCTCCCGCTGCTGCCACTGGACGGCGGGCATATCGCCGTGGTTCTCTACGAGCGGCTGCGCGCCTCCATCGCCCGGCTGCGAGGGCGGCCTGATCCCGGCCTGGTCGACATGCGTAAGCTGATTCCCGTCAGCTTCGGGATCTTCGCGATTCTCGTCTTCATCGGCTTGATGCTGATCGCGGCTGACCTCTTCAACCCGGTTCACATCATCCAGTGAGGTACTGGTGAACATGACTGTTGATCTCGGCACGCCTCAGCCACCTCCGCCCGCCCTCGCGGCGCGCAGGAAGTGCCGCCAGGTGATGGTGGGAACCGTTCCCGTGGGCGGCGGGGCGCCGGTGTCGGTGCAGTCGATGACCACCACTGTGACGGCGGACATCGATGCGACCCTCCAGCAGATCGCCGCGCTGACCGCGTCGGGCTGCCAGATCGTCCGGGTGGCGGTGCCCTCCGCCGACGACGCGGACGCGCTGCCGGTGATCGCGCGGAAATCGCAGATCCCGGTGATCGCTGACATTCACTTCCAGCCGAGGTACGTCTTCGCCGCGATCGACGCGGGCTGCGCGGCCGTTCGGGTTAATCCGGGGAATATCAAGGCGTTCGACGACAAGGTCGCCGAGATAGCCCGCGCCGCGAAGGCGGCGAACGTGCCGATCCGCATCGGCGTCAACGCGGGTTCGCTGGATCCGCGCCTGCTCGCCAAGTACGGCAGGGCGACACCTGAGGCCCTGGTGGAGTCGGCGCTGTGGGAGTGCTCACTGTTCGAGGAGCACGGCTTCACCGACATCAAGATCTCGGTCAAGCACCACGACCCCGTCGTGATGATCGAGGCGTACCGGCAACTTGCCGCCCGCTGTGACTACCCGCTGCATCTGGGCGTGACCGAAGCCGGCCCGGCGTTCCAGGGCACCGTCAAGTCGGCCGCCGCGTTCGGGGCGCTGCTGGCGGAGGGGATAGGCGACACCATCCGGGTATCGCTTTCCGCGCCGCCGGTCGAGGAGGTCAAGGTCGGCATCGCGATCCTTGAGGCTCTCGGGATGCGCGAGCGCGGCCTGGAGATCGTGTCCTGCCCGTCGTGCGGGCGCGCTCAGGTGGATGTCTACACGCTCGCTGACCAGGTGACCGCGGGCCTGGAAGGCCTGGAGGTGCCGCTGCGGGTCGCGGTGATGGGCTGCGTCGTGAACGGGCCAGGCGAGGCGCGTGAGGCCGACCTGGGCGTGGCGTCGGGCAACGGAAAGGGCCAGATCTTCGTCCGGGGTGAAGTCATCAAGACCGTCCCCGAGAGCCAGATCGTCGAGACCCTCATCGAAGAGGCGATGCGACTCGCCGACGAGATGGGCGATGCCGCTGGCCAAGACGGCGCTGCCCACGACGGCACCGGCCCGCAGGTGGTTGTGAGCTAGCGCCGTCGGCGCCGGCCCGCAGGTGGTCGTGAGCTAATCTCCCGAGTCAACGGTTGCGCGCGAGCCCTCGCATACGGCTGAGCCGCTTACCGTAGGGTTTCGACCCGACGTTGATTCTCGTGCGACGGGCCGCGCCGCCATCCATCGTGTCAGCCGCCGATTTCCGCGCCCAGCCCCACCAATCATCCTGTATCAGGAAGTGATCAAACGCCGGATTCGTGCGCACGAGCAAGTCGAATACCGCACGCAGATGTGGTTGGACTCTTTCTTCCTCGGAAAGCTTGTCAATTTCTATTTCATAATGCCGCGCGCTGTTCGCATGCTGTTCGTAACTCCAGCCGAGATCGTCAAGCAGCAGCCAGCCACCAGGCCGCAGGAGCCGTTCAGCGATAACAACAGTAAGGCCGTCCGTGCTCCAATATTTCGCACCATCGAGAAAGATGAAATCATACTTAGGCCGGACTGCTCCCGCCTCGTCAGTGCACGCCTCTAGCTGGGTCTTCAGAAACCAGGTATAGGTCGAGAACCTCTTCTCGAGGGTCACGCGGTGCCTGATCCCGGAACCAGCCAGGAATTCCTCGGGCGTAGGGTTGCGCCATTTCCAGCGGCTTGAGTCAACGCTTGTCAAGTGGCCCTTGCCATTCGCCTCTAGCGCCGCCGCTATGAACACCGCCGACCCGCCTCTGGCGGTCCCTAGCTCCAGCACGTCCTCATGCCGGTGCTTTCTGATGTGCTCGTAGAGCACCCGGCCGCGGTTCGCAGGTATGTGCGGAGCAGGCAAATCTGACACAATTCGCTCGGCATCTTCAAAGTCCATCGATCGATGGTAGGGCCGTGCTTCTCACAGGTCCAGGTTCGGCAGCCGGCTCAGCGCGGCGTCGATCTTGCCCTGCGGTAGCTCGAAGTCGTCCATCTCGCCGGACAGGTATCGCTGATAGGCCGACATATCGAAATGACCGTGCCCGCAGAGCGCGGTGAGGATCACCTTCTCCTCACCTGTCGCCGCGCACCGCTTGGCCTCGTCGATCGCGGCGGCTATCGCGTGCGTCGGTTCTGGCGCCGGGACGATGCCCTCGGTGCGGGCGAAGGTCACGCCCGCGGCGAAGCACTCGCGCTGCGGCTTGGCGACGGCCTCGAAAATGCCCAGCTCGTACATGTGTGACAGCAGCGGCGACATGCCGTGGTAACGCAGGCCGCCCGCGTGGATCGGGTCGGGAATGAAGTCATGCCCGAGTGTGTGCATCTTCAGCAGCGGTGTGAACCCTGCCGTGTCGCCGAAGTCGTACGCGTAGTGGCCGCGAGTGAACGACGGGCAGGCGGCCGGCTCGACGGCGCGCATGACCGGCTGCATCCGCCCGGCCAGCTTCTCGCGCAGGAACGGCAGGAACAGCCCGGCGAAGTTGGACCCGCCGCCGGTGCAGCCGACGATGAGGTCGGGCTTCTCGCCCACGGCCGCCAGCTGCTTGAGCGCCTCTTCACCGATCACGGTCTGGTGCATCAGCACGTGGTTGAGCACGCTGCCAAGCGCGTACCTGGTGTCGTCGCTGCCGCCCGCGACCTCGACGGCCTCACTGATCGCGATGCCGAGGCTGCCAGGCGAATCAGGCTCGTCGGCGAGGACCTTCGCGCCCGCCGTCGTCACCGGGGACGGGCTGGCATGCACGGTCGCGCCCCACACCTCCATCAGCGCAGTGCGGTAGGGCTTCTGGTCGTACGAAGCGCGCACCATCCACACCTCGCAGTCCAGCCCGAACTGGGCGCAGCTGAACGCGAGTGCGCTTCCCCACTGGCCGGCCCCGGTTTCCGTGGTGAGCCGCCGTACCCCCTGGCGCGCGTTGTAGTAGGCCTGCGGAACCGCGGTGTTGGGCTTGTGCGATCCGGCGGGGGAGACCCCTTCGTACTTGTAGTAGATGCGTGCGGGGGTACCGATGGCCCGCTCAAGCCGCCTGGCGCGATACAGCGGGGTGGGCCGCCACAGCCGGTAGACATCCAGGACGTCTTCCGGGATGTCGATGTAACGTTCCGCGGACACTTCCTGGGCGATCAGGTCCATGGGGAACAGCGGCGCCAGGTCGTCGGGGCCCACCGGCTGCAGCGTTCCCGGGTGCAGCGGGGGTGGCGGCGGCTCCGGCAGGTCAGCCACCACGTTGTACCACTGCCGGGGCAGCTCCGACTCATCGAGCGTGATCTTGGTGCGGTCCGCCATGATGCCCCTTCCGGCGTTGCATGGTCTTTCTCGCACCCTAGATCCTTATCCTTGTCTGGTGATACGGCGTCGGCGGATCCAGGCCGCCAAATCCGGTGGGTCAGCTCGCATTCGCGGGTCGGCCGCCCCAGGGTGGGCTCTGTCGGCTCTGTCGGCTGTGTTGGCGGTGGCTCTCGCCGTGGCCTGCGCGGGATGCGAGGCAGGCTCGGCGGCGCAATCGGGCGGATCTTCCGCCGGGTCGTCAGGCGCGGCGTCGGGAACGGGCGCCGCCCCCGCTGCCGCGGTGCCGCTATCGTGGCACTCTTGCTCCGGCCAGGGCCGCAGCATGCAGTGCGCGAGCCTGCAGGTACCGCTCGACTACCGCCACCCGGGCGGCCGGAAGATCACGCTGGCGCTGTCGCGCGTGCTTGCGACGGCGCCCGCGAGCCAGCGCCAGGGCGTGCTGCTCGTGAACCCGGGTGGCCCGGGGGGACCCGGCCTCTCGCTGGCCGGCCGGGTGGCGAGCGGTCTCAGCCCCGCGGTGGCCAGCGAGTACGACATCATCGGTTTCGACCCGCGCGGTGTCGGATCCAGCACCCCTGCGCTGCACTGCGACACGTCCTTTTTCGCCGGAGCCCGGCCGGATTACATACCGCGCACCAGCCGCGACGAACAGATGCTGCAGGCGCGCGCGAAGGCGTACGCCAGCGATTGCGAGCGCCGCGCCGGCTGGCTGCTGCCCTACATGACCACACAGAACGCCGTGCGCGACATGGACAGCATCCGCGCCGCGCTCGGCCAGCAGAAGATCAGCTACTTCGCGTACTCCTACGGGACCTATCTGGGTGAGGTGTACGCCACCATGTTCGGAAGCCGGGTCCGCCGGATGGCGCTTGACAGCGTCGTCGACCCGGCCGGCGTGTGGTACCAGGACAATATCGACCAGGATTACGCGTTCCAGGGCCGGATGATCGCGTTCTTCACGTGGGTGGCGAGCCACGACGGCGTCTACCATCTGGGCACCACCGCCGCCGCGGTCCGGCAGGCCTGGTACCGCGCCCGTGCGCAACTGCTCGCGCACCCGATCAGCGGCGCGTCAGGTCCACTGATCGGCCCGGACGAGTTCGACGACACATTCCTGCAGGGGGGGTACTCCGACAGCCTGTGGCCCGGTCTGGCGTCGGCGCTGTCGGCGTACGATAACGGCGCCGGTGGTAGTCAGATGATCAGCCAGTACGAAGCCTTCGGCGCACAGAACGAGAACGAGTTCGCCGTCTACAACGCCGTGCAGTGCGCGGACGTGGCGTGGCCGCGCAACTGGGCGCGCTGGGATCACGACACCCGGGTGGTCTATCGCAGCGCTCCGTTCCAGGCGTGGGACAACGCCTGGTTCAACGCGGCGTGCGCTTACTGGCCCGTGACCGGCCCGTCGGCGCCGCCGCAGATCAGCGGGGCCGGCCTGCCGGGCATCCTGATGATCCAGGGCACGCTGGACGCGGCCACCCCGTACGCGGGCGCGCAACAGGCCCACAGGCAAATGCCGACCGCCAGGATGGTGGTGGTCGTTGGCGGCGGCAACCATGGCCAGTCGCTCGCCGATCCGCCCAACACCTGCGTCGACGGCTATCTGAACCGTTACCTGGCCACCGGCGCGCTGCCGCAGCGGGCCGGCCAGGTCAGCGCCACCTGCCCGGCGCTGCCTGCCCCGCCGGCCGCAGGCTGAGCGTTCGCCTCGCCGTCGATCTAGCGGGGGTCGTCCTGTCCGTGGCCAGCACAGCCAGCACAGCCAGCACATCCCGAACGGCTGCCGCGCGCCGTGCCGCGCTCGCCGTGCAGAGCTGACCGTGCCGAGCTGACCGGGCGTGGCTCCTAGGGTGTGCTCCAGCTGGGGTCCCGGCCGCAGCGCGAGACCGACCGGCCACACAGCGCCCAGATCGCCTAGGCTAAAGGTGTGTTGCGCACCATAGCGCTCCGGCCGCCGCCAGCGGTTCGCGTCCTCGACGACCGGGACCTCGACGAGGCCCTCGCCGTCTGCGACCGAGATCAGGCGGCGAACGTGTTCGTGGCCTCCCGCATGCGGGCCGGCAGTCTTGACCCGGGCGCGCTCGGCGCGCAGATATGGGGCTACTACTCCGGCCAGCGGCTCGAGTCGCTGTGTTATGCCGGCGCCAACCTCGTGCCGGTCGAGGCCACACCTGCCGCGATCCGCGCGTTCGCGGAGCGCGCGCGCAAACAGGGCCGCCGCTGCTCGTCGCTGGTGGGCCCCGCGGCAGCCGTTAAGGATCTATGGGCATTGCTCCGGCCCTACTGGGGACCTGCGCGTGTGGTCCGGGCGGCGCAGCCGGTGATGGCCACATCGACGCCGCCGCAGGTGGCCCCGGATGTCACGGTGCGGCAGGTCCGGCTGGACGAACTCGGCATTCTGCTGCCCGCGTGCGTCGCCATGTTCACCGAGGAGGTCGGGGTGTCGCCCGCGGGCGGTGACGGCGGCGCGCTGTACCGGGCGCGGGTGAGTGAGCTGATCAGCAGCGGGCGGGCGTTCGCCAGGATCGATGACGGCGACGTGATCTTCAAGGCGGAGATCGGCGCTGTGACGCCGGGGGCATGCCAGGTGCAGGGCGTCTGGGTCAATCCCCGGCTGCGCGGCCGGGGGCTGGCCGCTCCCGGGATGGCCGCGGTCGTGGTCGCCGCGCAGCGGATGTTCGCGCCACTCGTGACGCTCTACGTCAACGACTTCAACCAGCCCGCCCGCGCGGCGTACCGGCGCGCCGGTTTCGCCGAGGTCGGCACGTTCATGTCAGTGCTGTTCTGAGCCGCTGGTCTGAGCCGCTGGTCTGAGCCGCTGGTCTGAGCGGTGCCAGACCGCCGATCGTCTCCGGTCAGCCGTGCGCGGCTCACGTCGACCTGCGGGCTTACGTCGATCTCCGGTCGCCCCCGCGGGGCTTACGTCGAAATCCGGTCGCCCCCGAGGGCTTACGTCGAAATCCGGCCGGCCACGAGCGGCTTACGTCGATCTCCGGTCGTCCAAGCGGCCAAGATCCGTTTTTGTGTTAACTAGCCCGCGATAATCGCGGGCTAGTTAACACAAAAACGGATCAAGGTCGGTCAGCGGGCAAAGGCGGGGCGGCCGGGCGGCCGGGTGGCGGGACAACCGGACGGGGTAATGGGCGGGGCGGCCGGGCGGCCGGGCGGCGCTTTTGCTCGCGGCAGCGCGGCTCATGGCGAGGATGAGCCGCGCCCGAGGCCGGTGCCCCGGGCGCGGCTCAGGCCGTCGATCAGGTGCAGGTGGTTCCGTTGACCGTGAAACTGGTCGGCGGCGCGTCACTGGTGGTCCAGGTGCCCTGGAAGCCCAGCGAGGTGGAGCCGCCCGCCGCGATGGTGGCGTTGTAGCCCATGTTCGTGATGGTGACGGTCTCACCGTTTTGGCTGATCGTGCCGTTCCAGCCGTTCGTGATCTTCTGATCGCCAGGGAAGGTGAACACGAGGGTCCAGCCGTTGATCGCAGACGTCCCGGTATTCGTGATGGTGATGTTCGCCACGAATCCGCCGGCCCACTGGCTCGCCGTGGCGTAGGTGACGTGGCAGCCACCGCCACCGCCGCTGCTGATCGTCCAGGTGAACGAGGCCGAACCGGACGCTCCCGTGCCATCCGTCGCGGTTACGGTGACGTTTGACGTGGCCGCCGCTGTCGGTGTGCCGGAGATCAGGCCGGACGAGGAGTTGACGCTCAGGCCGGCCGGCAGGCCGGTGGCGCTGTAGGTGAGGGTCTGGCCGGTGCCGGAGTCGGTCGCGCGTATCTGCAGGCTGGCCGCGGTGCCGACGGTGCCGGTCTGGTTGCCCGGGTTGGTCACGGTCACGGTGTTGCCGCCACCGCTCGACGGGATGACGTAGGTGACGAGGGACCGGGCAGGCAGGGTAGCGCTGAACGCGCCACCGCTGACCGGGATTCCCGCTTGGGTCGCGGCGTTGTTGGATCCGTTGGTCAGGTGCGGCGTCGCGGTGCCGCTCGACACGCCCGCGTTCTGCAGCGTGAAGTTCACCGAGTCCGAGCTTGACGAGGTGTTGAGCGCCACGACGGCGATCGAGCCGTCGGTGTTCTTGAACGCGACCAGGTTGAGGTTTCCGTCCGAGGTGCTCGAGCCGATCCGAACAGCACCGGGATGCACGTACCTGCTGTAGTTCGCGAATGCCCACAGGCGCCCGGACGGCGTGACGGTCGAGCCGTTGATCTGGATGAGGCTCTCGTTGTCGCCGTTGCCCGACGGCGTGCTGCTGCCCCACCAGTACAGGAACGCATTGAGGTTCGCGGCGGTCAGGCCGGTGTAGATGTGCTGGGCCCAGGTGAGGCCGGAGTCGGCGCTCCCGTTGTCCCAGGCCGGGTTCCAGCCCTCGAAGGTGGACCACTCGGTCTCCCAGACCGGCTTGCTCCAGCCCGGGAGCGGCGAATTGGGCGGGGCGGTGTAGCCGTGGCTGGTGAAGAGCTTGACGTAGGAGTTGGCGGTCGCGTCGTTTTCGATGGCGCTGGCGTACTGCGACGCGAAGTCCCAGCCTTCCGTGGCGCAGCATTCCAGCTGGGTGGACAGGCCGGAGTTGGCCAGCGTGGGGCCGAAGACATCCGCGAAGTTCGCCGTCTGGGCCGGAGTCAGGACCATACCGGAATAGCTGGGCGCCAGGTTGGCCTCGTTCTCGAAGCCGATGTAGCCGAGGTTGACCCCATCCGCCTGGTAGTCCTTCGCGTACTGGACCAGGTAATTCGCGTATGCCTGCCGCCAGTCACCGCTGCTGCAGGTGGCGCCGGGCACGCCGCAGAGCGTGCCGCCATTGATGTCGGAGTTGTTGGTCTTCATGAAGGGTGGCGCGCCCCACGCGTCGGCGAAGAACTGGTTAACCCCGAAACCTTGCGCCTGCTTTGACAGCCATTCCTGTCCCTCGTCGGTGCCGAGCGCGCGATAGGTCGGGGTGGCCGTCGGGCTGCTCGGCGCGGTCGGCTCGATGGTGCCGCCGGAATCCGACGGGATCTCGTTGCGCAGGATGGTCAGACCGGCTCCGCTTGTCGGGCTGAAGAGCAGGTTGAGTGCCTGCTGCTGGGGGCCAGATCCGGCGTTCATGATGGTGCTCGCCTGGCCGAAGCCTTCCGAGGCACCGAAGCCGTTGATTGTCTGGAAAGTCGTCGACCCATTGATCGTCGCACTGGATGCCGCCGACGCCGGGCCCGCCTGAGTGACGACGGTCGTGGCTACGGTGAGGATTGCCGCTAAAATCGCCAGCGACGCGCGCGGGATTCGCGCCTTGTTGCTGAGCACAATACACTTCCTTCCCTTATATTGGGACGCCAAATATTTAGCAAGCCAGCTTGGCGCTGGTACTGAAGCGCAAATTGTATTTATTTAGCTGACGATGGCGATGGAAGTCATGACGCCTTGGCAAGGTCAATGTACGGAAACATCTCGACGGACTCAAGAGACCGATTTTCGGACCTTAGGGGTTCCCCAAGTCCCGGTCGTTCGAAATATTTCGAATACGGATCCGCGCTACCGGCGCAAGAACGGTCTGGGACGTCCTGCGGCGCCTCTACCTGCATGTTCGCTGGTCACGGCGAAGGCTCGCGTCGCACACGGCGGCACGTTTGTACGCGCCGTCAGGTCCCCAGCGGCGGCCGTGAATTTCCTGAAACATTCACAGCGCGTCGGCGCCTTCGACGGATCTGGTGAAGCAGTCGAGAATGCGGGCCCAGCCGGTCGCGTAGGCGCCGGAGCTATAGCCGCCGGGCAGCGCACAGTCCTGCGCGAGTTGCTCCGCAGACAGCGCTTCCCAGCCGCGGTGCTCGACCGCGACACGCGTCAGCGCCGGGCCAAGCGCGGTGAAGGTGAGCTCGACCTCGGTTTCGACCGGGGTCCCTGTCCAGGTCATCACGAACCGGTCCGGTGGCTCCCAGGTGCGCAGTTCGCCCCAGTCGACCACGGAGCCGTCATGCCACGTCTCGTACACCCGGCCGCCAGGGCGCCGCTCCAGAGTGATGTCGCGGACACGTTCGCGGCCGGAGGAGAACGGCCGAACCGGCCACCAGGCTCCGATGGTCCGCACGAAGGTGTCGAAGGTGTGCCCCACGTCGCTGCGCACCAGCGTCGACTGGCGGACGGGGGGAGGGCGCAGCGGAGTCACCGAGGCGGATCCCCGGTCACCGGTTGTCGTCATCGCCATCCTCCGAGTCGGCGGTTGCCTGCGGATCAGCCCGCGCTCGCGGCCTCGTCGTCGCCAGTGATGCCGCGCTCGGCTTCGACCAGCCTGCGCGCGACGTCAAGGGATGAGGCCCACATCTCGTCGATGAACTGCCGCAGCCCATTCAGGCCCTCGGGGCGGGCGCGGTAAAGGCGGCGGGTGCCGTCACGGCGCTCCGCGAGCAGGCCCACGTTCTTCAGGATCGTCAGGTGCTGGCTGACGGCCGTGCGGGTGACGTCGAAGGCGGCAGCGATTTCCCCCGCGGGGAGTTCCTCGTGCGCCACCAGGCTGAGGATCGCGCGCCGCCGTGGCTCGGCCAGCGCACGCAGGGCGTCGCCGGTCGCGCCCTCGTGCCGTGGCGGCTGCGCGCGGTGGCGGCCGCGTCGGGGCGGAAGACGTGGGCCACACCCGCTTGGCCGGGTGTGGCCCACGTCTGCTCAGGGTGCCCCTACCGAGGCACCGTTACCTGACCGCGCGAGCCTTTGGTCACGAGCACGTCAGGCTGGTCGGCGAGGCATTGTTGGTATCGGTGGCGGTGAAGCCGAACGTCGTCGACGCTCCGGCTCCGAGCGAGCCGTTGTAGGACATGTTCTTGGCGATTACGCTCGCGCCGGACTGGGTGTCCGTCGCATTCCAGATGTTGTTGATCTTCTGGTCACCCGGGAACGTCCAGCCCACCGTCCAGCCGGTACGGGCCGAGGATCCGTTGGTCACGGTGACTTGGGCCTGGAATCCGCCCTGCCAGCTGTTGACCAGTGAGTAGGTGGCTGTGCAGGTGCCGCCACCACCTCCACCGCCGGAGCCGTTGATGGTCCACGTGAACGACGCCGACCCCGACGCTCCGGTGCCGTCCCTGGCCGTCGCGGTGACGTTGTAGGTCCCTGACGTGGTCGGCGTGCCGGAGATCAGGCCGGACGAGGAGTTGATCGACAGGCCGGGCGGCAGGCCGCTCGCGCTGTAGGTGAGCGTCTGGCCGGAGCCAGAGTCGGTGGCGCGGACCTGCGCGCTCGTGGCCGTGCCGACGGTGCCGGTCTGGTTGCCCGGGCTCGTCACGGTGACCGTGTTGCCACCGCCGCCACCGTTCACGTTGACGGAGAACGAGTTGGTCGCGAGACCCGCGCCACCCTGCCACAGCTCAAACCCGGCCTCGATGTCGATGAGCCACCAGGAGTTCTGGATGTAGCCGCGGCTCACGGCGTCCGCCGCGAGCTGGCTGACATCCAGGTTGCTCACCGAGGTTGCCCCGCTCGTCATCGTGTACGAGATGGTGTTCCAGCCCTGGTTGCCGAACCATACGTTGTAGCTACGACCGCCGACACTGACGTTGGTGGCGACTTGCGAACCGAACGGCTGGACGCTGCCGTTGTGGTTGAGCCAGACCATCAGCTCGGCACCGTTCGGCTGGCCACTCGTGGTCGAGGTTTGGTTGAACCAGATGTCGTAGGCCACGTCGTAGGCACCGGTGCCGGGCTGGGTCGTGCTCCAGCTCGTGGTGACCTTGCCGGCGGTCAGGTTCGATTCCTGGATCGGGGTGGAGGTGAGTCCACCAGAGCTGCAGGCTCCCCAGTGGCAGCCTTGGTAGATCGACGGGTAACCGCCGGGAGCGCCGTTGGTGGCGTTGGCGATTGATGAGTTCGCGACCGTGAAGTCGGCGTTGCCGTCCGTCGTGATGCACTCCGGCGCGCTCGAACCCCATTCGTTGTTTTGGATGATGTAAGTTCCGCCACCGGCCGACGCCGTCTGCGACTGGCACAGCGTGGTGGTTGCCGCCTGGGAACTGGCGGCGAGTGCTGCGCTGCCGCCCATTGTGGTCAGCAATGCGACCGCGAGCGCGAGAATTCGTTTCCGTTTGGCCGTTCGTTGTGCCATCACAAGCCTTCCGCCGGGGATTGCGGGGGTGCCGAAAGTCGGCTGGGCCAAACCCTAATTCGGCCATTCGCGCGGTCAACGCATTCGGGCGGGCCGGTTGCATCGGAGCAGGTCAGCGGGTGCGTGAGAGCTGGGCATTACGTATTCAGACGTGAAAGTTGCAGGTACCGAGCAGCGGTTGCGGCTGCCGGAGCAGCCCGCGTGGCTCGTCGCCCGGGCCGGGCACCGCGACCTTGTCCTATGGCGCGCGGCCGACTACAGGCAGTCGGCTGGCCGGTGGCCTCGCTCGGCGAGTTGCCCCTCTGCTTAGGTATCTGTCAAATTAGAGACATGTCGAAGAAGGCACAGTGCCGATCTTGGACGACGGGACGTGGCCGGGCCGGGCGGCGGCAAACTGACCCGGCAGGAACAAGGGAGCGATCATGTCTGATGTCCCCGAGGTGCTGTTTGTCTGCGTGCACAACGCGGGGCGGTCCCAGATGGCAGCCGCCCTGCTCGATCACCGGGCCCAGGGCCGGGTGCGCGTAACGTCGGCAGGATCCGAACCGGCGGGCTCCATCCACGCCGCGGTCGCGCAGGCGATGGCAGAGATCGGCCTTGACCTGTCCGGTGAGTACCCGAAACCGCTCACCGGCGATGCCGTTCGCGCCGCTGACGTCGTCATCACGATGGGCTGCGGTGACGCGTGCCCCATCTTCCCCGGTAAGCGCTATCTCGACTGGGATCTGCCCGATCCAGCGGGCCAGGCGCTCGAGCAGGTCAGGCAGATCCGCGATGAGATCGACCGGCGAGTCCAGGACCTGCTCACCGAGCTCGCCCCGGCCGGAACCTCCTGAGGTCAGCCTCGCGGCGCATAAACGGCGGTTCCCGGTACGAAGGTCATCTCTATGGCGCTGCCGATCGCAAGATCACCTGGAGGTCGGCGCACCCAGCGCCGCACGGGCACCACGCCGGCCCGGGATACCGGGATTGCGGGGCAGGTGTGGGTAGCGTGGGCACCAGTGTCCGGCTCAGGGCACTATGCGGGCGCCACGTTCGCATCGCCGCCCCGGAAGGTCTGGAGAATGCAGGGTTTCAAGAAGTTCCTGTTGCGCGGGAACCTGGTCGAGCTCGCGGTAGCGGTCGTGCTCGGGGTCGCATTTAGCGCGATCGTCACGGCCCTCGTCAAGGATCTGATTACCCCTCTGCTTGCCGCCATCGGCGGGAAGCCCAATTTCTCCGGGCTCTATTTCACCGTGCACAACAGCAGGTTTGCTTACGGTGACTTCATCAACGCGTTGCTCGCATTCCTCGTCATCGCCGCGGTTGTCTATTTCCTTGTGCTTGTGCCCGTCAACCGCCTCCTCGAGTTCACCGAGCGTAACCAAGAATCGACGGAGCGGGAATGTCCGGAGTGCCTGAGCGACGTGCCACGGGCTGCCGCCCGCTGCCGCTTCTGCACGGCACCGCTAACGCCCGAACGCGGCACACCCGCATAACGCATTCGCGCGGGGCGGTGGCCGAGTTTCTGCAGCGCCGTGTGCTCAGGCGGTGGGGAGAAGGCAGGATTTGAGCGCGGCACTCGCGCGTTCCTCTGAGGTGCGCAGGTGCAGCCTGCGGAAGATCGGCAAGCATTCAGTCAAGTACCTGATGGCCTGGTCGGTGTTCGCCAGCGCCAGGTGGCTTTGTGCCAGCTTGAACAGGCCCATCGCGTGCGCGCATTGGGCTCCCTGCTCGCGGAAGAGTTTGACGGCGCGCGACAACGCGTCAACGGCCTCGTCGTAACGGCCGAGGCTGTTGCATGCGTCACCGAGCAGGTCGAGGAAATAGGCCTCATCTAACCCACGAGCGGTGACACTACGGCAGACGTCCATGACCCCGCCGACCCTCCCCCTTTGATCCGGTCTCGCCCCCCCGGCGAGGCCGACGTCGTAGAGTAACTCTCATATGTCGCAATAAGTTCGCACACGTTGGGGTAGGCCGAGTTCGTGAGTGGTCCCAAGCCCGCCTTGCGACGCCACGCTGCGGCGGCCGCATATCTGCGTGAGCTGTTGCTGCAGCCGGGGCGTTATCGCCAGCGGTGGGTGCAGTATGCCGAGCGCACGAGGCGGGGCGAGATCAATCAACTCGCGGTGGCGGACGTGCTCGCTCACTATCTCTGGAATCATCCGCGCACGGTCGGCGACCTTGAGGTTCTTCCCCGTCAGCTCAAAGACACCGTGCTGCGCGTCATCTCGGGCAAAGTGCTCAGCAAATCGGCGCTGACCCTGTTCATAGAGGCATTCGATTTTGCCGACTACGACGCGGAGCTGTTGTGGCGGCTCTGGGACGGCTCCGGCCGCAAGCGCGTGCAGGCGGGCCCGCGCGCGATGGAGCCGGAGCGGTCAGCCGCGCTCGGGACGCTACGGCATCAGACGCTGGCTTTGCATGATCATCATTATTGCGGCCCTGACGGGATGCCCAGCCGTCAGCGGACCCTGCACGTCATTGCAAAGGCTTCGACGGACCGCCCAAGCTGATCAGCGAGGGTCTGTACAGCACCGACATTCTGCTCACCAAGTCGCTCGCCCTGGGGGAGACACTCACGCTCGAATACTGGATGAGCTTCCACTACGCGCAGCGCCCGGCTCGCGACTACCGCCGCGCCTCGCGCGGGCGGATGGAGAATGTCGACATCCGGGTTGAATTCCATCCGGAGATGCTGCCGGCCAGGATCTGGCTGGCCAGCTGGGACGGCATCGAGGGCGGCGTGGTCGAGCGGGAGCCGGTATCCCTGGATAGCCAGCACTCCGTTCATCACTACCTGAGGACGCTGGAAAACGCGGTCGTGGGCTTCTGCTGGGACTGGTAGCCGCTGCGCTCAGGCCAGCGGACGCAGGCCGGACAGATCCCGCCGCACAACATGGTTGCGGTCGGCGACCGTGCCCAGTGCGTAGTGCGGGAAGATGCCGAAATACTCCCCCCTGCTGCGCTGGCTCCACTGCTGGGCCAGGTTCGTGCGGGCCTTGTAGAAGCTGACCATGTACCCCCCGGTGAAGATGCGCAGCAGCGAATACCCGCCTGGGTACTCCTTGACTGCGGCGACTTCGAGAAACTCGACGCCCGGCGCGTCCGGTGCAGCGGTCCGCTTGTTTCGGTGGGTGTGCCCGCACTGGTGAAAGAACACGCCAGGAGCCCGCCCGTAGAGCGCTTCGAGTGACCGCGCATCCGCCTGGTCGAGGTTGAAGGACGGACCAGCGGCGGTCGTCACGGCGGAATCGTAGGTGACGGGATGATGGCCGAACATCAGCGTCGGCCGGTCAGGGTCGGAGCTGAGAATTGCGGCCAGCTCTGCGACTTGCGTTCTGGACAGAGTGCCGCTCGCCGCGTCAAGGCTCGTCGTGTCGAGGCCGATGATCCGCAGCCCGCCCATCTCGTGCGTCCTGAGCTGCTGCCAGGGGCAGCCGAATTCGTCCGCCCAGCAGTCGTGGTGGTCGGGCGCACACGAGACGGGCGTGCCTGCCGCGTACGCGCGGCCCGTGTGCGGGCGGTCGTGGTTGCCGCGCACCGCGAAGTAATCCTGGCCCAGCCGCCCCCAGCCGTCCAGCAGGCCGCGCACCCGTGCCACGTCGTGCGGTGCCGCCTCCGCGGTCATGTCACCGGCGACCGTCAGTGCGTCGGCGCCGCGGCCAGGACGGCGCAGGTCGCCAAGCACGTCGGCCAGCATCATCTCGGGATAGGGCGGCAGGCCGGGGTCCTGCCGTACGGCCGGCGGCCAGCCGCCGGCGATGATGCCGCTGGTGGTCTCGCCCACGTGCGTGTCGCCCGCCAGCGCGATCGTGAACAGGTAGGTGCCCGGCGGTGGGGTGAGCGTGGTGAAGACCCCGGGGATGTCGAAGGATCCGTGTGTGCCGGGGAACTGCAGGGACGTCTGGACCGCGGCCCGGCCCGCCGAGCGCGCCTGATAGGCGTAGGTGCGGCCCGGTTCCAGGCAGGTCAGCTCAGCGTAGTGGAATGCCGTCGGCGTCGTGTCGTGCAGGACGGCCCGCAACGTCTCCGGCCGGCCCGGATCGCCGAGGAGCAACTCGGTGTCCGCGGGAACAGGCGCGGGGCGCCCGTACTCGTCGGCCTGTGCCGCCGACCCCGTGAACCACGTGACGATCGCGCAGGTATCGGTGACAGTAGCGACTTCGAGGTCGATCGTGAGCATGTGGCCGGCCGGGGCCGGCGTCGCGGCAAGGTGTGACACGCCTTCAGGATGCGTCACGCCGCGGTCAGGTACCGCAAGGACGCCGGATGGTGCGCGGGGACTTCACCCATGCGTCGCCGCGCCTTCTCCCGGCATGGACGACGGCGTGCGCGACGCCGAAGAACGCGCTGATCGCCCTGTCCCGGCACGTGACGCTGGTCATCGAGTCCACCAGGTGATCGCTGTCCGCCGCGCGC
>WNGQ01004542.1_pt1 | contig 20076 bp, 15 predicted proteins | sample 5407661 | NCBI WGS metagenome assembly WNGQ01 (sample SAMN13153382, study PRJNA577476) | soil metagenome | isolation source: 60 cm soil or saprolite under Garry oak tree replicate 2 | place: USA:California | collected 2016-06-15 | reverse complement strand
GGGGTTCATCGCGGGTAACATCTATGCTCGAGGCCAAACCACCACAATACCTTGCCCGGACAATACTTGCGCAGCCCTTGTCGTAATCGCAACTGTCGGATTTTGGATAGCTATCATCGGGGGCGTAAGCATCGTAGTATGGACGGTCCGGCGATTCCTCTAAAAACTAGAAGGAAGAGTCTTCCCGACTCAAACGGGCCGTTTCAGGCTAAACGCCCTCAACCCAGCAATTCGACTTTTCAGCTCTATGACCTCTATTCGCTTAGGGCAGTCTTTCCAGTCATGCTCCCAACAAACTATGATGTCGCACTGAGCCTGGTCGTGCTTCTTGAAACTTGAACTCCTAAACTCGAACTCAATCTTTCTCCGAACCCCCCGACTCCGGTCGTGCCTGTAGTCAATTGCCTCGGCGTCCGGGTATCCCGTTTGGATATGCTCTACTATGATTTGCAAGTCATGACATACCATCCCGAACACAAATACAACTCCCTGTTCGTTTGTGGGGGCATAGGTAAGTCCTGGAAGGTCTATTCTTTGGCCGAGGTAGTGTTCTGGCTCCGCAGGTAGAAAAGTCGAGATGATCCGGGTAATATCTGCTTGATGCCCGTCGTAGAAATCCTGAAGCATGTGTGGACGTATTCTCTTCCAGTCAGGCAACCGAGCTTCTCTCGCGTATTCCTTCGCAAGCTGCAGGACCCGAGACTCGGACATCTCGAATATCTTCCCCTGATCCCTGTCGCCGATTAGCTCACGCAGTTCGTGGACAAGTTTCGGTTTCAGTGGTCGCTTTTCTGGGATTCCACTCTTTCGCGAAACCAAAATTCCGTCTTCGCCCAGGTCTTGGATTTTCAGGCCATGATGAGTGGGCTCCATCGGGACCCATTTCTTGCCATCCATGCGTCGCGACGGGGTGCCTACCACTTCGCCCAACTTGAAACCATACCAGGCGATCAGTTTGAAGACCAGAGCGTCACGCTTGTTCTTCTCCTCAGCCACCCGAACTAACCTGTTTACCTGGTCAATGCTCAGGGTAGGCGGCATGTCGAGGAAACCTGAATCCCACCAAATTACTTGTCAATATTAAGATTGGAGAAGAAAAACAGGTTGGACTCCACAAATAAGCAAGACATCCTTGGAACCTAATATTACGACACTTAGCGCTGATTCTCTCCTTTGTCCATAGCCTGTGTAAGCAAGCCAAGATGCCTTAAGCGACCGAGGCCTGGGGTTATGGCGTGATATACTGCGGTAGTTGTACCGAGGCTAAGACCGATTCTGAGGATTGAGTGCCCATTCTGTCGCCAAGTCATGCTGCTTCGTCTCCTGCAATCTCACATCTTTCAGTTCCATAGAAACCACGTCATTATTCAACGGCCGGGGTTCAGCCAGCCACAAGAAATCGTGACCCCAGTAGCGGCAAACTTGTAATGCGGAGGACCTCGTCGTTTCTTGAGCTTCCAGGTTTTAGACCGGAGGAAATCATGATCACGGCAGCACAAGCACATCCGCGCCGGAGCTACGCCGATACTCAGAGCCAAGTCCTCATGAATGCTATCAGAGAAGCCGTCAAGAGAGACCTAACCCGCTCAGCATAGGTTCGGACTTATGACCGCTGGTAGCCCGGGGGAGATTCGTGAATGTTCACGATTTCATACCCGACCTAGACGGCCTTGTCATTCGTGGTAGGGCGGACCCGAGCGACTAAGGCTCTTGCTCTGGTGGGCGTCGGGATTCTTCTTCTATTCATAGGATACTTAGGGGTGGCAGGATCAAGTATGCAACGACTTCAACAGGGGTGGCGGGGCCGTCCCAGCCAACCCCCCTTAGCGACACCGTCGCCTACCCGTGGCGTGGGACATACATCCTTGGATCTGCTTTCCTCCTCGGATCTACTTTCATCATCATAGGCCTGATTCTCTTGGCAAACGTGGAACGAAAAGATGGTCGTAATGCCGCGTCGGATCTTCCCCTGATAAACAAGGGAATGTTGACCCGGTAACCTAGGGGAGGTTGGTGAAAGACTCAGGGAATCAGGCTAGCTCTCCGTCGAAGGGAGCCTCAGCAAACCCCCAAAGCCCAATAATTGGTGATGCCACGATCAAGATGAGTAGGCTTGATTTGGGCCTTTAGAATCAAGGCCTTATTCGTCTTGGTCATAGGCGTGTTACTGGCCGTCTTCTTCGCAGTGCCTTCGATTCCCGTAGAATCGCCGGCTTGGTCATGCGGCCAAGTACAATTGGCCTACACGGACTGGCAATCGCCGGGATATCACTTGCTGGGAGCAGGAATTCACTGGGTCCAGTATCACAATTATGCTATTCCCCGTATTCCCCATTGTGTGTGAACCAGGACCTGTCTGTAATCTCGTGAATGATTGGAGAGTAGCCCGGGGAGATTCGAACTCCCGTCAGGGGGTAGCCAATTGGATGTCCAGACAATTTGACTTGATTGTCCTGAATTTGGCTTGGTCGCCTGTGGAACTCAATCTCCTTTCAGTAGACTTTGACTCGGTTCGCAGTTTTTTTGGGTAAGTGCGAATCAGCCTTGAGAATTTCCTATTGTCCAATCACGCTACCATCTGGGCTGGTTTTCAAGGGTCCTTTAGTCATGTCGAGAATCACAAACCGGTTACCCCAAGGGTCCTCCACTCTACAGCATCGGCCTATTGCAATGTCGAAGGGTGGAATGATGATCTTCCCTCCAAGTTTTTGAAACTCCTTTGCCGCATCATCAACTGATTTGACCAGAATGTCGACCTCGCTCTCTTCCAGGTTCTCCCTCACAAGCACAAGCTCAGAGTCTGATTCTCCCATTCTTAGCCCAGCCTCGCTCAAGCCTCGTCTCCAAACAATATCCAAGCCGAGCTTTTCGTGATAGAATCGCAATGCTTCCTCGACATTCGGCACTTGTATCCTGATGCAGTCGACTTTTCGGAACATGTCACGAGCCTGAGGCAATCCGAGGCTAACGGTCTGGAATATGAGAATAGCCTCTGAGGGGTTTCGGACTCTCGTCAGCGAGTAAATAAGAAGTCAGTTTTCAAGTGCGCTTCGCAATCAGTGAATGCGGTCGGAGCTGCGACGGGACTTGGAACCTGGAGAGCTCTTTTTCAATCTAAGTACATACTTAGATCGATGTTCATACAACGTTCACGCTTGAGCGATACGGCTTAGTCCAAATTGGACATGACTTGGCGGTGGTCTGATGACTAACGAGCTTAGTTACTTGTTAGCGCGATTGAAACAGTCGGTTTTTGGTGTATATCTAAATGTTCATGGATGTTCATTTTGTATGAGCCTGGATAAATCGAGCAATCGCGAAAGATATTCCGAGAGCCTTGGCCTCAATCAATAAGCGAAATTCCAAATTGAGTAAGTTATCCTTTGGGTGTCTCCTGACCCTGATTTCTGTTCTTTCGATAGTTGTCCCAGCGCTGAACGTTCACGCTACAGCAATCGTGACAACGGACCAGGGAGACTATCTAGGCGGCTCTATCGTGACGATCTATGGCTCAGGCTTCGCCTTCGGCTCGACCGTTACAGTAGCGGTAACAGATCCGAGCAACAGCGTCTCCAGCTGGCTCGTTGGCTCAGACATGTCAGGGAGCTTCATGACCACTTATCAGCTCGCCCACGTCAACGGCACCTACACCGTCAATGCGAACGATAATTTCGGAAACGCTGCCACCACGACTTTCCACGATGCCTCCGAAGCCGCGAACTTAGACCAGTGCCAGAACGGCGCTGTAGGCGGCACGCCAACACCATGCATCAATGGCGCGGTAGCGACAGCAGCCTACTCGGACTGGGTGAATGGCAACGTTAACGGCGGCAAAGCTCACTGGAGAGAGGGGGACTTCATCTCCTACCGCGTAACACTAACCGGACTGGCCGCAGGCTCTCACACTCTCGTCTTGAATTATCAAATAGTCCATGGTAGCATGCACGCAACCGACTATCTAGGCTCGTTTGACAATACCGAAACCGCATCCTCCACCGCCACACTGTTTCACGCGGACAACAACAATCCATGCACTGACAAGTTGCCCGCTTCCCAATGCACTCCCTCAAGCCCTACCAGCAGCCTCGTCATGACCAATCCTATCCTCGCGAATTGTGCAGGGTCCACTGGTACAGTTCCAACACTAGCCTCGGCCGCGTCTTCGCCAACACGGCTGTTCAAAGCGTGGGGTCCATCAGGACTGTCTCTGACAAGCATGTCCTATGTGAGCCAGAACGTTGTAGCAGGCACTGGCCAGTGCAGCACTACGGTTCAGCTAAACTTCAACCTGCCAGATGTTAGCGCAGGCACTACTGTTGTTATCGCCTGGAGCGGGCACATCGCATGCTCTTGTGACTGGGGACCTGGGAACTCTGCTAGCTCGATTACTGGATCACCCTACCACATGGCCTTGAACTCGCTGGACGGAAGCTCCTCCGGCTCCCAAGACCGTGCACTATCCAGCTCAGCCATCTACTTCATTCCATCAATCTCTACAATCGTGAAGAACTCTGCAGGCTCAGCGGTAACCTCCGTTGCCGTCGGGACAACAGTCCACGACACTTCTACACTATCGAATTCATCAAGCACAGCCGGCGGCAGCGTAACGTACACTCTCTGGAACACGGGAACATGTTCCGGCACTAAGCTCTCCACTCAAATCGTTACCGTATCAAACGCTCTAGTTCCTGATTCTCAACCCTTCACCCCGACCTTTACTGGCTCATACAGCTACAACACCACCTACACCGGAGACAGTCAAGACTATATGGCAAACGGGGCCTGCGAACCTTTCACAGTCACCACTGCCACCACAAACCTCGCCACGAACGTATCACCCTCCAGCCTCGTACTAGGAACAAACCCAGCATCCGCCAGCGACACAGCCACACTGACACAAGGCGCCAATCCCAAAGGCACAATCACATTCACAGTCTACGGAGACCCCACATGCTCGGGCTCCCCAATCTTCACGAGCTCCCCCGTGTCCGTAAACGGCAACGGTGCCTATACCTCCCCAGCCTTCACCCCCTCGACCACCGGCACATACTACTGGATCGCCTCCTACAACGGTGACTCCAACAACAAACCCACAACCGGAGCCTGCGGCGACAACGGAGAGGTTCTCACAGTGCAATCAGCGGGACCAATCATAACCACCACAGTCAGTCCCTCCACCATTACTCTCACAAATGGCGCGTCAGCGGTCGACACTGCCAGACTGTCCAACGGGTTCAACCCCACGGGGATAATCACATTCAACCTGTATCCAAACACGGCATGCAGCGGCTCTCCACAATTCAAATCAACAGTCACGGTGAACGGCAACGGCAACTACGCATCCGCGTCCTTCACACCACAAAACGCGTCAACCTACAACTGGGTCGCATCATACTCAGGCGACTCCAACAACAAACCGTTCACAGCACCATGCGGAGCCAGCGGAGAAACGCTCACCGTACTTTCAGCCAGCCCCAGCATCATAACCCAAGTCTCCCCCTCAACAATCACCCTCACAACCTCAGCAGGCACGGCTTCAGACACTGCCCAGCTATCAACAGGATTCAACCCGACTGGCACTATAACATTCGCCGTCTTTTCAAGCGCCACTTGTTCAGGAAGCCCAGTATTCACCAGCACGATCAGCGTCAACGGGAACGGGTACTACAGCTCAGGCACATTCACTCCCTCGGGAGCAGGAACCTACCAGTTCGTAGCCTCATACAGCGGAGACGCGAACAACAAACCATACATTAGCCCTTGCGGCGCCACCGGCGAAACACTCGTCGTTCTTGCAGCAACCCCAACCATAATCACCCAGGTCTCCCCATCTACAATCACATTGAACGCTGGGCCGAGCTCAGCAATCGACACTGCGACCTTATCGTCCGGGTTCGGAACTCTCCAGGGAAGCATCACCTTCACCGTCTTCTACGCCAACGCAACCTGTAACGGCGCACCACTCTTCACCAGCACAGTCAGCGCCAGCGGCAACGGCAACTACGCATCTGCATCTTTCACTCCGCCTGGAGCTGGATCCTACAACTGGGTCGCCTCGTACAGTGGCGACGCGAACAACAATGCCTTCACCGCGCCATGCGGCGCCAACGGTGAAACCCTGACCGTCCAACTAGCACCGACGAGCATTACAACCCAATTGTCTCCAGTAACGATGACCCTCACGACAACGGCTGGAACAGCATTCGACACCGCGACACTCTACGGAGGCTTCAACAATCCAAAAGGAAGCATAACCTTCAGCGTATTCCTAGCAAGTGCCAACTGCAACGGAACTCCCCTACAAACCAGCAGGGAACATACCAGTGGCTCGCCTCCTACAGTGGAGACGCGAACAACAGTCCTTCCGCTGATGCCTGCGGTGCCAGCGGCGAGACCCTCACCGTTCTGGCCGCAAACCCCTCCGTTGTTACGACCTCATCCATCTCAAACATGACCCTCACCACGCAGGCGGGCTCAGTATACGGCATGTCCACGCTCTCAGGAGGCTTCGGCACGCCCCTCGGCACCCTGACCTTCACGCTCTACTATGCAAGTGCAAACTGCAACGGAACTCCCCTCTTCACCTCAGTTGTTCCAGTAAACGGCAACGGCAACTACACCTCAGGATCCTTCACACCCCCAGGCGCAGGCTCCTACAACTGGAGAGCCATCTACAGCGGCGATGCGAACAACAACCAGTTCACATCACCATGCGACCCTGATCCTGAAGCATTCACTGTCCAGCCCGCCAGTCCCTCAATCACCACCTCCGTATCACAATCTAGCGTGACCCTTGCCTCCGCCTCAAGATCAGCGTTCGACACGGCAACTCTCACAGGCGGCTTCGGAACTCCTAAGGGAACGATCACTTTCAACGTGTTCTACTCCAGCACTGTCTGCACAGCAAGCCCAATCTTCACCTCCACAGTTCCAGTAAACGGGAACGGACAATACAACTCTCTATCCTTCACACCCTCCCAAGCAGGGACCTATCTCTGGGTAGCATCCTACTCAGGAGACGCGAACGACAATCCCTTCACCGCAGCCTGCGGAGATAACGGCGAAACCCTAATGGCGCTTCCCGCCGGACCAAGCATCACAACCTCAGTCTCTCCCTCCTCAATCACATCTGCTGCCTTTGCGATTGATACAGCAACACTTTCAGGAGGCTCAAACCCGACAGGAACCATCACCTTCACCGCATTCGTTCAGAACGCCACCTGCACCAGCACCCCTGTCTTCACCAGCGTAGCGATCGTAAACGGGAACGGAAACTACCAATCAGCCGCGTTCGTCAACCCGGCGGTCGGAACCTATAACTGGGTAGCATCCTACAGCGGCGACTCGAACAACAACGGCTTCACAGCCCCATGCGGAGCAGCTGGCGAGAACCTCACCGTTCTGAAAGCAAGTCCCAGCGTCACCACATCAGCCTCGCCATCAACCATGACATTGACAACGGTTGCCGGCTGGGCCAGTGATAGCGCCATACTCTCAAACGGATCCAATCCCACTGGAAGCATCAGCTTCGAACTCTTCTCCTCAAACCAGACCTGCACGGGACTTCCACTCTTTACAAGCACCGTCAACGTTAGCGGCAACGGAAACTACGCCTCAGGGCCCTACGCACCCCCAGGCACCGGGACCTACAACTGGCAATCATCCTACACCGGCGATTCGAACAACAAACCCTTCACAGCAGCATGCGGAACAAATGGCGAGACACTCACAGTCAACAAGGCAAACCCCACAATCACAACCAGCGTACTCGACGCCAACGGCATCGACATCACCGGCAAAATGTCAGGCAACGGAATCGCAGTCCACGACACCTCAGTACTCTCAGGAGCCTTCCCCATCCCAACCGGCACAGTGACCTACTACTTCTACACCAACGGTTTCTGCTCAAGTACACCCTACTCCAGCCAAACGGTGAACCTCGCCGGAGGCGTCATACCCGGAGCGAACAGCCAGATTCTGCCACTCGGAACCTACGGCTACACCACCGTCTACAGTGGCGACTGGAACAACAAGGCCGCAACGGGATCATGCGAGCCCTTCACTAGCGGAATTCCAGTGAACGCGGTAACTGAGACCCCTGTACCGTTTGGGAATACGATTGCAATGTGCAACTTCGACACTAACACGAACCAGGGAGGACATCAATTCCGCCTACTCTTCACCCAGAATTCGAGCAGCACCTATGGTCTGACCGCCAGCAACCCGGGCCAGTTCGTCTACAACATTTTCCAGTTCAACGGGACAAAAGTGAGCATTACGGCCAGCATCCCGTATCCATTCGTCACACAGGGCGCTGTTCCCGTCCACATCTACGACTCTGTAACCGTCGTCACACTGAACGGGGTGACTTGCTTCGTACCCGGGAATGACGTGACATCGATGTATACGATAACGCCAGCTCCAGTAGGGACGATCGGTCTTTCCCGCTATCCGGGCAACTTTGGAACCTTCGCCACTATCACAGTCAACGGGCCCGTGCCGTCTACAGGCCAGGCGTACATCTGGATCCACTTAGACTTCGGATTGAAGAAGACCACCGGTTACAAACAAGTCTCCGACCTTACAACAGGCACACGCGTGTGCGACCTCTTGAAGGCAAGCAAGGGTGATGACAACGACGCTAACGCAACCCTAACGGGAACCGCAAAGGTGAGCATCTGCGACAATGACACTTTCAACTTCTCGGCAACAGGTACCATCACGCTGGGAACAGCCAGCTCATCGGTCCAGAACAACAACGTGTTCAAGAGAGACCCAGGCGTCGCTGGTGTGGTCCTGGACTCCAATGGGACACCGATTTCAGGGGCAAAGGTGCAGATCTTTGATAACAATGGAAAGCTCGTGGCCACCCTAACCACGGACCAAGATGGCTTCTTCAGCTACTCGTTCAAGTACACTGGAAAGCAAGTAACCTACAGCGTTACCGTCACGACATCATGGTACAAGACCACACAGTGGTTCACGATCAAGTCGAATCAGTTTGTCTGGGTGAACGTCCTCATGACACCAGAACAGTTCTGAGAACGGGTCTCTGAGAGCGGTCCTCGCTCTCGTCTCCATTTTTTCCCGAACCCTACGATCTTCTTGAAGCGATCTTGTTCGCAGATGCTTTTTGGAGTTCATTTTCGAATTTTTTCTGACTCTCGCAAGTTCGGGTTGAGTGGCCCAGTTCCAGTTTCCTGAGAGTGTTCTCCAGCGGAAGTTCTCGGGCCTTTCCTTTTTTTTCTAAGAAAGAAGGCAAAAATTGGGTGTTGGAAGCTTCTAGTACAGGGCGCAGGTGCTTTATGGTGTGACTTCGATCCAGTATGGGATCCGTAATGTTACGGTCCGACACAGAAACATTTGCTCGCAGATAGTTTCTTCTCAATTTCTCATTCTCGCAGGAATTAGTTAAGTCGAAAAAGAAAGCGGTGCCATCTACTTTCAATACAGGATCTGAGATGCTAGGAACGATCGGATCTTCTCGAACGACTTATCAGAAACAGGAAACAATGGGGTAAACTATTGATGATTACGAACGCGGTCGGCCAACTCCTCATTTCAACAGGACAATTCTGCGCCCATTGTACTTGTAACGCTCCCTTTGTAATCGTTGCATACTCTGTATAACTGGTTCCGTAAGAACCCTCGGGCATTCTTTAGATTGCCATTAGCTCCGATAAGTCAGTTCGCGAGATTTTTCTAGCATCTGGGTATATTACCGAGGTATTGTAATTCCTGTATCGAGCGTCGATGGTGCTCCGATCAAGTGCTGGAGAGAACTCCAGAAACTTAAGACGTCGTAGAATGAGGAGAGAGAACCGAACACGCCTAATCCTAGTCACTGCGTAAACCGGCTAGACCTCAGGGCCCCTCGAAAACGGTCGATTCGTCTCAAGTCCATTTCAGTGAAAACCAAGTCGTAGGTCTTCTTGGTGAGAGTGGTGAGGTGGGTGATGACGCAATGCCCACCGCCCGTTCTGCTTTACGATTACGTCAGCTGCAAACTACTGTTCCACTAAATTCTTCCTAGAACGTACTAGATGCGCCAATTAAGGACAAAGATGATCGAGGCGCTCCAGCTCTATCGCGCCTAGTTCACCGGTGCATCCCATCGTGGAACCACTTCACCAGTGAAACCTGGTTCGTGTTCTGATGTTTCTCCACAACGACAATGCCCCGCTCCGATAAAGCTGCTACCACCCTATGGGTCTTCAACCGTGACATGCCTGATTCCCTGGTGATGTACTTCTGAAGGTAGGTGCCACCATGAGCATCCAGAATATTGACTACGGTTTTCTCCTCTGGCTTGAGAGTTCTCAAGACCATGGACGTGTTCTCCTTCCCATTAGTGCCTGACGAATAGTAGTTTTTCATCTCAGGAAGTACAAGAAAGTAGATCACGCCTACGACACTAGCCAATACTGTGCTGAGAAAGAGCAGTGAGGAGAATAGCACGAGGAATGGAAAAGTGGCCGGGAAACCGGTCGTTAGAAGCTGATCGAGCACTGTCAGCGGTGACTCGTCTGGAGCGAGGGTGAGGGCGAGAATGTAGATGGAGGCTGCAAGCCCTCCTGCTGCCGAGACCAGCATTATCAGCAGGATCTTCAGCTTGTCCAAGCCTTCACCTCGTCCTCCTACCGTATCCTCCACCCCTCGGTCCGACTATCCCTATCGCTCGGGCATTTGTGCTGCCTGTGCTGGTTTCCATCTGAGCGTCATTATTGCCCCAACGATTCCCAGGACCGCTCCGGCTATGAAGCCTCCAAAGCCGAAGAAGCTGAGAATGCTGAAGACGAGCAGGAGTATACCCCATGTCTGCCTGTGACCGGGCTTCAATCGAAGCAGCACTGCGGACAATGTGACAATAACGCCACAGATCATGCCGAAGATCGCGAGCGCGCCGACGAATCCAGAGACGAGATTGCTCGGGCTACCGGTGTAGCCTCGTGGCGGGACAAAATTGGTGTAGTTGAGATGTGGGAGTATGACTAGTGCGACGGTCAGGAGGAACGCGTCTACCAGCATTATCAGAACGCCGCCTACCAGTGCCAGTATCGATGGAATGTTCGGATATTCGACATCTGTTTTCGATGCCATTTTTCATCTCTACCTCCAGCCATATCACTGGTTAAGGAATGAGGAAATACGTTCGGTGAAACGATCTTGATACCGGTACTCGGACGGCTGAAACGATTCTGTAACGCTCACGGCATTCAAAGCGCCTCCTCGGGTCTTTCCTGGGAAATCTCACATTCCCGAAAGCCACAGCGTGGTCCGGGTTGGATTATCGAAGAACTTGTTCGCGGTCTTTCTCAGCTTCTCCCGAAGCTCCAAAAACAGGCTAATCTGTTCCGGGTCCAACGGCAGCTTTTCCGCCTGCTTATCCTTCGACCTTCCCGCCTTGACAGCTTTCTTGCTGACCGTATTCTCGATCAGATAGACCATGCCCAGGTAGAGCAGAGCATCGGCGTGTTCCGTCTTGTTCCGTGGAGGATTCTTCGCAAACATCTCTCTTGACAATTGCATAGACTGTATCAAACAGTCCTTCTTGTGCCCAGCATCGCGAAACAGATACGTCTCTGCCATGCTCCTCCCCGGCCTTTGCCCTGACTGAAGTGTTTTTTGGAAGCGTGGCCAAACCCCTATCTCGGTCTCCATGAGGAAGAAGATTAGACCGGACGAGTCGAAGCTTCAGATCAGCAAAGCGACCAGAAAGGATATTCCAGGTATCGTTTGGGTTTCCGAGAAATCGATTCTCCCGGGCGAAGATGTGGGATTCGGCGGCGGCAATTCTCCCTTTCATGAAGCCTCGAAACTAGAGGCTGTCTGGGAGGAGCCGAATATTGTGCGGGGTGAGAAGGTACTAGTTGCTGAGATGGATTCTCGCGTTGTCGGCTGCGTAACAATCCAGGACCGGGGGGCCGAGCTGGAACTCGTTAACATCGACGTCCCACTCGAACTGCAAGGCAGAGGAATAGGCACGCTCATAGTCCGATCAGTCGAGGAGAGGGCAAGAAGCGAAGGAAAACGCGGTGTTACACTAGGTACGAGTCGGAACGTGGAAGGTGTAGCATGGAAGTCACTGCCATGGTGGCAACACCAAGGCTACCGAATCACCCATGAGGAAGAGAACAATTGGACCCATTCAATAGGACCTGGAGCTCGTGAAATAAGAATGCGAAAAGATCTCGAAGACAAAGCCGAACATGAAAAATGAGGCGAACGCCCAATCGCCCGAATCTTGAAGAGAAAGAGGCCGCTCTGGAGAGAGCTAGATTGTCTCTAATCCGACGCTTGTGTCCCATATGCCGGTCTGACAGGATCATGTTGTGGATGGGAGGATACACGGGAATGATGTATCGTTGTCCGGACTGCGGGTACGTTGGACCCGTGACGATTGAAACCGACATGCCTCCCCCAAGAGAAAACGATGAGAAGAGCGAGAAGCCAGATCCTTGAAACAGCATTTCTAGGGCTTTGCAGCTTTCTCTGCTTCCTTCAGCGCCATTTCCTGGCGACTATCGATCTGCCTCTGGCTTCTTTCCTGGTACAGATTGCACCAGTCACGCCCGGACACGAGAAGCTCAAACGATTTCAGCTTAGGATGCAGACACCTTGCCCTGTCCAGCAGATCAGCGTTCAAGGGATCGGTGGACGAGAACCAAATACATGACAGACAATTCCCATGCTGCCAAGAAATGCTCTTCAGGCTTTTCTGCAGTTCAGACTCGTTACTTTCCATGATGGGTTCAGTCGAAACTCTAGCGTCGAACCATTATTAGCGTTGTGAGCATGAGCGAGATGAAAAGCGTCAAAGTAACACTCATTCGATAACCGTCTTCACACCACCAGAGTCCAGGAACCGGCCGAGGTCGGACGCTTCCTCGCGCACCAATGAGGAGATGCTCCTTGAGAGCTTTGAGAACGGATTGACGTGGACCTCAAGGCTATCCTTCTTTTGGACGTGGGACCAGACGCCCTGGGCTCGACCATCAACGAGCACCACGGGCGAGACCCATCCTTGTGATCGATAGATCTTCTTCCGATCCTTCTCGTCGACAATGTTCCGGTGAGACTTGTGTCCCAGCAGGAAGGAGTCGAAGAATGGGAGGAGCCGAACCACCGGCTCGTCAACCCCTGCATCTTCTAGCTCGGCCAGGTCAGGTTTGAAGATGCTTGCCTTCCACCCCTCAACGTCAACCCCGACCATGTTCTCAGCCTCAAGCGCCCAGATCGGCTTCGCATCACGTATGTACATACCAGCCCACAGTGCAAAGTCTGTAATCGTTGAAGGTCCGAACGCTTTGAGGTATCTGAGAAGCAGCGCTCTCTCAGCACGGGCAACCGGAACATCTCTCCATCCCGGAATCCATTTGTCGGCGCGAACATAGGTCGACTCGTTCCCTTTGTTTGGTCCAGAACATATCACGTCACGCGCTGCGATAACGTGAAGAAGAAAACCTACTGGCAACGATTTGCCGCCAACCTCGACCCAGGGCACCGCTCTCTTGTTTCCCCAGCCGCCCCCCGCCTTAGACCTCAACTTGTACCGATGGGACTTTTTCAACGCCTCTGCAAGCTCGGTCCGCGTACGAGGCTGCTTCAAGACCTCCATCACGGCGTTCAACAGCTTGTCAAGCGGCTGCTTCCCCACTCTAGCAATTGCCCAGCGGAGATTATACTCAGCCCTCCGAGTCGTCCCTCTAACAAATGTCGCAAGCTCGTCCGACGGCAAGAGAAACATCGTCCTCCGCATCGCCCAAGCCCTGACCAGACTGTGCTCCTTCCAGAGAGCGGAATCCACATCCCCGACCCTCACCCGCTTTAACCGGGACCAGAGCGAGACTTGACCGGCCGAGAGCACCTGGGCTTGCGCCCCTCCCATGTCAGCCAGCACGGAACTCATTGCATTGACGGGGGCGCGTCGAGAGAGATGATGACGAGAGAGCCTGAAAGCTGCCACGTTTTCCCATGACACTCGAACTGGATTATGCTCTGACATCTCACGCGCGACCTATATGACTAGACTAAATCTACATGACCCTCCAATCAAACTAGGTCTGTTGTCCGCTGCAGCCATTCAGCAGGATCGGCCTGGTGGTATGGTCGCTCGAATGCTCAATGTCCTCCACAAAATGTCGGCGTAACGAGTACCAGTTTCACCAGACGACCAGAATAATCCGAAGCGCCCAGAACTCATTTTCCAACAAACCGGGACTGGAACCCCGTTGAAATTGCCTTTGTTCGAAAAGGCACAGTCTCTCGGGATTCTCTAGCCTGCTTTGGATTTCTATCAGCTGCACATTGATGACGGATGAGAATCTCGAGCATCTGGATATATTAGGAAGATACTCAGACCCATGTTGTGAGTCAAATGGTGCTCAAACCAAGCGCGACCGAGACATCGAGGAGCCTGAGACGTCGCCGAGCTAGGAGAGAGAATAGGATACGACTCATACCCGTCACCGCCGCAGCCGGGTAGAGTCTTCAATCACTCGTGATAGTTCAGGTCGTAGAACTCGGGCGGATTCTTCGGCAACACGTACCGAATGTACCCGTAATTGTACTTCTCGTGTAGAACATTGCTGCCATCGATTCCTTTCTTGTAAGCCGCTTCGAAACTTTTCCAGTCCTTCGCTCCAATAGAGTCCATTATCGGGTTCAGATAGTTCTGGATGAAACTGGTCAGGTCAGCCGCATACTTCGGCCTCAGCGTCGCCCCGGCCTTGTGCAGACTGATGACCTGGCTCAGCTCGTGCTTGGCAAGCTGCCAGTTTCCACCCCTAGCTGCATAGTAGAGAATGTGATACCGCTCACCAACCTCCTTCATCAACCGGGCCATCCCCGGCTGAACCTCGGCCAGCTGGTCTAGGCTAAGGTCCCCATGCTTGGTCTTGATCACAATCTTCTCGTCAGGCATGCTGATCCCGTCGAAAGCTCAGGCCTCAATGGCTTATAGCTGTGAGTTCAATCTTGGAACTGTCGAATACCAGCATGTTTGTCGAGTTCAAATGCCCACTCTGCAACGGAGACCTGGACGACGACAAGAACATGGCAAACTTCATGGTCTGCAACAGCCAGTCCCATGGATTGCTGAGATTCTATACCGGCGATGGTTGCTACTTCACGACTGATGAGAAGGCCGCTGAGGAACTGATGAAGAAAGGGCGAAGAGTCCACTTGGTGGACCCAAAGGAATTCTTCGCGCAAGGCTGATGAATCCGTAACGATCGGTTCCGCAGTGGTAATCATTCCACGTCCTTCGTGAGCATCATGGGCAGCTATCCTTTTCTGCCTGAGTCTATAGATACTTGATGGTCAGATAGAAGCATGCCAGACTCTCCCGAGTCCAATGAACCAGTGGCCTTCATTCCCGAAGCGGTGAAGGTCATGATGGACGAAATGTTGCCAGCCGGCCCAGTCTCGCGATTCTCAGCCCTGATTACTCAGGAAGAGTTCCGGAAGGAGTTAAACCGACTTTTCCTCTCAGAATGGCACTGGGGAATTCCTGAAGAAGTGCGCTTTCGGCCATTCAAAGCTCACAAGACCCGTTGCACCTTCGAGGTTTCAGGAAGAACAGGAAACGAATGGCACAACGTGATCGTGAAAGTTCACGCCGAGGAGCGCTCAGATGTCTTCTCCGCCATGAAAGCAGTTGAGGCATCGGGATTCGGGCCGGACTCGAAGTTCGCCATACCCCAACCCCTAGCATACTCACCATCGCTGCACGTCCTGTTCGAAGAGAAAATCGAAGGAACATGGGCCTTGGAGATCTTCATGAACGGTAGCCTAGATGAGCAGTTGGAAACTGCTCGTCGTTGCGGAGTTTGGCTTGCGCGTTTCCACAGCGCTGCACCAAGCCTAGGAGGCCGGGACAAAACGCGAGAGTTGTTCTCTGCAACCCGATACTATGCGGGACATGTGAGAGAGTTCGGAGGAACACTCGGGTCCAAATCGGATCTGCTCATGCAGAAGGTTGAAGTTGCAATGCCGGCTCCGAACGGTACCGAACTCTGCACGGGACACGGCAGCTACATTCCTGAACACGTGTTCCTCAGTGGTCCCCGGACCATAATAATCGACATCGATGAGCACGATCTGGCCGATCCGGGCCGAGATCTGGCATGGTTCTGTCTCTCTCTCCAGAGACTTGGACTCAAGAAGGAGGGCTCAATCAGGGCTCAGGACGCTGCAGTCGAGGCGTTTCTTCAGGCTTACGAGTCAGTTCGAGGCCAGGACGTTATGAAGAATGTTAGATTCTTCAAGGCAGCAGAATGTTTACACCGCGCAAACCGGGACTTGTACAAACGGAAAATCCCGATTCCCCAGTGGGCAGACATCATGCTGGATGAGGGCCTCCGCACCCTACCGTGAATGCCTCTCCCGCCTCATTTGTGCTGACTAAGTCGATCTCAGACTGCCATTCAGGTCACTTGATTAGACCAAGCCTTTGCCCCGCCGATTGAAGCTCAAGCATGGCTTGCATTGCCAGAATGACGTTTTGTGAAACCTTACGATGGCTCCGCGGGCCGGCGAATTCCGACATTAGACCCGGGTCTCCCAGCCACCGGAGGCTCATATAGGCCCGAGCAAGATCGACCGTCTCCCGGAAATAATCAGGTGCTCCACCAGGCCATCGGGACAGAACGTATTCTCTCTCACACTTCCTCACGACCGAACTGATCCACGAATGCGTCAGAGAGGCAAGATCCACTTCCCCAGGCGCGATAGCAGCCGATTGCCAATCAGTTGGACGGCTTACTCCGCGTTGGTAGAAAATGTTCGACCCGAAGTATTCGCCGTGGATAATTGTCTGTGGAGCCTCCAGGAGCTTTGGAATCTTACGTTCGAACTCACTGCAGAGGGGTGCGAGCCATGGAAACCCATGCCGAAATAATCGCCTAGCTCGCCTTGCCCAGCCCCGATAATACTCCGCGTCATATCTTCTCAGAAATCCTACCTGGTCGTCACTGGTCCTTTTCTCCGTGGCCGCGTGAAACTTTCCAATCCACCCAGCAGAACGGATTATCGGCGCGGTGTCCGAGGACCAGCTGGCGGGGCGACCTATACCCATGTACTCCAGAATAAGCCACGGGGTCCCGTACTTTTCGTCCATGTGCACTCCAAAGAATCTAGCGGTAGAGAAGTCGAGGCTTTGGAGAACGTTTTGGTAGACCTTAGCCTCGTATGAAACGTTCCCTCGGTGACCGTAGACTCCGTCGAACTTTCTGGTCCCATACTTGATGAAGAAGCTGATCGCTTTTCCGCTCTTCCCATTGCCGAGACGGCATTTGACAATCTCGGTTGGAAACGTGCTTCCGAACCGGTTGGGACTCCGACTGAGAACCGTTACCTTCCCATTCCGGGCTAGAGAAGGCAGGCTGGAGAGAACAGTTGCGAGGCGTTTAACGTCGGGGAGGGTGGAGTTCGACAGTGCTCTTCGTCATCTCCTAGTCATATTCCACCGACTGCCATGCTCTCTAGGACTGACGCCACCTCCGTCGTCATTCTCTTCACCTTCCCATTCTCCAAAATGACAATCATGTCGCAGTTGCGCAACGTACTAGCCCGGTGAGCAATCATCAGAGTCGTCCTACCCTTCATCAACGCCTGAATAGAGTTCAGAATCTGGGTCTCAGTATTGACATCGAGAGCACTCGTCGGCTCATCCAAGATCAGGATAGGAGCATCCTTCAGAAAAGCCCTGGCGATCGATATCCGCTGTCGTTCCCCTCCTGAAAGTTTCATTCCCCGCTCCCCAACCAGCGTATCATACCCATCGGGGAGGCTGGTCACAAACCCGTGCGCGTTAGCGGCTCTTGAAGCCGCAACTACTTCCTCCATGCTTGCCTCGGGCTTTGCAAACCGAATGTTCTCTGCAATAGACGTGGAGAACAGCACTGTATCCTGAAGGACCACTGCAAACTGGTTACGCAGGTCCGCAATCTTGTACTCCCGAAGGTCAACTCCGTCAAGGGTGATCCTCCCCTCGCCCGGGTCGAAGAACCGGAGAATGAGACTGGACAGAGTCGTCTTGCCTGAGCCAGTGGGCCCGATCACCCCCAAAGACGAGCCTGGCCTTAGGGTGAATGACACGTTGTGAAGGACGCGGTGCGCTTCGGCATATCCGAACGAGACGTTTTCGAAGATAGTCTGTCCCGCTGCCCTGGCTAACGGGCGAGCGTTCGGTATCTCAGGCACATCAGGCTCTTCGTCGAGAATCTCGAGAAACCGATCCATGCCGGCGAAAGATTGCTGAAGATCGAGAACCCTCTTCCCAATATCTCTCAGAGGAGTGTAGATCTGCGTAAGGTAGTAGTTCACTATCAGCAACCCTCCGAGGGTCAGAATACCAGCCTGGACGTGGCCGATTCCGACGTAGAGCACTGCGGCAAGCCCGATAGCGGTCACTACCCCGACGAGGAGGTTGTACACGCCTCCCTCGACGAAGACTTTGAGGGCAGCTGTCGCACTCTCGCTGTAGCGAGAGAGAAACTGTTCATTTTCTCGCTCTTCCTGTCCGAATGCTTTCACCACCCTCGACGCGCTGAGCGATTCCTGAGCCCCAGACAGGGCCGCACTCTCGGAGGTCTTCACCTTCCTCCACCCACGGCGAAGACGCTGACGGTAGATCACAGTGAAGAGAAACATGAAGGGCGCAACTATCAATGCTATCAATGCTAATTGCCAGTCGAGCAGGCTCATGACAAGAATCATACCACTCAATGTGAGAATGTCGGTGACCAGAGGCGGAAGGCTATCAATTGAAAGCTGCCGAAGCCACGGCGCATCATTCTGGACCCTGTAAGTTGAGTCCGTAACGCCCTTCGTGTCGTGATAGAGAATAGACAGCCGTTGCATCTGCCGAAAAACTCGCGCTCGCATGTCGAGTGTAATCCGGTTCCCGACCTTGTTACTGGACCAAATGTTCAACAGGTTCTGCGCGTTTCCCAACACCGCCCCTACAAGCAGGATACCTATTGCAAGAAGAATCGCTGGCTCCTTCGAGCCTGATGATGAGCCCGGCGCGAGAATTTTGAGATACCCCGGTAGCGGCTGCGATCCCAGCACGTTGTCCACGATGATCTTGATAGGTAGCGGGGTGATCAGAGTGAGAGGTATGACGAGGAGCGATACTCCGAAGACGAAGCCGATTGATAATCCGTAGGGGCGTACCTCTCTTAGCAGTCTTCCCCTCTTCACGGTCTTTCTCCTCCATCCAATAGACACACAGCGCACCGCCCGATAATTTGTGCGATATAGTTCGCGAAACAGAGGATTGTAATATTGCTCTCGCTCATTCGGAGGCACCAGACCGTTTCAGCACGTCTTGTAATAAGCCGCTGGCAAATGACCCGTCTCCAATTGTTCGGGCAACGATTAAGGCCGCTACTAGACCCGAGACGGCGCTCGCTATCCAAGCACTTGACAGTGCGGCTCCCACTGACATTCCTACAAAAATGAGAGCTAGCGCAAGCGCGAGCCTTGAGAATGCCGGCGAGACCTTGAACCTTAGAAGCTGTTTTCCAGGAGCATGTTCCTCCACAGCGAATCTCAACAGGCTTCCCCCGAACAATCCCCCCCACACCTCCAGGTCCCAACTGTCAAAATTACCTCCCGCTCTGACGAGCCCTCCGTTATCCTGGATTCTCGTCTGTATCCGATTCAGAGTCACCTCAGGAGCCTCCCTCTCATCCCGCCACATCGTCATCGTAACAGGTCGAACCCTCGCCGGGGTCCTAGGCCCATGCCTACGCCATAGAGTCAGCCCTCCGCCCAATCTTCCCCGAAGCCGAGCCAGCGGCTGCAACATGTGAAGCAACAGAAGGAGACTCTGTGATCTGATGAGCTGCCAGCGGATTTTCCTCGCTCCCGAAGAAAGTTTTGATCGACGGACGTTAATCGAAGCCTGTATGATAGGAAGAGTGATTGCCAAGAGAAACAAGGGCCCGAAGAAAAACCAAGGAGCCCAACCAATGATAAGGATGAACAATAAGCCAGAGGACGCCGTGATCAGATACCACTCAGGCATCAACATTAGAGACCAGAAGGACCAGTTGGACTGGTAGAGGG
>WNGQ01005798.1_pt1 | contig 20079 bp, 19 predicted proteins | sample 5407661 | NCBI WGS metagenome assembly WNGQ01 (sample SAMN13153382, study PRJNA577476) | soil metagenome | isolation source: 60 cm soil or saprolite under Garry oak tree replicate 2 | place: USA:California | collected 2016-06-15 | reverse complement strand
GTCCCATTGCGACAATCCAACGTAGGCGAAACCTCGAAACTTCAGCGCGAGTGGATCCTCCGGTTTCAGCTCCAATGCTTTGTTCGCATCAGCCAACGCCGCGTCGTATTGCCGCGCTAAATCCTCCGTCTGCGCGCGCTCGACGTATCCGGCAGTTTCCTTAGGCGCGAGTTCAATCTCTTTGGAAAAATCGGCTAGTGCCGAGCTGTATCTCGCTCCAGCCGCACCACCATCGCCGGCTGCTTCGGCCGCTCTTCCCGCCGCGCGATACGCAGTGCCGCGATCGCGATAAGCGGTCGGATCGCCCGGTGCCGCTTGGACTGCCTTGTCAAACTCTTGGATTGCTTCAGCGAATTGCTTTGCGTCAAACAGCTCTATTCCCTTTCGACGGTGCGCATCGGCGTCTCCCCCGCCGCCGCGCGTCTTCCCATTGGTTACCGGCGCCGCAAAAAACAGCGCTGACAATAAAATCGATAAAGTAAATGTGGTTCGAATCTTCATGTTCTCCTCCGCACCCCAATTTTTGAGCGATTAATGCCGCGCAAGCCAGCAAATTAAACTGCGAAATCACAGCACCATGCCACAATCAGCCCCATGGAGCGAAACACCCGGAAACTCTCCCGAGGTTACGCCGCACTCTTCGCCAGTATTGCGATTTGGTCGATGCCTTCGCTCTTTCAATTTTACCTCGTCCGCTACTACGAGCCGTTCGCGCAAAATTTCTACCGTTACTCCGTCGCCTGCCTCGCCATTACCCCATTTGTTTTCTACCGCGTGCGTCGTGGCGGCCCCAAGATCGACCTCCACGCGCTCGGCCTTTGCCTGATTCCGTGTATTCCCAATGTCATCCATCAAATCACACAGGTCGTTTCGCTCTTCTATATGGGACCCGGCGTGTACGCGATTTTCAATCGCTCATCCGTAATTTTCACCGCCCTGCTCGCGCTCGCATTTTTTCCCGAGGAGCGCCACATCGTTCGCCAATGGCAATTTCAACTTGGAACGCTGCTTGGATTGCTCGGCGCGTTCGGCGTGATCTGGTTTCAATCGAACGGGCAAGAACCCGCCCTGAGCGCAAGTCGAATGGGTCGACATATTGCTTGGCCCGGGTTGCTCATCGCCTTCACCGCCACATTTTGCTGGGCGCTTTACGCCGTGCTCGTGAAACGTCCTTCCGCCCAACTGGGCGCGATTCGCAGTTTCGGCGTGATCAGTTTCATTACCTCCGCGCTTTCATTCCCGCTGACCTTACTCTTTGGCAGAATCGACGCCCCTCTTCATGCCGGTGCACATGTAAATCTCATTCTCATCGTCTCCGCCATTACCTGTATCACCATGGCGCACGTTTTGTATTACGTTGCGATTCAGGAAGTCGGCGTCGCGCTCGCGCAAACACTCCAACTCCTCTGCCCGCTCGGTGCGCTGGCGCTCTCCGCTTGGATTTTCCACGAGCGTCTCACCTCGGCCCAATTAATCAGCGCCGCCATCTTGTTAATCGGCGCATTCCTCGCCATGCGCACCAAACCCGCAGCTGTCGTCGAGACCGCAGAAAATATCTAGCGCATCCGTTGAATCGACGGTTCTGTGCAGCAGCGCAGTGAATCTAAGAACTTATCTCCAATCGCGGCAGAAGAGAATCGACCGGGCACTGGATCGATATCTGCCGAAGGAGAACGTCAGGCCCGCCACGATTCACAAGGCGATGCGCTACAGTTTGTTCGCCGGCGGGAAACGGTTGCGGCCGATTCTTTGTATCGCCGCGGCTGAAGCATGCGGCGGCAAAGTCGACAACGCGCTGCCGCTCGCCTGCGCAATGGAATGCATCCACACCTATTCGCTCGTCCACGATGATCTCCCAAGCATGGACAACGACGATTTCCGCCGCGGACGTCCGACTTGCCACAAAGTTTTCGGCGACGGCATCGCGGTGCTCGCGGGCGATGCGTTGCTTACAATCGCCTTTGAAATCGTCTCACGCGCGAAGCCGACCTTGGGCTACAATATGTCGATCTTGTTGCGCGAGGTCGCCGTCGCCGCGGGCAGCCAAAAGCTAATCGCTGGACAAGTGGCCGATCTCGAAGGCGAAGGAAAGCAGATTGGCATGGCAGGGCTGCGTTACATTCACGAAAACAAAACCGCCGCAATCCTGACAACTTCGGTCCGACTCGGCGCGATGAGCGCCAATGCGAACCCAAAACAATTGAATGCGATCACCAAATTCGGACGCGCGCTCGGTCTCGCATTTCAAGTGATCGACGACATTCTCGATGTGACCCAAACGAGTGAAAAGCTCGGCAAAAGCGCCGGCAAAGACGTCGCCGCGCAAAAAGCGACTTATCCCGCGATCATCGGTTTGGACAAATCGCGCGCCGAGGCGAAGAGACTCACCAAGCAAGCGCACGCTGCACTGTCGACTTTCGGTGCAAAAGGCAACGCTCTGCACGCGCTCGCAAATTATCTCCTCCAGCGCGAATATTAAACAGCGAGCGCGAGGTTCGGGTCGATCTCTTCAGTAACGTTTGAGCTGGCGCCGTTCTCCAATTTGAGCATCGCGGCAAACGCGATCATCGCGGCGTTATCGGTGCATAACCACGCTTCGGCGGTCTTGAATTCCACGCGTTGGCCTTTGCACGCTTCGCTCAATTGCTTTCGCAGTTCGCGATTGCAACTGACGCCACCACTGACCGTGACAAGATCGACATCGAACTTTTTTGCGGCCGCGATCGTTTTCCAAACTAGAACATCGACAATCGCTCGTTGGACCGACGCGCAAACGTCGGCAAGAAAATCGCCGCCCAACGTCGGCAACAAATAGCGCACCGCCGTTTTCAAACCGCTGAAGCTGAAGTTTTCCGATTCTGGCATGCTCCGCGGCAAATCGAACCGCTTCGAGTCGCCTTTCGCGGCGCATCTCTCAATCTCCGGTCCGCCGGGATAACCAAGTCCTAACAACTTCGCGATTTTGTCGAACGCTTCGCCGGCAGCATCATCAACGGTTCGACCAATGACTTCATATTCGCCGACGCCACGCACAAAGATCGACATCGTGTGTCCGCCGCTGACGACCAGCGAAACGTTGGGCTTGATTTCTGTTTCGCCAAAAAATGGCGAGAGCAAATGCCCTTCGAGATGATTGATCGCGAGATATGGTTTGCCGAAACCGATCGCGAGCCCTTTCGCGATTGACGCTCCGATCATCAAGGAACTGGCCAAACCCGGTCCGCTCGTCGCCGCGAAGGCGTCGATTTGCGAGATGCCGATCATCGCTTCGCGCGTGACGCGCTCAAGCAAGCGCGGCGCGTGCACAAGGTGATTACGCGACGCGACTTCTGGCACAACGCCGCCGAATTTTTCGTGCTCCGCAATCTGCGACGCGACTTCACTAGCCAACAGCTGCGAGCCGGAGTGGCCATTGCGACCACGCAAAATCGCAACCGCTGTTTCGTCGCAGGAAGTTTCGAGCGCGAGTATTATTTTTGAATTCAGCACAGAGTTCGCAGAGAACGCAGAGCAAAACTAAACCAAAATAAAACCTCTGCGACCTCAGCGGTGAGATCGGCTACTTCTTGATCGGTTCGCCTTTGGGTGCGTTTTCCTGAGCGTAAATCATTACGCCCTTGAGCGCGTCGATCGCTCGCAGCATCTGCGGATCCGTGCTCTTGATGAAATTCTTGTCGTCCTCCGGCTTGATCGTGTCGCCACTGCTACGCGCGGCAAAAAGTTGGCGTTCCAGCTCCACGCTCATCGGGACACGGATGTTGGGCGCGACCCCGTTGCCATGAATGACTTGTTTACTCGGGGTGTAATACTTCGCGGTCGTGAAACGCAACGCCGACCCGTCCGGCAACTGCATCACATTTTGGACCGACCCTTTTCCGAAGGTTGTTTCGCCCACCACGATTGCGCGGTGCAAATCCTTGAGTGCGCCGCAGACAATCTCCGCGCCGCTGGCGCTCCCTTCGTTCACCAAGACTGCCATCGGAAAATTCGGCCGCTGTTTTGCGACGCCCGAAGTTGTGTAGTCGCGCTGCTGCGAAGCGACGCGACCCTGGGTGGAAACGACCTTGGTGTTCGGCGGCAGAAATTGCGCGCAAACGTCGACCGCGCTGTTCAGCAGACCGCCGGGATTGTTGCGAAGATCGAGAATCAGCGCCTGCATCCCTTGCTTTTGCATTTCATCGAGCGCTTTCGACAACTCATCGGCGGTCGGCTCGTTGAATTGAATCAGCCGCACGTAAGCAATCTTGAAAGAGCCGGTCAGATCGGGATCGAGCAGTCGCGCTCCCTTGACGCTTTGCACTTTGATCTCGGCACGCTCGAGCGCGTAATCCTTGACCTCCTTAGTGGATGGCCGAATCAACGTCAGCGAAATTTTCTGGCCGGGCGCACCGCGCAAATGGTTGATCACGTCCTGCAAATCCATTCGCTCGGTCGAAGTCCCGTTGATTTTTAAAATCTGATCGCCCGAGAGAATGCCAGCCCTGGCCGCGGGTGTGTCCTCCATCGGCGTCACGACAGTTGGCAGGCCGTTTTTGATTGCCACTTCAATGCCCAAACCGTTGAACCGGCTGCGCGTGTCTTCCTGCATGTCGCGGAAATCGTTTGGGTCCATGAACTGACTGTGCGGATCGAGCGAGCCGAGCATGCCCTTGAGCGCAGCCGTGATCAGGTCGTGGTAGCTGGTTTTGTTTCCATCGACATAATCCTGGCGGATTAACTGAACCGCCTTGGCGAAAATGGCGATCTGGGAGTAACCGCTGTCCTCGTCTTGGTCAGCGGCGCACAAGCTGTGAAAGCCGATGCTGAAGAGCAGAGCGAGAGCCAACAAACCGAATGCTCCGATAAGGATACGGCGCTTCATCTTAGATTGAGCCTGGAAACGGTCGGACACTCGCTCATCCAAAATTTTTGGCAACGTGCAAAGCGTCGTCTAAAGTTGCGCCGCCGTGGTAATTCGCTTGAGGAAATTTCTCGCCTGCGTTGTTGTCGCAGCCGCGACGTGTTTGCCATTGACCAACGCGGTCGCACTCCAAACACCCGATTCGGAATATGAGGCGGTAGCGGAGGAATTCATCAAGGGCTACTTCGCCGCGCGACCCCTTTTCGGCACCGCCATTGGCCTGCATGAATACGATGGGAAGATCACGGATTACAGCCGGCTCGCGCTCGATGCCGAACTTTCCCGGTTGAAACGCTTCGATGACCGGCTCCAAAAATTCGAGCTCAATAAACTCAGCCAGCGGCAATCGATCGACCTGCGAATTCTGCAAGCCGCCATTCGCAACGAAATCTTCCAGCGTGAAGCGATGGCGATCTACGAGCGCAACCCGATTGTCTACGCCCGCGCGGCCGACGTGAACATTTATATCAAGCGCAACTTCGCGCCGTTGGAAGACCGCGTGCACAGCATTGTCGCGATCGAATCGCAAGTGCCGAACATTCTGATCGCGGCCAGAACGAATCTCGATGCGATATTGCCAAAGCCGTACGTCGAGCTTGCGATTCGCGTCGCGAAAGGCTCGGCCGATTTTCTGCGAAAAAATCTTGTCGCAGCAGTCGCCGACCTTAAGGACGAACGCATTCGGACGGAATTTTTGGAGGCGAACCGGAGAGCAGCGGCTGCGCTAACCGATTATGCCGCTTGGCTCGAACGCGACAAATTGCCGAAAGCGACCGCCGATTTCGCTCTCGGTGAAGAAAAGTTTCAACGGCTGTTGAAAGAGACCGAACTTGTCGATCTTGCGCCCGAGAAAATTCTCGAGATCGGACTGACTCAATTGCGCAAAGAGCAAAAAGCATTCGCCGAAACTGCCGAGAGGATCGATTCGAACAAATCGGCGGTTGAAGTTTTCGAACAAATGCAAAGCGAGCATCCTACCCCGGAAAGTCTGCTGGCCGATATCGGAAAAGACCTCGAGCAGATCCGAAAGTTTGTTGTCACCCGAAAGCTGGTCACGATCCCATCCGAAGTCCGGGCACGCGTGAAAGAGACGCCGCAATATCGCCGCGCGACTTCTTTTGCGTCAATGGACACGCCGGGCGCATTCGAGAAGCGCGCGACCGAAGCCTATTATTATGTGACGCCGCCGGAGAGCGAGTGGCCGCCGCTGCAAAAAGATGAATGGCTAACCGCATTCAACTTTTACAGCACCGACGTTGTTTCCATTCATGAGGTTTATCCCGGACATTACGTTCAGTTCCTGCGCCTGAACGCATCGCCCGCCAGCAAGGTGGAAAAGATTTTTGGCAGCTACGCGTTCATCGAAGGCTGGGCGCATTACTGCGAAAAACTGATGATCGATGAAGGCTACGGGACGGTCGCCAATCCGAGCGAAGCCGACGCCAAACGGGCGGCAAAATATCGACTCGCCCAAGCCGACGAAGCGATGTTGCGATTATGCCGGCTTTGCGTCTCGATCAAAATGCACACTCAAAACATGTCGGTCGAGGAAGCGACCAGGTTTTTTCGAGAAAACTGTTACTACGAAGAAAAACCGGCCCGGGCTGAGGCGATGCGCGGCACGTTCGATCCGGGCTATCTCAATTACACGCTCGGCAAATTGCAGATTCTAAAATTGCGCGACGATTATCAAGCACAAGAGGGCGCGAATTTCTCCGCTCAGAAATTTCACAACGAGCTTCTCAATCATGGCATGCCGCCGATTCGTCTGCTTCGCGAGCTCATGCTCAAGGACAAATCGAAGTGGGACGAAGTGCTTTAATCTTCGTCCGAATCGCCTAACAAATCTTTCAACAGCGGCTGCGGATTACTCGGCAGTTCTTCCACATCGCGTAATTTCTTGGTAATCGCGCGTGATCGCACCGCTACGGTGTCGACGTGGCGCGCGGCTTGATCGAGCTTGTCTTTCACCGCCGAGAGCGCTTCGCCAAATTTTCCGAATTCAGTTTTGACCGCCGCCAGTAAATTCCACACTTCGCTGGAACGTTTTTGGATCGCAAGCGTCCGAAATCCCATCTGTAAACTATTGAGCAGTGCCGCCAGCGTCGTTGGTCCGGCAAAAATCACCCGGCAATCGCGTTGCACTTGCTCCACCAGTCCAACGCGGCGGATCGCTTCCGCGTAGAGTCCTTCAGTCGGCAAGAACATCAGCGCAAAATCAGTCGTGCGTGGCGGATTGATGTATTTTTGGCAAATGTCTTTCGCGCTCTTTTTCAGCTGGGTCTCCAAACTCTTCATCGCATCATCGATCCCGACCACGTCGCCTTTGTCCTGCGCTGCAAGCAAACGCTGGTAATCTCCGCCGACGTCGCTGGCCAACTGCTGCATCGCGCCAAGCCCCTTATGCACCTGCTCCAGACGATCGCTCACGAGCTTGAAGGATTCGCCGAGACGCTTCTCCAGCGTCCCTTGCAGTTTTTCATCCACCGTCGCCCGCATTTTGTCGATCTGCTTGGCATTGTCCTGCTGCAGCTCTTTCAAGCGAAGATCGACAATCGCCCGAACACCCTCGAGCGATTTGCCCAACTCTTCGCGGTGGCTCTTCGCCGCCGAAGCGCCTTCTTCGCGATTCCGCGAAAATTCATCGCGCAAACCGCGGTCCAGGATTTCCAAACGCTTGACGAGCTCCGTTTGCACGTCAGATCCGCTGCCAACGCGCCGTCTCAGCGAGAAAATGACGGCGGCGAACAACCCGCCAGCGATCAAGCCAAGGCCGAGATAAAGCAGCGGGCTCATTTTACCAAGGACAGGTTCCTCGACTTCGCTAGGAATGACAAGAGCGGTTGAGTCGCACGCTCACGCCGCCATAGATGCCGCACGCCTGTAACGTTGCCATGCCCGCCCTTCCCAACTCTGTCCGGATCGCAAGCTATGCAGAATTTCGGCGATGATCTCCCCTGTCTCGACAATCGTTGTTCCCGAGCGATTAAAGAATTTGTTTCCATCAGCGAAAAAGACTCGACCGCTTTTCACCGCACGGAGTTCAAACCAGCCCGGCAACGCCTCGAGGACGGAGACTTCGAGCAGAGTTCTCTGCAAACTGAAACCGCACGGCGCGACGATCAGATAATCTGGATTTGCCTCGCAGACGCTTTCCCACGAAATCGCAGCGGAATGTTCACCTTTGTTGCCCAGCAGCAAACTTCCGTTCGCCGCCTCGACCAGCTCCGACGCCCAATTGCTCGCGGGAAAAATTGGATCGGTCCATTCCAAAATCACGAGGGACGATGTCGATCTTTGTTGAACGCGTTTGTGAATTTCGTTCAGCCGCCTCCGCATCTCTGCCACCAGGCCCTCGGCTGCATCTCCGCGGTTTATGTTGCACCCGATCCGGCGAATATCTTCGTAAATTCCGCCGACCGTGCCGGCGCGTAGCGCCAAAACTTGTTTCGCCAAACCATCGCAGCCGCTTTTAGCAATGTCGCCTGGTGTCACCGCGCACACTTCGCAATGTTCCTGCGCGATAAGAAGGTCTGGATAAAGTCGCGCGATGAGCTCGGTATCGATGTAATAAAGCGGCGCACTTTCTTTGACTCGCCGCCTCACTTCGCCGTCGATTGCGCGACTCGACATTTCCACATCAAACGCCGGACGGGTGCAAGCCGGCAGCTTTCGTACCCAATCAGGGTTGTCGCATTCATGCGACCGTCCAATTAATTGATCACCGGCGCCAAGCTCGCAGACGATCTCAGTGCCGCTGGCGAGTAAGGAAACAATCCGCATTGGCTTTCAATCTCATACAGTCAGCGGCTCTCGGGCTTCGCGCAACGAAACCCAAAATCTTTCTAAAACCGCAAACCCTCCGAACAGAACAGCCGCGAAAAATATGTCACCAATCAGACTGTTGCGGAAAAATGGAATTGCAGCGGTGTAGCAGGCGATCAGTCCGTCCCAAGTCTTCGGATACAACGAATCAAACGTCCACACCGCGAAGTTGGTGACCAAATAAAACATCAAAGAACTCGCCAACGTCGCGAACGCGATTTTTGGGACGGATCGCCTAGCTTGGATACTTCGGCCAATCGCAACTGTTAGCAGCATACACAGATAGACGACCGGCTGGGATTTCATCGCCGCGACGCCGTAGACTCCGAACCCCAGTGCCAAGTCGCCCAAAAACATCGCGGCCAGTGGCAGCAAAAAAGCAATTTTCCGATCTCGAAAATACGCACCACCAAAAAGAGCTATCGCAGCAATCGGCGTCACGTTAGGCGGATGCGGTGCCAACCGCGTCAAAGCAGCAAGCACTACCATCGCACTGAGTGTCATTAAGCGTTTATTCATAAAACATGTTTTATCCTGGTTACACGGGCGGGATGGATTCCGCCATGCATTTGTCTGATCGTTGAAATTCCGGCAGCAAATCCGCATAAAATCTTCCGTCGCGCGTCACTAGCTCACCAACTTCGACAGCGACAGCTTTCGCAAAAATCGGTCCGTCAAAGACGAACGAGTGAAATTCTCCATTCTCTCCGCACGGATCGATCGTCGAAGGAAGCTCATTCAAGAATTTCTCGTCGTACAATCTACCAACGAAGCCCGGGCCGACATGTGCTTCGACGCACGAGACATAAGCCTTGTAACCGAGCCGGATCACTTCGTGCGCCACCTCCGTCGTGTTGCGTTTCCAGATTGGAAAAAGGCCGCGCATTCCAGCTTTCGCCAGATTCGCCTCGCGCCACGCCCGCAAATCCTCCAAAAACAAATCGCCAAATGCCACAGCGTTTACGTCTCTGGTTTTGTAACCATCCATCACACGGTTCATGATCGCTTCGTAAACTTCATTGGAGCATCCGCCTCCCTCCCCAGATGGTAGGTAAACTTTGTGCAGCGGAATTCCAATGGCCGCAGCTTGCGCGTCGAGTAACTCTTCTCGTACGCCGTGGTGGCTGACACGCCGATATTCCTCCGAGACGGTCGCCATTAATTCGATGACTTCGTAGTCGTCGGCGCCCAACAACTCATGCAAGGCCATCACGCTATCCTTTCCGCCGCTCCAAGACATCACCACCGGTGTTCGCATTGCGTCCCCCACTCTAAAACCGCAATTTCATCCCGCCATATAAAGCCTGGCCGAGATTCGGAAATCCAGAATCCACCGTTCTTGAGCCAACAAACACCAGCTGGTGCACTTCCGAGTAGTGCTCATTCGTCAAATTGTCGATCCGGCCAAAGATCGAGAAATGCGAATTAATCTCGTACTCGGCGGCGAAGTTGACGAAATTATAATCTTCGATGTCGAAATTCGGCGCGCCGAAATTAATCTCTTCACGCGCGTTGACCCACTTCGCTGCAACAGTGGTGCGCAATTTTTTGCACCAGAGATAGGACCCGGAAACGTAAACTTCGTTACGTGGCCGGCGCGGCAGACGCGCGCCTTGCGGCTGTGAAATATCGGCGGCGGAAGTTTTTTCCGCCTCGAGATAAGTATAGCTGGCGGTGAGCGTGAGATTGGTAATCGGCATAGCACGCAATTCAGTTTCTACGCCTTGGGTTTCGGCCGCCCCGAGATTAAGCGTTTGAAACTGACCGTTGAACCCAATGACGTTTGACAAGTCATTGTGAAAATAAGTCGCATCAATCGTCACGCGCCTGTCCCAAACCCTTTGTTCGAAACCAACGTCCCAACCGAGATCCTTTTCCGGTCGCAATCCAAAATTCATTCCAAAAATCTTGTCCTGACTACTCGGCGGGCTGAATCCGGTCGCGATACTCGAGTGCAGTGTCGTGTCCGTTTTGTCGATCTTGTAACTGCCGGCGATCCGATAGGTCCAGACGTCGCCGAATTGATTGAAGTGATCGATCCGGCCCCCGGCGACCAAGATGAAATTGTCGATGTTCGCAGTCGCTTGTAAGAATCCCGCCGTTTCTTGGGTGTGATCGCTAACAAATGTGGGCTGCGGACCGAAAATTTGAAGGATAAATGGCCGTTCCTGTCCGGCGTTCAAGCGGCTGTAAAAAAGCCCGCTCGTCAGCGTAAGCCAGGAAGTTGGCCGCAAATCGTTCTGATAATCTACTGTCGTCCGCTCGAACAATGCGCGCGTCGGTCCAACGAATCCGTCCTGATTCGGATCGTTCACCTGCCGCTCGTGATCGTAATCGAGAATGAATTTATGCGTCCACCAATCGAACGGTTGATAATCAATGTGCGGCGCGATGAACCATTTTTCCGTCAACAAATTGTCCAGCGGCCTCGGATCAGCGAGGACGTTAGGATCGCCCGTATCGCTTAATGCATACGCGAACATGCCGCCGATGCGCAATTGCTCGTTGGGCGACCAGCCGACGTCGGCAATCCCTGCGGTGTTGCGATACTGATTATTCGGGCGCGCGTTGTCGGTATCGAGACGACTGACCCCGATTGAATAATCGAACATGCCGATCTTGCCATCGCTTTGCAGTGTTTCGCGGAAGGTGTCGTAGGAACCGCCTTCTTCGCTCATGGTGAATCCCGGCGGACCGGTACCTTGCTTGGTGAAAATCTGAACGACTCCGGCCAAGGCTCGCGGTCCGTAAATCGTGCTTTGCGGCCCGCGCGCGATTTCGATTCTTTCGACGTTGTCCGTGGTCAGATTAGCGAAATCAAATTGGCCGGCGAGACCCTGATTGATCGGTATTCCGTCGAGCAGGACTTGCATGTCCTGACTCGGCAACCCACGCATGAAAACTGAAGTCAGCTGACCTGGCGTTCCAGTTTGGACGACAGCCAGTCCCGGCACTTCTCGCAGCGCATCTGAAACACGCTCAATTTGTTTGTGCTCGATATCCTGGGAATCGATCACGCTTACGCTGGCAGGCGATTGATCGAGCGGAATGTCGAAACGCGTCGCCGAGACAATGACAGGTTCGGCCTCCGGCAACTGATCGCCATCGGCCGATGTTGATCTTACGGCGTCCTGAGCGCGGACTGAAAATGCCGCGCTCATCAAACTCACTAAAACAAAACATACTGGGCGATATCGCATAACAAGTTTTCCTCCAACTCGAGAGTCGGACTTGTTTGTCCTCCGCTGCCGCGAAGAGCGCATCGCCCAGCTCTCATTCTTCTTTTTGCGAAGAAGTTTTTTCGCGGCCCGAGCCGGACTGGCGGATTCCGAATCGGCTTGCAGTGATACGGCGAACCCAAATCGATTAAATCTGGGTCCAGCGTCACGCTGGCGAATGAGGTGGAGCGGTCGAATATTCTGGCTCCTGGCTTAACGAAGCCGCTTTTACGGCATCACCTTCTTCCCGCCTTCACCCCCGAACGCTTTCGGGGATTGGCCTTGGGAAGTCGTATCCAGTTACAGCAGCGCAACTGCTCCCGGTTTGCACGGGATTTCTCGCGCCGATCCACTTTTTCAAGCTCGCAAAGAACTAGATCGACAACTAGCCGCTTGCGCTTCCGCGCTCAAGATTTATTTATCTCGCACCTAGTCTTTATGTCAGCATCCTCTCCTAATCTTCTTATCACCGGTGGAGCCGGCTTCATCGGCTCCAATCTCACCCTCGCGTTGCAGGAAAAATTTCCGGAAGCGCGCCTGACGGTGATCGATGATTTTCGTTCGGGCGATTTCAAGAATTTGCGCGGTTACCGCGGCGATTTTGTCGCCCAAAATCTGGCGACACTCGGTTGGCGCGAACAATTTGGCGACGAAAAGTTCGATGCCATTTTCCATTTGGCCTCGATCACTGACACAACCTTGCACGATCAATTCGTGCAGGTGCACGACAACGTCGAAAGTTTTCGGCGGCTCCTCAATTTTGCGCGGCCAAGCAACACTCGGATCGTTTACGCGTCATCGGCATCAACCTATGGTCCGGCTACCGCGGCCAGTGTCGAATCAAACGGCGCTGCGCCGGCGAACGTCTATGCGTTTTCCAAGACGATCATGGATAACGTCGCGATGCGTGAGGCGAAGGAGAACCCAGCCTGGATCATGATTGGGCTGCGTTACTTCAACGTTTACGGCCCGCGTGAAGCTCACAAAGGCGTGCCGGCGAGCATGGTTTATCATCTCGCCCAGCAGATAAAGGCGGGCCAGCGGCCGCGCATTTTCAAACAGGGCCACCAGAAGCGCGATTTCGTTTATGTGAAAGACGTCGTGGAAGGAAGCATTCTCGCGCTCGAAGCGAAGGAGAGTGGAATTTACAACCTCGGTTCCGGTCAGGCACGCTCGTTCAACGAACTCGTCGATGTGCTCAACAAATATCTCGGCACAAAATTCCAGCCCGATTACATCGAAAACCCGCACGCGCATTACCAAAACTTCACCGAAGCGGACTTGGACAAGGTCCGTGGCGCGCTCGGTTATCAACCGCAGTTCTCGCTCGAACGCGGCGTGGCGGACTACGTCGAGTGGTTGTATCCAACTGAAAAATGATCGGTCGGTTCGTCCCGAACCAACTGCCAGTCCGGCTCGGACTCAGCCTTCCCAGAAAAATTTCGTCGGCCGATTGATTTCCGCCGGCAGACTCTTGTGCACCGGGCAATTGAGGGCGGTACGCTCCAGGACCTCGCGGTGCGGCGAATTCGCCGGTAGCGGAATATGGACTTCTGAAGGCAGCGCGACGATCCGGCGCGGTGCATCCTTCGACATCTCCTTTTTCACGTCGACCGTCATGCCTTTCAGACTCACGCCAAGTTCTTCGGCCTTTATTCCCATGGTCGTGCTGATACAGGTGCCAAGCGCAGTCGCGACCAGATCTGTCGGTGAGAATGCTTCGCCTTTGCCTTTATTATCCGTCGGCGCATCGGTAGCCAGCTTTGCATGCGAGGGACCGTGCTCGGCGTCGCAATGAAGTTGCCCCGTGTATTTGATCGAGATATTGACCATAGAATTCAGCCACAGATTAACACAGATTTTCGCAGATTCAGAACTGCCGATGCAGACCCCTCACCTTCATCCTCTCCCCTTACGAAGGGGAGAGGGCAGGGTGAGGAGTTGATCTATCTGTGTTTCATCTGTGTAGATCTGTGGCAATTGGTTTTTCTTGAATCTTCTCGCGGTGTTGCGCGAATTCATCGCGGAAGACACGGGTAAGATCGAGATCGTGCAAAATGACCATGTCGGTGTCGTGTTTTTTGTGATTGTCATTCTGCCAGCCTTCATTCCACCAGCAAAAACCGACGACCGCCGGCGAGCGATTTGAAAATAGATCTTCCAAAGCTGTACGCGTCCACTTCGCGACATCGACGTGGCGATTGTGTAAATCGCAACCGAATTCGGCGATGATGACCGGTCTTCCTGGCGCAATTTTTGTCAGACGTGGATACGCTTCGCGCATTTTGAACTCGAAACTTTCGGTTCCGTCCGGCGTCAACGGCGTCGTTGGTCCGTAAGCGCTGAGCGCGACCCAGTCGCAATAACTCTCGCCGGGGAAATAATTTTCGAACGCGTTCCATTTTCGTTCTGGCTCATCAAGCCAGTTCACATGCCAGACCCAAGTCAGATTGTCCGCACCTTCCGCGCGCATCAGATCGACAATGTGCCGGTAGGCCGCGATGTAGCGCTTCGGTCCCTCGCCTGCGCCACCATTCCATTTACCGTTCCAACTAAACCAATTCCCATTCGGTTCGGTCCCCCACTCAATTAGAATCGGCGAGCTAAACGCTTTGGCATCGCGCGCCCAAGCGCGAAGATCGACATCGAACTGGCCGGTGATGATTTTCTGGAGCGAAAACCTTTTCTCGCCGTGACGTTGATCCACGTCGGACCGCAACATTAATCGGACGTACGGAATCTTGCCGAGATCGCGGATCCAAGTGCACATCTCGATTGGAAATTTTCGCGATTCAAACCAGTTATTAGAAAAATAAACCCACGCTGTTTTTGCGCCGATCGCCTGCTCGTATCGCGTCACATCTGCCGGCGTGACGTCGTGCTCGGTCGGATCGTGCGTGTCGGTGCCGACTCCGCCCCAATAAAACCCATGATAAAGTTTTTCTGCGGGCGGCGGTAAAATGCTCGGCGATTCTCCGTGCAAGCTTGCGACGCAAGCGAAAAGCACCGCGACAACTGTTTTCACCAGGCAATTGTAGGGCAGGCGCTCCCCCTGCCAAATCGGCAACGAGTGTGGTTGCCCGGTTGCAGCAGTCTCCTTTGCCGTTAGCGTGAAATATGAATACGAAGGTGATAGGGAAAGATCTGACCAAGGAGTCGCCGCGCAGTCCCCGCATTCGCGTCGGCGGTTACGCAATTCTTGGGCGCACTATCGACAAGTGCCGTGCGCTCGTCGGCGGCAACATTGGTGAATACCATTTCGATTGCCCGGTCGATAACATGCTTTTCGGCTTCAAAGGCGTGAAGGGCGACGATTTCAAAGCGCAAATCGAAAATGGCGCGAGCGATCAGGAGATGGTCGAATGGCTCAATCGCAACGGTCAAAAGAAAACACCGGACGAAATTAAGCGCTGGGGCGACGAAGTCACCGCGCTGAATCCGTATAACGATCCGGAGCGACGCGAATGGTTTGTCGAACAGCTAAAACCGCTCGGGCTCGACCCGGCCAAGACGACATTGTTCGACTGGCTGGAGAAAGACGACAAAGCCTGCCACGCCCAAAAAGCGGCGTAGCGTCGCGCTCGAGGTCGGCGATTTTACGTCTTAATCAGCGGCGGTGGCTGGTCTTCAGTGATTCCGGTGTCGACACCGTCGCGCAGCTTGCTGTGAGTGACCCCGTAAAGGAAATAGATTAACAGGCCAATCCCGAGCCAGACGAAGAAACGGATCCAGGTCTCAAGCGGCAGGCTCATCATCAGAACAAAACAAAAGATCACGCCGAGGATTGGAAACACCGGAACCAGCGGAACACGAAATGGACGGGGGCGGTTGGCGTCCGTGCGTCGCAGGATAACAACCCCGAGGCAAACGAGAATGAACGCGAAGAGCGTCCCGATATTGGTCAGGTCAGCGAGCGAACCGATATCAACCACGGCAGCAATGCCGCCGACGAAAACGCCGGTCCAAATGGTGGTGATGTGCGGCGTGCGGAACCTCGGATGAATTTTCGCGAAGTATTGCGGAAGCAAACCATCCCGCGCCATGGCCATGAAAATGCGCGGCTGGCCAAGTTGAAACACAAGCAGCACTGAAGTAATCCCAGCGAGCGCGCCCGCACTGATGAGCGCTTGCGCCCAAGGATAACCAGCGAACGCGGTCGCGACCGCTGCCGGATCGCCAAAATAAGTTGTGTACTTGCGCGCCCCGGTGATCACCGCCGCCATCAAAACGTAAAGGACAGTACAAATAATGAGACTGGCGATGATGCCGATGGGCATGTCGCGCTGAGGGTTTTTTGTTTCCTCGGCCGTGGTCGAGACGGCATCGAATCCAATGAACGCAAAGAAAACGATCGCGGCGCCGCTCATGACTCCACCGATACCGGTCGGAACAAACGGATGCCAATTGGTCGGGTGAATCATGAACGCGCCGAACGAGATCACGAAAACGACCACCGCGAGTTTAGTGATGACGATGGTATTGTTCGTTCGCGCGCTCTCACGGATTCCGTAGATCAAAAGCGCCGTCACTGCAGCGACAATCAGCAGTGCCGGAAGATTGAGAGCGATCGGATAGCCGGCAATTGTGGGAATGGTGGCTGAGGAATAGTTCGACAACGATTCACCGCCTTGAGAGACAATCGTGTTTGCAGTTGCATAATCGTTCACTACCCAGACCGGAAATTTTAATCCAAAGAGACTCCCGAATAGCCTGACGAAATAACCCGACCAGCCGACCGCTACGGCCATGTTGCCGACGGCGTATTCGAGGATGAGGTCCCAGCCAATGATCCAGGCGATGAGCTCACCGAGTGTCGCGTAAGAGTAAGTGTAAGCAGAACCCGAAACCGGAATCATTGATGCGAGCTCGGCATAGCAAAGAGCGGCGAAACCGCACGCGACGCCGGCGACCACAAAGGAAAGCATCACCGCCGGACCGGCGCCGGGCCGGCCAAAGACAAGCGGTGCATGGCTCGTCCATGATTGAATGAAATTCAGTATCGGCGTCTTCCAAATCGAGGCCGCCAGTTGCTCGCCGGCCGCCGCCGTTCCCGCCAGCGCGAAAATTCCAGTCCCGATGATCGCGCCAATGCCAATGCAAGTGAGAGCAAACGGACCGAGAGCGCGTTTCATTTGCCGATCGGGCGCGGCGGCTTCGGCGATCAAATGGTCCGGGCTTTTCTTTCGAAAAAGTTGAGAGGCCATTGGTGATTTTCCCGGAATCGTGTAACCGCACAGGACTTGCGGTCAACCACAAGTTTCCGGTGCTCGTCGCGCCGAAGCTCGGCGAAGGCGGATTGATCTTGGCCCGCAAGTAGCTCCCTAATCGACAATGATCAATCTGAGCGCGGCGAACCTGATCGGCGGTTTTGTCTTTGGATCGATCGGTTTCGTCGCCTTCATTTACGGAAAGCGAATGAACCTTTGGAAGCCGATGCTCCTTGGAATCGCGTTGGTGGTTTACCCGTACTTCATTAGCGACAATATCGCACTGTTCGCGGTCGGAATTCTAGGTTCAGCATCACTTTGGTTCGTCCGGACCTAAAAAAACGGAGCCCGCTTTCACGAGCTCCGTTTTGAGAAGCTAATGCCGTGTTATCTGACGAATCCAATGCCCCTTTCCGTCTCGACGATAGCTCGATCCGTGTTCTCGATCGCGCGCAGACGCCACCCGCCTTTATTGTGCTCGGCCGCCTGTAATTCAGCCCGAGCCACGCGCAGATGCTCAAGCGCTCTCCGCATATGCGGCTGTTCCGCACGAGCCGTCGTTAAGCTGAAGGCCGAAATCGCTAATAAAACTAACAATCTTTGTAGTGGAATGTTTTCATCGCATCGATCTAACGATTGCGAATTGCAGCGTCAAGACAGGCGCAACCCTACAAAGTAGACGACTCGGTCGCGTTTTTGTAATCTCATGACCGCAATGGCGGACGAACCGGCAAAAATCATCCTCGGCGATACCGCGATTTCCGCAGTCGAGAGAACTGCGCGCCGACGTTGGTTCGGGCGAGGCAAAGATCGAGAAGCTCTGCCGTTCACGCATTGCGAAAATTGCGGAGCCGAGTTGGCCGGGCCGCATTGCGCGCAATGCGGGCAGGCGGCGATCGATTATCGCCGCTCATTTCGGCACGTCATTGTTGACGTTCTCGATTCGTTTCTAAACTGGGACTCGAAATTTTTCGCCACCATCGGCCTGCTCATCGTGAAGCCGTGGCGGCTGACCAACGAATTTCTTGCCGGCCGACGAGTTCGTTATTTGCATCCGGCGCGACTCTATCTTTTGGCCAGCATTATATTTTTCTTTGCCGTCAATTACTGGACGAAAGGGATTCACATGGATCCGAGCAAACTCGGGCCAAAGGACCGCGCTGAGATTCAGGCCGACCTGGAAAAGGAAGATCTGCCGCCAGACGTCCGTGCAAAACTGCAGAAAGTTTTGGAAGAGAGCTCGCCGACGCCCGCGCCTCCAGTCCAGCCTTCGACTCCGGCCGCGCCGCTGGCTTCTGGCGCACCTTCGCTTTCGTCGCCGTCTTCACCTTCGCCCGCTCCGTCAAGCGGAAGCGCCAAAACTTTTGGGCCGGTTACAGAGCGACCCTTCGCGGTTATTGACAAACCTTCAACGCCCTTCGAGCAATGGCTCGAGGCGCGGGCCAAAGAAAAAATGGGCGAACACGGAACGAAAATGGGGCTTTTTATCAGCACGCTCTTCAACAATTTGCCTTACATGATGCTCTGCTGCATTCCGCTCTTCGCGTTTGTCCTGAAGATTCTCTACATCCGTCGCCACATTTTCTATATCGATCATCTGATTTACGCCCTGCATGTCCACACATTTGCTTACACAGGCGTAATGCTGATAGTGCTCGCAACGATCGGATTGAATCGCGCAATCCCGGGAGTGTTCGCAGGCTGGATGATCGCGCTCCTCTGGATCGCGTTCGTTGTTCAAATTTTCCTATCGATCCGCCGGGTTTATCGACAAGGCTGGTTCATCAGCACGCTTAAATTTTTCACCGGCGGTTTTATTTACCTAATGGTGCTATTTCTCGCGCTGGCCGCGACCTTTTTTATCACCCTCGCGCTACCCTGAGCGGTTTAAGTTAACAAGCGCCTGGCTTCAGCAAGCAGATTGTCGATCTTTCCCGCATCGGTCCCGCCACCCTGCGCGCTTTCCGGACGCCCACCGCCTTTGCCGCCGACGATCGGCGCGATTTGCTGAATGATTTTGTTCGCCTGAAACTTCGAAGTCAGCTGCTTCGGAACAACCGCGACCAGCGCGGCGTTTCCATCCTTCGCGCCGGCAAGAACGATCGGGCCATCAAACTTTTGCTTCAAGGCNNNNGTCGGCAACCGCTTGTAACAGTTTGCCGTCGGCATCGGGCACACTGGCCACGCAGATTTTCTGTCCGACTTTGGACAGTGCCAAGTCATTCGCAATCTGTGCGGCGCGGCTGCGCAAATCGGCCTCGGCTTGCTTCGCGTGTTTCTTTTCCCACTCGCGAACATCGACATCCAACTTCTCCAGATGCGCCGCGCGCGCGTCGATTTGCTTCAGCATCTCGTCTGTTTGCACGGTGTCCGTGAAAACGGGCAGCGGCGCCAGCCCAGACTTTTTGCGCGACAACGTTTCGAACTTTTCCTGCTGGCGCGTTGCTTCTTCCCGCGCCCACACGCGAGCAGCATCGCCGGCAACGGCTTCAATGCGTCGCGTGCCGGCAGCGATCGCTTCCTCCTTCACGATCCGGAAGGCGCCAATTTCACTTGTCGATCTTACATGGGTACCGCCGCAAAGCTCCATCGAGTATCCATTCAATTTTCTCGGCTCGCCGCCGATCTGCAGAACGCGAACTTTGCCGCCGTATTTCTCACCGAAGAATTGCTGGATATCCTTCCGCTTCTTCGCTTCGCAGTACTCAATTTCTGTCCACGACACCGGTGCGTTCTCGGCAATCCTTTCGTTCACCAATTTTTCCACGTCGCGCTTTTGCGCCGGCGTGAGCGCCGCGCTCGAAAAGTCGAACGTCAGTTTATCCGGCCCGACATAACTTCCCTTCTGGGTCGCGTCTTTGCTCACCAACTGGTGTAACGCCCAATGCAATAAATGCGTCACCGTGTGGTGCCCCTGAATTAGTTTCCG
>WNGQ01003981.1_pt1 | contig 20080 bp, 19 predicted proteins | sample 5407661 | NCBI WGS metagenome assembly WNGQ01 (sample SAMN13153382, study PRJNA577476) | soil metagenome | isolation source: 60 cm soil or saprolite under Garry oak tree replicate 2 | place: USA:California | collected 2016-06-15 | reverse complement strand
GACCCACGCGCCAGATCAAGCCAAAGAGCGGCGCAAACCGCGCTTCCGGGTCGCTCGACAATCCGGGTCTGGGTCACGACGCGGCGCACTGCGCGATGCGTGCGGAGCTGCGCCCGGGCGAAACCATCAACAAGTGTCCAGATCCCGTAACGGACCCGGGGACGCCTCCGCCCCCTCCTCCGCCTCCGACCACGACAGGGACGTGCGGGAGCGCACCCGCCGGTGGTGGAACCATGGCGATCGACGGCCAGGTGTACCAGGACTTCGCGCCATGGACTGGCCTCCAGGGCTGGTGCGTCCAGCTCACTGGTCCGGTCTCGGGCGGGGTGACGACGGACGCTTCGGGGAACTACCTCTTCTCGGGGCTGCCGGCAGGCACGTACACGGTCTGCGAAGTGCTGCAGGCCACTTGGCGTGAGACTTTCCCCGGCTACGGGGCTGCGTGCCCGGGTGGGTTCGGGTACACCATCACCTTCAGCGCAGACCCCATTTACTCGGGGAGCAGCGCCGACTTCATCGACTTCGCCAACGTGACTCCGTAAGGAAGGCGTAGCCAAAGCATATACGGCCGGCGTCGAATCGACGCCGGCCGTTGTGTTTTCGCCGCACCCGTTGCGTCGAGGCCACACGACCGCGGCGAGCCGTCCGGAAATCTCCCTACACGCCGGTACACCACCCCCGCCGACGCGGTGCGACGCTTGCATGCCCCCAAGCGCTATGAAGACACTGCGCCTGGCGCTGCTCGCGGCCGTTGCTCTCGGCTGTCATTTCGACAAGCTGTTCCAGCCTTCCGGCGGCGTGCGCGCATCGCGCGCTGGGTCTCAGGCCAGCCAGCTCAGGTTCACGACCCAACCACACAGCACCATGAAGGACAGCATTATCCCGCCGGTGCAGGTCACGGCATTCGATTCGGCCGGGAACGTGGTGACGAGCTTTACGGGGAACGTGAAGGTCGCCATTGGCCACGGAGCCGTCTTGGGGGATGCGAACCTGACCGGTACGACCACCGTCGCCGCAGTGAACGGTGTCGCGACTTTCGCTAACTTACGTATCGACCGGATCGGCACGGGGTATACACTCACCGCAACGGCGACCCCGCTCGCGGGGGATACGAGCGACGCATTCGACATCACGACGACTCCGCCTCCGACGCCCGGCCCGGCCACCAAGCTTGCGTTCGTGGGACAGCCGACCAACACGTCGCCAGGCGCGACGATCTCGCCGCCGGTGCGAGTCGCGGCTGTGGACGACCAGAACAATATCGTGACCACGTTCAGCGGCAGCATGACGATCGCCATCGGCCATAACGGCGGCCTGCTCAAGCCAGGTACGTTGGGCGGTACGCTGCTCCAACCCGCCGTGAACGGCGTCGCTATTTTCACGGACCTGAGCATCGACCAGGCGGGGACCGACTATTACACGCTGCGGGCCAGCCATCCTCAGCTGGGCACCATGGAGAGCGCCCCCTTCTCGGTCCTGGTGCCGTAATGCGCTGTCCCCGCTGTTTGCTCGCCGACATCCCCGAGGGCGCGCGGGCCTGCGTGCTGTGCGGCTATGCGCCCGACGCGCTGGCGGCGACCGGTGAGGGTGCCCAGCCCACGCCCCCGGCCCGCTCCGCTCGCGGCCGGCGCGCCACGCCGACCGACCCGCGCGGCTCGCAGGCCCCGACAGCCGTGGCCGAGGAGCCCGACTTCGTGCCGACCGAGCTCGACGCGCGGCGCGAGCTGGCGGCCGAGTTTCGCATCGAGACGCTGTTGCGCGGGTCGCCCGAGCCGATCGTGTATCTCGCCTGGGAAGCCGATCGCCCGTTGACGCTCAAGGCCGTCGCGCGCCAGCAGCTGGGAGCGGCGGCGGATCGGTTCGCGCGCGCCGCCGAGGCCGCCATGCAGCTCGAGCACTCGCACATCCTCCCGCCGTCTCGCTTCGGCTGCACCGACCATTTTCTGTGGTACGCCACCAAACGGGCGGACGGGCGGTCGCTCGAGAGCATGCTCGAGACCGTGGGCGCGCTCGAGCTCGCGACCTGCGTCCGCATCCTGGAGCAGGTAGCGAGTGCGCTCGATCACGCGCACCGCCGGGGGTTGGCGCACGGCGGTTTGCGCTCCGACTGCGTCAACGTCGGCGCGAACGAGTGGGTGCAGGTGAGCGACTTCCTGGTCGGAGGCGTGTTGCAGGTTCCACCCGACGAAGCACGCGCGAGCGAGCCCGGGCCGCGCGCCGATCAGTACGCGCTGGCGGCGCTCGCGTACGAGTGCTTGACGGGAACGCCGGTGCGCGACGCGCCCCCGCTCTCGAGACTCTTGGACGGCCGCAGCGACATCCCCCTGCACGTGTCGCAGGCGCTGCGCCGGGCCTTGAGCAGCCGGCCCGCCGAGCGGTTTCCCACGGTGCTCGACTTCGTCACCGCCCTGGGCGGCCCCATGGCTGCCGCGCCGGCGGCCGCGCCCGCGGCGTCCTGGTTCGAAGCGACGCCGCAGCAGCGGGGGCGGGGCCCGCGCTCGCCGGTCGTGATCGTCGCCGACGACGACGAGCAAGACGACGAGATGGAGCGGCCGCCGCCTCCGCCGACGCGTCACACCGGGCGCTTCATCGTCGCCGCCGGCGTGATCGTCGTCCTGGGCGGCGCGGTCTGGCTCGGCACGTCGTCCGCGCCTGCCTCCCAGACGAGCACCTACGACGCCAGCATTCCGGCAGCCGAGTCGGTGCCCTCGCCCGCACCCGAGCGCCGCGGCGTCGACACCGCGGGGATCGCGGCGCGCGAGCCCCCGGCGGCTGCGCCGGCCCCGCGCGCCGTCGAGCCACCGCCGCCCGAGTCCCGGCGCGAGACGGCGCGCCGCCCGGAGCCCACGCCCATCAAACGGACACCAGTGGTGCGGCGCACCACCCCGGCGGTCTCCCCGGCGCCGCCGCGCGTCGCGCGGCCGGCGCCACGACCCTCGGAGCCGGCCCTGCTGTCGGTCAACTCGATTCCCTGGGGGAGCGTGTACATCGACGGCCAACCGGTGGGCAACACGCCGCAGATCGATCTTCAGGTGCCACCGGGATCGCACCGCCTGCGAGTCGAGCGCGACGGGTTCCGTCCGTATGAGCGCATGATCGAGCTGGCCGCCGGCCAGCGGCTGCGGATCACGGACATCGCCCTGGTGGAGCGCTGACGGTGCCCCGTGCCCTGCTGGCCCTCGCGCTCCTCGTCGCCGCCACCGTACGGCTGCCGGCCCAGTCGGCCGGCGATCTGCTGCAGCAGGGCGTCCGCGCCTATCAAAAGCTCGAGTACGATGCCGCGGTGGCGCTGTTGCGCGAGAGCCTGCTGCGCCGGGAGCCCAGCGCGCTTCCCGACTCGCAACGAGCGCGGGCCCTGTCGTATCTCGCGGCCACGGAGCTGTTCCAGCAGCAGCGCGATTCCGCCGCCGCGGCCTTTCGGGCATTGGTGCGGCTCGATCCGCGCTACCGGCCGGACGAGCTCATTTTCCCACCGCAGGTCACCAACCTGTACGAGGAAGTGCGTCGCTCGACCAAGGTCCTGAGCGTGCAGGTCCCGCCCGTCACCGAGCTGCACGCCCGCCTCGAGTGGTTCACCGCGCGTCTGGTCACGACGTCGGTGCAGTCGGTGACGGCGACGCTGGCGCGCGACGACGGGACGCTGGTGCGCATGCTGTACGACGGACCGGTCGCCGACAGTCTCGCGGTGAAATGGGACGGCCTCACGGCGGCCGGAACGCTCCCGGACGAGGGCCGTTACGTGCTGCATGTGGCCCCGCGCCCGCCGCTGGAAGACGGGCCGCGTCCGCTCCAGGTCACGCTCGACATCACGCAGGTGCCGCCCGATACGCTCCCCTGGCCGGCGCTGCCGACCGCGCCAGCGCTCCTGCCGGAGCGTACATCGGCGACGCCGGCACTGGGCTCGCTGGCCGCGGGAGCCGTCGCGGGCGGCGCCGTGGTGGCGCTCCCCTCGCTGTTCGGCCGCAGTGGCGAGGCCACGGGGGCCCGGTTCGCCGTGGCCGCCGCCGTCAGCATCGCAGGGCTGGTGGGATTCTTCGCACACCAACCCCGGCCGATCGAGGCCAACATTCGCGCCAACGCGCCGGCGCGCACGGAGTGGCAGCGACGCGTCGACGCCGTGAGAACCGAGAACGCCAAGCGCCGCGGGGCGGCGCGCCTGCTGATTCGCGCCGGGCCGGTGACGGTCGCCGAGCGGGCTCCGTGAGGACACTCGCTGCGACGGGCGCGCTCCTGCTGGCGGCCACAGCGGCTCCCGCGCAGCGCCGCCCCAGCATCGGCCTGCGAGGGGATGCGTTCATGATGTGGGTGCACAGCGACACGGGCGTCACGCGTGCGTCGTTGCGCGGACCCGGGTTCGGCGCTGAGGGGCGGATCGCCGTCAACGGCTGGTTGTTCGGCCTGGGACTGCTGGAAGGCCAGCTCAAGCCCGCGGGCGCCTCCGGAGGGGCGGCGCCACAGCTCGACCTCGTGCAGGGAACCGTGTTCGTGGGCGGGCGGCTGCTGCCCTGGCTCGAGATGACCGCCGGGCCCGTGGTGCGGGCGTACGTGACGGATTCGACCACGGAGCGCTGGGTGTTCTGGCAGGCGCGCGCGCGTGTCGACGCGCCCATCGTGGTGGGGCAGCTGGGGACCTATCTCGAGGTGTGGCGCGCCCTCGCCTCGCAGGTGAACCTGCCCACTGGGGCCGGCCGGATCCAGGGGGGCGAAGCGGGCGTCGTGTTCCAGCCGCCGCAGCAGCGTGTCTGGCTGCGCCTCTCCTACCGGATGGACGACGCGCTGCTCGGGGGGCCTGGGGGGAACGAAACGATGGAAGCGATCACGCTCTCCGGCGGCATCGCCATCCCCTGACGAGCGTCAGGGCGGCGGCACCAGGCGATACAGCACCTCTCCCTTCCGGATCATCCCGAATTGCTCCCGCGCCGCGCGCTCCTGAGCGGCGGGGTCCTCCTCGAGTCCGCGAGCCAGACGTTGCAGCGAGTCGAGCTCCACCTCGAGGTCGCGCACTGCACGACGCTCCTCGGTCCGCTGGCGGCGCAGCGTGAGCCAGTCGAGCGTGCTGTACTCTCCGGCCTGGAAGGCGAGTCCGGCGAGCACGAGCCCGGCGCCGAGGCCGATCAGACGCGTCCGGGTCACAGGCCGTACAGGTGGCGGCCGGGATAGTAGGCCGCGTCCCCCAGGTCCTCGGCGATACGCAGCAGCTGGTTGTACTTGGCGACGCGGTCCGAGCGCGAGGCGCTGCCCGTCTTGATCTGACCCACGCCGGTCGCGACCGCCAGATCCGCGATGAACGTGTCTTCCGTCTCGCCGTTGGTGCAGAACAGGTCGTCGCCCACGAGCTGCACGCGCGCCGACAGCGCCTCTGTGAGCTTCGCCCACCCCGTCCAGTCGTCCTCCGCCAGGCCGTCTTCGATCGAGACGATCGGGTACCGGTCGATCCAGCTCTTGTAGAGCGCGATCATGTCGTCCGCCGATTTCGACCCTGCCCCGCTCTTCTTGAACACGTAGGCGCCGTCCTGATACAGCTCGGATGCGGCCGGATCGAGCGCGATGGCCACGTCCTTCCCGGGCTCGAAGCCCGCGCCTTCGATGCCGGCGATCACCGCCTCGAGCGCGGCCTCGTCGCTCGGGAGATTGGGCGCGAAGCCGCCTTCGTCTCCCACGGCGGTCGAGAGATTGCGCTTGGCCAGCACCTTCTTGAGTCCGTGGAACACCTCGACCCCGGTGCGCAGGCCGTCGGCGAACGACTCCGCGCCGATCGGGACGATCATGAACTCCTGGAAGTCGACGTTGTTGGCGGCATGCGCCCCGCCGTTGAGGATGTTCATCATCGGCACGGGGAGCACGTTGCGCACCGGCCCGCCGAGATAGCGGTACAGCGTGAGCCCGGCATCCTGGGCCGCCGCCCGCGCCACGGCCATCGAGACGGACAGGACGGCGTTGGCACCGAGGTGGCTCTTGTTGGGCGTGCCGTCGAGATCGAGCATCGCGTAATCGACCACGATCTGATCTTCTGCCGACATGCCCTCGAGCCGGGGCGCGATGACTTCGTTGACGTTCTTCACCGCCTCGAGCACGCCCTTCCCGCCGAAGCGCTTCTGATCGCCGTCGCGCAGCTCGACCGCTTCGTGCTCTCCCGTGGAGGCCCCGCTCGGCACCGCGGCCCGGCCGGCGGCGCCGCTCGACAGCGTGACGTCCGCCTCGATGGTCGGGTTGCCCCGGCTGTCGAGGATCTCGCGTGCGTGCACCGAAATGATCGTGCTCATGATGGCCCGTACCCTAGTGCCGTTCCAACCCGAGCGCAACCGTCAGCGCGTCGTGAATGCACGTGGTTGGAACGGCACTAGCGGTCGGAGCCGTCCGCGTCAACGCGCGCCTTGAGGCGAACCACCGCCGCGCGCACGCGGTCGCGCAGCTCCTGGCGCCGCTCGAGCGTCAGGTCGACCGTGGAGATCGGTTCGCCGATCTCGATGCGGATCGGCCGGGGCCGCAGGAAAAAACGTCCCTTGGGCATGATGGTGAACGTGTCGCGTACGTAGACGGGCACGACCGGGACCCGCGCCGCGATCGCGAGACCGAACGGGGCGTTCTTGAACGGCAGCAGCTCGCCGGTACGGCTGCGCGTGCCTTCGGGGAACACCACGGCGGAGATGCCGCTGCCGATCACCGCCGCCGCCCGCTGGTACGCCTCGATCGCCCGCGCGGGGTGCGCCCGGTCGATCATGATGTGCCCGGCGGTGATCATGGCGGGGCCCAACAGCGGGATGCGCCCCAACTCCTGCTTCGCCACGAACCGGACCGAGCCGGGGAGGGTGGCCGCGAGCGCCCAGATGTCGAACATCGACGAGTGGTTCGACGCGTACACGACGGGACCGGCGGGCACGCGCTCGAGCCCCACCACCCGCACCGGTGTGCCGGCCGCGCGCAGCAGGTCGCGCGACCAGTCGTTCGTGCCCCAGTCGTAGACTCCGCCAGGCCGGCGCTTCACGCCCACGAGGGCGGCCACGATCACGCCGGTGGCGTGAATCGCGCTCGAGATCACGAGGACCAGGGCGAACCAGGCGGTGCGGATCATCCGCCGCGAAAGTGGTCGAACCCGGCCGGGGGGGTCGTGGGTCGCCCGTGATCCGTCATCCCTATTCCCCGACCCGCCACGCAGCGACCGATGCGGGTGAGCCGCAGACCCGTCGCGCGCCGGAACGCCCGGGCGTCGCGCTCGCCAAACCGGGGAGACAGCGCGACGAGCAGCTCGTACTCCTCTCCGCTCCGGACGGCGGCGCGCGGCGTCACACCGGGCCAGCACGGCATCCCCTCCAGCTCGATCTCGATCCGGACGCCCGACGCCGCGGCGACGTGCCCCGCGTCCGACGCGAGTCCGTCCGAGACATCGATCATCGCGTGCGCGCCGCGCCGCGCGAGCCAGACCCCGGCGGCGATGCGCGGCGCGGGGCGGGCGAACCGGCGCCGCACGGCGGCAGCGAGACGCCGGCCAGCGCGCAATGCGGCGAGCGCGAGCGCCGCGCCCCCCAGCTGGCCCGTCACCCACAGCCCGTCACCCGCATGCGCGCCGCTTCGCCGCACCGGCCGGGCCGCGAGCCCGAGCACGCACACATCCACTAGATAGCGGGAGGAGCGCACCAGGTCTCCCCCGAGGACGCTCGCTCCGACACTCCGCGTGGCGGCGCCCACGCCCGACATGATTTCGGTCGCAGGATCTCGCCGGCCCTGCCCCCTTCCCCGGCCTGTTCCGGGCAGTCCCACCGAGACCAGCACGCCGAGTGGTTGCGCCCCCTCGGCCGCCAGATCGGACAAAGCCGCGGCGGTTGCCCGCCAGCCGATTTCCCGGAACGAGAGCCACTCGGTCCGGAAATGCACGCCTTCGAGGGAAAGGTCGATGCTGAGGGCGATGGTGCGCGACCCGATGCGGACGAGCGCACAGTCGTCTCCCAACCCGCGACCGACGGCGCCGAGGCTCGCGTAGATGGCGCGCAGACGGTCGAACTCTCCGCCCGGTCCCAGGCGGAGCGCCCGCTCCCCAGCGCTCACGCCGTCTCCGGTGGCTCCAGCACCGCCAGGACGGGGGGCCCCCCCCCGGGCGGCTGCGGGCTCGCCCAGGCTCGCCAGATCTCGGGGAGCGCGGCGAGCACGTCGGCGGGCCGCAGGCTGCGCGCGGTCCACTGGCGGGCGCCGTGCTCGGCGGCGCGGCCCAGGGCGTGCGCGCCGAGCGCGGCCGCCTCGGGCCCTGCGCTGCCGCGCGCCAGAAACGCGCCGATGAAGCCGGCGAGCAGGTCGCCCGAGCCGCCGGTGGCGAGCCCGGGGTTGCCGCTCGCCACCACGTGCGCCGGCCCGCGCAGGTCGGCGATCACGGTCGGCACGCCTTTCAGCACCACGGTCCCCTTCACCCGCTGCGCGGCTTTGGCCGCCGCCGCCCAGCGGTCGTTGGCGGCCTCATCGGCCAGCTGATCGCCGAACTGCGCCCGGAACTCCCCCAGGTGCGGGGTCAGTACCAGCGGTCGCTCGGGGGAAGGGCCGTGGAACAGCGCGAGGGCGTCCGCGTCGAGCACGGTCGGAACCGGGCGGCGACCCAGCACGGCCTGCAGGAACGGCGTCCGCGGCGGCTCGCGCCCCAGCCCGGGCCCGACCACGACGGCATCGGCCCATTCGAGCGCGTCTGCGGCGTCGGCCTCGAGCTCCGGTCCGAGAGCGGACTCGACGGTCAGGACGTCGGGCAGGCTGGCGCGGGCCGCGGCGATCGTTTCCTGCGCGGCGACGAGCTTCACGAGTCCCGCGCCGGCGGCGAGGGCGGCGCGCGCCGTGTGGAGCGCGGCGCCCGTCATCCCGTTGGAGCCGCCGACCACGGTGACCCGGCCGCGGTCGCCCTTGTGCATCGTGGGCGCGAGCCTGGGGAGCCGCGCGCCGGCCCAGAGATCGCTCACGAGCAGGGGCCAGGCGGGATCGGGCGGCGGGAAGCCGATGTCCACGATGATCAGCTTGCCACACCAGTCCCGGGCCAGCAGATGCCCGCGGCGCGCGCCGCCGAAGGTGACCGACAGCGCGGCGCGCACGGGACCGTGCGCCTCCCCGCTCGAGAGATCGAGCCCCGTCGGCCCGTCGAGGGCGACGATGGGCGCACCGTACGTGACGAGCCGCTGGGCCAGCGCGAGCACGTCGCCCCGGGCCGGCCCCGACGCGCCGGTGCCGAGCAGGGCGTCCACCGCCACGGCCGTGGCGGGCCACGGCTCATCGCGCCCGATCTCGCGCACGCCGTCCACGCGCGCCAGCGCGCGGTTGTCGATCGCATCGTCCGTCTTGGGGTCGAGCGCGGCCACCCACACGGGCACGCCGCCCGCGTGCAGGGCTCGCGCCGCCACCCAGCCGTCGCCGCCGTTGTTGCCGGCGCCGGCGACGACGAGGGCGCCGCGGGCGAGCACCGCAGGGTACTCGTGCAGCAGCACGTAGGCGACGGCGCGTCCCGCGGCCTCCATCAGGACGCGCGACGGAATGCGGTACTGAGTGCGGGCAGCCGCATCCCACGCGGCGGCTTCGGTCGCGGACAGCACGGGGATCGGGTTCACGGGATCACCACCCCTCCGTAGCCCACCACGGCCTCCTCGTCCCCCGTCACCATGCCGGAGTGACTGTAATGCACCACCTCGGCCGCCCGGGCGCCGAGCGCCCGCGCCGCGACGAGCACGGTGGCCGCGGGCGCCCGGCCGCACATCGAGATCGCTTCGTGGCGGCAGCGAGCGAGCAGCTCCGCGCCGTCGAGGGCGGCGACCGCCTCGAGCGCGCGCCGGTCCTTGCGCTCCGAGACGGCGGCGGGCTCATAGTGATTCAGGTCGCTCGACGCGAGCAGCAACACGGGCTGCGGCCAGCGTCCCACGAGCCCCGCCAGCGTCTCGCCCAGCTCGCGGCAGCCTTCCCACGCGTCCCACGCGAGCACCAGCGGCACGATCCGCACGTCGGCGCGCCGCTGCTGGAGGAACGGCAGCTCGACCTCGACGGCGTGCTCAGCGGCGTGGGCCGCGTGGTCGGGTCCCACGAGGGGTGATGCGGCGACGAGCGCCCGGGCGAACTCCTCGTCGACGCCCACGTCGCCCAGCGGCGTGCGAAACGCGCCCGCCTCCCACAGCGACGCCCCGCCGCGCGCCCGGCACACGCCCGTGTGATTGGGCGCGAGGATCACGACGAGCGGCGGGATCTCGAGGCGCGCGAACACGTGCGCCGCGGTGAGCCCCGAATAGAGATAGCCCGCGTGCGGCGCGACGGCCGCGCGCGCCGGCGCCGGCCGCGCGTCACGCACCGATTCGAGCAGCTCCCGCACGGTGCGCTCGAGCTGTGTCGGCACTCCGGGGTAGAAGCGCCCGCTCACGGCGGGCGCGCGCACGGCGTCCAAGCTTACTTGAAGCTCTGCCCGATCGCCCGACCGAAGGAAATCTCTCCGTTATCGATGCGTATGTTGAACCCGCAGTCCGGGTTGGTGCAGACCCAGGCCTTGTACGTAATCGGCGCCCCGTCGCGACCGTAGTCCGACAACGGGATCAGGAGACCTTGCTGACACTTCCGGCAGGCGGGCCATTCTTTCACGTCCTCCATGCGGCACCCCCCTTCGCCCGATCCGACCCCTGCTACCCACCTTCCACGCCGGGCCAGCGGTAGCCGGTGCGGAACACCTCGGCGAAATCGTACACCCGCTCGAAGTCCTCGGGCTTGTCGCTCGGCTGGCGGGCCAGCAGTCCGACATCGATCAGCGTGAAGACGATGCGGCCGAGGTCGTCGGTGCTGGTGATACCCCAGTGCGCGAGGACGGTCGGCGAGAGCAGGCCGAATTGGTCGAGCGCGAAGTCGCGGCAGGCCCAGGCGAGCTCGGCTCCGGAGAGGTGGCGCCGTTCGGGGAGCTTGCCCTGAGCGTACTCCAGCGCCGCCAGCACGAACAGGTAGCCGCGCTCGGCGTAGCGCCCCTCCTGCTGCCCGATGCGCGCGAACACCTCCTCCAGCGTGGCGAAGTCGCTCACGGCCGGGCCTCCGTCGGCCCCGAGGGCCGGGCCCGCACGGCCACGGGCCGGGCGGGGCGCGGTTCGAGCAGCGCCAGGTCGAGCACTTCGTCGATCGTTTCCACGGGCGTGATCTGGAGCAGCTGCTTCACCTCGTCCGGGACCTCCACGATGTCGCTCCGATTCCGGGCCGGCACGAGCACCGTCTTCACGCCGGCGCGGGCGGCCGCCGTCAGCTTCTCCTTGAGCCCGCCGATCGGCAGCACGCGGCCGCGCAGCGTCAGCTCCCCGGTCATCGCGACATCGTGGCGCGCCGGGCGGCGGCACAAGAGCGACGCCAGCGCCGTGGCGATGGCGATCCCCGCGGACGGGCCGTCCTTGGGCACAGCACCGGCCGGCAGGTGCAGGTGCACGTCGGTTTGCGTGAACGCCTCGAGCGGGATCCCGAGCGGACCGGCACGGGCGCGCAGCAGGCTCCACGCCGCCTGAGCGGATTCCTTCATGACGTCGCCCAGCTGGCCGGTGAGGGTGATCAGCCCCTTGCCCGGCATCTGAATCGCCTCGATGAACATGATGTCGCCGCCCACCGGCGTCCACGCGAGTCCGGTCGCCACGCCCACTTCCGGCGTGCGGCCGGCGACCTCGCTCTGCACCTTGGGCTGGCCGGCGTACTTCTCGATGTTCTTGGCGGTGATCTTGACCGTGGCCGCGCGTCCCTCGACCACGTCCAGCGCGGCCTTGCGGAGCACGCCCTGGATCTCGCGCTCGAGCTGGCGCACGCCGGCTTCGCGCGTGTATTCGGCGATGAGCCGCTCCAGCGCACCGTCGGCGATGCCCGCCCGCTCCGCGGTGAGGCCCGTCTCGACGAGCTGGCGCGGGAGCAGGTAGCGCTTGGCGATCGCCAGCTTCTCGCCCGGGGTGTACCCGGGCAAGGTGAGCACCTCCATGCGGTCGAGCAGCGGGTCGGGGATGGGGGCGAGACTGTTGGCGGTCGCGATGAACATGACCCCCGACAGGTCGAACGGCACCTCGAGGTAGTGGTCCACGAAGGCGCCGTTCTGCGTCGGGTCGAGCACCTCGAGCAGCGCGGCGGTCGGATCGCCGCGCACGTCGGCACCCATCTTGTCGACTTCGTCGAGCATCAGCAGGGGGTTGCGCGTCTCGCAGCGCTGCAGCGCGTGGATGATGCGTCCCGGGAGCGCGCCGACGTACGTGCGGCGGTGGCCGCGCACCTCCGCCTCGTCGCGCACGCCGCCCAGCGACACGCGGGTGAAGCGGCGGCCCAGCGCCTCCGCGATGCTCTGGCCGAGCGACGTCTTACCCACGCCGGGCGGCCCGACGAAGCACATGATGCTGCCGCGCGCCGCCCGGTTGAGCGTGCGCACGGCGAGATACTCGAGAATCCGCTCCTTCACCGTCTTGAGATCGTAGTGATCGCGGTCGAGGATGTCGCGCGCCGCCTTCAGGTCGAGCCGGTCTTCGGACGTGCGGGTCCACGGCAGGGTCGCGAACACTTCGAGGTAGGTGCGCGCGACGTGGTACTCGGCCGACTGCGGCGACATCTGCCGCAGCCGCTTCAGCTCGCGCTCGGCCACCTTGGCGGCTTCCTCGGGCAGGCCGGCGGCGTCGAGCCGGTGCGACAGCTCGGTCAGCTCGTCGTCCGCGTCCTCTTCGCCCAGCTCCTGGCGGATCACGCGCAACTGCTCGCGCAGCACGTACTCGCGCTGGTTCTGGTCCAGGCGCGTCCGCACCTTCTCCTGGATCTGGCTGCCGACCTCCAGCACCTGCAGCTCCTGGCCAAGCAGCTCCGCCAGCCGCTCCAGGCGGCGATTGACGTCGTCGATGGCGAGCAGCTCGGCCTTGGCCGGGAGGGCGAGGTCCAGGTTCGCCGCCACGAAGTCGGCCAGCTTGTCGGCGTCGTTGATGCCGACGAGCACCTCGTGCAACTCCTCGCCCAGATAGGGCGCGATGTCGATGACCCGGGAGAACTGGGCATGCACGGTGCGCTTGAGCGCCTCGGTGCGCGCATCCTCCGGCTGGGCGCCAGCGAACGTCTCATAGGCCGCCACCAGCCAGTGCTCGGCGGGGGTGATCTCCTGGAGCCGGGCGCGCTCCAGGCCCTGCACCATGACGCGCACCGAGCCATCGCCCAGCTTCAGCATGCGCACGACCGTGCTGAGCGTGCCGACCTCGTACAGCTCGTCGGCCCGCGCGTGCATGACGGCTCCTTCGGGTGGCTCGGTCCCACCCAGCGGCTTCACCACGCCCAGCAGCAGGCGCTTGTTACCCTGCACCACCTCGTCGATGAGCTGCACGGCGAACGGGTCGGTGAGCGCCATCGGCAGCACGACGTGCGGGTAAACGACCAGCCGCCCCAGCGGCAGGACGGGCAGACGATCCACTTACTGCACCCGGACCGACGCCGGCCCCGAAAGGCGCGCCGGCAGTTTGGCGAGCCACACTTCGAGGAAGCCCTGCTCGTAGCTCGCGCGGATGCTCTCGGGGTCGACCGGGACGGGCAGGCGGAAGCGGCGCTCGAACGGGCCGACCTGCACCTCCATCGCGTGGTAGTGGGGCTTCCCCTCGTTGCGCCGGGCCTTGCGCTCCCCGGCGATCGTGAGGATCCCGTCCACGTACTCGACGCTGAAGTCTTCCGAGCGCATGCCCGCGATATCCATGTAGACCACGAGCGCCTCGTCCGTCTCGAAGATGTCGGTGGGGGGCTTCCACTTGGCGGAGGCGACGAAGCCCACGGGGCGGCCGTGGGCCACTTCGTTGAAATAGACCTCGAGCTCCTCGGCCGGATGGACCGTGAGCGAGCCCGAGCCGCGCGAGGGGCGCTGCCCCCCCGACGAGCCGCCGGTCTCAGCCATGGGGCGCCGCCGCGGTCGCGCGGGCCGGTGCCGCGTACAGTGGGAACTGCTCCGTCAGCTCGCGCACCGCCGCCTTGACCTGCGCGATGGTGGCGTCGTCCTTGCTGGTGAGCACGGTGTCGATGAGTGTCGCCACGGTATGCATCTCCGTCTCGGTGAACCCTCGAGTGGTCACGGCCGGCGTGCCGATGCGGATCCCGCTCGTGACGAAGGCCTTCTGCGGATCTCCCGGAATCGTGTTCTTGTTCACAGTGATCCCCGCCCGGTCGAGCAGCTCCTGGGCCTCTTTCCCAGTCACCTGCTTGGGCCGGAGATCCACCAGCATCAGATGGGTGTCGGTTCCCCCCGACACGATGGCGTAGCCGCGCTCCACCAGGGCCTGGGCCAGCGCCTGCGCGTTCTGCACCACCTGCCGCGCGTACCGCTTGAACTCGGGGGTCATGGCCTCGCCCAGCGCCACGGCCTTCGCGGCGATCACGTGCTCGAGCGGTCCACCCTGCAGCCCCGGGAACACCTGCTTGTCCACGTCCTTCGCGAACCGCTCTTGGCACAGGATCAGACCGCCCCGCGGACCCCGCAGCGTCTTGTGGGTGGTGGTCGTGACGATCTGCGCGTGCGGCACGGGCGAGGGATGGATTCCCGAGGCCACGAGACCCGCGATGTGGGCCATGTCCACGACGAAGACGGCGCCCACCTCGTCGGCGATGCTCCTGAGCGCCGCGAAGTCGATCACCCGGGCGTAGGCGGACGCGCCACCGATCAAGAGGCGCGGGCGCTCGCGCCGGGCGATCTCACGCACCAGGTCGTAGTCGATCCGGCCGGTCTCTTCCCGCACCCCGTAATGCGTCGCCCGGAATAGCGTGCCCGAGAAGTTCACCGCCGCGCCGTGCGTCAGGTGGCCGCCGTGCGGCAGCGCCAGGCCGAGCAAGGTGTCGCCCGGCTTGGCGACCGCGAGGTAGGCGGCCATGTTGGCCTGCGCCCCCGAGTGCGGCTGCACGTTCACGTGCTCCGCCTTGAACAGAGCCCTGGCGCGGTCGATGGCGAGCTGCTCGACCTCGTCGACCACCTCGCACCCGCCGTAGTAGCGCTTCCCGGGCAGCCCTTCGGCGTATTTGTTCGTGAGGGCCGTGCCCATTGCTTCCATCACGGCGACGGAGACGAAGTTCTCGCTCGCGATGAGCTCGAGGCCGTGCTCCTGCCGCTCTACCTCGCGGCGGATGAGCTGCGCGATCGCAGGGTCGGCCTTGGCGAGCGAGGTGCGCCGGTCGATCATGACTCGATCTTGGCCACGCGCCGCTCGTGGCGCCCGCCCTCGAAGGCGGTGTCGAGCCATGTGTGCAGGATCTGCAACCCTTCCTCCTCGCTCACGAACCGCGCAGGCAACACGAGCACGTTGGCGTCGTTGTGCTTGCGCGCCAGCTCCGCGATCTCCGGGCTCCAGGCCACCGCCGCGCGCACGCGCGGGAACCGGTTCGCCACATACGCCATCCCGAGCCCGGTGCCGCAGGTCAGCACCCCGCGCCGCGCCTTCCCGGTGCTGACGGCCTCCGCCACGGGGCGGCCGTAGTCGGGAAAATCATCCGCCGGGTCCATCGTCTGCGGCCCCACGTCCACCGGCTCGTAGCCGAGCCGCGTGAGCTCATCCACGAGCTGCCCCTTCAGCTGGAAGCCGGCGTGGTCGGCGCCGACGTAAATCCGCTCAGGCAAGGATCGCCTCAGCCACGGGGATAGAGCCCGCGGGCGACGAGGATCCGCTGGATTTCACTGGTCCCCTCATAGATCTCCGTCACCTTGGCGTCCCGGAACAGCTTTTCCACGGGGAAGTCGCGCATGTAGCCGTACCCGCCGAACAGCTGCACCGCCTGCGTCGTGACCCACATCGCGGTCTCGGAAGCGAACAGCTTGGCCATGCTCGCCGAGGTGGTGACATCCTCGCCCCGGTCGCGACGCGCCCCCGCCAGGTGGGCCAGCGCGCGCGCCGCCTCCACCCGCGTGGCCATGTCGGCGAGCTTGAATTGCACGCCCTCGAACTCGCGCAACGACCGGCCGAACTGCTTGCGCTCGTCGCAGTACGCCACCGCATGCTCGAGCGCGCGCCGCGCGATGGCCACCGCCTGCACCGCGATCCCCAGCCGGCCGGCGTCGAGGCCCTCCATCGCGTACCCGAACCCCGCCCCGTCCTCGCCCACCAGATGGTCGGCCGGCAGGCGCACGTCCTCGAGCGCGAGCGCGACCGTGTTGGAGGCGCGCAGGCCCATCTTCTCCTCGGGCTTCCCCGGACGATAACCCGGCGTGTCGGTGGGCACAATGAAGGCGGAGATGCCGCGCTCCGTGCGGGCCATCACCATCATGAGGTCGGCCGTGGCGCCGTTCGTCGCCCACGCCTTCGTCCCCGAGAGCACCCAGTGGTCGCCGTCCCGCACCGCCCGCGTGCGCAGCGCAGCGGCATCGGAGCCGGACTCGGGCTCCGAGAGCGCGAACCCCGCCAGCAGCTCGCCCCGGGCCATCCGCTTGAGGAACCGCTCTTTCTGTGCCGCCGTCCCGTGGCGCACGAGCATCGTCGTGGGCATGGCGTTGTGGATGGAGAGCGACACCGCGATGCTCGCGTCCGCCGCCGCGATCTCTTCCAGTGCGAGCAGGTAGGTCACCGTGTCGAGGCCCATGCCGTCGCACTCCTCGGGCGCGCACATCCCGAGAAACCCCAGCTCCCCGAGCGCGTTGATCACGTCACGGGCGAAGTGGGCGGTGCGGTCCCACTCGGCCGCGAACGGCTCGATGCGGGTGCGCGCGAACTCGCGCGCCAGCTCGATGATCTGGCGCTGCGTCTCCGAGAGACCCGCGGGCTCAATCGCGATAGACATAGAAGCCGCGCCCGCTCTTGCGACCGAGCCGCCCCGCCGCGACGAGTTTCCGCAACAGCGGCGCGGGACGGTACTTGTCGTCCCCCAGGTCGCGCTGCAGCACCTCGAGGATCGCGAGACACACGTCCAGGCCGATCAGGTCGGCGAGCGCCAGCGGCCCGAGGGGATGGTTCATGCCGAGCTTCATCACGGTGTCGACCGCCTCGGGCGTCGCCACACCTTCCATCACGCAGAACGCGGCCTCGTTGATCATCGGCATGAGGACGCGGTTGGATACGAATCCGGGCGCGTCGTTGACCAGGACGGCGGTCTTGCCCAACGCCTCCACAACCTCCACAACCTTCACCACAGTCTCGTCGTCCGTCTCGAGCCCCCGGATCACCTCGACGAGCTGCATCACCGGCACCGGATTCATGAAGTGCATCCCGATCACCCGCGCGGGCCGCCGCGTCTGGGCGGCGATCGTCGTGATCGAGATCGACGAGGTGTTGGTGGCAAGGATCGCGGTGGGCGGCGCCAGCCGGTCCAGGTCGCGGAAGATCCGGAACTTGACGTCGGGCTGCTCGGTTGCGGCCTCCACGACGAGCTCCACGTCGGCCACCGCGTCGAGGCTCGACGCCGTCCGAATGCGCCCCAGCGCGGCGTCGCGCTGCTCGGCGGTGAGCGTCCCCTTCTTCACCTGACGCTCCAGGTTCGCCCGGATGATCCCGATCACCCGCTCGAGCAGGCCGGGCGCCACGTCGATCAGCGCCGTGTCCCACCCGTGCTGCGCGAACACGTGGGCGATGCCGTTCCCCATCGTCCCAGCCCCCACCACCGCCACCCGGCTCACAGCGCGGTCTCCCGCTCCACGCGCGGGGCGCGCCCGCTCCACGCGACCAGGGCCGCGCTGCCCACGAGCATCACCAGCGTGCTGACGACGCCGCCCTCCGGCCCGAAGACCCCGCCGTCGATCCACGCGTGCGCACCCGGACGATACGCGAGCGCCGGCAGCGGAAACGCGTAGCCGCTCACCGGCGCCGCGAACCCGAGGGCCAGGGTCGCGTTCCACCCGAAATGGGCGCCCCAGGCGAGCGGCATCGCGCCCGGCGAGAACAGTGCGGCGGCGAGCCACACGCCCGCGAGCGCGACGTTCACGGTCGAAAACACCGTGGCGCCGGGATTCCCGAGGTGCAACAGCCCGAAGCCGAGCGCGGTGACGGCGGTGGCGGGAACGGGGCCCGTCGCGGCGGCGAGGCGACGGAGCGGGTAGCCGCGGAAGGCCAGCTCTTCGGCCAGGGCCGCGACCAGGAATCCGACGCCCAGCGGCATGGCTGCGGCCCTCCACCCGCCGCCGTCGGCCGTAACGGCGATCGCGGCGCGACCAGCGATCACCGCCAGGCCCACCGCGCAGACCGCCATGGTGGCGCCGAGGGCGGTGCCGCCCAGCAGAGCCAGGGGCATGCCGGTGCGCGGGCGCCAGCCCAGTTCCTCCCACGATCGCCGCTCGAGCACGCGGCCCACGAGCCAGGTCGCCAGGGCGAAGCCGGCTGCCCAGGGCAACGAGCTCCAGGCGAGCGCCCACCGCGCATCGACCTCCAGGGCCAGCGGCACGAGCGTCAAACCGTAGCCTGCCGCCGCGCCCACGAGGGCGAACGCCGCGATCCACACGACCGCGACGGCCGGGGCTCGGGCCCGGTGCGCAAACGAAACGCGCGCCGTCATAGGCGCGCGCGGAGGGGAGTCACCGTTGGCTTCAGGACCAGGACGGCGATCGCGACTTTTACCAAGTCGCCGATCAGAAACGGGAGCGTACCGAGTCGCAGCGCCCCCGTCGCGCTGCCCGTGAGAATCAACAGCTGGGCCAGGCCGCCGAGGTGAATCAGGACCAGGCCGGTGAAGACGGCGATGGTGACCCGCGTCCAGCGCGCGCCGTCTGCGATGAGCTTTCCGACCGCGAACGCGGCGACCGGGTAGGCGAGCAAATACCCGCCGGTGGGCCCGAGCAGCCGGGCGATGCCGGGGAGGCCGTACGGCGTGAACACCGGGAGGCCCGCGGCGCCGAGCGCGAGATAAAAGATCAGTGCGCCGGCGCCGAGCCGGGCGCCGAGCCACCCGCCCACCAGCAGCACGGCCAGCGGCTGCAGCGTCATCGGGACGGGAGTACCGGGGAGCGGGATCGCGATCTGAGCCGCGATCGCCACCAGGGCGGCGCCCAGCGGCACGGCGAGGGCGCGTCGCGCGGTGACGGAGGGAGCGGACACCAGGGCGGTTTGCGCCTGCATCAGAGCATCTCCACGCTGAGGGCCACGGCATTGCCGCCCCCGAGACACAGGGTGGCGAGTCCAGTCGTCTGCTTCCGGTCCTGCAGAGCATAGAGCAGCGTCGTGAGCACGCGGGCGCCCGACGCGCCGATGGGATGCCCGAGCGCGATGGCGCCGCCGTTCACGTTGACGCGCTCCCAGTCCCAGCCGAGGGCGCGGCCGTCGGCCAGGGCCTGCACGGCGAACGCCTCGTTCGCCTCGATCAGCGCGTAGTCGTCGATAGTCGTGTTGGCTTTCGCCATGAGAGTTTTCACCGCGACGATAGGCGCGAAGAACAGCTCCTTGGGCTCGCCGCCGCCGGTGGCGTAAGCGGTGATGCGCGCCAGGGGTGTGAGCCCGTGAGCCCTGGCGAACGCGAGCGATGCGACGACGAGCGCGCTGGCACCGTCGTTCAGGCCCGGCGCGTTGCCCGCCGTGACGGTGCCGCCCGGCTCAAATGACGGTTTCAGCGCGGCAAGCGCCTCGAGCGATGTGTCCTTGCGGGGCCCTTCGTCCTTCTCGATCACGGTCGGCGTGCCCTTCCCCGGAACCTCGACCGGCACGATCTCCGCCTTGAAGCGGCACGCCGCCATTGCGGCCGCGGCTTTCTGGTGACTGGCGAGGGCGAAGCGGTCCTGCTCCAGGCGCGATACGCCCGCCTTCTTGGCGGTGTATTCGGCCAGGCTGCCCATGTGGACGTCCGAGAACGAATCCCACAGGCCGTCGCGGATCATGCCGTCCACGAGCTCCCGGTTACCCAGCTTGATCCCACCGCGCATGCCGTACACGTAATGGGGCGCGTTGGACATCGACTCCATGCCACCGGCGACCACGCATTGCACGTCGGCTGCTTTAATCGCTTGCGCCGCGAGCATCACCGCCTTGAGCCCCGAGCCGCACACCTTGTTGATGGTGAGCGCGGGCACGGTGCCGGGGAGGCCGGCGTGGATTGCCGCCTGGCGCGCCGGCGCCTGGCCCACGCCGCCCTGCAGCACGTTGCCCATGATCACTTCGTCCACGGCGGCCGGCTCGACGCCCGCCCGGCGCACCGCCTCGCGGATCACGAGCGCGCC
>WNGQ01009252.1_pt1 | contig 20093 bp, 24 predicted proteins | sample 5407661 | NCBI WGS metagenome assembly WNGQ01 (sample SAMN13153382, study PRJNA577476) | soil metagenome | isolation source: 60 cm soil or saprolite under Garry oak tree replicate 2 | place: USA:California | collected 2016-06-15 | reverse complement strand
TTCCTCGACAGCCTGCGGATCGACGACCTGGGGCTCGAGATGGGGAACGACGTCTGGCTGCGTTCGAACGAGGCCAATATTCAGCTCGCCGGATCGGTCCGACTCACCAAGCGGCGTAATCTGTATCTCGTGAGCGGCACGCTGCAGGCGGTCCGGGGCACGTACCGGCTCAAGGTGGGGCCGGTGTCGCGCGAGTTCGTCGTATCGCAGGGAACGGTGCACTATTTCGGCACGCCGGATCAGGACGCGGCGCTCGACATCGAGGCGAAACACGTCGTCCATCCCGTGCCCACGCCCGGCTTGCCCAACGAAGACATCACCGTCGTGGCGCACATCACCGGCTCGCTGCTCGTGCCCAAGATCGCCCTCGCGGCGGAGAAGCAGGACCTGTCGCAGACGGAGCTGATCTCGCTGCTGCTGTTCGGCAAGCGCACCGTAGACCTGGGGGGCGCTCAGGGCGGCATCGCGGATCAGCGGGCCGTCATACAGAGCGCGTTCTCGGTCCTGTCGGGCGAGATCGAGCAGACGATCGTGTCGGGCGGCGTGCCCGTGGACTACGTCGAGATCCAGCCCGGCGGCGGAGGGCAGGGGACCCCGTTGTCGAGCTTGCAGCTCGCCGTGGGACGACAGCTCGGTCCCAAGACGTTCCTGGTGGTGAACGCCGGGTACTGCCAGGGGGGCCAGGGTGGCGTGCAGAACCTGCTCGGCCTGTCGCTGCAGTTCCGCATCAGCCCCGAGTGGCGCACCGAGGCGAGCTTCGCGCCGGTGCAGACCTGCCTGCCCGACGCCTCGAACAGCAGCCAGGCGACGACCGTCCCCCGCCAGGTGGGGCTGGACCTCTTCTGGGAGCGGCGCTACTAGACATGACGCGGGCCCTGCTCATCGCCAACCCCGCAGCGGCGCGCACCGACGCGCGCGCGGTGACGGCGATCCGCGACACCCTGCGCCGTGGGGGTTGGACGGTTGAGGTGCGCGCGACGGCACGAGCGGGGGACGCGCGCCGGTTCGCACGCGAGGCGGCCGGGCAGGGCTTCGACGCCCTGGTGTGCTACGGCGGCGACGGCACCGCGATGGAGATCGCCGCCGGGGCGGTGGACGGCGGCATCCCGCTCGGCCTCGTCCCGGGCGGGACGGGAAACCTGCTCGCGGGCAACCTGCGGCTGCCGCGCGACGCCGCGGCGGCGGCGCGCGTGATCCTCTCCGGCCGGACGGCGGCGATCGACCTGGGAACCGTGCAACGCCCCGACGGCATGCATTACTTCGCGGTGTGCGGCGGCACCGGTTTCGACGCCCGGCTCATGGCCCGGACCGGGTCGGCCGAGAAGCGCCGCTGGAAGATGGCCGCCTACGTGATGCACGCGTTTGCGACGCTCCGCGACGTGACGAGCCCGCTCCATCGCGTGACGGTGGACGGGGTGGTGCACGACCTGCCGGCGGCGATGGTCCTGGTGGCCAATTGCGGCGAGCTGGTGCCTCCGTTCCTGCGGCTGCGAGACAACGTCGCCCCCGACGACGGCTGGCTGGACGTGCTGGTGCTGCGGGCCGACGGAGCGCTGCAAAGCCTCAGCGCTTTTTTTGAGCTGGTGCGGCGGCCCCGCAATGGAGCGCGGCGGCTGTGGTTCGGGCGCGGCCGTATCGTGCGCGTGGAGGTGCTCGAGGGCCCGCCCCGGCCGATGCAGCTCGACGGCGAGCTGGCGGGGGACGCGCCGTTCGAGGCCCGTCTCCTGCCGGGCGCATTGCGGGTGATCGTGGATCCCCGCACGGCGCCGCTCGGGAGGAGTCATGCCTGACAGCGTGCTCCTGATCGACGACGACGCCGACGTGCTGCGCGCGGTGGGGGACTACTTCGACCGCATCGGCTACGAGGTGGGGCGGGCCGATACCGCGAGCGCGGGACTCGAGGCCTTCGACCGCCTCCGGCCCGATGTGGTGATTCTCGACCTGCATCTGCCCGACGTGGGCGGGTTGGAAGTGCTCGAGCGGCTGCGCTCGCAGGGAGGCTCCGTGATCCTGCTCACCGGCCAGGGGGACATCGAAACGGCCGTGCGCGCGATGCAGCTCGGGGCCGAGCATTTTCTCACCAAGCCGGTGGATATGAACCACCTCGCGGCCGCCACGGCGCGGGTGTCCGAGAAGATCCGCCTGGTACGCCAGAACGCGCTGCTGCGGGCGCGCGAGCACGAGCACGAGGGACTGGAATCGCTGGGCGGGTCGCCGGCGATCCGCGAGCTGGGGCGCCAGATCGAGCTGCTCGCGGCGAGCGAGCGCTCCACCGTGCTGCTCACGGGGGAAAGCGGCACGGGCAAGGGCTGGGTGGCGCGCATCATCCATCATCTCTCGCCCCGGGCGAGCGGTCCGTTCGTCGAGGTGAACTGCGGCGGCCTCTCGGCCACATTCCTCGAGTCGGAGCTGTTCGGGCACGAAAGAGGCGCGTTCACCGACGCGAAGGAGCGGCGTCAGGGATTGTTCGAGCTCGCCGACCGCGGCACCATTTTCCTCGACGAGATCGGTGATCTCGCGCCGGAGCTGCAGCCCAAGCTCCTGAAGGTGCTCGAGACGAAGACCTTCCGGCGGCTGGGCGGCAGCCGTGAGATGACGGTGGACGTGCGCCTGGTCGCGGCGACCAATCGCGATCTGGTGGCCGATGTGCACGCCGGCCGGTTCCGCGAGGACCTCTACTACCGTCTGAGCGTCATGCCGCTGCGCCTCCCGGCGGTGCGCGAGCGCTCGCGCGACGACCGGCTCGCCCTGCTGACGCGCATCCTGGCCGATTTCGCCCCGCAGATGCCGGGCTGCCCCAGCGCGTGCAGCGCGGAGGCGCTGGACCGGCTGCTCTCGGCCCCCTGGCCGGGGAACGTGCGCGAGATGCGCAACGTGGTCGAGCGCGCCATGATCCTGGCCCGCGGCGTGCCGCAGCTCGGAGTGGAGCACCTTCCGGCGGACCTACGCAAGGGCGGGAGCGGGGATAAACGGCACCAGCCGCAGGCGCTCGCGGACGTGGAGCGCGTGCACATCGAGAAGACCCTCAAGTTCCACGGCGGCAACCGCACCCGGGCCGCCCAGGAGCTCGGCATTTCGCGCGCGACGCTGATCAATAAGATTAAGGTGTACCAGCTCGACCTCTGAGGCGCCTATGACCGAGAAGCCGAAACTGATGGAGCACGACGCGATGGTGTGCCGCTATTGCGGCAATGAAGAGCGGGCCTCGGAGGGATACCCCTGCGCGGACTGCGGGACTTTCCTCTGTCTCATCTGCTCGTTCCGCGGGATCACCCGCTGCAAGGCGTGCGAGGAGAAGGCGAAGGCGTCCAAGCAGGCTTAGCTCCCGCCCCGCCGCTTCCGGATCTCCCGCTGCACGTCGTCGGGCGACGTCCCGAGCTCTTTCGCGAGCTTCTGCACCGCGTCGCCCACCCCCGCCCAGTCCCCCGCGGCCGCCAGCGCGGCCAGGGCGATATCCTCCACGACGGTCGTCCGCTCCTCCAGGTCGCGCGTCCGCACGGCGACTTCCCGCGCCAACCACTGCTCCAGCTCGCGCCGGTCGACCTCGAGTTGCCGCTGACGCAGCGCGCCCTGCAGCGACAGCTCCAGCTCGTCCAGGTCGACGGGCTTGATGAGGTAATCGTAGGCGCCCAGCTTGAGACACTCGATCGCGGTGCGCGGCTCGTCGATCGCCGTCAGCATGATGATGGCGAGGTCCGAGTCGGCGGCCAGCGCCTTGGGGACGAGCTCCACGCCGCTCATGCTCGGCATGCGGATGTCGGAGAGCATGACCTGCGGCTGCTCGGCCGCCTGGCGGTCGAGCGCCTCCGCCCCGCTCGACGCCTGCAGCACGCGGTAACCGAGCCGGGTCAGAAACCGGTCCAGGGCCTGGCGGATGCCGTCTTCGTCGTCGACCACCAGCACCGTGGTCGGCTGCTCCTGCGGTAGGGGGTTGGGCATGCGCTAACGTATGTACCCTCTACAAGGCCAGCAAGCCGAGCTAACTTCCGCGGTCCGATGACGTCGGCCGATCCCACCAGCATCACCGCCGTCCCGGGGCTCACCGTGGGTCACTGGACCGACCTGCCGCGGGCGACCGGGTGTACCGTCGTGCTCGCGCCCGAGGGCGGGATGCGCGCCGCCGGCGCGGTGCGCGGGCGCGCCACCGGCACCCGCGAGATCGACGCCCTCGACCCCCGCCACCTGGTAAACCATATCGATGCCATCCTGCTCACCGGCGGCTCGGCGTACGGGCTGGGGGCGGCCGACGGCGTGATGCGCTGGCTGCGCGAGCGGCACCGCGGCCTGCCGCTCGGGCCGGCGGGGGTGGTCCCGATCGTGCCGACCGCCGTGATCTTCGACTTCGACCTGGGGCCGGGCGGCAAGGCCGACCGCTGGCCGACCCCGGACGACGCGTATCGCGCGTGCGGCGCCGCGTCGACCGACGTGCCCGAGGGGACGGTCGGGGCGGGCACGGGCGCGACGGTGGGCAAGGCGCTCGGGCCCCGCCGCGCCATGAAGGGCGGTGTGGGCACATGGGCCGCGCGCCGTGGAGACATCGTGGTGGGCGCGCTGGTGGTGCTGAACTCCGTGGGCGACATCCTGGACGGGACCGGAGCGATCGTCGCGGGAGCGCGCGGCCCGGACGGTCGGTTCGCGGGTGCCCTCGAGCACTTCGCCGCGGGCGGCGCCCCGTTCGGCCGCGCCAACACGACGCTCGCGGTGGTGGCGACCAACGCCGCGCTCGATCGCACGGCGCTCGAGAGCCTGGCCCATGCGGCGGGAGACGCGCTCGCGCGCCGCATCGTTCCCTACGGTACGCTGTTCGATGGTGACGTCGTCTTCGCGGTGAGCACGGCGGCCGCGGCGCCCGCCACGCCGCTCCAGGTGGAGGCGCTCGCCGCGCTCGTCGTCCCGGTGGCGGTGGAGCGTGCGGTGCGGCTGGCGCGCGGTGTCGGGGACGTGCCTGGTCTCGCCGACGGCGCCAATCCGTGACCGATCGTCTCGAGCGCGACGTCGGAGACGTGGCGCGGAAGTGGGTGCCCGACGCGCGGCTGGGCGTGCTCGAGGTCGCCGTGCTGCCCGCCGCGCTGGTCGGCTGCACGACGAGTCGCGACGCCCTGGACGAGCTGCGCCGCATCGCCGCTGCGGCGCGCCGCGCGGCCGACATCCGCCTCCTCCCCGACGCCTCCGTGCGCGACGAGCCCGCCGCGATCACGACTGCCGCCGTCGCGCCGCTGTTGCGCGAGCCGCGCATCGCGACCGACCGCGTGAGCGAAGTGCTGCACGGCGAGCGGTTGGCGCTGCTCGAGCGGCGCGAGGGCGAATGGCTGCGGGTGCGCGCGCCCGACGGCTACCACGGTTGGCTTCCGGCGGGCTACGTGGCGACCGGTTCGGACGACTGGGCGGAGGACTGGACGGCGCGCGCCACGGCACGCGCGCTCGGCGCCGAGCTCAAGTTCGAAGACCGGCGCTTCCGGCTGGCCGTGGGCGCCCGGGTCGTGTTGCGCCGCGACGGTGTCGTGGACACCGCGGACGGGCGCACGTGGAACGTGGCTTGGGGCGTGGTGCGGTCGGAAGCCGAGTACCGGGCCGAGGCACGCATGCTCGCCGCGCCGGAGTGGGCGCTGCGCTGGTTCTCCGGCGCGCCGTACCTGTGGGGGGGACGCACGGAATGGGGCGTCGATTGCTCCGGGATGGTCCAGGCGACGTACGCGGCGCGGGGCATCGGCCTGCCGCGCGACAGCGATCAGCAGGCACTCGCCGGCCGCGCGGTCGCGATCGACGCCGCCGGGACGGGGTACAGTGCGGGGGATATTCTCTGCTTCGCCGACGGCCGGCGCATTTCGCACGTGGCCCTCTGGGCGGGGACCGGCCACATCGTGCACTCGGCGCTGTCGCGCGGGGGCGTCGCTTCGGACGACCTGTTCGCCGACACGCCAGCCGCGCAGCGGCTGCGGGGCCTGCTGGTCGCCGTGCGGCGCCCCGAGACTTCGCGCAGCTGACCGTCTATTTTTCCGGCATGAAGCTCGTCCTCTTCGACATCGACGGCACCCTGCTCTGGACCGACGGCGCGGGCCGGCGGGCGATTCAGCGCGCGCTGCTCGACGAGGCGGGCACCGCGGGCCCGATCGAGCGCTACCGCTTCGACGGCAAGACCGATCCGCAGATCGTGCGCGACCTGCTCTCGCTCGCGGGCCACCCGGCGGCCGAGGATGCGAGTCGCATCGACGCCGTGTGTCGCCGCTATGTGGAACACCTGCGCGCCGAGCTGGCCGCGCCCGCCCAGGCCACCAGGCTGATGCCGGGGACGCGGGAGCTGCTCGCCGCACTCGAACCGCACGAAGCAGGGCAGCGCGCCCTCGTGGGTCTGCTGACCGGCAACGTGGCGCCGGGCGCGGCGCTGAAGCTGCGCTCGGCGGGGCTCGACCCGGCGCGCTTCCGGGTCGGGGCCTACGGCTCGGATTCCGCGCGACGGGCGGACCTGCCGGCGGTGGCCGCACGGCGCGCGGCGGAGGTCACTCACCACCGCTTCGCGGGCGCGGATGTGATCGTGATCGGCGACACGCCGGACGACGTCGCGTGCGGCCGGCCGATCGGCGCGCGCAGCGTGGCCGTCGCCACCGGCTCCTACGATGTCGCCGCGCTGCGCGCCGCCGGCGCCGCGTACGTGTTCGCCACGCTCGCCGACACGGCCGCGGTCCTCGACGCCATCTTCGCGTGAGCCGGACCGCGTCCGCAGCCGTCGACGAGCTCGAGGTCAAGGCGCGGGTCGATGATCCCGCCGCGCTGCGCGCCGCGCTGGTGCGTGCGGGCGCGGTCCTCGAGTTCCGGGGCGACATGCTCGACCGGCGCTTCGACCGCGGCGACCGGCTGGCGGATCGGGACGAGGTCCTGCGGTTGCGGGTGTTCCGGCCGGCCGGCGGCACTCCGGCGTACGGTGTGCTCGGCTGGAAGGGCCCGCACTCGAAACAGGGGCCATATCGGCGCCGCCCGGAGGCCGAGTCCCACGTGGGAGATCCGGACGGCGTGGTGACGATCCTCGAGCGGCTTGGGTTCGCCGAGTCGCTGCGCATCGATCGGCGGGTCGAGGTCTACCGATTGGGGGAGACGGTACTGCGGCTCGAGTGGTATCCCGAGATGGACGTCCTCCTCGAGGTGGAGGGCGAGCCGGCCGGTATCGAGCGGGCGATCGCGGCGACCGGCATCGCGCGCGAGCACTTTCTGGCGGAGTCGCTTCCGCACTTCGTCGCCGCGTTCGAGCGGCGCACCGGCCGCGCCGCCCTGCTGGCACGATGAGCCCCGGTGTGAAGATCCCGATGCCGTTACGTGTACCGGAGCTCGCGTCCTCGCTCGGGCGCCTGCTGGTGCCGCGCCGCCTGGAAGAGCCGTGGGTGCCGCTCGATGACCTCCGCGAAGATCTGGCGACGCGCGTGATGGAGCTGGCGGGCCAGGCGCGGGCGGCGGGCGGCCGCGACGAGCGGGCGCAGGTGCTCGAGTCCGTGAGCCGCCGCGCGTGGCTGGCGGCGTGGGAAGCCACGGTGCGGCGGGCAGCCGAGCGCGTGACCGCCGCGCTCGACGGGGAGATCGAGCGCGCGACGCGACGCGTCAGGATGCCGGCCCGGCAGCGACGCCGGCGCCTGCTCACCGGGTCTGAAAAGCGCGCGATCGCCGCCCGCCTCGCCGCCGGCGGCGAATCGTTCGTCGCGGCCCTCGACCTGCTCGACGGCGCGGGGCTCCGGGCCCGCCCTCGAGACCGCGGTGGCCGACGAGCGGCAGCGCTGGGTGGTCGAAACCGATGCCATCGACCGGTGGCGACCGTCCCTCTGGCCCGTGATCGTGCTGTGGACGCCGCTCGCCGTGGCGCTCATCTGGTTGGGGCTCGTCCTCGGCGGCTACCTTCCCGCCCCAGGGTGGCTCGCCGCGCGGCTCGGCTTTTGAGCGCCATCGGCGTCGGCGTCGACCTCGTGGAAGTGTCGCGCGTCGCGGCGATCATCGCCGACAAGGGCGCTCGCGTGTTCGAGCGCTTGCTCACGCGCGATGAGCGCGCGTACTGCGAGAGCCGGCCCGACCCCGCGACCCACGTGGCCGTCCGGCTCGCGGCCAAAGAAGCGGTCTACAAGGCGTTGCAGGGCACCGCCGTCGCGCGCGGCATCGGCTGGCGCGAGATCGAGATCACGCGGGCGCCCGACGGCCGCCCCGACGTGCGGCTCGTGGGTACCGCAGCCGAGCGGGCACGCGAGCTCGGCGTGGGGCGCGTGCTGCTGTCGCTCTCCCACACCCACCTGGCGGCCGTGGCGGTGGTCGTGCTGGAGCGTGTGTGACCGATTGCCTTGCATTCCCGACAGAATTACTCTAGTATTGAAAATCCGCTTCTGAGAACCGTTCCCATCTACCGTAAGTCCATCATCGGCTTGTTGTTGGGCACCTGCATCGCGGCGCCAGCCGGGGCGCAGGCGATGGATTCGCTCAGCGTGGCCCGGCGCATCGTGGCCGCCGCTTCGCTCGCCGCCAAGGAATACCTTATCGGCGTTGCGCCGCGCGGCGGCAAGGTGACCAATCCCGAAGAGGTCTCGGAGGCCAAGCAGTTTCTCGACCAGGCACGGCTCGATGTGGGCGCGCTCCCGCGGGCCGTGCGGACGACTGCCGACTCCGATCTCGTGGCGCTGCGCGCCATGCTGGACCGGGCCGCCCCGCCCGACTCGGTCACGGCGCGGGCCGGGCTCCTGGTGCAGCACATCGCGGCCGTCGTGGGAGGCGCTCTCGAGACCTTCCCGTCGCGCCCGCCATCCCTGGCACGTGGCGCGGCCGTCTACCAGGAACAGTGCACGCAGTGCCACGGTCCGACCGGGCGGGGTGATGGACCGAAAGCGAAACAGCTGCAGGGTCCACCGCCCGCCAGCCTCGCCGACCGGGATGCGATGAGCACGGTCGCGCCGCTGGACGTGTATCGCAAGCTCACGCTCGGCGTGGCCGGCACGGCCATGCCGCAGTTCGAGGAGACGCTCTCACCCGGAGACCGCTGGGCCGTGGCCACGTATGTGGCGACGCTGCGGGCCGACGACGTCATGGTCCGCGAGGGCGAGGGGTTGTACGCGACCACCTGCGCCTCGTGCCACGGCGCCACGGGCGGCGGCGACGGTCCGCTCGCGGCCACGCTCTCAGTGCGGCCCCCCGCGCTGCGGGACCTCGCCGTCCAGGGCCGATTCACCGACCACGAGCTCGAGCAGCTGCTGCTGCAGGGGCGGCCGGGGACGGCGATGCCCGGGTTCGCCCGCACGCTCAATCCCGGGGACGCCGCCAAGATCGTGGCGTTCCTGCGCGTCTTGCCCACGGCCGAACGACAGAAATACCAGACGTCCCCCGCAGCCGCGACGTTCTCCGTGGTGCGGCGCCAACTCGACTCGGGCGTCGCGCTCAGGTCCGACAAGATCACGTTCGACGCCTATCTCACGTTCGAGCAGGTCGAAACGGACGTGCGGGTGAAGAACCCGGTCCTCGCGAACGAGCTGGAGCAGGCGTTCACGCTGTTGCGGGCCCGGGCGGCGGCGGGCGCCGGCCCGGACGAGCTCGCGACGATCCACGCCCGGCTGCTCGCCGATCTGGAGCGCGCCGAGCGGCTGGTCGCCGACCAGAGCTCGGGCGCCGGCCTGTTCGTGCAGTCGTTCGTGCTGCTGCTGCGGGAGGGGTTCGAAGCGATCCTGATCGTGGCGGCGCTGATGGCGTTTCTCGCGAAGGCCGGCGCGGTCGAGCGCCGGCGGCATGTGGCACGGGGCGCCTGGGCCGCCGTCGCCGCGAGCGCCGCCACCGCGGTGGTGATCGAGCTGCTGTTCGAGATCACTCCCGGCCAGCGGGAGGCCCTCGAGGGCGCCACGATGCTACTCGCGACTGCCGTGCTCTTCTACGTCAGCTATTGGCTGCTCTCGAAAATCGAGGTCGCCAAATGGAACGCGTTCGTGAAGGGCCGCATGGAGGACGCGCTGTCCACCGGCTCGGGGTTCGCGCTCTCGTCGGTGGCGTTCCTCGCCGTGTATCGGGAGGGCTTCGAGACCATCCTCTTCTACAAGGCTCTGCTTTCCTCGGCGGGGTCGACCAGCCCGGCGGGCGTGGCGGGAGTGATGGCGGGAATCGCGGCGGGTGGGCTGGCGTTGGTGATCGTGTACGTCGCCATCACGCGCTTCGGGATGAAAGTGCCGCTCAAGCCGTTCTTCGCGGTCACGAGCGCGATGCTCTATTACATGGCGTTCGTGTTCGCGGGGAAGGGAATCGCGGATCTGCAGGAGTCGGGGCTGGTGCGGGTGAGCGTCGTCCGGTGGGCGCCCCGCATCCCCGTGCTCGGCATCTATCCGACCGTGCAGTCGCTGGCGCTGCAGCTCCTGCTCCTGGTCCTGCTGCTGGTAGCGGTGGTGTGGCTGCAGCGTAACCGCGTCGGCGGCACGGGGGGCGGGGCGGACCGCCGCCGGCCGTCGTTCCCGTAGCCCGCCGCTAGCGCGTGGCCTGAGCCTGCGGCTGCGGCTTGAGCGCGGGAGGCACGGCCACCGTCGCCGGCTCTGCCGCCCGCAGCCGCTGCATCAGCCACAGGCCCACGAGCACGAGCAACACGCTCGTGACCTGCGCCAGCGTGAACGGTCCCAACAGCCGATCGTCCTTGGCACGCACGATCTCCACCAGGAAGCGCTCCGCGCCCGCCAGGACGAGATAGACCCCGAACCGCCAGCCGGTGCCGTGCCGGTGGTCGCGCAAGCGCCATAACAGGGCGAACGCCAGCAGCATCAGCGTCGTCGCACGTGCATGTTGCTCAGCTCGGCCACCGTAGTAGGCGGGAGTCCGCGCGGGAACCTCATCGCCCAGGGCAGGCTGGACGGGACGCCGTAGTCGTCGTTGACGAGGAAGCACCCGACCCGTCCCAACGCGTAGCCGAGGGCGAGGGGGGCGGCGGTGAGCTCCATCGTCCAGCGGGCGGGCACGCGCTTCCACCACCCGGTCGCGAGCACGGCCGCCACGCCGCCGAGAAAGCCGCCGTACCAGACGAATCCGCCGCGCCGCAGCAGCGCTTCCCACTCGCCCGTGAGCAGCACGTACCAGATCTTCGCTCCTACGATGCCGCCGACCACGGCCGCGAACACGATGTCGGCCGCGTACTCCTCGGCCATCCCCCGGCGCTGCAGGTCGACCTGGATCGCCCACCCCGCCATGAGGAAGGCGACCATCATCATCAGTCCGTATCCCGTGACCTGCAGCGGACCCAGATGGATGAACAGGATATCGATCTGGGGCAGCGGGATGGTGAAGCCGAAAGGATAGATCGTCATGGGCGGGCCGCGCCGAGGGTGGAGGGTGCCGGCTCGAGGCCGGGCAACGGCAGATCCGCCCGGGCGTCCAGGGTAAAGTCGCTGCGCTCGCCCAGGCCGAGTCGGTACCAGCCGGCGCGGGCGATCATGGCGGCGTTGTCGGCGTTGAGCCGCGGGCTCGCGACGGCGACGCGGGCGAGCCCGCCGTCGGAGAGCCGCCGGGCGGCGAGGCCGGCGAGCGCCCGGCTGCACGCCACGCCGCCGCCCAGCACGGCGGTGCGGTGGCCCGTGGCGCGAACCGCACGCTCGAGCTTGGTGACCAGCACATCGAGCACCGCGTCCTGGAATGCACGGGCGAGATGGGGACGGTCGCGGTCCAGGTCGTCGCTCGAGCGCACGGCCCGCAACACCGCGGTCTTGAGACCGGAGAACGAGAACTCGAAGCCCTCGTCCCGCATCGGACGCGGAAACGTGAAACGGGTCGGATCGCCCTGGGCCGCGAGCCGCTCGATCGCCGGGCCGCCCGGATACCCCAGGCCCAGGAGCGTCGCCACCTTGTCGAACGCCTCGCCGGCGGCGTCGTCGCGGGTCGCGCCCAGCAGGCGGTAGCGTCCCCAGGCGGGCACGTCGAGCAGCAGCGTATGCCCGCCCGACACGAGCAGCGCGACGAACGGCGGTGCCAAGTCCGGGTCCTCCACGAGCGGGGCGAAGAGGTGCCCTTCCATATGATGAACGCCGATCAGCTGGCGGTCCCCGGCGTACGCCAGCGCCTTGGCGTAGCCCACGCCCACCAGCAGCGCGCCGACCAGCCCCGGGCCCTGGGTCACGGCGACGGCGTCCACGGCGCTCCAGCTGATGCCGGCCTCAGCGAGGGCGCGGTCCACCACCGCCGGCAGCGCCGCCAGATGGGCGCGACTCGCGAGCTCCGGCACCACGCCCCCGAACACCCGGTGCACGTCCTGCGACAGGATCACGAGGCCCGCGAGCTCGGGACGGCGACGCTCGCCTACCAGCACGGCGGCCGAGGTCTCGTCGCACGACGTCTCGATCCCGAGAAGGACGTCAGCCACGTCCGGTCTTGCGTCGCAGGGAGACGGAATCCGGCACGGCGTGCGCCACGATCCCGGGAGGTGCGCTCACCGTGAGCCGCGCGTAGCCCCCGGGGCCGGCTTTGCCCACGAGGTGCGCCACCACGCGCACGCTGTCGCGCGTGAGCGCGTTCACCTTCGATTCGGGGCCTCGCACCGTCACCGCCACGCGCTCGACCGCGAGCAGGAACCCGGTGAAGCCCGACGCCGCCGTCGTGATCGGCACGCCCGAGAGCGAGCGCTCCACGATGGCGGTCACTTCGCCCGCCATGCGCACCTCTTTCGGCACGATGCGCACGATCCCGAGCGGGGCCGTATCGAGCGGGACGGTGCGGAAGAAGGGCCCGTTCACGCTCGAGATCACGGTGGGGAGCGTGGCCACGGAGTCGATCAGGGCGAGGCTCTTTTCCGGACCGATGACACGCGCCATGCTCGGCGTAATGGACAGGCCCCGCATCACGTACCCCGACTCGGCCTCGACGCGCACCCGCGGCACGATGCGCACTTCCTTGTGCACCACCGAATCGAGCAGGACCTCGATCTCGCGCGGCCGGATGTCCGCGACCTGCACGTCGCTCCCTTTCGGGAGCTCGACATCGGTCGGCTGCAGCTGCACGCGCCACACCGACGCCGAGAAGGTGTCGGGGATGACCTTGCGGATCACGCGCGGAAAGGAGCGGAGCTTGATGATCTCGCTCCCCTTGCCGGTAATGACCACGACCACGCCCGCGGGCTGCTGGCGCACCATGCGTCCGGGCGGGATGCCGACGGCGAGGCGCATGGCGAAGCTCTGCGCCAGTGGTTGCTGCGCCGCGACCGCCACATACAGCATGACGGCGAAGAAACCGGCCGCGAGCTTGATCGGCCAGTTCCGCACCAGCAGCTGCGCGATGCTACCGCGGACGCTCATCGATGAGCCGCCGGACGAGGGTTTCGTTGACGGGCCCGTCCCACTCGGAGGCCCCGATCACCTTCTTGATGATGACGCCGTCGGGGCTGATCATCCAGCTCTCGGGGACGCCCGTGGCCTGGTACGTCCGCTTCATCGCCCCCGTCTGGTCGTGCAGGATGTCGAACGTGAGCCCCAGGTCGCGGGCGAACGCGGCAACGACGGAATCACCGTCCTCGTCGATGCTCACCGCCACCACCCGGAAGCCGCTGCCGCCCAGCTTGTGCGACAGGCGCTCGAGCGACGGCATCTCGACCCGGCACGGCAGGCACCACGTCGCCCAGAGATTCAAGAGCACCACCTGGCCGCGATAGTCCGCGAGCGTCGTGGCGCGGCCGGTGGCCAGGTTCTTGGCGTGAAAGTCCGGCGCGCGCGATCCGACGCCGAGCAGGTCGATCTGGGGACGGATCTTTACCGCCAGGGCCGTCCCGAACACGAGGGCCATGGCGACCCCGACCGCGAACGTCCAGCGCCTGGCGTCGCTCATACCGTCACCAGGCAGCGGTGCTTCAGGTCCCGCACCTCGCGCGCCGGATCCGGGCTTGCGAACACCGCGTTCCCCACGACGAACGTGTCGGCCCCCGCTGCGTGCGCGGCGCCGATCGTGTGGGTGGTGATGCCGCCGTCCACCTCGAGGAACGCGCGCGACCCGCTCGTCGTGAGCAGCTCGCGCGCGCGGCGGATCTTGTCGTTCGAAGCAGCGAGATACGACTGGCCGCCGAACCCCGGGTTCACGGTCATCACGAGCAGCAGATCCAGATCGGCGATCACCGCTTCGGCCAGGGCGAGCGGCGATCCGGGGTTCAGCGCCAGGCCGGCGAGCATGCCGCGGCTCCGCGCCGCCGCCAGCTGGCGCTGCACATGCACCGTCGCCTCGGGGTGAAACGTGAACACGGACGCACCCGCCTCCGCGAAGGGCTCGAGGTAGCGCTCCGGCTCGAGCACCATCAGATGCACATCGATGGGCTTGTCGGTGAGCCGGCGCAGCGCTTCGATCATGTTGGCACCGAACGTCAGATTCGGCACGAACCGCCCGTCCATCACGTCGACGTGCAGCCAATCGGCGCCCGCCGCCAGCACCTGCCCCACCTGCTCAGCCAGGCGGGTCAGGTCCACGGACAGGACGCTGGGAGCGATGCGGATGCCGTTCATGCGGTTGATCATCCTCAGGGGCTCCGGGCCACGACCACGTCCACCACGGTTCCCGGAGCGGCCAGCGTGCCAGGCGCCGGTCGCTGCGCGATTACGGTGCCCGGCGTCCCGTCGCCCGAGCGGCGCCGCGTCACCGTGCCCAACGCGAGCCCCTCCTGCTCGAGACGAGTGCGCGCGTCCGCCTGCGACAGGCCGAGCAGGCCTGGCACCGCGATCGTCGGGGCACCCCGGCTCACGACCACCGTCACCGGCGCCCCTGGCGCGAGGAGGGTCGTTGCGGCCGGCCGGGTGAGCATCGTCACGCCCGGGGCGGCCGCCGCCTGCACCGACTCCACCTGCGCCACGGTGAGCCCCGCCGCCACGATCAGCTGCTGCGCCAGCGGCCCATCCAGTCCCGTCACGTGCGGTACCGGAATCTTGGGCGGGCCGTCGCTCGACACCAGGGTCACCCGCAGGCCGGCCGGCGCGCTCACACCGGGCGGCGGATCCTGCCAGATGATGGTGCCCTGCGGCGCGCTGGGGTGCGACTCCGACCCGCCGTCCTGCACCTGCAGTCCCGTCTTGCGGAGCGCGGCCGACGCCTCCTGCAAGGACAGCCCCAGCACTCGTGGCACGACTTCGTGGCCGTGCAGGATCGGGGCGGGGAACAAAAGGAGGTACGCCGTCAGGTACCCCGCCACGACGGCTCCCACGAGCGCGAACGCCCAGCGCCGCGCTCCGGACAGCTCGACCAGGGCGGGCAGCTTCCATTCCTGCACCGGCGGGATGTGGCGGCGGAACTGCATCAGCGTGCCGTCCGCGCCAGCCGCGCCGCGTACGCCCCGTCGATCCCGTCACGCTGGGGCAGGGACTGCAGGTCGCCGTCCGCGGTGAGCAGGGATGCCGGCACGGCGCCCGGCACGGGCGCGCGCGCGAACTCGGTGTGAGACGCCAGGAATGCGGTCACGATATCGCGGTTCTCCTCCGGCTCGAGCGAGCAGGTACTGTAGACGAGCACTCCCCCGGGAGCGAGCAAGCGTGCGGCGGTCTCGAGCAGCGCCCGCTGCAGCCGGGCGGCCCGCATGATCGTCCGCGGCGTCACGCGCCAGCGGGCGTCCGGATGCCGGGCCATGGTGCCGCTGGCGGAGCACGGGGCGTCCACCAGCACGGCGGGCATGGTTCCCGGCGCGAACGGCGCCGACAGAAAATCGGCGACCGTCACCCGAATCGCCACTCCCGCACGGCGCGTCGTGTCGAGCAGCCGGCCGATGCGCTCGGGCCGCCCGTCTCCGGCGACGACGCGCGCGCCCGCCCGCTCCAGCATCACGGCTTTGCCGCCCGGCGCGGCACAGGCATCGTACACGGGCGTCCGCGGGGAGATCGCGGCGTAGCGGCAGACGAGAGCGTGGGCGGGGTCCTGGACGATAAAGCCGCCTTCACGAAGGCCCGGGAGACCCCGCGGTGTCAGGTGTCGGGTGCCAGGTGTCGGGGTAAGACGCAGCCCCGCACCGAATGGCGCTTCTGTTACCCCAAAACCTGTTTCCCGGAGTCGGTTCGCCAGCGTGTCCTGGCTCCAGCGGGCGGGTTGCAGCGTCAGGGTCGGTCTGCGGTCATTCCAGGCGATGAGCCGTGCGGTGCCGGTTTCGCCAAACTCAGCCTTCCATCGCCGTACCAGCCACGCCGGGTGCGAAGCCCCGACCCCTGACACCCGATCCCCGGCACCCGCCAATTTCCGCAGCGCTTGGTTCACGTACCGCGCCGCCCCTTCCCCCGCCGCTTCCCGCGCCAGCTCCACGCTGGTGGCGACCGCGGCGTAGGCCGGCACGCGGGCCAAGGCCGCCAGCTGGTAGGCACCCAGACGCAGCACATCGCGCAGGCGCGGATCGGCGCCGCGCAGTCCGAGCCGGCGGTCGAGATCCGCCTGGCGTCGCAGCACGCCAGCGGCGAGCTCGTAGGCGAGCCGGCGGTCGCGGCCGGCGAGCGTCGGGAGCACCCGGTCGCGCGCCGCCTGGAAGGTGCCGCCGGAGCGCACGGCCTGGAGGATGTGCAGCGCCACGCGCCGGGCGGCGGTGGCGTCGCTAATCCAGCATCCCTTCGAGCGGCGATGACGGCACGGCCACCTCCCGCCTCGGCATGCGGCCCGCGAGGTAGGCGGTCCGGCCGGCTTCGACCGCCAGCCGCATCGCGTGCGCCATGGCCACGGGGTCGCGGGCCGCGGCCAGCGCCGTGTTCATCAGGATTCCGTCGACACCCTGCTCCATCGTCACGCACGCATCCGACGCGGTGCCGACCCCGGCGTCCACCACGACGGGGACGGTGAGCCGCCGCTTGATGGTCCGGACGCCGTACGGGTTCAGGAGCCCCAGCCCGCTGCCGATCGGCGACGCCAGCGGCATCACGGCGGCGCAGCCCGCCTCCTCGAGGCGCAGCGCGGTGACGAGATCTTCGTTCGTATAGGCCAGCACCTTGAAGCCGTCCTTGACCAGCGTGCGCGCCGCCTCCAGCAGCCCCTGGACGTCGGGGAGCAGGGTCTCCTGGTCGCCGATCACTTCGAGCTTGACGAACTCGTTGAACCCCGCTTCGCGCGCCAGGCGGGCGTAGCGCACCGCGTCGTCGGCCGTGAAACAGCCCGCGGTGTTCGCGAGCAGGAAGTAGCGGTTGGGATCGAGGTGGTGCAGGATCCCCGTCTCCTTGGAGCGATCGAGGTCCACGCGACGCACCGCGACCGTGACGATTTCGGCGCCCGCCGCCTCGAGGGCGCGAGCCATCGTCTCGTTGTCGCGATACTTGCCCGTGCCCACCATGAGGCGCGAGTGGAAGGTGCGGCCGCCCACCACGAACGGCGTGTCCCGGACCGTGTCTACGGCTGCGGTCATGTGCGTCAACCCCCTCCTACGAAATGCACCAGCTCGATCGCGTCGCCCGCGGCCACCGTGACGTCGCCCAGGCTGGGGCGCCGCACGATCGTGCGGTTGTGCTCGACCACCACGGCGCGGGGGTCGAGCTCGAGCGCGCGGAGCAGCTCGAGCAGCGTGGCGCCGCGCGCCACCGTCCGCGTCTCTCCGTTCACCATCACGTCGATCGATTCGTTCATGCCTGCCACTCCTCGAGCATCTGCCGCGCCGCGGCCGAGGGATCGGGCGCATCCCACAGTCCCCGGATGGCGGCGACACCGTAGGCACCCGCCCGCCGCAGCTCGCCGACCCGGGGGGGCGTCACCCCGCCGATCGCGATCACCGGCAGCCCCAGGCCGACGATCGGTCCCAGCTGCGCCGGGCCCAGCGGCTCGCGCTCGGGGTGGGTGGCGGTGCGGTACAGTGGCCCTACTAAAAGATAGTCGGCTCCGGCGGCGCGCGCGGCTACGGCCTCGTCCAAGCCGTGCACCGACTTGCCGATCCACCAACGCGGTTCGAGCCGGCGGGCATCCTGTGGGTCGAGACTCCCCGCCCCGAGCTGCACGCCCGCGGCTGCGACGGCGAGCGCCACGTCGAGGCGGTCGTTAACAAATAGACGGGCAGACGGATAGACGGCGAGACGGGTAGCGAGCGCGTAATGCTCCAATCCCGACAGCGTGCGGCCGCGCGCGTGGAACGCGAGCCGGTCACCGCCCGCCGCTGCCAGCTCGCGGGCGACCTCGTCCAGGTCGGCCCTGCGGGCGATCCGCTCGTCGGTGATGGCGTGCAGCCGTGGGAGCAGCCCCCTCCCGGCTCGCGTCACGTGAACCGCTGGCCCGTCCGGACTCCCCGCCCGCGCACCCAGTCGGCCGCGGGCATGCGCGCCCGTCCGGCGGGCTGGACTTCTGCCACCGCTACCGCGCCCCGGCCCGTCGTGATCCGCAATTCGTCATCAGTCGTCCGCGCCTCGCCGGGCGGGGGGTCGCCGCGGTCCTCGACCACGCGGGCGCGGAACAGCTTGACCTCGTGCCCGTCCAGCTCGGTCCAGGCGCCGGGCTTGGGGTCGAGGCCGCGGATCACCCGGGCCACGCGCTCGGCGGGCTCGCCCCACGGGATCCGCGCCGTCTCACGGGTGAGCTTCGGGGCGTAGCTGGCGCGCGCGTGATCTTGAGGGCGCGCCTTGAGGCCGTCGGTCTCGAGCAACGCCAGGGCTTCGACGAGCGCCTGCGCGCCCATTTCGGAGAGATGCTCGGACAGCTCACCGCCCGTGACCTCCGGGTCGATGTGGTGCGGGATCTGATGCAGTATGGGACCCGAGTCGAGTTCGGCGTCCATCAGCATGATGGTGACGCCCGTCTTCTCGAGACCGTTGAGGATGGCCCACTCGACGGGCGCCGCGCCGCGCAGCTCGGGGAGGAGCGAGGGATGCACGTTGATCATGCCGCGGCGCGGCAGCGCCAGCAGGTCCGGCTTGAGGATGTGCCCGTAGGCGACCACCACACCCACGTCGGGGGCCAGGGCGCGGACCTGCGCGACGAACTCGGCCTCGGTGGGCCGCGCCGGCTGGAGCACGGGCACACCCTCGGCCTCGGCGGCCAGCTTGACGGGCGGCGGCACGGCGGTCGAGCGCGAGCGCCCCTGGGGCTTGTCGGGCTGCGTGACCGCCGCGACGACGTCGAAGCCCTCGCCCAGCAGCGCCTCGAGGGACGGCACCGCGAACTCTGGCGTTCCGAAAAAGACGACGCGCACTAAAGCTCGCCCGCCGGCTCCGGCGTGACCTCCTTCAGGTAGCCCGACTGCCCTTTGCGGGCTTTCTTCCACTTGGCCAGCAGCAGGCCGCGCTTCACGGCGCTGAGGTGGTCGAGAAACAGCACGCCGTCGAGGTGATCGATCTCGTGCTGCACCGCCCGCGCCTTGAAGCCGGCCAGCTCAGTGCGGTAGGGCCTGCCGTCGCGGTCCAGCGCCTCGAGCGTCACTCTGAGGGCGCGCTCGACGTCGCCGTAGATATCGGGAATCGAGAGGCAACCTTCTTCGGCCGTCTCGTGCTCCTCCGATGCCGTGACGATCCGCGGATTGACGAGCACGAGGGGTGGGGGATCTTCGTCGCCGACATCCACCACCGCCACGCGGCGCGCGATGCCCACCTGATTGGCGGCGAGGCCCACCCCCTTCGCTGCCCGCATGGTGTCGAACAGGTCGTCCACCAGCGCGCGGATCGCGGCGTCGACGGTGACGACCGGCGCCGCGCGCTGCCGCAGCACCGGCGAGCCGAGCAGGTGGAGCTTGCGGACCGTCACTGGGGCTTGGCTTCGATCGACCGGTTGAGGATGTTCGCGACGTTGGTGCGCATCACCACGACGCGCGACTCGCCGCTCTTTACGGTCACCTCGTCGTCCTTCAGGTGCACGACTTCGCCGATGAGGCCGCCCGAGGTGACGACCTTGTCGCCGCGCTGCAGCGAGGCGAGCAGCTGGCGGTGGCGCTCCTGCTGCTTGCGCTGCGGCCGGATCAGCATGACGTAGAAGATCGCGATCAGGGCGGCGATCTGAACCAGGAAAATGGTGAGCCCGCCCGAGGCGTTCTGGCCCGAGGGGGCAAACAGCAGCGCGAGCATTGGGTGCGCGGTCATGCGGATCCCGATCGCAGGTAGCGGCGGCGCCAGGCCTCGGCCCACGGGCCGAAGGCGTTCCGCCGGATCGCGGCCCGCATGTCCTGCGCGAGCCGGATCAGGTAGCGGACGTTGTGCAGCGACAAGAGTCTC
>WNGQ01002163.1_pt1 | contig 20101 bp, 17 predicted proteins | sample 5407661 | NCBI WGS metagenome assembly WNGQ01 (sample SAMN13153382, study PRJNA577476) | soil metagenome | isolation source: 60 cm soil or saprolite under Garry oak tree replicate 2 | place: USA:California | collected 2016-06-15 | reverse complement strand
CCGCTTAACCTCCCGTCGCGTGGCGGCAACGGCGCGGCCACCGCGCGCAATGGCAGCGGCGCGACCCCGTCAGGCTGGGCAAGGAACGGCGGCGAGGGCGAGAACGGCCACCGCGTGCCGCCCGCCAGGACCGGCTCGGCCGGCTACGCCGGGCCACCCGCCCGCGGCGGCAACGGCGCCGCGCCCAGCCGCGCGGGCCGCGGCGCTGCGGGGCCGGCCCCGGCCGCGCCAGCGGCCGTCAGCGGCCCGGCCGCGCCCGGCTGGCGGCCCGCCAGCATCGCCAGGCCCACGCTGCGGAGGGCGCCCGCCGGGCCGGATCCGGCCGCGGGCGGCACCGGCGGCCGCGCCGCCCCGCCAGCCAGGCCAGCTCCGCCACCCAGACCCGCCCCGCCGGCCCGGTCGGCTCCGCCCGTCAGGAGCGCACCAGCCGGCCGGCAGGCCGCACCCGGCCGCGCCGCCCCCGCTCCGGCTCCGGCCGGACGGCAGCCCGCTCCGGCGGCGGGCACCGGGACAGGCCCGTTTGCCGGGAGCAAGGAAGCTGGGGAGAGATCGGCGCCGCCGACCCCGTTCTGGCTGCGCCCGATCCGCCGCCAGAAGTAAGCCGACGCCATGGAACCCACGCCGGGCCAGCGCAAAGCCGCCTTTGTCCTGATCGTCGCCGCCCTGGCGGGAGTGGGCATCTTCCTGGTCAGGCCGGGCGCGGCCGGCTCCGCGACGGCCGGCCGCAGCCCGGCCGCCACCCGCCCCGCGGCGCCGGCGGCCAGCCCCGCGGTCACGGCCACGCAGCCGGCCACGACGCCGGCCACCGCACCGGGTACCGGCCCCGCGGCGGGGGGCACGGCCAGCATCTACCAGTGGCTGCCGTTCACCCCGCCGGAGCTGACCAGGGCGGCGGCGGTAGCCACCAGGTTCGGCGCCTTGTACGGCACCTTCTCCTACACCGAGAGCGCCGCGACCTATGTGCGGAAGATGCGGAATGTGGTCACCGGGCAGCTCTCCGGGACGCTGGCGCGCGCCTATGCGACGCCCGGCGTCGCCGGGCCGCGGGCCAAGAAGAAGCAGGTCTCGGCCGGCTCGGCCAGCATCAGCTCGCTGCGGGCATTCGGCTCCGCCAGCATCACGTTCGTCGTCGCCATCAGCCAGAAGATCACCGACACCGGAGGGATTAGCCGGAGCACCGGGCAGTACGCGGTGACCGTCGCGGGATCCGGCGGCAGCTGGCAAGTGAACGATATCGAGCTGGCATCGGCGGGCAACTCATGATGGGGCCAGCCGGCCCGGCCGGCCACGGCCGGGGCGTGGTGGTCGCGGTCGTCTGCATGGCCGGGCTGCTCATCCTCGGCATGATCGCCGCGCCGATGCTGTTTTTCGCCAGCAGCAGCCAGCTGTTCTCGTCCGGTGGCGGCTGCTCGGCGGCGCACGGCCGGACGGCCGGCCAGCCGCCGCCCAGTCAGCAGGCCCGCAACTCGATCCCGGCTGACTACCTCGCTTTGTTCAAGGCAACCGGTCACCGGTACGGGATCCCGTGGGTAATCCTGGCCGGCATCGGCAAGGTCGAGAGCAACGATGGCAGGACCACGCTGCCGGGCGTGCACAGCGGCTCGAACGCATTCGGCGCGGCCGGCCCGATGCAGATCGGGATCCGCGGTGCCTCCGGCGACACCTGGGGCGGCGCGGCCGTGCACCCGGCGGGCCAGCGGGTCAGTGGCGTGGCGATCGACGCCAATCACGATGGCCTCGCCAGCGTCTACCAGCCAGCCGACGCCATCGCCGGGGCTGCCAGGTACCTGCTCGCGCACGGCATACTCGACAACGTCTCCGCCGCCATCTTCGCCTACAACCACCTGGTGTCCTACGTCCAGACGGTGCTGTCCTGGGCAGGCGCCTATTCGGTCGGCGGTTTCTCGGTCAGCCCGGTGACGGTCGACGTCGCGCCTGGCTGCCTGCCGGGCGTCGGCCAGGCGGCCAGTGGGTCAGCCAGCGCTGCCATTGCCTTCGCCGAGCAGCAGCTCGGCAAGCCGTACCAGTGGGGCGGCACCGGCCCGGATGCCTTCGACTGCTCCGGCCTGGTGATGCAGGCTTACCGGGCGGCGGGGATCGACATCCCGCGCACGTCCGAGCAGCAGTGGGCGTGGGGGCCGCGGGTCCAGCCGGGCCAGGTCCAGCCGGGCGACCTGGTGTTCTTCGCGGGAGCCGACGGCACCACTATGTCGCCAGGGCACGTCGGCCTGGTGATCGGCGGCGGGATGATGGTCGAGGCGTTCGCCACCGGCTTCCCGATCCGGATCGCGCCCTACAACGGCCGTGGAGCGGTCGGCTTCACCCGCCCGTGGGCACACCGCGGCATCGTGCTGGCCGGACATCAGTCCGGCGGCTGACTCCTGCTCCGCGCCGGCCTGGCCCCGCCCGGCCAGGCGAAGCGTTCAGCCCGACCGCGGTCGGGCCCGGTGCCGGCCGCCGCCGGGAACGTCTCGTGAGACCCTGAGGATCTACGCGGGCGCCCGGCATGCGGCCCGGCCGGCCTGCTGCTGCGCCCGGCAGTAAGGAGGCCAGGTGGACTTCGAGCTGTCCGCGGAGCAGCGGCTCTTCCGTGACACCCTCCGCGCGTTCGTCGACGAGCAGATCAGGCCGGTGGCCCGCGAGTGGGAGGCCTCGGGCCGCTATCCGGACGAGATCGTGGCGACCATGCGACAGCTTGGCCTGTTCGGCCTGACCGTGCCGGAGGAGTACGGCGGCATGGCCGCGGACATGGTGTCGCTCGCCGTGGCCTTCGAGGAGATCTCCCGCGGCTGGATGGGCGTGGCTGGCATCCTCGGCAGCCATTCGCTGTCCTGCTGGATGATCGCCAGGTTCGGCACCGATGAGCAGAAGCAGGCCCACCTGCCCGCGCTTGCCGCCGGCGAGCGCCGGACCGGGATCGCGCTGACCGAGCCGGGAGCGGGCAGTGACCTGCAGGGAATCCAGGCGACTGCCCGCCTGGACGGCGATGCCTACATTCTGACCGGCCGGAAGACCTGGATCACGAACGCGCGGCACGCAGACCCGCTGCCGGTGCTTGTGAAGACCGATCCTGCCGCGACGCCGGTGCACGCGGGCATGTCGGTGCTGCTCGTGGCCGCCGGGACGCCCGGTTTCGAGGTAGTTCGTGATCTGCCTAAGCTCGGCTACCACGGCCCGGAGACCTGCGAGATCGTGCTTGACGAGGTCCGGGTGCCGACTACGGCGCTGCTCGGCGGCACCGAGGGCAGGGGATTGCAGCAGGTACTTGCCGCGCTGGAGACCGGCCGGATCAACGTCGCCGCCCGCGCGGTCGGCGTGGCCCAGGAGGCCTACGATCAGGCGCTGCGCTACGCGGGGCAGCGGGAGGCGTTCGGCCAGAAGATCTCCGGGTTCCAGGCAGTGCAGCTGAAGCTTGCCGACATGGCGATGAAGCTGCAGGCAGCGCGGCTGCTGGTGTACTGGGCGGCGTCCCGGTCCGACTCCGGCCAGCGCTGCGACCTGGAGTCCGGGATGGCGAAGGTATATGCGTCCGAGGTCGCGATGGAATGTGCGGTGACCGCCATGCAGGTGCACGGCGGCTACGGCTACTCCCGCGAGTTCACCGTCGAGCGGCTGTATCGCGACGCCCCGCTGATGGTCATCGGCGAGGGGACCAACGACATCCTCCGCACGGTGATCGCCCGCTCCCTGACCAGCGGCCGCGGCTCCATCGGCTGACGGCGTGGTCAGTCTCAGCCGGCCGACGGCGTGGTCAGTCTCAGCCGGCCGACGGCGTGGTCAGTCTCAGCCGGCCGACGGCGTGGTCAGTCTCAGCCGGCCGACGGCGAGTTCAGGCTCAGCCGGCCGACGGCGCGGCTGTGGCGACAGCGGCTGCGGCGACGGCGGTTCCGGCGACGGCGGTTCCGGCGGCGGGCTCGGCCCCGGCGGCGCTGAGCGCGTCCTTGGCCAGGCCGAGCTTCTCGTATACGAACAGCACCGCGTCCCCGGCGGCCATCAGGATCGCCCGGCGCAGCGCCTCCGGCGGGCCGGCCGCGGTCACGCAGACGATGTCCGGCCGGGCCCGGCGCAGCGCCGAGACGATCAGCTCCGTCATCTCGCCGGGCCGCCGGCCGCGCTTGTCCTCGTCCTCGTAGACCACCACCTGGCCGAACCAGGCGGCGACCGCAGTCGCCGACTCGATGACCAGGTCGTCGCGGCGGTCGCCGGGCAGCGTCACGGCCGCCACCGGCTGACCTCCCCAGACGTTGCTGATCATGGCGCCGGTCGTGTCAAGCGCGGCGGCGTTGTGCCCGTAATCCACGATGACGGGGCTGCCGGAGGCGAGGTAGAGGTTGCCCCGGCCGGGGTTGGCCTCGGCCGGAGTGAAACTGGCGAGAGCCCGCCTGATGTCCTTCGCGCTGACGCCGAGCGCGCGGCAGGCGGCGACCGCGGCAAGGGCGTTCGCCACCACGTGCGGGGCCAGGCCGCCGAAGGCGCCAGGCAGCTCGGCGACGGCGGCCAGCCTCAGTTCCCTGCCGTCCTCGATCTCGACCAGCTCGCCATGGCGCAGCTGGTAGCTGACCCCCCCGGCGGCCCGGTGCTGCTGTACCACCGGGTTGCCCGGATCGAGGCTGAAGTACCTGATGACGGGCGCGCGCCTGGCCACCGCAGGCCGGCCGGCCAGCGCCGCGACCGCGAGGTCATCGGCATTCAGCACCACCGTGCCGCCATCGTGGATCTCCTCCGCGACGAGCGCCTTCACGTCGATCAGCTCATCGAGGTCGTCGATCCCGTCCGCGCCCAGGTGGTCGGCGGTGATGTTGGTGATCACCGCGACGTCGGCCTTGTCGTAGCCGAGGCCGCGCCGGATGATCCCGCCCCGCGCGGTTTCCAGCACCGCGGCCTCAGCACACGGATCGTCAAGCACCATCTCCGCCGAGCGCGGGCCGGACGCGTCTGCCTGATGGATCAGCCGCCCGGCGGCATAGACGCCGTCCGTGGTTGCCGTGCCCGCGCGCAGCCCGGCCTGGCGCAGGATGTGGCCGATCATGCGGACCGTCGTGGTCTTGCCGTTGGTGCCCGTGACGGCGACTACCGGGATCCTGGCGGGCGCCCCCGGCGGATACAGCCGGTCGATGATCGCGTCTGCCACATCCCTGGGCCTGCCCTCGGCCGGTGACAGGTGCATCCGGAGTCCGGGGCAGGCGTTGAGCTCGATCACCGCGCCAGGCTGGCCAGCCGGCCCGCCGCCGTCCGCAGGCAACGGTGCCGAGATGTCGGCCAGCCGGATGTCGATGCCGCAGATGTCCAGGCCGGCTGCGGCAGCCGCCCGCCGGCACATTCCGGCAACGTCATCGTGCAGCTGGTCTGTCACGTCCCGGCTGACGCCGCCGGTCGACAGGTTGGCATTCTTGCGCAGCGTGACGAGCTCGCCGGCGGCCGGCACCGACCCGGCCCGCAGTCCGCCCTCGGCCAGGTGGCTGACCGCTGCCTCGTCCAGCATGATCCTGGTCAGCTCCCTGGAGTGCCCGTCGCCCCGCCTGGGATCGGTGTTGGCCTGGTCAATCAGCTGCCGGATGCTGCTGGTGCCGTCGCCGGTCACCGAGGCCGGGCGCAGCTCAGCCGCGGCGACCACCCGGCCGTCGATGACGAGTACCCGGTAGTCGTTGCCGGGGATGAACGCCTCCACGATCACCGCGGGATTTCCCGCGCTCGCCTTGGCGTAGGCGGTCTCGGCCTGCTCCGGAGTCAGTACGCCTGGCGTGACGCCGGCGCCGTGGTTTCCGTATAGCGGCTTAATCACTACCGGCCCGCCAAGTAGCTCAAGCAGCTCGATGGCTTGCCGCGGGTTGCGGGCTATTCCGCCATCAGGGACCGGGATGCCGGCGCTGGCCAGTAGTTGCTTTGCCAGCACCTTGTCGGACGCGATGTCCACCCCGACCGCGGACGTCTGCTCGGTGAGCGCCGCGCAGACCAGCCGCCGGTGGCAGCCGTAGCCAAGCCGCAGCATGCTCCGGTTGCCGATCCGGCGGACCGGGATGCCGCGGCGGCGGGCGGCGTCGGCCATCGCGGCCGTGCTCACGCCCAGGCTCTCCGCCTCGACGAGTCGCGAGATCCTGGTGACGTCTGCATCGAAATGCGGCTCGCGCCACTCCAGCAGGTCGCTGACCACGGCAATGGCGATCGTCAGCAACTCGGCCGGGACGCAAGAGTCGGCCGGCTCGTCCGCCGGGCACTCCAGCACGATGTCGTACCGGCCATCGGCGCCCGCCCACAGCGTCTTGCCGAGTCGCACCTCACGGCCGGCCAGCGCGGACAGCTCAAGCGCGACGTGTTCGGTGACGTGGCCGAAGTAGGTGCCGCGCGCCATCGCGGCAAGGAAGCCGCCCGGCTGCCCGGCCGAGCAGTGATGGCCGGCCAGGCCGGGCAGCACGGCGGCCAGGCGGCCGGCGAAGCCCGGATAGCCGGTCGTCTCCCGGCAGGTCAGTTCGTCAAGCTCAAGCCGCGCGACGCTGACCGGCCTGGTGGCGTACACGTTCGGGCCGTTCAGGTGGCGCAGGTTTCCCAGCCGCACGTCCGCTCCTTGGTGCTTGTCCTTGCTTGCAGCTGTCATCTGGCTTCTCGCCGGGGCGGCCCTGGCGCCTGGCCGGGTCGTCATGACCGGGTCGCTGTCGCCCGCTGTCACCCGCTGTCGCCCGCTGTCGGCTGTCCGCTGTCGCCTGCCTTGGTCGGTCCGCAGCGGGCGCTGGCGCCCAGGCAGCCCCCTCAGTACCTGTCGTGCGCGGGCCCGATCGACGGCGTACGCTGCTCGATGTCGAACAGGCAGCCGGCCGGAAGCAAGTGCAGGCGCACGTCGTAGATGGTGATCGGGTCGCAGTCGCCGGCCGGGTGCACGACCGTAGAGCTCTCCGCGTCGGCGACCGTCGCCACGCCCGTGCCGAGCACCTCGAAGCAGGTTCCGGTGACCAGGATCGCGGTGTTCTCGTCGATGCCGACGCCCAGGTGATCCTTGTCGAGCGCGACGGCGCTCAGCAGCCGGGGAAGCCTGCCGCGCTCGCCGAAATGCATGTCGATGAGCAGTTTCGGGACCAGGCCGAGCCCGGGGCCGGTCCGCACCGCCGCGGCGGCGACCTCGGGACCGCGCCCGCCGAGGATCATCGTCCGGCCCATCGCGGTGGCTCCGGCGCTGGTACCGGCAACGACAAGCCCGCGGGCTAGCTGATCGCGCAGAATGTCGTTAGTCCTGGAGCCGACCAGCGTGCGGAGCCGCGACTGGTCGCCGCCGCTGAAGAAGACGCCAGTCGCGGCCGACAGCAACTCGGCCGCCTCGACCCCGTCGGCGTCCGCCCGGCCGTGCAGCCTGAGTTCCCTGGTCCGGTCCACGCCCAGCTTGCGGAACACCTGCTCGTACTCGGCGTGCACCTGATCGGGCCTGCCGGTTGCCGTGGTGACAAGCACGATCCGCGCCTCGGCACCGCCGCTCAGCTCGACGAACCGGTCGAGCAGCCCGGTACCACAGCACCGGTCCTCGGCACCGCCGATGATCAGCAGACGGCCGAACCGTGGCCGCCCGAGCGGCGACAAGCCGACCGGGCGGCGGCTGACCCGTAGCCAGCCGTCTGGTGGGCTGCTGGGCGGCGGCCCGCCGAGGTGCTGCCTGCCCGCGGCCGGATGGCTCACGACCAGCCGGCTCACGGCTGGATAGTAGCCGGTCGGCCCGGGGCGGCCTAGCGGTCCGGGGTGGCCTAGCGGTCCGGGGCGGCCTAGCGGTCCGGGGTGGCCGTGCGGCCCGGGGTGGCCTAGCGGCCCGGGGTGGCCCTGCGGCCCGGGGTGGCCTAGCGGCCCGGGGTGGCCTAGCGGCCCGGGGTGGCCCTGCGGCTGACGGCCTAGGGGTTGCCGGCCCGGAGGTTCCCCGGATAGTGCCAGCCCGTCCCCGGCATCGTCCACATTCACGAAGCATTGTTACCCAGAGTGTCCATCAGTCAATCAGAAGTAACTCTCAGTGACAGCTGGAGCTGCCTTCGCGCGGCGGGAGCTCCTCTTCCTTGATCGCGGAAGATTCGGGGGGGCCCCGAATCTTCCGCGATCAAGGAACGGGCCTGCTGAGAGGGGTTACTGGGTTTCCCGGGCGCGGCGGCTAACGCCCCGCTGGCGCTGTGTCATGCTCGGCCTGGACAATTCCTCGGGCAGCGGTAGCAACGGGTTGGTCGCGCTGGCGATGACATCGCCTGCGATATCGATGACACGCTGGCCGCGACCACGTGCGACCGCTCTGAGTTGCTCAAATGCCTGCCTTGGCCGAATCCTGTGCCGTTCGGCCAGCACCCCGATCGCCTGTTCGACGCGGATCCGCACGGCGAGGGCGCGTTCTAGCTGGCTGACAGTGATCCTCAGCCGCCGGGCCTCCTCATGGCCGCCATCGTCGCCGGCTGCTGTCTCGCCAGCCGCACTAGTACTGGCAGCGGCGCCGCCGCCGGCCACGCCGGCGCCTCCCGCGGCCGCAGTCACCGCGCCGGCGCCCGCCTTGTCGCCGGCTGCCTGGTCGCGGCTGGCGGTCTTGCTGCTGCCTGCCGTGCCGCTGGTGTCGGCCTGGTTGCTGCCTGCCGGGCCGGCGGCGGTTTTGTTGCTGCCTGTCGGGCCGGCGTCCGCCGCAGTCCCTGTCTTGCTGCTGCCGGCGGTCTTGCTGCTGCCTGCCGTGCCGCTGGTGCCGGCCTGGTTGCTGCCTGCCGCGCCGGCGGCGGTTTTGCTGCTGCCAGCCGGGCCGGCGTCCGCCGTAGTCCCTGTCTTGCTGCTGCCGGCGGGCTTGCTGCTGCCTGTCGTGCCGGCGTCCGCCGTGGCCAGAAGGCCAGACGGCTCATGGTCGGATTCGGGCAGCTCGGCGGCGATCAGGTCGGCGAGAACCATGGCACACGTCAGGTCGGGCAGGTCCTCGTCGCCCACGCTCCAGCCGGCCGGGGTCCGGCGCAGCACTGCGCCCTCCCGGGCCACGCCGCAGGCATCGGCCTCGCCCGGCTCGGCACGCTCGCTCGTCATCAGCTGACGGCCAGTTCGTCGAGCCGCTCCTTGACCTGTGCAGCCGATGGATTGGTCAGCGCGCTGCCGTCAGGGAACACGATTGTGGGGACGGTCTGGAACCCGCCGTTGACAAGCATCACGTAGTCGGCCGCGGCGGAATCCCGCTCGATGTCCACCTCGTCGATCTCGATGCCTTCCTGCGTAAGCTGCTTCTTCAGCCGCCTGCAGAACGCGCACCACGGCGTGGTGTACATGGTCAGCGGCTGCGCCATCTGACGTCAGCTCCCTTCGCTGCTCGCTGCATGCCGAGTTCAGTAACGCCCCATCCTGCCGCCGGATTCCCGCGAGCGTCGGTGCGATACGCAAGGATGGCCCGGACAAGGAGGTGCGCAGTGGAGTCCCCGGATTGCGCCATGCTCGCCGAGCCGGCGGCCATGCTCGCCGGGCATGCCGTGACCGGATCAGCGGCCGTCACCGCCGGACCAGCTGCCGCGACCGCCGGACCAGCTGCCGTGACCGGACCAGCGGCCGTCACCGCGGGGCTCACTGGGCTCACCGGGCCAGAAGCCGTCCTTGCGTTGCTCGATCCGGAGCAGCGGGAGGTCGCGCTCGCCAGCCGCGGGCCGGTCTGCGTGCTGGCCGGCGCGGGCACCGGCAAGACCCGCGCGGTGGCGCACCGCGTCGCCTACGCGGTCGCGACCGGCGTGGTCGATCCCGCCCGGGTGCTGGCGGTGACCTTCACCACCCGCGCTGCCGGGGAACTGCGCGGCCGGCTGCGGCATCTTGGCAGCACGGCCGCGCCAGGCACCGGGCTGGAACGCGTCCAGGCGCTGACCTTCCACGCCGCGGCGCTCCGCCAGCTGAATCATTTCTGGCCGGCGACGGTGGGCGGCCAGGCCCCGCGCTTGCTCGATTCGAAGATCGGCCTGCTCGCCGAAGTGGCCCGCAGCCAGCGACTGTCCGCGGGCCTGTCCGAGCTGCGCGACGCCGCCGCGGAGATCGAGTGGGCGAAAGTCAGTCAGCTGCGCCCCGACGACTATCCGCAAGCAAGTTCAAAATCGGGTAGAACGGGGCCGTTCACGCCGGCCGCACTCGCCAGGCTCTACGCAGGCTACGAGGAACTGCGCAGGCAACGCCATCTGGTGGACTTCGAGTCAGTCCTTGAGCTGACCGCCGCGATGCTGGCCGAGGACCAGGTTGCGGCGGGGCAGGTCAGGAGCCGTTACTCGTATTTCGTGGTGGATGAGTACCAGGACGTCAACCCGCTGCAGAAGCTGCTGCTCGATGTCTGGCTCGGCGGCTCCGACGATATCTGCGTGGTCGGTGATCCGCGCCAGACGATCTACTCGTTCACCGGGGCGACGTCGGCCTTCCTCACCGGATTCGCCGCCGAGTTCCCGGCGGCCGCGGTCATCAAGCTGGTACGGAACTACCGGTCCACCCCGCAGGTCGTGGCCTTGGCCAACCGGGTCAGCGGACTGGCAGGCGGCGCGCGGGCAGGCGGCGCGCGGGCAGGCGGCCTGGCGGCCAGGTTCACCAGGTCCAGGCCGGGTGCGGCGCTGGTGGCGCAGCGGGCAGCGGGGCCGGAGCCGCAGTTCGATGAGTTCGATGACGACCCCGCTGAGGCGCGATCGGTGGCGCGGCGTGCCGCGGCGCTGATCGAGGCCGGCCTGCCGGCCAGGGAGATCGCCGTTCTGCTGCGTACAAATGCCCAGACACCGGCCTATGAGCAGGCGCTCGGCGAGGCGGGGGTGCCCTTCGGCGTGCGGGGTGCGGAGCGCTTCTTCGACCGGGCCGAGGTCCGGCAGGCGGTGGCGCTGCTCCGGGCCGCGGCCAAGTCCGCGTCCGCGCAGGATGACCCGCCGGGCCAGGTCCGCCCGATCCTGTCCGGTGCCGGGCTGACCAGGGAAGGACCAGCCGGCCGTGGCAAGGCGCGGGAGCGCTGGGAATCGCTGGAGGCGCTGGCACAGCTGGCGGATGACTTCTTCGCCGGCGCTCCGCGGGCGTCGCTCGCCGACCTGGCCGCTGAGCTCCTGCACCGCAGCGCGATCGGGCAGGCGCCCGCGCTGGACGGCGTCACCATTGCCTCGCTGCACGCTGCCAAGGGCCTGGAGTGGGACGCGGTATTCCTGCCCGGGCTGACGGACGGCACGCTGCCGATCATCTACGCGAAGACGGACGAGGCCGTCGAGGAGGAACGGCGGCTTTTCTATGTCGGCCTGACCCGGGCCCGGCTGCGGGTGCACCTGTCCTGGGCGCTGGCCAGATCGGCGGGCGGCCGCCGGACCAGGCGGCCGTCCAGGTTCCTTGACGGGATCCGCCCGGCGGCCGGGCCAGCCCTGGCCGGCCAGGGCCGTCCCGGCCGGGCGGCGCAGGACCGGCAGGCAGGCCAGCCTGGCAGCCCGCTGTTCCTCCGGCTGCGGGAATGGCGCCGGGAGGTCGCGAAGCAGCAGAGCGTTCCTGCCTACGTCGTCTTCTCCGACGCGACGCTGGCGGTCATTGCCGACCGGCGGCCTGCCAGCATTACCGAGCTGGCCTGCGTCCCCGGTGTCGGAGCGGTCAAGCTCGACCGATACGGTGCCGCGGTACTTGCGTTGTGCACGGAGGCGGCGAGGACGGGCGGTGCGGGATCGTGAGCCAGGCACTGGACGGCGTGGTGGCCCTCCTCGACCTAGAGCAGATCGAGGTCAACATCTTCCGCGGCCGCAGCCCGGCGAACGAGCGCAGGCAGCGGGTGTTCGGCGGCCAGGTGGCCGGGCAGGCGCTGGTCGCGGCCGGCCGCACGGTACCGGCGGACCGGCCGGTGCACTCGCTGCATGCCTATTTCATCCGGCCAGGTGATCCAGCGGTCCCGCTCGTCTACCTGGTGGACCGGGTCCGCGATGGCCGCTCGTTCACTACCCGCCGGGTATCCGGGGTCCAGCACGGGAAGACGATCTTCACGCTGTCCGCGTCATTTCACCATCCGGAGCCGGGGGAGTCGCATGCCATGGCTATGCCGGCGGTCCCGCCGCCGGACTCCGTTACCCCGACGGCCGAGCGGATGCGCAAGCTCTTCGGCCCGCAGGCGCATGAGTTCTTTCGCGACAACCCGATCGACATCCGCCACATCGGGCCGCTGACCTTCGAGGCCGAGCGGGATCCCTCGCTGCGCGCCACTAACAACCTGGTCTGGCTGCGGGCCGACGGCGAGCTACCGGATGATCCGCTGCTGCACGTCTGCCTGATGACCTACGCCTCGGATATGACGCTGCTTGACTCTGTGCTGCTCGCGCACGGCCTGTCCTGGGCGGACGGGCGGACCTCCGGGGCAAGCCTGGATCACGCGATGTGGTTCCACCGGCCGTTCCGCGCCGACCGGTGGCTGCTGTACTCGCAGGACTCGCCTGTCATGGCCGGCGCGCGCGGGCTGGCCCGTGGCGAGGTGTTCACCTCCGGCGGCGAACTTGTGGTGTCCGTGGTCCAGGAGGGACTGATCCGGAGCCTGGCCCGGTCGCCCGTTCCGCCGGGCGCGAGCTGACCCGCGGAAAAGCGCGCGGAAAAAGAGTTGCCCCGCCCGGCCGTGGCTACATAGGCTGCATCCATGTCTACGGGTCCATTGACGCTGTTCGGAAGGAGGTGCCCAGGATGCTGAACTTGATCTCGGACGTTACGGCTGCCGCCGATACGCGCACGGTTGATTGCCAGTTGGCCACGGGTGCCTTCTTGCCCGGCCGTGTCGATGCGGCCCGCCAGTGCCCCGGCGGTGTCCCGATGTTCGCGCGCCTGCGCGGCAGCACCGATGCCAGCCTCCTCGGACTGCGCCGTAAGGCAGCCGTCCACTGGCTCCCGCAGGGGCAGCCGTCCATCCGTAAGCAGTACTCGACCATGACCCGCAGCGCCGCCGCTACCGGGGGTGCATTGGGTCCGCATCCGGCGAGGGATCCGGTCTAGAACGACCGGCCTGATCCCCTCAAGGCCGCGGACCCGAAAAGGGTCCGCGGCCTTTGTCATGCGAGGCCACCGTTTTGTCAGACGCGTGAGAGACGCTGCAACGAGCAGATGAGAGGGGTTGGCACCGATGCAATCGCCCGGCACCACCGCCGTGTTGGAAGGTCCGGCGGGGTTCGAGGCAGAGGTCGCGCGAGCGGCTGCGATCACCAGGACAGGCCCGGCCAGGCAGGCCGGGATTCCGCCGCTCCAGGTTCCGGCCGCCAGGCCGGCCCAGGGGGCATCCGTTCCACGGCCAGCGGGAGCGAGCCCGGCGACAGCGGAGGTACCGGCTAGCCCGGTAACGATGTCTGGTCTGCCGCGCGGTCAGGACCTGCCGTGCATGGACGATCCGGAGTTGTTCTTCGCCGAGTCGCCGGCCGACGTGGAGTACGCGAAGGGGCTTTGCCGGGGCTGCCCGGCGCGGATCGCGTGCTTGTCCGGTGCGGTTGAGCGCAGCGAGCCCTGGGGTGTCTGGGGCGGGGAGCTGTTCCTGCGCGGCGAGATCGTGCCGCGCAAGAGGCCGCGCGGGCGGCCGCGGAAGACCGAGGTCGCAGCCTGATGGATGGCGTGGCCAAGGCCGAGGTCACGGCCCGGCCTGACAGCACGGCAAACATGAAGAGATGTCCAGCCCCGTTGCTGGGCAAGGACGAGAACGGTGGTGTGCAGGATGTATCACGTTCATGAGGTCGCCAGGGAACGACAACGCGGAATGCAGGAAATGGCGATGGCACAGAGCCAGGCCCGGCGATTGCGCGCCCTTAACAAGGCGTCGCGCCGGGCAGAACGAGCAAGGCGAAATCTGGCTCGCGCGCACTGTGAGGCCATGCGGCTGCGCGCCGAGGTGGCCTTGCAGCTGGACTCCCTACCGCTGAGTCCAGCTGACCGCTGACCAGCTGACCGTCTAGCCAGCTGACCGTCTAGCCAATCGCCCCGGACCCCGGCTGAGCCGGGGTCCGGGGCGATTGGCGTCTGGGCCTGGCGCCGCTCAGATCTCCGGCACTGCCGGGGTGGTTGCCTGCGATCTGGACAGGTCTGGCTGGGATTCCGCCGGTTCCGCCGGGGGCGCGGGCCGGTCCGGGGGAATGTGCTCGGCCGGCCGCGTGGGTTTGGCCGACCGGGTGGGTTTGGCCGGCCGCCTGGGTCCTGCTGCGGGCAACGCCTTTGCCGCGCGCGGGGGCTGCGCGGCGCGCGGGGGCTGTGCGGCATGTGAGGGCTGTGCCACGCGCGGGGGCTTTGCCGCGCGCGGGGCCTGTGCCTGCGCGATGGGCCGCGCAGCGGGTGCGGGTTTCGCCGGCCGGCCAGGTTTCGCCGGCCGCGCGGGCTCGGGCGGATCCATATAGCCCGGCATCCATTGGAGCACTTCGGCCCGGAACGGCCCTTCGCATCCGAGCTGGCAGAGGACGCCCACGCCAGCCGTCGACACCCGGTGGATGAGGACATAAGAGGGCGGCAGGTTGAGCTGCCGCGCAACGCTGGATGACCGCATGCCCGAGACCCGCGTCGCCTCATCGCGCAGCCATTCGCGGCTGAACTTGAACGACTCCACCTTGGACGGCTCGGCGAGCGGTGCCAGGAAGGCGCGCAGCGCCGCCAGGTCAACGCTGACGCCTGCCCGGAGAAAGCCGTGCGACCGGAGTTCGCCCTCGACTTCTACGAGGTCACCGTCTTCGTGCATGAGCCGCAGCAGCTTGCCGAAGAAGGGCGGGAAGCCGTCCGGCAGCCGGTCGACAGCGCCGAAGTCGAGCACGCCCAGCCGGCCGTCGGCGAGCACGCGGAAATTGCCCGGGTGCGGGTCTGCGTGCAGCAGGCCGACCCGCGCAGGACCCGAGAAGAGGAAACGGACGATCAGGACGCCGGCCCGGTCCCGCTCGGCGGTCGTGCCATCGGCGATGATCCTGGCGAGCGGGGTGCCGTCCATCCATTCGCTGACTAGCACATGATCGGTGGCAGTGACCACATGCGGCACGGACACGTCTGGGTCGCCCGCGTACGCTACGGCGAAGGCTTCCTGCGAGGTGGCTTCCAGCCGGTAATCGAGTTCCTCGGCCACCCTGTCCCGCAGTTCGTCGAGCAGTGGCTTGGCGTCAAGCCCAGGCATGAGCACGCTGAAAAGCCGGGCGACGCGGCTCAGCTGGTTGAAGTCGCTGATCAGCGCCTTCCCTGCCCCTGGGTACTGGATCTTGACCGCAACCTGGCGCCCGTCCCGCCAGACCGCCCTGTGCACCTGGCCGATCGAGGCGGCGGCCGTCGGCTGGTCGTCGAACTCGGCGAAGCTGGCCCGCCAGTCCTCGCCCATTTCGCTGGCGAGGACCCTGTGCACGGTCCGCGCAGGCAATGGCGGCGCGGACTCTTGCAGCCTGGTAAGCGTGGCCCGGTACGGGCCGGCGATCTCCGGGGGCAGCGCGGCCTCGAATATCGATAGCGCCTGCCCGAGCTTCATCGCGCCGCCCTTGAGCTCGCCAAGGACTCTGAAAATCTGCTCTGCGGTCCGCTGCTGAATCTCCTGGGCCACCAGCTCGGCTGGCCGTCCGCCCAGGCGCTTGCCGATTCCCAGCGCGGTACGGCCAGCAAGCCCGGCCGGCAGGGTGGCAAGTTTCGCCGTGCGGGTGACAGCACGGCGGGGCAGGTCGTTCATGATCTCCATTCTCCGCTATGCAGGGCGGGTCGGCCACATGCGCAGTCCGGGTGGGGCAGCCAGGTACGGCGGCGCCACTGCCAGGCAGGCAGGACGAGTTCCAGCGTTCCGCTGGTCACGGCGCCAACCCGGCCGGGCCGGTCGATGAAGGCTAGCGCCTGGGCGGTGGCCTGGGCAGCCACCGCCGCAGCCAGCGAGGCGTCGCAGGCGGGCGGATCAGGCTGGCGGCCTGCCAGTTGCGCGAAGATCAGCGGCCAGGCCGGGTCGCGGTCGGTCCTGGCCAGGTCCAGGCAGCGCAGGCAGGCCGACTTGCCGGGCAGCACCAGCGGGCCCACCACGCCGATGGCTTCGCCGGCCGAGGCAGCCAGGTGCGGTATCCGGTCGCGCAGCAGGCTGGCGCCGAGTTCCGGCACCGGGTTTCCGAGCAGCACGGCCAGGTCAGGCCGGATCGCGGGCGGGCTAGGCGGCCCCGTGGCCTCCGCGTCGGCCAGCTCGCCGATTCCGGATGCGGTCAGCAGGTCAGCCACGCCAGACCGGAGCCGCCCGCCACCGTAGAGGGTGACGTATGCGGCACGCCGCCGGGCGAGGATGCGCGCACCGCCGTCGCCGTCACCGTGTGCGAGGGACGCTGCGGCAAGCTCGGGGGCAAGCCGCGTGCGCAGCTGCCGGGGCAGTGCCCGGTACGTCCCGGCGGGGAAGTCGTCCAGGGCACCGCCCGCTGCGAGCAGGGTGAGCACGCGCTCGGTCAGTTGCGCCGGGATGCCCCGGTCACTCGCCGCCGCGATCACCTGAGCGCGGTCACGGCTTCCGTCGAGTAAGCCGATGACGCAGCCCGCGTCGCTCATCCCGGTAAGCGCAACGGCCCGGCGCGGATCGATGCCGATCTGCAGGGTGTCGCGGTCCCGCCATACGGGGAGCAGACCTGGTTTGAGCGCTGGCCTCACCCGGCAAAGCGTGCCAGGCCGGGCCGACAATTCCGGCGGCCGCGCGCTGGCTGAGGGATCAGCGCGGTGGCGAGAGCCGCGAGTCACCGGGTGCGCGGATCACCAGCGCGATGTTGTTGTGATCGGCCGCGAGCCGGCCGCGGGAACATCTTGCGATCGACCGCAGGCCGCGGTCGGCAAGCCCGGCGAACCTGCCAAGAGAGTCCAGGTAGAAATTGGACGAGTAGGCATCCAGGATCTCCAGGCCATGTTCCCGGCAATAGGCCGTCATCCCGCGCCAGGACACAACCCGGTCATAGACCGGCGGAAAAGGTCCGCGGCCGGCCGTGCCGGCCTGCTTGGCGCCCTTAATGCGCCGCTTGTACTGGACGCGCAGCCAGTACGGGGCGTGCCTGGTGACGAAACCGTAGACGGAGTCGCGATCGGGGATGCGCAGCAGCATCAGCCCGCCGGGCCGGATCGCCGGGATGAGCCGGTCGAGCACCTGCTCGGCACCCGCTATGTGCTCCAGCACGAACGAGGAAAACACCACGTCATAAAACCGGGGCGGGAGGCTGGTCGCGCGCAGGTCGCCGATGATCGCCGCATTGAGATCACCTAGCTCGGCAAGCCGCATCCGGATGGCATCGGCGTTCAAGTCGATCCCGGTGACGTGGAAGCTGACCCCGGTGATGTCGAGGTTCCACCGGCGCCCGCAGCCAGCCTCGAGAATCCGGATCGTCCCGGAATGCGATGCGGCGTACTCCCTGATGCGGCGCTCGAATAACTCGGTGTCGAATAGCGCCCGTGGCTGAGCCTGGAGCTGCTGGGTTCCTGGGTCCGACATAGCCGGAATCTACCGGGAATCCCGGGCGCTCGCCCACCCGTCCTGGCGCTAGCCTTCGGACGGCGGTGATTCCTCCGCCGGCGGCTCGCCGTCTTCCGGCGGCTGCGGGCCGCCCGGGTCACCGGGCTTGCCGGGATCCAGATCCGAGATATCCAGCTCGGGCCTGCCGGACACGAATCCGTCCGGGTCGTCGAAGTCTTCCGCGGTCGGCAGCAGGTCGGGATGAGCCCAGATAGCGTCCCTGCCCTTCACGCCGCGGGCGTCGGTGAGACCCTGCCAGATGGCCGCGGCCTCCCTGAGCCTGCGCGGACGCAGCTCGAGCCCGACCAGCGTGGCGAAGGTCCGCTCGGCAGGCCCGCCGGTCGCCCGCCGTCGCCTGATCGCCTCTGCCAGGGCATTGGCCTGCGGTAGCCGGCTGGCTGCGACGGCGTCGACCACGGTCGCGACCCAGCCCTCGACCAGGGCAAGCACCGTTTCCAGCCGGGCCAGCGCGGCCTTCTGCTGCGCGGTGTCCTCCGGCTGGAAGAGCGCAGCCCCGGCCAGTGCCTCGTTCAGCGCCTCCGGGTTCGCCGGGTCGATCTGCGGCATCGCGTCGCGCAGCGCGGACGTGTCCACCGTGATTCCCCGCGCGTAGTCCTCGACCGCGCCAAGCAGCCGGGACCTGAGCCAGGGAACGTGCGCGAACAGCCGGTGGTGCGCGGCCTCCCGCATGGCCAGGAACAGCCGGACCTCATCCGGGTTGACCGACAGTCCCTCGCCGAAGTCGGTCACGCCGGCCGGCAGCAGCGCCGCCGTGCCCTCCGGGCCGAGCGGCAGGCCGACGTCGGTCGAGCTGACGACCTCGCGGGCGAGCGCTCCGATCGCCGCGCCGGTTTGGCCGCCTACCATCATCCCGCCGATTCTGCGCATCATCTCGCCGAGCCCGCCCAGCGCGCCGAGTCCGGCCATGCCGCCGGACATCGCCGTCATCGCCGAGCGCAGCTCGGGCGGCAGCTCGCCGCCGAGCTCATCCGGGGCCTCGGTGAGCAGCCCGCTCATCGCATCGACTGCCCGGGCCGCGATCGGATCGCAGAGCTTGGACCAGACCGGCAGCGTCGCCTCCACCCACTCCGAGCGGCTCCACGCCTGAGCGGCCCGGATCCCGGTGGGGAAGCTGGTGACATCTTCCAGCCAGAGGTCGGCAACCCGGATGGCGTCTATCACCTTCTGCCGCTCGACGTCGAGCACGCTGGGATCGCCCTTGGCCGCGACCGTCTGGCGGGCCACGTTCTTGGCGAGGTCCCAGTTGACCGGGCCGCCTTGCCAGGACATCAGGTCGGCGAACTGCCGCAGGGCGTCTGCGAACTGCTGGGGGTCGCCGAGCGGCCCCATGGGCTCCGGCGGCCCGCTGCCCGGGTCGCCCGAACCGCCGCGGCCGCCAGGAGGGCCGAAGCCGAAGGGAGGGTCAGTCATCACGGCTGCCTCTCAGGCAGGATGGAAGAGTCACGTCAGCCACGTTATCCGGGAGCGGTGCACGTTGAGTAAGGGAGAGGGCGAGGTTCGCCGACGGCTGAGCCGCGCCGCCGCGCCAGCGGCCGGTCCCGGCCGCGCGGGAGCGGGCCTGTCGGCGCGCGGCCGCGGGCCTGTCGTTGCGGTCACCGGCGCCGCGCGGGGACTCGGCCACGCCCTCACGGCCCGGCTGGCCTCATCGGCCAGGATCGGCCGGGTGGTCGCCATCGATGACCACCGGGGCGACGTGACCGGCGTGCACTGGCGCGTCGTTGACGTGCGAGATCCGGCGCTGGCCGGCCGCCTCACCGGAGTCGACGTCGTGGTGCACACCGACCTGGACCTGGCGCCGGACTCCGACTACCGGTCGCGCCGCGCTTTCAACGTGCGCGGCGCCCAGACGGTGCTTACCGCGGCGGCCGCTAGCCGGGTCGGCCGGGTCGTCCTGGTGACCAGCGCCATGGTGTACGGCGCGCGACCGGACAATCCGGTGCCGCTCGATGAGGCCGCGCCGCTTGGCGCCGATCCCGACGGCAGCGTGGTCGGGGACATGCTGGAGATCGAGCAGCTTGCCCGCCGCTCGGCGCGAACCCATCTCGGCATGGCCATCACGGTGGTACGGCCAGCGGCGCTGGTCGGCGAGGGCGTAGACACGATGGTGACCAGGCATTTCGAGGCGCCTCGGCTGCTGACGGTCAAGGGCTGCGCGCCGCGCTGGCAGTTCTGCCATACCGATGACCTCGTCTCCGCGCTGGAACTGGCCGCGGCCGGCGTGGTCAGCGGTGAGTTCGCGGTCGGCTGCGACGGATGGCTGGAACAGGAGCAGGTTGAGGAACTTTCCGGGCTGCGCAGGATCGAGCTGCACGCCGGGCTGACGTTCGGCACCGCGCAGCGGCTGCACCGGGCCGGCATTACCCCCGCGCCGGTCACCGACCTGCACTTTGTCGTTTATCCGTGGGTGGTGGACTGCCGGACCCTGCGAGAGGCGGGCTGGCGGCCGGAGTTCGACAACGCGACGGCCTTCGGTGTCCTGCTTGAGTACCGGACTGGCCGGGTCGCCATCGCGGGACGCCGCCTCGCCAGGAAGGATGCGACGATCACCGCGGCCGGCGCCACCGTCGCGGTGATTGGTACCGCGGCGATCGTGCGCCGGGCTAGGCGCCGCCGCCGCGCCACCTGACCAGGCGGGCACCGCGGCGGGTAGTGGCGGGTAGCTTTGCACCGTGAGCGCGATCAGGCTGG
>WNGQ01007168.1_pt1 | contig 20103 bp, 14 predicted proteins | sample 5407661 | NCBI WGS metagenome assembly WNGQ01 (sample SAMN13153382, study PRJNA577476) | soil metagenome | isolation source: 60 cm soil or saprolite under Garry oak tree replicate 2 | place: USA:California | collected 2016-06-15 | reverse complement strand
GTCCGTGGCATTGCCCTGCGCTTCCCAAGCGCGGCCATTGCCAGGCCGCTGCGCGGAATTATTTCCCGCGGCGCCATTCATTGGCCGGTTCGTCTCCGAACGCGCCGAGGGCGGCCGGTTCTGCGCAATCTGGCGTTGCCGAGCGGTCATCTCGGAATTGGCCCCGGAATTTGCCTGCGCGTTGCCGGGCCGATTCTCGAACTGGCCGTTAGTTTTCATGTTGCCGTGCACGCCGGAGTTGCCAACCTGGCCGTTCGCTCCAGCCGCGCCGTTCGCGTGCGGGTTCCCGAACCGTCCGGCGGTTGTTGCGCCGTTCATTGTGCGCACCGGTTGACGCGAGGCACCCTGTGCGGGAGCCGTGCGCGCCATGACTGCGCGGTTCTGGATTGCGTTCGAGGGCCGCGCAACGTGCCCGCTGAAGTTCGAGGTGCCCAGCGAGCTGTGCTGCGTCGGATGGATGCCGACGGAGTTCGTGACGCGTGCACCGTTCAAGCTTGCTTGCGTGATGCGCTGCCCGCCGCGATTCACGCGCTGGCCATTCATCGGCTGCAGCCAAACCATGGGAAAAACGGCTCGCCCCAGCCCAACGGGAACCAGCCTACGCCGAGACCGACACCAAAGCCAAAGCCTCCACCAAGCCAGCCGACAAAAGCCGGCCCGTAAATCGGAGGACCAAAGAACGGTCCTGGGCACCAACCCCAGCGGCTTCCGATATATGACCAGCGGCCGTAGTGGTAAGGCGCAAAACCCCAAGGCTCATAGCCCACCCAGGTCCATCCCCAAGGTGCGACCCAGTTCCAACCGCCGTCGCTATAAGGCGCCCAGTCCGGGCCGACATCGTTGGGATACCACACATGCCCGTACTCCGGTTCCTCGCTCCAAGTGCCATGATCATCGAGGTCGTCATAACCGGGGATGTCGCGCGAAACGTAATTTCCCGAAGCCGAGTGGTCCTCTTTTAGGTCGCGCTCTTCGGCCCACTTATCGAGCCCATCGGGGCCCGGCGCGCGCACGATGCTGTAGGTAGGATTATCTTCTGTACCGTTGAATTCCGCTTGTTCGCCCGCATGAACCTCGTAGGTCTTGCCAGCGGCAGTGATTTCGCCATCGCCGCGAATCACGGCGATGCGGGAGGAGTCGCCCGCTTCGTTTACGTCAATGCGAAAGTCGCCGGCCTGCCGCACGTTGAACACTGCATTCGGCGTATCCACCTCGTAGAGATCGCCCTGGCGCAATTCACGGACGCGGAAATTGACGCTGCCTTCTGGAATGCGAACTTGCGTGATGCCTTCATCGAGGTTAAGGAAAGAAAGAGCGGTCATGCTTCCAACGTGAAAAGACGCCTCTCCCGCCTGCAGTTCCGCGCGGGAATCCTTGTCGACCCAAATCTTGTCGCCAATGGTCACAGGGCGGTTCTTAGCTGCGTTTCCCCAATCGCCTTCTCCGCCGGGCTGCAACGACACGGAGCCTTCAATGATGCTGACGCGCGCCACGCGCTTGGGCGGATCTTTGGACGTATCGTCATCATCTGCGCGCACTTGCGGCGCGGCAAGAAACAATAGACCGGCAACGCAGGCCAAAACTCCAAACTTGTTTAGGCTGGCGAATCTTGAAACCGTGGACGTCTTCATGACGAATCCCCTGTTCTCGGAGGGACGTTCGACTTGCAACCGGACCTGCTGGAAAAGGTCCTTCCGATGGAAGCCTAACACCTTTGCGGCTCCCACTTCCCTAAACCCCAGACCGGGAAAGAAGTTGCCCTTCCGAACGGGGCATGGGCTTCTGACCTGGGGCTACTAGTAGGACGTAACGGGGAGGCTTGGGGGTACCTGCAGCAAGTCCCGCCGAATCCAGCTTGGAGTCCTTAAGCTAAACAATACCATATCCTGTTGATTCTAAATAGCTTACTCAAGATAGCCGTACGCGCTCGACGCGACTCTGTGGCGTCAGGCGCCGGCGTACCAAGCGTAGCCGCCTTCGGGCTCCGCTGAGCCCAAGCCTTTGCCGAATTGTTTAATATTGTCGGTCAGGGAGAGGCGGGTAACGTATTTCAAGCTTTTGTATCCCAGTTGGCGGGAAATGCGCATGCGAAGTGGTCCCCCAAATCCGACAGGAAGCTCGCCGCCGTTCATTTCGTAGGTCAGCAGAGTTTGCGGGTGCAGGGCATCGGCCATGTCAATGCTCTCCCACCAGTCAGGCTGAAACGAGCGGTAGACGACGTAGCGCACTTGCGGGAGCGCGCCTACCCGTTCGAGGACGTGAGAAAGCGGAACGCCCGCCCATTCGGCGATGTAAGACCAGCCTTCTTCACACTGAATCATGGTGATGTGGCTGCGGCGAGGAAAGCTTTTTAGCTCCGCGAGGGAGAAGGACGCAGGGCGGGCGACCATCCCATCAATGGCAAGGCGCCAGTCGGCAAACGCTCCCTGCTTGTGCCGCTCGAACTCGTCACCCAAGGGTGAAACTTCGTTTGCGAACGGTTTTGCAGAGATCTGGCTTCGGGAAAACTCGCGCGCCAGAGAGTGGCGCGTCAAGAGTCGCTGAGCCGCATAGGTCAGCGTTTCGCCGGGACCGTAGATGCCGCCGGAATCGGGAGGAATCAGGCCGTAGCGCTTGGCGAGTTTCGCGGCAACGGCGAGCCCCGACGCGCCCGCCGTGACCGTGAGGGCTGTCGTAATCAGTGTACGGCGAGAGAGTTTGCTCATACGCGCTCCAGAGGCTCCGCAGCGCGCCCGGTGATCATGGCGCGCATGCGGCTTCGGAATCCGGCTAGAAAAACCATAAGCACATGAATCAGAAGAAAAAGCACCAGAGCCCAGGTCAGGAAAAAGTGCAGGGTGCGCGCCGATTGCTGCCCACCCAGAATATTCACCGCGGCCGGAACCGCTGACACAAAAGAGGGTGACATGGCGAGACCCGTCCAGATAATCATCGGAGACAAAACGAAAATCACCAGCAGATACGCCAGCCGCTGCAGCACATTATAAGACCAGGCTTCTTCCCCGCCCGGCCGCTTGAAGCGCAAGTGCTCGACGATGGAAGCCACCAGCCGCTTCGGTGAAATGTCAGAAAGAGCGGGAAGCAAATTCCGGCGGAAATGCCCGTTCAAAAGTCCTGCAACGCCGTACAGCAAGCCGATCAGCACCAACACCCAGGCAGACTGGAAATGGAGATAGCGGCTCCAACCGTTCTGGTCTGGAAGAACGTATCCGTAGCCGGTGGGGATCATATTCCTTGAGGATGGAATCGGTATTTTGAACAGCGGAGGAGTGTTCACGTTGCCGGTCTCGCCCCAATAGAAGCGAGGGTGCGAGACAACAATTTCCAGTCCACTGACAAGCAGGGCCAAAAAGGCAAACGTGATGAGCCAGTGCGTGACTCGCACGAGACCCGAGTGCCTGGGATGCGGTGTCTCGGCCATTGGCGCAGTTCTACCAAGAGCGCCCCGGTTGTGCAAGGAATATCTGCAAAAGTACGCACGCGCCAACATTCTGCAAAAACCTCAAGGAGCTTACGCCTTCGCATTGGTTCACAACCAGTGCTTTGCCTTCGCAAACGCCCACAACTGGCGCGAGAGCTGGAAATACTGCTCGGGAGGTTTCGGAGTTTGAGGCCGATTGTTTGCTGTAAAAAAGCATTCGTAAACACGTTTTTTGAAAACGGGCGTTGTCAGCGTTATGGATGACTCGGGGATGTCTGTCACGAGAATCACACTTCCGTCAGGGCAATGCGGAGTACAGTAGTCATCGCGCATGGCGTAAAAATTCCCTTCATACCAGGCGTGAAGGAAGCTTTCGAACTGTTGCGAATTCACTTTCGCCGTTCGCTTTCCCTTGGCTCGCGTGAAGGCGCGTCCCTCGAAGACAGCAGTCTCTTTGCTAATGGTAAGAGTGAAGGCCGGGAAGGTCCCGTAGCAACCCGAGGCAAAGTACTCCAACGTGACACCGCTTGCGTCGGTCGGATACTGAGGTTTCGGCGATGCTGGAACGTCTTTCGGAAACCCTGAAAGCAGGGCGACACACTCATCTCGCTTGCTTTGGAGTATCTCCGGCGCTTGCGGTCCGAAAATCACAAAAATGATGAAAGAAGCCACTCCAAAGGTCGCGGGCATAGATCCCATTCGCCGAATATATCACCAGGAAATGATTGACAGAAGTGAAGCAGCCAGAGTTCAGCCCTGTCAGTGTAGAGACTTGAAAAGCGCTTGCTTCCAGCGGGCGTTGTCCATCGTCCAGACGACCTTGGCCTTTGTGCCTTGCTTGAGAACATCGGACCAGACGGATTTGTTGCGGTCATTTCCGGAAACGTTGAGGCGATCTACAACCGTCATGCCACGGGTGAGTTCGCTTGTTGTTTCGACGTCGACGAAATGTTCGGTTTGGTTTGTAACGATGGACGGATCGAGAGCGATGGACATGCACACTGGGTCGGGCAAGGAGATGCCGTGCTCGCCGGTTTGCTCGAAGTAGGCTTCCTTAGCGCGGCTGTTGCACTCGATGGCGAAGCGAGCTAGCGGCGTATCCAGACTCAGCACGCGCTCGATGTCGTTCAGGTTGAGCGCGGCTTCGCCGCGGCAGAGATGCCAGCCGACGAGTTCCACCGGCAGCCCGCTGCGCATTACGATGCGGGCGGCTTCGGGATCACACCAGATGTTGTACTCGGCGGCTGGCGTGACATTTCCTTCGCAGCAGGGCGCCCCGCCCATAATCACGCAGCGGCTCACCTTCCTAGCAATGTCCGGTTTGCGCTGCAAGGCCAAGGCAACGTTGGTCAGCGGCCCCAGAGTTACCAATACTAAGCCTGGGTTCGCTTCAATCGTTTCCACAATGGCGTCAACCGCATGCTTCTTTTCGAGCGCCCGCTTCGGCGCCGGATAGCCGTGATCGGCCAATCCATCTTTGCCATGAAACCAGTCTGCGCTTTGATGTTCGCGCCGCAGCGGTTTTTCGGCACCGACAAAAACTGGAACACTCGAGCCGCAGAGTTCCGCCGTGTACAACGCATTTCGCGCGGCCTGCTGCACGTTGACGTTTCCGGCCACCGCGGTAATGGCCAGAACGCGAACCTCGGGTGAACGCAGCGCCATGATTAAAGCCACGGCGTCATCGGAAGCGGTGTCGGTATCAATCAGGAAGGCAGTTTTCACGGCCCGCTAGCATAGCAGACCGGGGCGGCGGAATTCTCTTGCGCCACAGCCAAAACAAAAGCGTAAGATGGGTGCGCTTAGCCCGAAATTTTGGTATCTTCTGCAACGCTGAATACGTCCCCGCCCGGAGAAGGCCATGAACATCAATCTAACGATCAACGGGAAAAGCTATTCCCAGGATGTCGAGCCGCGCCTGCTGCTGATTCATTTCTTGCGCGACCTTGCGGGCCTGACGGGCACGCACATGGGCTGCGAGACTTCGCTCTGCGGCGCGTGCACCGTGGAGCTGAACGGGAAAGCCATCAAAAGCTGCAGCATGTTTGCGGTGCAGGCCAACGGCGCGGAGATTGTGACCGTCGAGGGACTCGCGACGGATGGGAAGCTCGATCCCATGCAGGAAGCGTTCTGGAACGAGCACGGGCTGCAGTGCGGCTTCTGTACGCCGGGAATGATTATAGCTTCGAAACAAATTCTCGACCGGAACCCTTCGCCCACGGAAAACGAGATTCGGCATGGGCTGGAAGGCAACGTCTGCCGCTGCACGGGATACCAGCACATCGTCAACGCAGTGAAAGCCGCCGCAGCGGGCGCGGGAAAGTAGGAGGCGACCATGGCTACCACAACCGTCAAAACGGAAACTTTTGTCGGCAAGCGGATTCGCCGGCGCGAGGATCCGCGCCTGATCACCGGCACCGCGACTTACGTTGAAGACATCCAGATGCCGGGGATGCACTACGCGGTGATTGTCCGCAGCCCGCACGCCGCGGCGAGGATTCGCTCGATCAACACCAAGCAAGCGGAAGCCGCTCCCGGCGTTGTGAGTGTTTTCACCGGCAAGGATACGAAAGGCGTAGGAGCAGTTCCCTGCGGCGTCGTTATGCCCGATTTGCGCGTGCCGCAGCACACGATTCTTGCGACGGACCGCGTCTATTTTGTGGGCCATCCCATGGCGGTGGTTGTGGCGCGTGATCGTTACCTTGCGCGCGACGCAGCCGATTTGATTGAAGTGGACTACGAAGTTCTGCCCGCGGTGGCCGATCCTGAGAAGGCGTTGGCGAAGGGCGCGCCCGCGGTGCATCCGCAGTGGCCGGACAATGTCGCGTTCACCTATCACCAGGACGGCGGCAACATCGACAAAGCGTTCGCCGAGGCCGACGTGGTGGTGAAGCAGCGCATCACCAGCCAGCGGCTTGTGCCCATGGCTATGGAGACGCGCGGCGTGGTGGCGGAGTGGCGCGGCGCGGACCGCCAGCTGAATCTTTACACCTCGACGCAGATTCCGCACTTGGTGCGCACGCTGGTGGCTGGAATGCTGGGCCTGGAAGAAAACCGCATGCGGGTGATCGCGCCGGAGGTGGGCGGCGGGTTCGGCAGCAAGCTGAACGTATACGCCGAAGAGGCGCTAATGGGCTACGTCTCGATGAAGATTCATAAGCCCGTGAAGTGGATTGAATCACGCCGGGAAAATTTCACCAGCACGATTCACGGCCGCGGCCACGTGGACTATTACGAAGTGGCCGCCAAGCGCGACGGAACGATTCTGGGAATCAAGTTAAAGCTTATTCAGGATGTCGGCGCGTATCACCAGTTGCTGACGCCGCTGATTCCCCAGTTGAGCGTGCTGATGATGCCGGGCATCTACAACACGCAAAATATTCGCGCGGATATCGTGGGCGTGTTCACGAATTGCGTGCCAACCGACGCGTATCGCGGCGCGGGCCGCCCCGAAGCCACGCACGGGATCGAGCGCATGGTGGATTTGCTCGCGGCGGAACTGAAGATGGATCCGGCGGAGATTCGGTTCAAGAATTTCGTGACGAAAGAGAACTTCCCGTACCCGACGGCCACGGGCCTCATGTACGACTCCGGCGATTACGCCGCGCCGCTCAAGAAGGCGCTTGACCTCGTCGGCTATGTGAAACTTCGCCAAGAACAAGCCGATTTGCGCAAACAAGGCAAATACATCGGCATCGGGATTTCCACTTACGGCGAAATTTGCGCGATTGGGCCGTCGCCAGCGACGCCTGCCGGCGGTTGGGAAAGCGCGACGGTGAAAATCGAACCGAGCGGCAAAGTGACGATTATGACCGGCGCATGCCCGCACGGCCAAGGTGAAGAGACAACCTTCGCGCAGATTGCTGCAGACGAGTTGGGAGTCGGCCTCGATGACATTCTAGTGATTCGCGGCGACACCGCCGTCGTGCAATACGGCATCGGCACGTTCGGCAGCCGCGCCACCGCGGTTGGCGGGACGGCACTTTACTATGCGCTGCAAGACCTGAAAGCGAAGATCAAAAAATTCGGCGCGATGCTGCTGGAATCCGAAGACGTTTCGCTGGTCGGCGGACAAGTCATCGACAACAAAAACGGCAAGTCCAAAGCGTTCCAGGAAATTGCCGGCGCCGCTTATCGCGCGCTGAAGCTGCCGCCGAATACGGAGCCCGGGCTCATGGCCACGCGGTTCTGGGAGCCGCCGAACTTCACGTTCCCGTTTGGCGCGCACATCGTGGTCAGCGACATTGACAACGAAACCGGCCAAGTCAAAATCCGCCGCTACGTTGCGGTCGATGATTGCGGCAACATTCTGAATCCGCTCATCGTGGACGGCCAAGTGCATGGTGGCGTGGCGCAAGGGCTTGGCCAGGCACTGTGGGAGCAGGCCGTTTACGACGACAACGGCCAGCTCATCACCGGCGAACTGATGGACTACGCGGTTCCGCGAGCGCATTTGATGCCGTGGATCGAGAGCCATCACACGTGCACGCCTTCGCCGGTGAATCCGCTCGGCGTGAAGGGCGTTGGCGAAGCCGGAACGATTGGCTGCTCGCCCGCGGTCGTCAATTCGGTGGTGGACGCGCTCTCGCCGCTCGGCGTGCGCCACATTGATATGCCGCTGACGCCAGAAAAAATATGGAAAATTCTGGCGACCAAGCACTGACATACAAAAGACTGAAGAGGAGCTACGAACATGATCGCGCAAAAATTTGAATACACCGCTCCCAAGTCCCTTGACGAAGCGCTGCATCTGATCTCGATCGGCGCGAAACCGCTTGCTGGCGGCATGAGCCTCATCCCCATGATGAAGCTGCGGCTTGCTGCGCCCGAGCATCTCGTGGATCTGCGCGCGCTCAAGGACTTGAACTACATCCGCGAAGCCGGCGGCCAACTGCATATTGGGGCAACGGCCTCGCATTACGACGTTGAGAGCTCCGCGCTGCTGCGGCAGAAATGCCCGCTGCTCACCGAAACGGCAGCCGCTATTGGCGACGTGCAGGTGCGCAACATGGGCACGATTGGCGGTAGCGTGGCACACGCCGATCCCGCGGCGGATTATCCCGCGACGCTGCAGGCGCTTGAAGCGAAGTTTGTTCTTAAGGGCGCAAAATCGGAGCGCACCGTGAGCGCCGCGGATTTCTTCGTGGACGCGTTCACTACCGCGCTCGAACCCGGCGAAATCCTGCGCGAAGTGATTGTGCCTATTGACGATGCGCGCACCGGCACGAGCTACCAGAAGATGGCGCAGCCGGCCAGCGGCTTCGCGATTGTCGGCGTGGCTGCGCGCGTGCGCGTCAACGCCGGGAAAATTTCTTTCGTGCGAATCGGCGTTACCGGGCTTTCCAACCGCGCCTATCGCGCGACCGCCGCGGAAAAGGCGCTGGAAGGCAAGACTTCCTCGCCGAACGACATTCATGCTGCCGCAGCGCTCGCAGCGCAGGGCGTGGACGCCAACTCCGACCTGCACGCTTCCGCCGATTACCGGCGACATCTGGCGGTGGTTCACGCGGCGCGCGCGCTCAAGACCGCGCTCTCGCGGATCGCGTGAGCTTCTCCGCCAAGCAGCGGGTCTAAAGACCCGCCACTACGAGGGCCTATCGCGCGAACATGAAAATCTCCGGCTCCTATACTTTGCCCGTGGCGCCTGAGCGCGCGTATCAAATGCTGCAGGACCCCGCGATTCTTGCACAGGCCATGCCCGGCTGCGAAGGCCTGGAAAAACTCGGTCCCGACGAATACCGCATGAAGATGAAAGTCCTTCTCGCCGCACTCTCCGGCCAATTTGAAGGCAAAGTGCGAATCACCGACCAGTCGCCGCCCACGAGTTTTCGTTTGATTGTCGAAGGTACGGGGCGCATCGGCTTCCTAAAGGGTGAAGGGCTCTTGAAGCTCTCACCAGCCGACAGTGCTGTAGCGGGTTCCACGCTTGTTTCCTACGACGGTGACGCGCAGGTCGGCAATCCAAGGCGGGGACGGCGGAGCGTTCGGTGCGGCGGCGGTGCAAGTAGCGCATGGCGATATTCAGGAAAATGTCGCCGCAGGACGTCTCGATACAAATGACCAGCGCTTCAGTGTCCGCGCTGCCAGCCAAGCCGGATTCGTTCATGTGCACTTCGGGCGGAAAGACTTTGAAGTGAAAGCCCTGGTCGTTGAGCAGAGTGACGGAATTGCCGATGACCATGTTCGCGAGTTCGCAAACCGTTTCGCGCACGACTTGCTCGCTGGCCTCCATTTCTGTTCCGGCGAGGACGCTGGCGACCTTCACCGCGACTTCCGGCGCAATGTCGAGAATCACACGGCCTTCAATGTCACCTTTGATGCTAATCAGCGCGGCCACGCCCTTGCGGCGGTAGGCGTTTTCGTCCATCTCGACGTCGATGATTTTTGTGGGCCCTTGCAGCGACTCGGCGAAGACCGCGTCCGCAGCGTTGATAAAGGGCTGAATCAGCTCCATTCTCATGAGTGGCTCTCCCCTACCAAAGCCGTGGGCGCGCCCGCCGCGGTCGGATCGTCGCTGAGCACGTAGCGCAGAATTTCGTACAACACTTCGGGCTTCACCGGCTTCTGCACGAAGTGCTTCGCTCCCTTCTGGAGCGCCGCGAGGATGTTTTCCTGGTATCCCACAGACGACACCATGACGATGCGCGCGTCAGCGTGCTGACGCACGATGCGCTCGACCGCTTCAATGCCTTCCATCTGCGGCATGGTAATGTCCATGAGCACGATGTCCGGCTTGATGCGGTTGTACTCGGCGATGGCGGTCAGGCCGTCGCCGGCTTCCCCGGCCAGCTCGCCGCCGAACATCTCGATCATCTTGATGAGGTTCTTGCGCGCGAAGACGGAATCGTCCACCACGAGGTAGCGGACAGGTTGATGGTCTTTTCTCAATAGCGCGGCGAATTGTTTCATGGCCTTCTCCTTGCCTCAGCGCGCGTTTTCACGAGCGATGGGACGATACGGGTGTCCTTTCGGTCTTTTCCAGCTGTTCGATCTTGTCTGATTTCTCCGGCTTCCTGGTCTTCTCGTCTTTGTCCGCTTTCTCCCCAAGGTCCTTGTCGGCGCCATAGTGATTCACCAAGAACGTTCCCAAACCTTCGAGCGGAATCACTTTGTTGGCGTAGCCTTTCAGGATGGCGGCACGCGGCATGCCACTGACCACACAACTTTCTTCGCTCTGTGCGATGGTCATGCCGCCGGCGGATTTGAGGGCACCAAGACCCTCGGCGCCGTCTTCGCCCATGCCGGTCATCAAGACGCCCACGGCGGTGAGGCCAAATTCCTGCGCAACGGAGTGGAAGAGCACGTCCGCGGAAGGACGATGGCCGTTGACGGGCGGGCCGTCCGAGAGAACCACCATATCTCCGCGCGGCATGCGCCGCACCATCATGTGGCGATTGCCAGGACAAATGAGGACGCGGCCGGCAATGAGCAGATCGCCAGAGCGCGCCTCGTGCACTTCGAGCGAGCAGCACTCGTCGAGGCGCCTGGCGAACATTTCCGTGAAGCCTTCCGGCATGTGCTGCACGACGACGATGGTAGAAAGAAAATCGCCTGGAATCTGCGAGAGCATGTACTGCAGCGCGTTGGGACCGCCGGTGGAGATTCCAACGGCGATGATGCGGCGCGGCGGCAGCGTGGGGCGAGCGCCCTTGGTGACTCGGGACAGCTCTTCAACGACCGTGACCGGAGGCAGTTTGCGCTTCGCGGCGCGCTTGGCCACTTTGATTTTGGCAATGAGCTGGTCGGCAATTTCCTCGAGGTGCCCGGCAGCCGCGTCTTTGGGCTTGGCGAGGAAATCCACGGCGCCGAGAGCCAGAGCTTTCAGGGTGGCGTAGCCCCCCTCTTTCGAATGCGTGCTGAACAGAATGATCGGCAACGGCGCACGCTTCATAATGAGGCGCAGCATTTCCATGCCGTCCATACGGGGCATTTCCAGGTCAAGCGTCACGACGTCGGGCTGCAGCTCTTCGATCTTTTTCAGCGCGAAAGCGCCGTCCATCGCCGTGCCAACAACTTCGATGGAGGAGTCGCGGGCAAGAATCGCCGGAATCAGCTTCCGCATGAGAGCGGAGTCATCGACGACGAGAACTCGGATTCGGTCGCTCATGCGATGGCTCCGAGAGGCGTGACGCGAGAGAGGCGCGAGAGAATCGCCGGAACATTGAGAATCAGAACCACGGTGCCATCGCCAAGGATGGAAGCGCCGCTGACGAGATCGCTCGAAACAATTTCCCCGGGCAGCGCCTTGATGACCAACTCTTCTTCGCCGACGAGACTGTCCACGACCAGGCCGAAACGCTTTTCTGAAGCACCGATGACGATGACAAAATTCTTTTTCTTTTCGGGCTGCGAATCGATGCTGCGCAAGCGGCTGAGGTGATTCAAGCGCACGAGCGTAAGGATTTGTTCGCGGAGGCGGAGAACTTCGCGCTGATCCACTTTGTGGATTTCGTGGTCGGTGATGCGCGTGATTTCGACGACCGAGGAAAGAGGAACGGCAAAGAGGCGGCCGCCGACGCGGAAAAGCAGCGTTTGAATGCTGGCGAGAGTGAGCGGAACGCGGAGCTGAAACGCGGTGCCACGCCCTTTTTGCGAGCTGACGTGAATGGTGCCCTTGAGCCGGTCCATCACCGTACGCACGACGTCCATGCCGATGCCGCGGCCGGAAACTTCAGTGACTTCAGCGGCAGTGCTGAAGCCGGATTCGAAAATCAGATTGAGGGCGTCCTGTTCGCTGAGGCGCTGCGCTTCCTCCGGCTTGATGATTCCTTTTTTCACCGCCTGGGCGCGAACGAGGGCCAGGTCGATGCCGCGGCCATCGTCGCGGACTTCGATGACCACTTGGGTGCCTTGATGATATGCGTTGAGGTAGACCGTGCCGCGAGCGGGCTTTCCGGCCGCGAGCCGTTCCTCAGGTGATCCCACGCCGTGGTCCACAGCGTTGCGAACGAGGTGCATGAGCGGCTCCGCAAGAGCGTCGAGAATGCCCTTGTCGAGGTCGGTGCTCTGGCCGGAGATTTCGAGAGCGACATCTTTACCGCACTGTTTGGCGACATCGCGAACGATGCGCGGAAAGCGGCGGAAAAGCTGCTCGACGGGAACCATGCGAATCTTCAAAACACACTTGTGCAGTTCATCGAGAATGCGCGCCTGAAAAGCCATGGCATCGGCAAGCTTGGCGCGCACGGGATCGCGGGCATGCTGCTTGTCGAATTCGGTGAGTGTGCGGTGCAGCATGGACTTGCCGATGATCAGTTCGCCGACCAAGTTCATGACCGCGTCAATGCGAGCGGCGTCCACGCGAAGGGTGCTCTCGGCAACAGCGACGGCAGCCGAGCCCGGAGCCGGCCCTTTGGGAGTGCGGTCGCCCTCAATTCCCTCCACGGAACCTGCGACCACTTGCGCTGCCTGAGCTTCGAGCAAGTCGCCGAGCAGTTCATGCTCGGGCATTTGCGAAGCGGTGACTTTTTCTATGCGCACTTCGGAGACAATCGAAGGAATCCGGCAGCGGTGGAATAGCTTTTCCTCGGATTGCGTGCTGGCAAGCGCAGCTTCCACGACTTCCACATTGGCGGCAGCCACATTGTCTTCCGGTCGCAGAGCGATGACGGTGCCGCTTCCGTGAAGGACGTTGCGGATGAGCTGGAAGGCTGCCGCGCGCATGAGGCTGTTCGGATCAATGCGAAGAGCGACGCTGTAAACCGAATCACCGCGGTGGACCGCTTCGGAAATCATGAGCTGTTCGTATTCCGTCCAGGCAAACTGTTCCGGTACCCGTGCTTGCTCGGAAGCGGCCTTCGCTGCGCTCTCTGGCACCCGCAGCAAACGCCGAATCATTTTATGAAGGGCATCCATGGACGGCAGCTTTGCGTTCTTCTGATAAGCGGCAAGCATCGCGTCAAAGCTATCGGCGGCGCTGAGCACGACCTCAGGAAGATCTGCGCCGTGGGCGCCAGCCACTTGCGGCGTGAGGACGTCTTCGAGTTCGTGCGCGAGTTCACTGAGTTTGTGAAGCCCACAAGCTGCCGAATCGCCCTTAAGCGTGTGCACAATGCGGCGAACTCGGCGAATGACTTCCTCGTCGGAGGGACGCGCCTCGAGTTCCAGCCCGGCTTCGTTGAGCGCCTGCAACAGCTCCGCGGCGCTCTCGAAGAAGAGAGCCCGCAGCTCGTTGTTGCGGTCATCGGACTGACGGCTCAAGTGGTGGCCTCGATACGCTGATAAGCAGTTCCGTTGTTTTGGTGAACCATACGGAATTTCTGAGTGAGGCCGAACAGGCTTTCGGCATGGCCAACGAAGAGGTAACCGCCGGGATTCATGCAGTGCCAGAACTTTTCAATCAAGCGCTTCTGCTCGGCTTCATCGAAATAAATCATGACGTTGCGGCAGAGAATAATGTCGTTGCGGCGCGGGAGGAATTCGGTTTTCAAATTGTGGAAGTCGAACTGGATGAGTTCTTTCAGCTGCGGCTTAACGGAGTACTTGTTACCGGACTTCTCGAAGTAGCGCAGACGGCAGGTGTAGTCCACAGGCTCCATCTGCTGCTCGGTGTAGATCCCTTCCTGCCCAATGCGAAGACTGGCGTAGCTGATGTCCGAGGCAACGATTTCGACTTTCCAGGGAGGAGGAATGAGCGGCTTCGGCGACGGCATGTCAAACGGAAGCGGATTGCGCAAGTAGTAGTAAGCCAGTGCATCGCAAATCAAAATGGCAACGGTGTAAGGCTCCTGGCCGGAGGAGCAACCCGCGCTCCAGACGCGGAGCGTGTAATCGCGGCGCTCTTGCTTGCGGCGAAGGAGATCCTCAAGGACGGACTTCTGAAGAAGCTCCAACTGTGGCTTGTTGCGAAAGAAACTGGTCTCGTTGACCGTGAGGTTTTCGAGCAGAAGCGAAAGTTCGGCACGACCCTCCCTGCTGGTCAAGAGCCGGTAATAAGAATAGAAGGAATCGAGTTGGCAGGCCTTGAGGCGGCGCTGGAGGCGGTCCTTCAGGAAATGTGAGCGGCGTTCGTCAAAGAACATTCCGCATTCCTGGTAAACCAAAGTCTGCAAGAGCTTCAATTCTGCTTCCGTTAGCTGAATCTGGGCAGTGGTGAGAGTTCCCATGGCGTGCGTGAACGACGGACCGTCAGCAAAGGTGAAGGAGATTACCTGACGGAGGCGACGGGTTCCGCGACCTCCTCGAGGCGTTTGTATTCGGGACGCTGCAGGAGCTTCGAAATGTCCAAAAGGATGATGAGGCGGCCCTTGAGTTTGCCGACGCCGGTAACGTAACCGGATTCGCCTTCGGCAAAAACGGTTCCGGGGGCTTCAATGTCCGAGGGAGGAATTTTCAGCACCTCGGAGGCGGCGTTCACAATCAGACCGACCAGTTTGTTCTCCAGTTCGACGACGAGAATGCGGTTCTTTTTGTCGGGTTGAATCTCGGCCTGGCCGAAGCGCTTGCGCAAGTCCATCACGGGGATGATTTTCCCGCGAAGATTGATCACGCCTTCGATCAGGTCCGGAGCGCTGGGGACAGAAGTTATTTCCGGAACTCGGACGATTTCGCGCACGGAGGCGATACGCACACCATACGTTTCGTTACCGATCCGGAAACCGACGACTTGAAGGTCCTTTTCCATCAAAGAGTCTCCGGGCTCCTAGGAACGCGCCAGCTCGGCGTACTCGATCTCTTGGTCGCGATCTTCTTCCGAGCCACGACGCCTGCCACCCTGCTCTCCCCGGCGCGCGCGCTGCTGGGCGGCGCGGTCGAGCACAAAACGGTCCATGGAATCGAGCAAATTGCGCGAGAGCTTTAGCATTTGTTCCGCCGCTGCAGAAAGCTCGGTCGAGCTGGACGCGGACTGCTGAACGAGTTCACGCATCTTATCCATGGCCCGAACCACAGCTTGTGCGCCCGAAGCTTGTTCCTCAACTGCGGAATTGATTTCCTGAGTGATTTCGGTGAGGCGGCTGGTGGCTTTGGCGATTTGCGCGGAACCGACAGACTGCTCATTGGTCGCTGCGCCGATTTCTTGTGAGAACTTGTAGACTTCGGTGACCACGTTGGAAATCTTGTGCAGCGCGGAACCGAGCTCGTTTCCGAGGTTCAGGCCTTCCTCGACGATACGCGTGCTGCGCTCCATGTTTTCGACGGCCTGGCGCGCTTCGCGCTGAATGCTCTGGATGAGGTCGGCGATTTCCTTGGTGGATTGCGTGGACTTTTCCGCGAGTTTGCGAACTTCGTCGGCAACCACAGCGAAATCAAGGCCATGCTCGCCGGCGCGGGCCGCCTCGATAGCAGCGTTGAGGGCCAGGAGGTTGGTCTGCTCGGCGAGGTCATCAATGACTTCGATGATTTTGCCGATGTCGTCGGCGCGATGGCCGAGAATGTTGATGATTTCGGCGGAAGACTGAATCGCCTGATTGGTGCGGTTGAGGCCGTCGGTGGCCTTTTCCATGGTCTGGATTCCGGTAACGACTTCCTCACGCGAGCGGTTGGCGATGTCGAGCAAAACCTTCGCAGTGTCTGCAACGCGCTGAATCGAAGTGACCATCTGATCGATGGAGGCGGAGGTTTCCGCAACGCTGGAAGCCTGCACCTGAGTATTCTTCACCACGTTTTGCACGTTAATGCTCATCTCGTGCATCGTGCTGGTGACTTCCTCAATGGCCGAAGAAGCCTGGACGCTGACTTTGGCGGACTCGTCGGCAGCTCCCGCCACTTGATTCGAACCGGCCGAAACCTGGCCCGCAGAATCGCGTGTGGTGCGCACAAGCTGTTGCAAACCATGAGACATACGCACGAAGGCATTGCCGAGGGTGTCGCGCTTGGAGCGCGGCACGACTTCCACGGTCAGGTCGCCTTCGGCGACGGCCATGGAAACGCTGGCCATCTCCTTGAGATAGGCCACCATGTTGTTGAAGGTCGTTGCCAAGGCGCCGATTTCGTCGTTGCGATGAATATCAATGTTCTGATCGAGATCGCCCGAGTCCCCGATTTCGCGGGTGACGGTCATGAGGTGCTTCAGAGGCTCGCTGATGGAGCGAGCGGTATAGAAGGAAATTAATCCGCCGGCGATGAGAGCGACCAGAGTCCCGATGATTGTTATCCAGAAGCTGAGACTGCTGGCGGTGTTTGCGGACTTAGTAGTTTGTTCCACGCTTTGGTCGAGCACGGTGGAAGACTTGGCGAGCCAGGAGGAAGGATCCTTCTGAAGATAGAAGATCTGAAGATCCGAGACCGTAGCGTCGCCGGAATCCACCTGATGGCGTTTAGCAATCAGGGGCTTGGCGAAATTGTCGGCCCAGCTCACTTCGGTGCTTTCCACTTGGATCAGGGCGGTGTGAACGGCATCGTTGCTGGCCTGCGCCTCGCCGCGCTTGATGACGTCTGACAAGTCTGTAAGGCCCTTGTTGACCTTTTCTTCGTCGCGAGGATCGCCGCTGAGGAGAAAGTTGTTCATGTTCAGGCGGTTGACCATAATCTGATAGCGCACGGTTTCCATCATACGAACGCTATCGAGAGTCTTGCTGGCCATCAAACCCATGATGATGTTCACCACGAGAAGGATTGCGAGACAGCCCAGAATCAGGCCGAAACCGGCGTAGAGCTTCTTTCCAATCGTCATTGCGAAGTGCCTCCGCTCCCCTCAACAGCGCAGCCTGGACCGCGTCTGCTCAAAAAACTTTTCGCGCACTAGTCGGCTGCGCGAAATTCAAATTCCACGATCTGCGTGGTTTCTTCCGCCGCCGCCGCGAATTTCCATTCCTTCACGGCATCCTGGCACGCCTGGACGAGCAACGGATGCCCGCCGACAACGCGCGTGGTCTTAACGTGGCCATCCGGACTGATGACCACCTCGATCTTCACTTTGCCCGCGACGTTCATGCGGCGAGCGAGCTCCGGGTAGACCGGGGAAACTCTGGTCTTCACTTTGCGCTTGGATTCGTCTGTCGAACCGGACTGGGCAAACGAAACGCCTGAAAGAATGAGCAGCGCACCCATAGTAGCGGCAAACCTCTTCCATTTGCTAAATCTCATCGATACGTCCCCTTTGAGGAATAGAAATACCCCGGCAAAAGAAAGGCACGTCGGATGCCATGCCTCCGTCAATAAAGAACAGGCCTTGTCCAAGGCTTGGGAAAAGCCATAAGCGACAGAAAAATAGAAAGTTAGCGCGACGCAGAAGGAAAACCTAAGGAAGCGAGAAACCGGCGTCTTGTCTCAGAAACCCAGTGCAGGCAGAGGCAAGGTCTCAGGCTGAGACAGGAGAGAAGGTTCTTTTGGATTCGAACCCGTAAGCAGTTCTGCAACATGGTACGAGGCAGTCATTGACTCAGAATGAGACTAACGGGTAGGGTGGAAAGCCAGGGATTTCAATTACTCGCAAAATGAGACGCAAGGTACCTCCCTCTTGTCACTAAACGGCGAGAAAGCTACACGATCACGAGGACGCACCTCTTCTCCTCTTACTAGAAACGTGAATCCGCGTTCGGCCGTCGCGCGCCACGCTGATGAGTTGATGGATCTGGCGGTAGAGGCGGCGCAATCCCAACATCTTTCGAGTTTCCTGGAACAATTTGCATTGCGCGCGACTCGCATGTTGGAGGCAAGTTGGGGCGCGGTGGTGGTGTACAAGGGCCGCGACACGGAATTCCATGAGATGGCGGGGAAACGAGGTACGACGTCTCCCTCCGCGGCGGAATGGCTGCTTTCGAACGCGCGAGAAATCAGGAACGAGATAGAAACACGCGCGTTACCGGAGAGAATTGCCGCGAGTTTGCAAGGCGCGGAAGAGGCAGAGACCGCCGTTTTCGTTCGAATTGCTTCGAGCAACAAGGAAAAGCTGGGAACGCTTTGCATGTTCCGGAAGAGAAAAGCTCTTGTGGCGGGGGAAAAACGGCTACTGCGAGCGCTGGCAAGCCACGCGGCGCTCTCGCTCGAAAACTTCCAGAGGTTTTCGCAACTCGAGCGGTCGAAGCGGCAATGGGTGGAAGATATTGATGCGATCAGTGATTACATCGTGGTGCACGACCGCTCGTGGAGAATTGCAAGGACAAACCGATCGCTGGCTTCGTACCTGGGAGTTCCGCCGGTTGCTCTCGTGGGAGAGGCGATGAGCACCCTGCGGCAGATCGCGGAAGCAGGAAGCGACCTTCCCTGCCCCTTCTGCCGCGACACGCAACGCACGCGCGAAGAATATGTGGCTGCTTCGGCGGACCGGGTTTTTCTGATTTCCACGTCGCGCACGCCAGGGGCCACGGACGACGATTCGAGAACGATTCACGTCCTGAAAGACATTACCGACCGCCGAGAAGCGGAGCGGCGGTATCGCGAGCTGTTTGACAGTATTCAGGAAGGCTTGTTTTTTGCGACGCCGGAGGGGCGCTTTTTGGATGTAAACGACGCGATGGTGCGGATGCTGGGCTACGCGTCACGGGAAGAATTGCTTCGCTCGGACGTAAGCCCGCATCTGTATCCGGCGCCGGAAGCACGCGAGAAATTCCTGAGGGCGCTGGCGGAAAAAGGCGTTCTACGCAATTACGAGGAAACGCTGCGGCGGAAGGACGGTACGCTGCTGCACACGTTACAAAACATCACCGCAGTGCACGATTCCCGAGGGCGAATCGTGCAAATCCGCGGGCTGATGCTGGATGTGACGGAGCAAAAATCTTTTCAGGCGCAGTTGCAGCGCGAACGCGACTTCAATCAGAAGATCCTGAATACCACGCAAAGCATGATCCTGGTGCTCGATACGGCCGGATTGATCAGTTACGCGAACCGGCGATGCTATGAGGCGGGCTATCAGGAGAGCGAATTGATCGGCCACCGGCTGGTGGACTGGGTCGAAAGTTCGCATCGAACGGACTTCGAGGCGGCGCTGGAGACCACGGCGAACGGGCATCAGGTGGAAAACCTGGAATTGCGCGCGAAGCGAGGCGACGGTTCGATGGGGCATTTTTCGATTAGCTTAAGCCCTATGCGCGATGAGCAGAATACGGTGAACAGCGTCGTGGTGGTAATGACGGACATTACGGATGCCGTGCTGCTGCAGGCGAAGCTAGCGCACAGTGAAAAAATGGCCACCATCGGGAGGCTGGTTTCCGGAGTAGCGCATGAAGTGAACAACCCGTTGGCGGCGATTCTTGGGTTTACCGATTTGCTTTTGGAGAATCCGGATATGCCCTCGTCCGCGCAAGAGGATTTGAAAATTATTCTGCAGGAAACGCAGCGGACGAAGGACATTGTGCAGGATTTGTTGAGCTTCGCGCGGCAGCGGCCAGTGCAGCGGGAGTTGGTGCAAATCCATACCGTTTTGCGGCAAACCATCAAACTGCGGAGCTACGATTTTGCGAGTCACGGTGTGGAAGTTATGGAGGAATTTGAAGAAGCGCTTCCGCCGGCTTTAGGCGACGTGCAACAAATGCAGCAAGTTTTCCTCAATATCCTCAACAATGCTTATGACGCGGTGCAAGAGGCCGGGCGGCGCGGCAGCATCAAGATTCAGACGCGGCGCCTGGGCGAAATGATTGAAGTGGCAATCACCGACAACGGCACCGGAATCACGGACACGCAGCGGATTTTCGACCCCTTCTACACAACAAAGCAGGCAGGCAAGGGCACCGGACTCGGACTGAGCATTTGCTATGGGATTGTGCGCGCACATGGCGGGGAGATTCAGTGCTGGAACAATGAAG
>WNGQ01002156.1_pt1 | contig 20127 bp, 13 predicted proteins | sample 5407661 | NCBI WGS metagenome assembly WNGQ01 (sample SAMN13153382, study PRJNA577476) | soil metagenome | isolation source: 60 cm soil or saprolite under Garry oak tree replicate 2 | place: USA:California | collected 2016-06-15 | reverse complement strand
CTCACCTTGTTTAGCTGCCACTGCCGGTCGGGATGAACTGCGTCATGACCGACTTGACGCGATTGGAGGGGATGGCGAAGCCCACGCCATTGGCGGGTGTATTAAACTCGGGATCGATCGCGGTAAGCGTGGGAATACCGACTACGTTGCCCTGCAAGTCGACCAGGGCTCCTCCACTATTGCCCAGATTAATCGCGGCATCGGTCTGAATCGCATTCTGGATCGTCGCTCCGCCTTGCCCTTCGGAGACGCTGCGTTTGAGGGCACTCATGGTGCCGTTGGTCACCGTCTGCGTAATCCCCAGCGGGTTGCCGATGACCAGCACCTCTTGTCCCACCTGCAACTGCGTCGAGTTTCCTAGCGTCGCGACCGACAACCCCCCTTGCGGCACAGCGATCTTGAGGATCGCCAGGTCATCGGCCGCATCCGCCCCGGTGAGCTGTGCCGGTTCTTTGGTGCCGTTGGAGAGCATCACCTGGATGGAGAGGGCTCCACTGACCACATGGTTGTTGGTGACGATGTAGCCCCGGCTATCGATGATCACACCTGAGCCCAATGCCGCCCCTTGTGCCTGGGTGACGTAGACCTCCACCACGCTTGGTTTCACCTTCGCCACGACGGCTTCTCGCAGCGTATTGATCGAGGTTGCTGTCGGGGCGGAAGCGGTGGTTGCCGCAGGGCTGTTCTTCGCGCTGGCGAAGACCCAGCCCGCGAACCCCCCGATGACGAAGATGATGGCGAGCAGAAGCGTCAAGCCGATGATCGCTCCGGTCCGCACTCCCCTCCCATGTCGCGGAGGCTGTTGGGGTGGCTCCGCAGGGTTCTGGGAAGGGGAGATGAATTCAGTCTGGTTGTTTGTTTCTAACATGATGTCATTCCTTTCTCGCTCCATTGATTCGGTGAGCTTGCCGAGTGTATCGCTTAATCTGATGTTCTTAGAAGAGCCAACGATGAGCACGACAGGTGAGTGCCTCAACACCTCTGACCCAACCGGCTACCGCTCATTCTCACTGCTGTTAGTATGAGCAGGAAGCGTCATGAAAGCGTCATGAGCAGCGTCATGAACGGGAAGGGCCTCCCCATGAGGCTGCATTGCTGCCAGCGGAAGCTGGTCCGTCAGGCCGTGCATATGCTTGACCTGAACGAGCTCACATGATACGCTTTCTCTATGAAGAGAAGGGGGAGGACCGGATGAACACGGGCTGTTGTTCTGGCTCAGCCGCGCGAGGCCTCACTTGTGCGCAACGCTCCGTCACCTCCGTTGCCTTTATCAGGAAGAGGAGATGCCATGGGTCTGTTACGCCTGGCCGTGCTGGGCCCGCCCGAAGTGGTGCATGACGGCAGCCGCCTCACCTTTGCCTTGCGCAAAGCCCAGGCCTTGCTGCTCTACCTGGCGGTCGAAGGGGGCATGCACTCCCGCAGCAAGCTGGCGGCTTTCCTGTGGCCCGACAGTGCGCCCCACGATGCGCGCACCGCCTTGCGCAACGCTCTTGCCCTGCTGCGCACGCTCCTCGCCGACACCTCTGCTTCCCCGCACAGCCATCTGCTGAGTCCGCGTGACCTGCTCGGCCTGGACTCGCAGGCTCCTCTCGAGCTGGACCTGGCGGTGGTGCAAGAAGCCTATGCCGAGGCCCAGCGGCACTCCACGCTGCCTGCCGAGCCACAGCGCGCCGCCCTGGTTGCGAAGTTTCAGCAGGCTCTCGCCCTGGTGCGCGGTCCTTTCCTGGACGGGTTCTGGCTGGGAGAGGAGTCCCCCTTTGATGAATGGGTACTCCAGAAGCAGCAGCAGTGGCAGGTGCGTGTGCAGGCGCTCTGCGAGCGGCTCTCGTCCTGGCAGGAGGCCGGTGGGGAGCTGGAGCAGGCGCGCGCCACGCTCACGCGCTGGCTGGCCCTCGATCCGCTCTCGGAGGAGGCCTGCCGGCGCCTCATGCGCGTGCACCTGGCGCTGGGGGATGCGAGCGCCGCCTTGCAGGTCTATGCCACCTGCCGGGCGCGACTGGCCGAGGACTTGCGCGTCAAGCCCTCGGCGGAGACCATTGCCCTGGCTCAGCACATTCGCGCGCTCGCTGCCAGCAGCCCTGGTAGCCCCACTACCCATCCTTCTCTGGCAGCGAGTGAGCCACCAGGCGAGTTGGTGGCGCCGCTCGTTGGACGGGCCTCGGCCTTCCGCCAACTGGTCAGGAACTTTCAGCAGGTGCAGGGTGGGCAGCCACAGGCCGTGCTGGTGGTGGGGGAGGCCGGCATCGGCAAAACGCGGCTGACCAGCGAGTGGCTGGCCTGGGCGCGGGCGCAGGGCGCCGATATCATGCGCGGGCACGTCGTCGAGATGGGGGGACGGCTGCCCTATCAGCCGCTGGTGGAGGCGCTGCGGGAGCGGCTGGAGGCGGAAAACGCGCCGGAGGACCTGCTGGAGGATGTGTGGCTGGCCGAGCTGTCGCGCCTGCTGCCGGAGTTGCGCGTGCGCTACCCCGATCTGTCGGTTCCCACCGAGGATGAGCTGACGGCCAAGGGGCAGCTGTTCGAAGCGGTGGCGCGCCTCTTCGATGCTCTGGCCAGACGCGCACCGCTGGTGCTGCTGCTGGATGACGTGCATTGGCTGGATGGGGCCTCCCTCGACCTGCTGCGCTACCTGGGCCACTCCTGGAAGGAGCATGGCAGCCGCGTGCTGCTGCTGGGAACGGTGCGCAGTGAAGGGTTGGAACTCAACCCGCAGCTTTCCGCGCAACTGGCCGACCTGGGACGCGACCTGCCGCTCAGCCAGGTCCCCTTGCAGCCGCTCAGTAAGCCTGAGACCCTCCAGCTCCTGGAGGCAATTGCCGGGGACCATGGCACGAGGAACGAGGGTGAGCAACATGAGCCCGGTATGGTCCAGCCTTCCACTGCAGAGCCGTGGGCATCACTGGCGTCGGCGTTGGTCGCGCTCGGTGACTTCCTGTTTGTACGCACAGGTGGACAGCCGTTGTACCTGCTGGAGACACTCAAGCTATGGCGGGACCGGCAATGGCTGGTGCCACGGCTGGCAGCGGATGGCGCCTGGCGGCTGGAGCCGACCCGGGAGATGGCTGCAGCCGTCGCCCAAGAGGGGTCCCAGCACGACCTCTTACCGCCCTCGGTGCGCACGCTGATCCTGGCCCGGCTGGCCCCGCTCTCAAGAGCCGCACGCCAGCTGGTGCAGGTAGTCGCGGTACTGGCAACGTCGGTGAGCGCACCGCTGCTGTGGCAACTGGCCGAGATGAAGGTGCAGGTTGGTGTGGAGGCCCTGGAGGAGGCCGTCAAGAGCGGGATACTGCATGAAGAGGCCACTGAGAGAGGCCGGGCGGGCAGCTATCGCTTCTCTCATGAGCTGATACGCGATGTGGTCTACACCGAGCTTGGCGCGGCACGGCGGCAGGTCTTGCACCAGCTGGCCCTGGCCCGGCTGGAGAGCGAAGGAGCGCGCGCCGCCGAACTGGCGTACCATGCGCGGTCTGCGGGAGAGGTCGAGGCTGCCTACCGCTACAGCGTGCAGGCTGGAGTGGAGGCAGCGGCGGTCTTCGCCGTCGAGGACGCCATCGGGCACTACGAACAGGCGCGCGCCTGGCTCCAGGAGCACACGCGGCTCCAGAGCAAGCTGTCGGCCTCCGAGGTCGAACGCCTCTATGCCCATCTGGGGCGGGCCTATGCCAACCAGAATGCCTGGGAGCAAGCCCAGCAGGCCTATGAAGAACTGCTCGCCTATGCCAAGCAGCAGCAGCTGTCCACGCTGGTCAGCATGACCCTCAACCGCCTGGCGATCATGGCGCTGCAACAGTCACACGACAAGCCCCAGGTGCAGGCACTGCTGGAGGAAGCCTTGCAGATGGCGCAGACCAGTCACGATCAGAAGGCGCTGGCGGAAACGGAGTGGAACCTGGCCCAGATCACCGCCAATATGTGGGACGATCCCACGAGTGCTTTGCCGCATGGAGCGCAAGCGCTCTCCCTGGCACATCGAAGCGTCCCTGGCGCTGTATGCGCGACTTCCCACCGAGCCGACCGCTTCACGGGAGCTTTCACTTGTCCACTATCTCAGTGGTGCTCCGCTCACCCAATCCTTGACCAATCGTACGTCAGAAGCCTGGTGCTGGGCGTTGCTGGCTTTTGCCCAAGCGCATGCCGGGCAGGTGCAGCCCAGCATACGCAGTGGCCGCAGGGCGCTCGCGCTCTCCACAGAGAGCAAGAACGTCTGGATACAAATCAACAGTATGCGCTACCTCACCTACGGATTGCTGGACGCGGGAGCCTATGAAGAGGCACTCGGGCTCATGCAAGCCTCCATGGCGTTGGCGCGAACCCTTCCTCCGACGCTCATTTTCCAGCGCTTTCTCTATGGCCTGGGCAATGTCTATCACGCCTTGCAGCAGTGGCAAGAGGCGCGCAGCACGCTCGAAGAGGCAGAAGCTGTGGCTGAGACGTTAGACCTCGCACGATTGCGGGTGGTCACCCTGTCGCAGTTGTGCATGAACTGCGCCGTGGCCGGGCAGTGGGGACAGGCCCACGCCTATGCCGTGCAGGCCATGGCCCTCCGCGAGAGCCTGGAGAGGGCCATGATCCTGCTGGATTTCTCCCCGCAGTATGAAACGGAGGCCTTGCTGCGTGGGGGGGATGAAAGCCAGGCGAGAGCAGAAGTGCAACGACTCGGGGAACGTCTGGGGCCTTCCCCGCGCTTCCGCGTTCCCTACCTCCAGTCCCTGGCGGTGCTCTCCGCGTGGGAGGGACATAGCGAGCAAGCCACCGGCCAGTTACGCGAGGCAGCAGGGCTGGCCGCAGAGATGGGGTTATCAGGGGAACAGTGGCAGATCCAGGCGGCGTTGGGGAGCTTGTATGAGGCAGGAGGCGAGCCTGCACAAGCACACACAGCATGGGCGAAGGCAGCGAGGATCATCGGGGGGCTGGCAGAGGGCATCAAGGATGAGGCGCTGCGTGCACGTTTTCTGGCCGGGCCACAGATTCATCCCGTGCTGCAGCACGTCCAAAGCGAGGCCTCCCAGGTTTCGCAAGACCAGGCGGAGTCGAGCGGGCGTTGAGGCGCATGGTGCCGCTTGCAGGCTCATCACCAGGTCTGCCTGCTCCTCTCTCTTCATCGCGACAAGAACGAGCGAGCCATCCTGCTTAAGTGAGCCACTCCCCAGCGTTTCAAGCCACTCTCCATGACGCTGCTCATGACGCTTTCATGACGCTTCCTGCTTATGCTTTTACCCGAGAGGAAGAGGCGTATCAACTGAGGAAATGCAGAATTATAAGTGATTGGAAGGACAGGAACCATGAGCGCTTCAACACAATCTATCGTCCGGCGTCCACCTGTTAGTGCGCTCGCGTTGATTTGCGCAGCGCAATTCGTGCTCCAGTTGGACTTCAGTATCGTCAATGTTGCGCTTCCGACTATGCAGCTGGAATTGGGGTTCGCTGCCGCCGACTTACAGTGGGTGGTGACTGGCTACGCGTTGACCTTCGGATCACTCCTGCTGCTGGGCGGGCGCGCCGGTGACCTGTTGGGACGGCGGCGCTTGCTGCTGCTGGGGCTGTTGCTCTTCGCGCTCGCCTCGCTGACCTGTGGCCTGGCCCTCTCCCCGCTCATGCTGATCCTATCGCGCTTTGTGCAGGGTGCTGGAGCGGCGTTCGTCTCTCCCTCGGCGCTATCGATGCTGACGACGACCAACGCTGAGGGGGCGGCTCGCAACCGAGCGCTGAGCATCTGGCAGGCAACGACAGCCGCCGGCGCGTCAGCCGGGGTGATTGCCGGGGGAGTGCTCACCCAATACCTTGGCTGGCGCGCGATATTCCTGGTCAATCTGCCCATCATCGCGGTCCTGCTGATACTCATCCCGCGCGCGATCCCTGATGACAAGAGGACCGGCAGGCAGCGCATCGACGTGCTCGGTGCTGTTCTGGTTACGGCATCGGCGGCCGCGCTGATTTATGGGCTCAGCAGCGGGCAACAGCAGGGCTTCGGATCGCCGGGAACGGTGCTGGCGTTAGGAGCCGCTGTGCTGCTCGCTCTGGCGTTCGTGCTGGTCGAGCGCAAGACGACCACTCCGATGGTGCCGTTCAGCTACTTTTCGTCGCCAACGCACCGCGCTGCCGTGGGGGCCATGTTGCTGATGGGCGCGGTACTCGCTGGCTACGTCTACTTCACCTCGTTGTACATGCAGCGTGTGCTTGGCGAGAGCGCCCTGCTCACCGGTCTCTCCCTGGTTCCGTCAACGGCGACCGTGATCCTGGTCTCGACCTTTGCCACGCGCCGCCTGCTCGATCGTCTGGGTGTCAAGCGCCTGTTGCTCCTCGGGCTAGCCTCGATGGGCGTGGGCCAGGTATGGCTCTCCTTTATGACCAGTGGGGGCAGCTACGTCGTCAACGTATTGCCCGGACTACTGCTGACCGCCTTTGGAATAGCTCTGGCCCTCCCAACTGCCTCGATCGGTGCGACGACGGGCGTCGATCGACGCGAGCAGGGTCTGGCCGGTGGCTTGCTCACGACCGGCCAGCAGATGGGCTCGGCGGTCGGACTCGCCCTCCTGGCCACTATTGCCGCTGCCCACACGGGGCAGACAGGTTCGCTTGCTGCGGGATATGGTTTCTCCTACCTCGTCGCCACTGGGATCGTCCTGATCGCACTGGTGTTGGTCGCCACGCAACTCAACCACAAAGCGTGCCAGTCCGAACTTGCACGTCAGCGTCCGGAGGCGGCTCAGACCAGGACTGCCGCTCTGCTGCGCAAGGAAGCATAGGTAGTTGTGACTTCTTAGTGCCGAGGGGTGAGGCAGAAGGTATGAGTCATCCTGAATTTTTGAATCAAAAATTCAGGATGACTCATGGTCAAGCTCTCTTAATCTGAGACTTCGGCGGTAGCAACATCTGAGACTTCGGCGGTGGCAACATCTGAGGCTTCGGCGGTGGAGATATCTGAGGCTTCGGCGGTAGCTACATCCGGGACCTGCACCTCCTCCACTCTCCGCTCGCGCTCGGACCAGAGAGCGTACCCGATCCAGGCCAGCCCTAAAAAGAACGTCACGGCACTGACGCCAGCAAGGATGTTCCTCACAAGGGCCGGTAGTGGCGCAATAACCACTAAACCAGCGACCCCCGAAATAATGAGCAGCAAACCAGCCCAGCGCGGGAGGATACCGGCACGCATCGTCGCTACACCAAGCGGGATGGTACCCACTACCACCATCAAGATTGCCACAATGATGAAGACATTCAGCACTGGTGGCAGTTCACCCGCAAGCAAATTCGGTGCATGGGTAGTCAACCACGGAATTACGGTGGCCGATATTAAACCGAAGCCTACACCGACTACCAGCATTCCGAAAAAGATCAAGACGAAGCCGGCAAATCCCAGCCAGCCCGCCTGGATGGCCTGACGCGCGTACATCCCCACCAGACCTGCTATAATGGCCAGTGAGGCAAACAACATCACCAGGCTGGTAAGCAGAAAGGGGAGGCTGGCATACTGGTCGGGATTAGTGATGGGTAAGATAAGAGCGCTCATTACGGTCCAGGCGAGCCCTAACAGGCTCCCAAGAAGCAGAGCTACTCCGCTGGATCGAAATAGTGTGCTAGGCGACATGGTTAGTAGTCTCCTTGTTAAATAATTAGTCCTTTAAATCCACTTATTACTGCCTCCTACGGAGGCGAGCAAATGGAAAGAGAAGGGTCTGGGGACACCCCAGGCCCCGTCAGGGGAGCTTCGCCCCCTGCACCCCCTCTTTATGAGTGGATGTTTGCAGTTTTCCCAGTCGATCTTTCACCTGCCGTAGTATATCGTCACTTTTGCAAAATGCAAAGCGCACATACCCATGTCCGATATTTCTATGTTCCTGGCTGTAAAATGACTCTGGTGGAATGCAAGCCACCCCGACTTCTTTTACAAGATAGTGCGTAAATTCCATTGGCGTTCCATTAAATACTTGCGAGTAATCCGCCAACATAAAGTAAGTACCCTGGGGGGCGCAGTATTTCAGCCCGCCACTATCGAGCGCGGACATCATCAACTGCCGCTTGGTTTCGTACATCGCCTTGAATGTTTCATAGTAGGTTCCAGGGAGATTGAGCGCGTAGGCAATTGCCTCCTGTGAAGGATGGTGGACCGCAAATGTCACGAATTGATGTGCACGTGCTACACCCTCTACCAGGTCAGGAGGGCCGTACACCCACCCAACTTTCCAACCCGTTGCGCTGAACAACTTCCCGGCGCTACTTACCGTGACTGTACGTTCAAACATGCCCGGCAGCGTAGCAATGGGGATATGCTCTGCAGGGGCAAAAAGCAGGTGCTCATACACTTCATCGGCAATGACTGTTACGTCGTGTTCGATACATAACTCAGCGATCAACATTAATTCCTGGTGGGTAAAGACACGGCCGGTGGGATTCTGTGGTGTGTTCAAGATAAGCGCACGTGTTTTCCTGGTAAAGGCAGAGCGGAGTTCGTCAGTGTCAAATGTCCAGGCCGGGGGATGCAGTGGGACATATACGGGTACCGCATTCGCCATAATGATATCTGGCACATACGAATCGTAATACGGCTCGATAACAATCACCTCATCACCGGGGTCAACAAGCCCCAGTATGGCGGAGAGAATTCCCTCAGTCGCCCCTGAAGTGACAACAACTCCACCGACCGGATTGATGTCCAAGTTGTAGAAGCGGGCCGCATGATCGACGACTGCCTTGCGTAGAGATGCCGTTCCAGGCCCAGGTGCATACTGGTTATGCTGTCCGGATTGCGCTGCATGTACCAGCTGCATGATTACATCGTGTGGAGCGTCGAAATCGGGCTTCCCCTGTCCCAGGTTCAGCGCATTGTACTGCTGTGCAAGTGTATTAACCTCGGTAAAAATGGTTGTACCAAATGTCGCCACACGAGAAGCAGAAGTGGACATGCGCCATACTCCCTTGAACTGAATACGAGGACCCGGTGAGCTGCCAAAGCAATACCCATTGGAGATGGTTAGCTTCAACCTGACCCGCCTGCCATCTAAATTGGAAGGTAACCGTTTGTATTATACGTGTTTTGCCTTGCTGGCGCAAGAAGGATATTAAGGGTGCTCTGGCCCAATACGATCCCACAACCCCAGGCGTATCAGTTCGTTACGGGCATCAAAGCCGAACAGCTCGGGGTCCATATTACGGCCATGACGAATTACCAGGCCGCGCAGCATTTCAATTTGCTCCGCTTTACTGGCCGTATCCCGTTCAAACGGGATATGTTGGGCAAGCAGTTCAATTGCCTGCCTGTTATTCCATTGTTCCTGAGTTTCTGACATGGCAAACGGGTGAGATAGTAAGAGATCCGGCGACAATACTTAGTACAATGGTAACACGCACAACAGGAACGATTCAAGGTGAACTGGCACTCCAGGGTATGCACTGATACACGTTTATATACATTGAGAATAGCCATTTTACCCTACAAACTTGACCATGTTAAATATGGGTGTTACTGTGCTTAATAGTAAAACCAACACATTGGAATTAACAAAAAGGTGGTGAAGGACAATGCTTTGTACATTTTGTAATACTGCCAGGCTAGCTAATGAAGCACCTTGCCCGCAATGTGGCGCCCCTTCGCCTTTAATTGCAGGAGCGAATGGTACCTATAGGAATTTGGAGGCACCAATGCCCCCGCCAATGATGTGGGGTAGTCCACCTTCACAATTTTCTAATGTACAAGTGAGTAACCAGGTACAGCAGGGTTTTCCACAAACATCCCAGGTACAGCAGCAGTCCACATTACCTGTCCCATATCAACCCCAGCAAGCGTTCAGCACAATGCCTCCGGGCACAATGACGACAGGGATGGAAGGAACTGCACTACTACCGATACCAACGCAAAATTTGAGTGCCCTGGTCGCTGCCCTGCCTGAAGAAGCAGGAGTTATTTATGTTGCACCTATGTACACCAAACCACGGCCCATTATTCCGCGCTACCGTGTCATTAGTGGACTCCTAAGTGTATTGATTGTCACCTTCTTACTTTGCGTGGGAACAGGCTATTATGCCAAAGCCAGTGGGAAGTTAGCAACTTTAGGACAGTTTTATGGAATGGTTCCCCCTCCGAATGTCACACCTATAGCAACAGCTCCACTAAAAGACCCACCAACAACCCAACAAACAGGGCCAGCTTACGGCATTATCAACTCGGCTACCACCACTTCCAAGATTAACTCGCAACATGTTGCCCAAAAACAAGATACCGTATTCAGGCCAGGGCAGTCTATCTATCTGACCTATAGTGTGCAGCATCCAAAGGCCCCTGGAGTTGTGGTCATCAAATGGTACACCAATGGCTTGTTCTACCAGTCAAGTACTACCATGACCATTACAGGTGCCATCAGCGGTTACACCGAAGAGGTCTATGTACAACCAGCCGAAGGCATGGTGGAACTGTATTGGAATAACCAGCTGGCAATCCGGCTCTATTTTGTAGTAAGGTAGCGCAGGTTGATAACTACTTGCATTGGGTATCGACAGTCACGTCGCCCAGTACCTCAACCTGGCAGGCAAGGCGCATATCGGCGTTCTTCTTAAGGTCGCCACGCAGCCAGAACTTCTCCATAAAGGTGAGTGAATTGGTGTTGGTCGAAGGAGAAACTGCTACGCGGTCGGTGCCACATAAGCCATTGCCGTGGCAATTTGCATATTTCCAGATGCCACAGTAGACCGGGACGTCGTTCTCCAGTGCGGGATAGCGCACATGGTCACCTGTAGGTACGTCAACCTGTACATTTTCACGGACAAAAGTAACGGTTGGCACGACTCTATCCTCCAAATTTTTTCGTAACTATTCAGGTCTACTCTTTTTATGACCCCTCACTGCCTTCGGCAGTTCGCGAGAGTTTTGTGTTGGATGCGGACGTTGCCGCCGCAGGCGGCAACGTCCGCATCCAACACATGGAATGGGTGAGTCGCCTGTGGCGACGAGGAGACCTGAATATCTTTTCTTGTCAGAGTGTAGCACACCTGGCTGGCACCTACAAGGGGCAAATCAAGTTACAACCAGGTTCACGATAACTGTTTGAGGCGCTGCTGTCGTACCCGCATCATTATCACTCACGACAAATGAAGCTGAATAGCTACCCGGAGCCAGTGCGTTACTATCGCAACTTATATTTATCAGTGTATTTGCCCCTGGATTAAGCGCGCCGCTGCCAGTACTGGTAGATAGCCAGGGAGCAGATGACTTTGCTACCCAGTTAAGTGTTTGGGAGCCCGAGTTTGCAATAACCAGGAATTGATAGGAAGAGGTGACAAGACTATCATGGGTAAAGACCATACCGTTCGTCGAAAGGGTGATGGAGGACTGACCTCTGACAACAATATTTACGGTTATCCTCTGACTCAACACTTTTGTTCCCCCATCGCTATCTGCAACAGTGATGGCGGCGGCAAGCGTTCCCGCACTTGCCTGTAATACATTGGGGGTTACCGTAATCACCGCGCTCTTGTTTGGAGCCAGGCTGCCAGATCTTGAGGAAGTTGGAGCAAAGACTATACCATTTTGATCCTCTGTAATGACCCAATTGAGCGTAGTATTGCCAGTATTGGTAATCGTGAATGATTGCGGGGCAGGATTTGTTCCCTTCAGCGCAGTGAAATTCAGCGTGCTCTGGTTCAAGCTAATGGCAGCAGACGAAGATACACTCACTGCCAGAGACACTGCAACCTGGCTCGTCAAGCCTCCATAGCTGAAGCTGAGCGCCCCCTGGTATGAGCGAGGTTTGAGGGTTGCTGTATTGACACTTACCGTCACATTCATTGCCTGGCCCGGTTGCAAGTTCCCACTGGAAGGGGTTGCATTGAGCCAATTTGCTCCATCAAAGGTCGTGGCAGCCAGAGTCCAGGCTAAAGGTCCACCGCCGCTGTTCTGGAGAGCTATCGTCTGACCGGCAGGATTCTGCCCTGTGGATGAAAAATTCAAAGATGGTGGCGAGAGAATCAAATTGGCAGGAGGGGCAGATTTAACCGTCATGGTCACGCTGAGCGTCAAAGGTTTATCGCTACTTCCTTGCTGTCTAAACGTAATATGTCCCGCATAGGATCGCGGCTTCAATGTACCACTGTCGGTCATCACCTGCACAATGCTTCTCCCATTAAATGTGCCTTTGTTGGGAGAAACCGTGAGCCAGGGTTGATCACTACTGGCCTGCCAGGTGAGATGCCTGCCCCCTATATTAATAAGCGTAATAATTTTTTTCGCAACAACCCCCGGCACACTCGTACCAAGGTCAATGCTTGAACTGGATAGCTGTAAACGAGGCGGAGCCAATGTCGATTGTTGAACCCAAAACGTCGCTAAAACGCTAATGCTCTGCTCTTTCCCAATATCAATGGCATAGATCGAGTGTTGTCCAACCTCCCAATTGGTCGGAACCACTGCCTGTACAGAAAAAGTACCCAGGTCATCTGCACGCGTTTGCAGCGGTTTTCCATTACCGTCTAGCAAAGGAACGTTGTCCTGGTCATGCGTAAAACTGATGGGATCATTCGTCCCAAAGCCCTTGCCCGATAAGATAAAGGCATCATTTACACGCAACTGATCTGGCATAACACTCAATACTTGCTTATCAGGTAGAGGCTTTTTACTAATAAATATATAGGCAAGCAAGCTACTTGCTACCAGGAAAATGAGGCATGAGATAGTGAGCATCACAGGCACAAAACGCCCTCGCGGCCAGGACTTCTTTGGTAGAGAGGGTCGAGGAGGAAAGGAGAAACGAGGGGGTAATAGTGGTACTGTCGCCTGCTGATCCGGCTCAGGTTCAACTATACTATCTACCCGGGGCAATACCACACTTTCCCTCTCCGGTTGTACTGCCCCCCGTAAATTTGATTGTCGTACAGGAGGTCGCTGCACCGCCATAACGGTTGATTGATATGGTTGATCTTCGGGATGTAAGCCAGAGTAATGCCCTGCGCGATGTGGTGAGGCCGGAGGAATAGAGCGTCTCTGGATACGTGTATTACCATCGGACATGGAAAGGTGTACGGTCTCATTTCTCCTGCTACCTCTAGATGCAGGATTACTACTTTTCATGGGGATCCTGTTCACCTTCTTTACGCCGTTCGTGCTCTTTACATAGGGGTGTCCACAGCGACTGCAAGTTTCAGCTTCCGCTCGTGCCATTTTATGACAATAGGAACAACGTTTCGTATCCATCTAAGCTTCTCAACAGCTTCTCAAAAGCGCTTTTGGGCTTTGCATCCTTCAGGGGAATTGTGGATGGAAAAACTGGGGGCACCCCAGACCCCGGCAAAGGACTGCGTCCTCTGCACTCCTGCTTTCCCCTGAAAGGATGGAGACCCGCCATTATTGGTACATCTTGATACAGCAATGTATATTGTACCATATTGCAAGAGATTAGAGAAATGGTTTGAGGGGCAGATTCACTTAGGATACGCGTTTACGGAAACATTCGCTTGATTGCCTCCTATATTCAGGGTAACAATCCCGGCGTAGTTATATGTCCCATCGCTACCAGTAATAGTCAGGGTATAGGGAGCAAGCGCGAGGTTGGAAAAAGAGTAGTTACCTGATCCATCAGCGAAAATCGTAATAGCCTGATTCGTCAAATTATTCACCAGATGTAGAGCAGCACCAGGAAGAGGCTTGGTAGAAGTACAAGTGATATCGGAGCAAGCGATGGCCCTGCCATTAAGAGTAACCCCCGTCACGGTCAGTGACACAGTCACCCGCGCAGGGCTTCCCTGAACTATAGCACCACCACTGCCAGATGCGGAAACAGTGATCGTACCCATATATGTATTAGGCAGCAGGTTTTGAGGGTTAATACCCACATCTATGGTAGCGCTGTCTGTACCTGAGGTTGGCTGAGAGAGGACAAGCCAGCTACTACTGCCCGCATCTCCGCTCACCGACCAGGAGACAGGACGAGCACAATTGCCACTTTCGCTCACCGAAAAGCTTTGTGCCGGTGGAGCCGGTTGCCCCTGTCCTATAGAGAAACCGAGGTTAACAGGCCCGACTTGTAGTGAACATGGCGGAAGCACAGTTAACGTCACCGAGATAGTTTCCGGGCTTCCCTGCACGGGCATATTAGATCCATCAGTAGCAGTTACAGTAATCTCTGTAGTATATGTGTTGGCCGTTAACCCGGCAATATTAGCGCCAACCATTATAGAGGTAGATTGACCGCTGGCTACCAATGTGCCAGACGCGGGAGCCAACTGCAGCCAGGCAGGAGCATTAGCAACCTGGGCGTGCCAATTGAGCGGCCAACCACAATTACCAGAAGCCGTGATGGAAATTGGCTGGGAAGCCGGTGAGGAACTCCCCTGAGTAGCACTAAAGGCAACAGCACTCAATGAAGGTTTCTCTAGCGTACAGGGGGGAAGCACCAGGAGATTGATGGTAATCGTCTGAGGGCTTCCCGAAGCAGTAGCGCCTCTGGCATCTGATCCAATAAGGACAACTTGCCCTACATATGTGTTGGGCGCCAAATTGGCAGTGTTGATATTGACAGTTACCTGCCCGGTCTGGCCTGGCGCAATACTGCCTCCTGTAGGTCCAGCGCCTAGCCAGGACGAGGCAAGCGTATTCACCGTAGTATGCCAGTTGAGCTGGCTCCTACCAGTATTAGTGATTGTCACTACCTGTCCTGGGGGATTCGCCATACCCTGTGTTGTGCTAAAGTTGAGGTTAAGCGGCGTTGCTCCCAGAATTGGAGACGAAGGCGATGGGGGTTTCTGAACTACCAACTGCACCGTCAGGGTTTGTGTATTTTGCGCAGCTACAAAGGAAATATTGCTCACATATGTTCCAGGCCTGAGAATGCTAGCATTGACTCCAATCGCCGTTACAGTATTTGCTGAGCCTCTCAATAGTCCACTGGCAGGGGTTACAGTCAACCAATTCGCAGCAGAAATGGCCTTCCAGCTGATCACACTTGCACAACTGACATTGGCACCCAGGCTCAAAGATCGATTACTTGGATTGCTCTGACCAGAGACTGCTGTGAAAGACATAATGCCAGAACTCAAGGTCAATCCACAGCGTGCCTGGACAGTAAGAGAGACGCTTACACTTTGTGGACTATTGATTGCCCCCTGGCCACTGCTAAACACCAGCATTTGGGTATAGACGCCCGGCAGTAGATTGCGACTATTCACGAGAACGTGTATCAAACTCGTCCCGTGGGGAACAACAACTCCTGAAGTCTGATCCGTACTTAACCAGCCTATAGTGGGATTAAGCGCATGAACCACGAGGCTCTGGGCAGCCAGATTTATTGGATTATTACCAGTAAGCGACCATTTCAAAGGCTGCGAACCAGGATTGTTCACCATGAGGGCCTGCTCATTCGGATTAGCCCCACCATCAAACGCAGTAAACGAGAGTACCGGGGGAATGACCACCAGCACAGCTCCAACGTTAGGTGGCAATGGCCGAACAGTCATATGCACCTGTACCATTTCGTTAGGACCCACGTTAGATGAAAAGATCAGCGTGCCTTTGTAGTCTCCAGCTTTGAGATTGACCCGTTCAACAGCAACAGTAACCGTTTGATTCGCACTGAACATTCCGTGTGTAGGCGAGATCAACAGCCAGGGTTGATTGCTACTTGCCGCCCATGAGATAGAACCGCCGCCCGCATTGTGCAGGGTTAATAACTGGATCGTGTTCGCTCCTTGCAAATCGGCACCTAAATCAAGTGAGGTGGCGCCAATGAGTAGATGCGCCGGACGAGTTGGGCCAGCACCGATAATCTGGAGGGTTGCAGTGGCTGTATAGCGTGTCGTAACGCCTTCAGCCTCGATAGTATGATATCCAGGCCCCCAGGTAGAGTCAACCAGCATAATTACATCGATCGACCCATTTGCTCCAACCTGGACCAGGGGGAATCCTGTCGCCGGCCTCCCTTGCCCGCCGGTCACAACTTGCACCGGTTCCTGGATATCATGCGTCAGGTATACACGTGTATCGGCAGAAAAATGACGAATATGGAGGATGAGAGTCTCACCAATACTTGCCACATTGGTAGAAAGAGTCAGCTCAGGTGGACCATTCAGAAGAGATGCGGGGCGGTGAGGATGCGTAAAAATGAACGAAAGAAGTACGCTATCCGCTACTAAAAACGCTATCGCCAAAACAACAAATACAGAGAAGACTGTACGTATCTGGCGGCGTGTAAAAGAAACACGTCGTGGAGGTATGGGAAGAGTCACCAGCCCCTCGGCAATAGCACGGCGTAAATCTTCTTCCTCAATACGTTTGGTCTGAGCACTATTAGGGAACTGCCGGGCCATCAGGGGATCAGTCGACCACTGATCAAAGTCATTTTCATCCGGGTCAGCATCTTCCTGCAACCAGGGCCACAAATCGGGCATGCGTCTCCCCAGATCTTTGCCCTGTTCCTTCTGAGCGATGGACGACGCACCTGCCTCTGGTTCTTTTGCTAGTATGGGCAAGGGAGTGCTTTGGCGTTGAATATCGGCAGAAATATCTCGTAGAGGAGAAAGGCGTGAAGCACGAGGCATACGGCGACTTCCCTGTTCTACTTCGGCGATGCGTTGTGCTGCCTCATTCAGCCTTTGTATAGCTTGATCTACTACACCGGCTAAGTCATTATTCCCTGGTAATGATGGAGACAAAGGCTGGGGAGTTTGTGGAAGTGGGGGAACGCTTACAATTGGCTGAGGACCCGTAATACGATCCCAGAGGTCGTCGCGCTCGTCAACACTAACTTCAACACTTCCAGCAGACATGATGGCAACCGGGGACACATTTACAGATGCCCCCGGTAGAGTATTTGTTGCCTGCCAGAGTTGGCTGCGTAAGTGCGACCGACACGCTTCACAAAATACAGAAGTCGCCTCACAAGACTTGCTACACCGCAAACATTGACTCATACATTGCTCTTCTTGCAGGATATCCACGCTATCTATTAAACGTTGAGATATAGGAATTTGTCACATCAAGCAGGCGGTGAAACGGGGCGTTCCATCACCCAATCACGGTAAGTGTTACCAGAACAGCCTGAGGGCTATTTTGTAGTACAACTCCTCTATTATCCGTAGCAGAGAACGTGATCTGCCCTGAATGTTGACCTATAAGCATCCCTCTAGAACTTGCGTACACAACTATAGTGCTATTACCTGTACCCGAGATACTCGACACGCTAAGCCAACTGCGACTGTTAGCATCCACCGATGCCGTCCATGAAACGGGGTAGGCGCAATTTCCTGTCTCTTTCACAGCGATGTTTTGTCCGGCCGGATTTGGCTGCAGGAGTGTAGCCGTAAATAGGAGATTGCCTGGCGCCACCTGCAACGAACATGGCTGATAAACAGTCAGGGTCACAGTGAGAATTTGCGGGCTTCCTTGCGCTTGCGTACCAGAGCTATCAGTTGCCTTCACAGTGACATGGGTACTGTAGGTCCCGGGTTCTAGCCCAGTCGTATTGACACCCACCGCCATCTGCCCCTTCTGTCCAACGTCAATGGTTCCATTCATCTGCGCAGAAACAACACGACGATGGCGGACAGGTTGAGCGTCAGACCGGCCGAGGACTAGCCCGGTTTCTACATTGGCCTCAGGCCGGGCGGGGGCTAGCCCCGCCCCTACATTTTCCTGACGCTTGCCCTTCTTTTTGGTGGCGAGTCGCACTGTCAGTGGGTCGAGATAGGGTTGAGTATCATCCAGCTGGTCAAGATTGTTATCGACTTCATCGAGCGTATTACAACTGCTCTGAGAATTACCTGATCCGCCGGAATAAGCCCTGGTGTCTTCTAGCGCAAGGTTCTCCAACGCATCTGATGACGGTGACATATCAGGGAGTATTGGTAAGGAACAATTCTCGTGCTGAACAGCAGGAACAAATTCTTGCTGCAGCGATAGGGTAGTACAGTGTCGATCAAGTTCTCCATTAGCGGGATTCCTAATGGCCGAGCAGCAAGCAGTCCCTATGCTGGGAAATCCTTCCCTGAGGATAGGTAGTGACGGTGCTCTACATTCTTCCTTTTCCTCAAATTCACCCGGAAGGATGTAATATCTCTCTGAAAGCAAAGATGACGTTTGAAATGCTTTATGCCGAAGCTGATTACGTAACAAGGATTGGCAGCTTTTACAGAAGGTAGAGGGCGCTGCATACGGCTTATTACAACGCAAGCACCAGTGCATATGCATAAGCTTCTTATTCCTAACATTTTCATCGCATTACTATCACAGGGCACATTGGCTTACTTCCTTTAGAACGTTTTGCGCAATATAGAAAGGATAGACAGGTTACTATCTAAGACAAATGGGCTAATCGTTATTCCTTTAGCGCAAGACTGCCCCGAATTCCTCGTGCAGCGCATGAATAATGCGCTCCTGGAGGGCATTTGCCTCGGCATCGGTAAGTGTACGGTCCTGTGATTGATAGACCAGTGAATATGTCAGGTTCTTCTTGCCCGGGGGGATAGGCTCTCCCGTGTAGACGTCGAAGAGGGTTGCCGAGTGCAACAGTTCACCGCCGCTGCGCACAATGGCATCATGGACATCCTGCGCGGGCACTTGCTGATCTACAACTATGGCCAGGTCGCGTGTGAGTTCTTGATGCCGTGAGATGGGTGCATACGTCAACTTCTCGGGCACAGCTGCATACAATTGTTCCAGATCAAGCTCACAGAGGTAGGCCCGGTCCGGCAGATCATAGCGCTGTTGCACCAGGGGATGCACCTCACCCAACACTCCTACAGGGCTGTATGTTTCCTCACCGGCGCTAGAGCGGCGGAGTAGCTCCAATAGAGCACAGCGTCCAGGATGGAACGTTGGATGCTGCGTCGGCGTGAAACGATAGTGGGTGATATGCAACCTATCCAGGAGCATCTCCACCACGCCCTTCAAATCATAGAAATCTGCCGGCCGCGCCAATTCGGCGAACCAGGAAATCTCGGCAGGGCCACACAGCGCGATCCCCACACTGCGGCGCTCATCTGGTAAACTAAGCGCCTCACTTGAAGGCAGGTAGCGCCGTCCAACCTCGAAGAAGCGTAATCCCGCTTTGCTGCGCTTACTATTCTCTTGCATCGTCTCCAGAAGACCGCTCATGAGCGTCAGTCGCATACTTTCAAGGTCGCTGCTCGGTGGATTTACTAACGTCACTGCCGGCAGTGAGCGGGCATCGAACGATGCAACAGCGGTAGAGGTAGCCGGGGCAGGGTAGGGACCAGCCGGGGCAGGGTAGGGACCAGCCGGGTCAGGGTAGGGACCAGCGGAAACAGGGTAGGGACCAGCCCTACCCCTACTGTCTGTTGTGGCTGCTTGCAGGAGAAAACGGGCCGAGGATGCGTCGGCCTGTGCCAGCAAGTTGACCATACGTGCACGACTCGTTATGGAGTACGTCACAATCTCGTTCAGGCCTGCTCCAATCAAGATGTCGCGTACTTCATACTCACGGGCAAACCAGGAATGTACCTGTGGCTCCGGCAAGGGACCAACTGGAACAGTGCTAGGAATGCTGTTGTAGCCAATCATGCGCACGACCTCTTCTACAAGATCGGCTCCCTCCACGATATCGGAGCGAAAGGTCGGAACGGTAACAAGCATATTGTTACTGTTCTCATCCGGCACCACGCCAAAGCCCAAAGACGTCAAGGCCTCTACCACCTCGAGCTGGGTCACTTTTACAGCCGTCAGCCACTCTACTTCTCTCGTAGAAAAGGGGATAATGCGAGGTTGTACAGGGTCTGGGTAACAATCCACAATGCCAGGATGAACCGTCCCGCCGGCCAGCTCTGACATCAACTGCATGGCTCGATTGGCCGCGATGACGGTCAGAGTGGGGTCAAGTCCTTTCTCGAAGCGGCTGGATGCGTCGGTACGCAATCCCAGCGCGACCGAGGTACGCCGGATATTCGCGGCCTGGAAATTCGCGGCCTCCAATAGCACGGTCGTCGTCTTGTCGTTGACCTCGCTGATCGCTCCCCCCATAACCCCGGCAATGGCGGTTGGCCCCTCTGGATCAGTGATGAGCAGCATATCGCTCGTCAGTTTGCGCCTCACCCCATCAAGGGTGGTCATCTCCTCACCGTCATGGGCCCGGCGCACAATGATATGGTGTTGGCGCACCAGGTCATAGTCGAAACCATGCAGCGGCTGACCAA